>Ga0208197_1000669_pt1 | contig 40204 bp, 36 predicted proteins | sample AD_JPNNA4_MetaG_FD_184444 | JGI IMG/M metagenome (GOLD analysis project Ga0208197, IMG submission 184444) | Active sludge microbial communities of municipal wastewater-treating anaerobic digesters from Japan - AD_JPNNA4_MetaG (SPAdes) (version 2) | ecosystem: Engineered > Bioreactor > Anaerobic...
ACCGTGTCAACCACTCGCACGGAATCGTTTTCCGCGATGTCCTTGTCAAGACGCTGCGGAAAAAGAACAATTTGTTTGGGATTGTAATCCCTAAAGTGTAATTTTGTATACATTTATTTATTTGAATGTCATTAAGTTACAAAAACTTTATGACATGACAAAGCCTCGGCTTTCACAAGCCGAGGCTTTGCTTTATTTTTTTACATACAAAAAAGAGGGTGCATTTTGATACACCCTCTTCTTTTTTTTGCTTAAGCAAAAAATAATTGGATCAATTGATCTAATATGGCTGCTTTGCTGCCCTTATTTAATTAACCATATTAGAGTTTCTCTAAAACCTCATCGATAACTTTAGGGAAACACTCGTATTCCAAAGCATGAACCTTAGTCGCCACATCCTCAGGAGTATCTGTAGGCAATACAGAGCATCTCTTTTGGAAAATGATGGCACCAGAATCATAGAACTCATTTACATAATGGATCGTGATACCGCTCTCCTTCTCGCCGGCAGCAACAACAGACTCATGTACTTTCATTCCGTACATTCCCTTGCCTCCGTATTTAGGGAGCAATGCTGGATGAATATTAACAATGCGGTTAGGATAGTTTTTAATCAGATCGTCTGACACCTTTAAAAGGAAACCTGCAAGAACAATGAAATCTATGTCATTCTCTTTCATAAAAGACAAAACATAACCCTCTTCCATCTCTTTTTTGGTAAAAACTACGGAAGGGATGCCAAAATTTTTTGCGCGTTCTAACACATACGCATCCTTTTTGTTACATAAAAGCAGCTTTACCTCCGCTTTTTTGTTCGAAGAAAAATATTTTATGATATTTTCAGCGTTTGTTCCAGACCCAGATGCAAAAATTGCAATTTTCTTACTCATAACTATAAATATATGATTTTCAATACATTAAAACTAAAAATATGTTATACAACAGAATAAAAACTGCACATTTTTATCAAAAATGAGCAGTTTTGATCAAAAAAATGACAAATAATTGTTGTATGTCGATAAAAATTTATTTCTTTGCACTGCAAAATTAGTATTTTATTATTAACTAAAAAATTAAGATTATGTCAGAAGTTGCATCAAGAGTTAAAGCTATTATCGTTGATAAGTTAGGTGTAGAAGAGTCAGAAGTAACACCAGAGGCTAGTTTCACAAACGATTTAGGTGCAGATTCTCTTGACACTGTAGAATTGATCATGGAATTTGAGAAAGAATTTGGAGTAACTATTCCTGATGACCAAGCAGAGAAAATCTCTACAGTGGGAGATGCTATAGCTCACATTGAGTCATTGCAAAAATAATTTTTTACTTTTTGCGTAAAAAAGTATGGAATTAAAAAGAGTAGTAGTAACAGGTCTGGGTGCAGTTACCCCAATAGGCAATAACGTTGCAGATTACTGGAGCAATTTGTTGGCTGGAGTAAGTGGAGCTGGACCTATTACTCATTTTGATGCTTCAAAATTCAAGACGCAATTTGCGTGTGAAGTCAAGAATTTCGATCCTCTTAAATATTTTGAGAAGAAAGAAGTTCGCAAATACGACTTATACGCACAATATGCGATAGCTGCGGCTAAAGAGAGTGTTGAAGACGCAGCTTTCGATATGGAGAAGATCGACCATGACCGTGTAGGTGTAATCTTTGCTGCCGGTATCGGTGGTTTGAATACACTAGAGCAGGAAGTGGCAAGCTATTATACAGCAGAAGACGGGCTTCCTCGTTTTAACCCATTCTTCATTCCTAAGATGATTGGTGATATCGCCGCAGGACACATATCTATGTTATATGGCTTCCGCGGTCCGAACTTCGGTACAGTTTCGGCTTGTGCCTCTTCCACCAACGCCATAGGTGTTGCTTTCGATCTTATCCGTCTTGGAAAAGCAGATGTTATGATCGCAGGAGGAGCTGAAGCAGCTATCACTGCAGCAGGTGTAGGCGGTTTCAATTCCATGCATGCATTGTCAACAAGAAACGAAAGTCCTGAAACAGCATCAAGACCATTCAGCAAATCAAGAGATGGTTTTGTGATGGGAGAAGGTTCTGGAAGTTTAATTCTAGAGGAGTTAGATCATGCGTTAGCTCGTGGTGCAAAGATTTACGCTGAAATAGCAGGAACTGGCGCTTCAGCAGACGCTTATCACATGACGGCTTCACATCCTGAAGGTTTAGGTGCTATCCTAGTAATGAACAGCGCTTTGAAAGACGCTGCAATGAAACCTGAAGAAATTGACTACGTTAATGTTCATGGCACTTCAACTCCAGTAGGTGATGCTTCTGAAGTTAAAGCCATCAAAAACGTATTTGGTGACAACGCTTACAAACTGAATATTAGTTCGACCAAATCTATGACTGGACACCTTCTAGGTGCGACTGGTGCTATCGAAGCAATCGCTTGCGTTCTTTCTGTTAAGAACGACATCGTGCCTCCTACCATCAATCACGCTGAAGGAGATGAAGATCCGGATATTGATAACAAATTGAACTTCACATTCAACAAAGCGGAGAATAGAGTAGTTCGTGCTGCTCTTTCAAATACTTTCGGTTTCGGAGGACACAATTCTTCTATAATTGTTAAGAAATTTGCGAAGTAGTATTTTTGTAAATAAAACAATAGAAAGACTAAGGCTCTTGACGATATCTCGAAAAGAGCCTTATCTTTTGTTACGTCCTATTTTGGGTTTCTTACCCAAAAATATCAAGTATTATGAACTGGCTCTTTTGCATAAATCGTCAGCAGTAAAAGCAGAAGATGGCCACTATCTGAACAACGAACGACTGGAATTCTTAGGCGATGCCTTGTTGGATGCTATTGTTGCTGACATTCTTTACCATAAATTCACAGGTAAAAGAGAAGGATTCCTCACCAACACCCGATCCAAAATTGTACAAAGAGAGACGCTGAACCGCGTCGCCGTTGAACTCGGAATAGACCGAATTATGGTATTCCCTAACCTGAAAAACCACACGCACAATCTTAATATATATGGCAACGCCTTCGAAGCGTTAGTCGGTGCCATATATCTTGATTTCGGTTACGAAAGGTGCAAATGGTTCATTGAAGAGATGGTTTTGGGCAAATGTTTGGATCTAAACAAACTTGCCAACAGAGAGGTCAATTTCAAGTCCAAACTCATTGAATGGAGTCAAAAGTATAAAGCAGATCTCATATTCGACCTTATTGAGGAGAGTACTGATGAAGAAAACAATCCTGTTTTCCAAACCCAAATTCTGATTAACGGTATTTGTGCAGGAAAAGGAACAGGATATTCTAAGAAAGAATCTCAACAGAATGCAGCTAAAAAGGCTCTTAAGAATGTAAATAAAGACAGAACCACATTCTTGAAAAAAGACGAAACAAATGAAAGTGAAGAGGATGCAGTGTCAGGTTTTTCATCTGACTATCTTCAGAATGAAGATCAGACAACCTCTTTAGAGGAGGCTTAAACCAGCAGCTCCCGCAATAATAATAACGTTATGGAATATAGTCATTTAGGTAATTTGGTTTTTGAGAATGCCCAGAAATTTGGACAGAAGGTTGCTCTACGTTTTAAAAACACTGAAAGCAACAAGTGGGAAGATATAACATGGGTAGACCTTCGAGACAAAGTTAAACAGGCAGCCTACTCTCTTATCGAAATTGGCACAAAAGAGAACGATAAAGTCGGCATATTCTCTCAGAATATGGCGGAAATTGTGGAAGTTGATCTAGCGTTACAGGCTATCCGATTAACTGCAGTTCCTATGTACGCCACCTCTTCTACTGCCCAAATCGAGTACATCATCAATGACGCAGAAATAGAAGTAATTTTCGTCGGCGAACAGTATCAATACGACAGAGCTCTTGAAGCTTTACGTAACTCTAAGACACTAAAGAAAATTGTCGCTATAGACAAATCCATAGATTTAAAAGGCGAAGAGGCTGCCATCACCTACGAAGAATTCATGAAGAAAGGTGCTGAATCAGCAACTGCTCCTGAGATTTTTAAAGAAAGAATGTCAAGACGTTCTCTCGACGACTTGGCCACTCTCATCTATACATCCGGAACTACAGGTGAGCCTAAAGGTGTTATGCTCTCACATGCTAACTACGCGCAAGCAATAAAGATTCACGATCTACGTCTGACTAATGTCACAGACAAACTCACCTCTCTTTGTTTCTTGCCACTCAGCCATGTGTTCGAACGTGCTTGGTTATACTACTGCCTACACAAAGGTGTTGAGATCTCCTTCAACTTGGATCCAAAACTCATACAAGACACCCTGAAAGAGGTAAGGCCAAATATGATGTGCGCCGTTCCTCGTTTCTGGGAGAAGGTTTACTCAGGTGTGAACGAAAAAATCGAGACATTCCCTAGTTTCTTGCAGAAACTTACCCTCCACGCTATCAAGGTTGGAGAGAAACGAAATCTCGAATACAAACGTTTCGACAAACCCGTTCCTGCCCTTTTGGAACTTAGATATCAATTTTACAACAAGACGTTGTTCCGTCTTTTGAAAAAAGTTATAGGTATCGAAAACGGCATGCTCTTCCCTTGTGCAGGTTCGCAATTGGCTAACGAGGTCAATATATTCCTACACAGCGTTGGAATCAACATCGTTGTAGGCTACGGATTAACAGAATCAACGGCAACCGTATCTTGCTACAATCCATACAATAAGAATTACGACATAGATTCTGTGGGTGATATTATGCCTGAAGTTCTTGTTAAAATCGGCGAAAACGACGAGATTCTTTTGAAGGGAGGAACTATTACAAAAGGATACTACAAGAAGCCAAAAGATAACGAAGAGAGCTTTATCGGCGATTGGTTCAGAACGGGCGATGCAGGGAAAATCACTCCTGAAGGCCGTTTGATTATGACCGAGAGAATCAAAGAGCTTTTCAAAACCTCTAATGGTAAATACATTGCGCCTCAACACGTAGAGAACAAACTGGTCATCGACAAGTATATTGAGCAGGTTGCCATCATCGGAGACCAGAGAAAGTTTGTCTCAGCATTGATCATTCCTGCTTATGGCGCGGTTAAGGCTTACGCCGAGGCTAAAAATATCGAATATCACTCTATGGAGGATCTTCTCAAAAACGAGAACATCATCAATCTCTTCTGGGATAGAATCAAACAATGCCAGAAAGATTTGGCTACATACGAGCAAGTCAAGAAGTTTACTCTTCTTACAAAGCCATTCACTTCTGAAAACGGAGAGTTGACATTGACTCTCAAGTTGAAGAGAAAGGTGATTTATCAAAACTACGCAAACGAGATCGAAGCAATGTATGTATAATTGCTAGTCACGCAGCAATCTTGATTCGTAAAAATTAAAACATCATAAAAACGACAAAATGATAACAACAGACCAACTAAAGAACTTGTTGGAACGCGAGGATGCGTTGAGGAGGTATCTTTGACATCGATGCAAAGATAGTCCAAATTGAAGAAGAGGAACTCCGGACACAAGCTCCAGGCTTTTGGGACGACCAAAAGGCTGCAGAAGCCCAAATGAAGAAGGTCAAAGACCTTAAAAAATGGGTAGAAGGTTATAACGAGGTCAAAGCTGCATGCGAGGAGCTACAACTTGCAATGGACTTCTTTAAGGACGAAGCTGTCTCTGAAGAGGAGGTTCAGCAGGCTTACGACCATGCCGTAAAAATCACCGAAGATTTGGAGATGCGCAACATGCTTCGTAACGAAGAGGATAAAATGGGCGCCGTTCTTAAAATCGTTGCTGGTGCTGGAGGTACAGAGGCTCAGGACTGGGCCGACATGCTTTTCCGTATGTACCAACGCTGGTGCGAAAATCATGGATACAAAACAGAGATCACGAACTGGCAAGACGGTGATGAAGCAGGAATAAAGACAGTTACCATGCAAATTGAGGGAGATTTTGCATATGGCTACCTCAAGAGCGAAAACGGTGTTCACCGTTTAGTGAGAGTCTCTCCTTTCAATGCTCAAGGCAAACGTATGACCTCTTTCACTTCCGTGTTCATTGTTCCTTTGGTTGACGACAGTATCGAGATCGAAATCAACGCAGCCAACTTGTCTTGGGATACCTTCCGTTCAAGTGGTGCCGGTGGTCAGAACGTAAACAAGGTGGAGACGGGTGTCCGTTTGCACTATAAATACAAAAACGACTTGACCGGTCAGATTGAGGAGATTGTCATTGAAAACACCGAGAGCAGATCTCAGTTTGGAAACAAGGACAACGCAATGCGTTTACTTCGTTCACAATTGTACGATTACGAGTTGGAAAAACGAAGAGTCGAGTCTGCTAAAGTCGAGGCAGGAAAGAAGAAGATCGAATGGGGATCACAGATCAGAAGCTACGTCTTCGACGACAGACGTGTGAAAGATCACCGTACCAACTTCCAGACATCTAACGTTCAGGCAGTGATGGATGGTGATATAGACGATTTCATCAAAGCTTACCTGATGGAGTTTGGCGGAGGAACTAAATAACTGATAAAAAGCTGCATACGTCAATAAATATTAATCATTTATTGAAAATTAGATGCAAAAAAGTTTTATGTTTTTTATCTTTGAAAGTTGAAGGGATGGATTTACCATCCCTTTTGCATCGTATATAAGGAAAACTAACTACAAGCAATCATGAAAATAAGAAAATTACATCTAGTCTCATTCTTTGTTTCACTTCTAGGACTATCCATTCTCTGCTCTTGCGAAGACGAAGTCCCTAGCATAGATACCACACCTGTTTCGAACAAACAGTTGTTAGGGGGATGGGAAATTTCAGACACTGAATCCTATATCGACGTCAACTGGAAATACGAGCCACAAGTTGCAGCAAACGATCTTAGAGGTAAAATGGACGATGCTTTTGAAGAGAAAGCCGAAGGATCAATTTATTTCAAAAACATGATAGCCTATTTCATCAACGATGGAAGAGTGAAAGACAGCAGTTATTATTACATAACCGATTATATCATCCATTACACAAACGCTTATCTTGTAGGATTTTACGCACCGTACATGTATGTAAAATTTGATGATAACGGTCAATTGATTCTTTACCTTCGTCGTAAAGAGACATTAGAACTGCTTGAAAAAGATGGTACGTTTGACGATTGGATGGGAACTATCCGTGATGTGGTAGACGATGCCCAATGCGAAATCAAATTAATAAGAAACTATATGCCTCTATACACCGAACTTGAGAATTTGTAATGATTCTCAAAAACAGTTGGAGGTGATCAGATAATTATAAATCTCTGACAGAAAAAATGCATCTCGGGCGGTTACCCAATGAAAGAAACGTCCATTCGTGTAATCTATGATTAAAGACATTGCCCATACGGTTTTGCTCTTAATCCAATATTCTAGTAGAGAAGCTCCAAAGCAAAAGAGGCTGCGTCATTGTTTTGACACAGCCTCTTTTCTGTTTTAACAATTAAACATGTTACTTGTTAGATTTCTTTATTTGCTTAGCAAATTCCTTTCCTGCCTTTGCGTATGCTTCAGAGACGCGTGAAGAAACGCTATAATCATCTCCCATAAATGTTCTTCCTGGACTATTCAAAATAATGACCTCAGCTACTACATTACTTGGATTGGCTGTTTCTACAACCTTTATGTCAACACTGATTTCTGCGTTTTTACGTGCTACATAGACATTAAACCCAGGCTCAAAGAAAGTTGTATTAACCAACACAGTGTACTTGTTATCTGGTAGAGAATCGCCTCTCAAAGTGCATCCTTTCTCCATTAAGATCAGAAACTCCTGAGGATAAATGTTTTTTTTGTCATTCTCCCACATTGTTTTAAACTCATCTCCTCGACCCTCCTTATTCTTGTTGTACTCTTCTACTTTCTTTGACAAATAGTCACTCTCAGTCATCTTACCAACAATCATATTGTCGTAAGTAAACCTAAATGTTGCTGTTTTAACAGTATTCAATACAGAAAGATCTCCTTTAACTCTAACCTTTATTGCATTTGCATACATCATGCAACACAAAAAAGAAACCAATAACAAAATCTTTTTCATATTTCTAACAATAGGACTGCAATTGTTTTTACAGATTAGAATAAGCAGATCCAAAAAATTACTCCAATCCTGTTTTAAATTAATTATTTAGAATTTTCAGCTCAAATAAACTTTAGTTTGATTTGTTTATTGACATTTACAAAAATAATTTTTTATTTTTATTTTCAAATCAAATGAAATGGAATTCATAGGAAAAAAAATAACCACGAGAACACTTGTGGTTATTTTTTTTTACACTGTCGAAACAATTGTAAAAAGCTTAATAGGTAGATTTATTTATTTCAATTTCATTTCGTGCTCTATGTTATTCATAACACCTTTAATATTATTAAAGATATCATAATTAGAGACTTTGATGATTGAGAATCCTTTAGATTTCAACTCCTTACATCTGTCGTCAGACAAGAAACTCTCACCTGCCCAATCAGGAACTTTACTTTCTAATTCAATAATTAATTTTGCTTTTTCGCAATAAAAATCGGCAATAGTTGACGACACAAAAGATAGATGCTCGAACTTCGCAGGGAACACCTTGGACAGTTGTCTCTTCAACAGAGTTTCTGAATAAGAATCTGATCTTCCGGAGCTCAACATATAGGAATGCTTTTGCTCGTTTTCTTCAATTGTTTTCATAGCTTCAAAATATTAATTAGACATTATTTTAAATATACAACCAAAATATGCGTTTGTTTTATAAATGAGACGAAAAGATAAATAAAAGAGACGAAAACAAATTCAATCTCCTTTTTACCATTCTTGTAAGTACCGAAAAAAAGAAAATTTACAACAAATAGGGATTAAATCAATAAATTTCCTTATCATAAATCAACCTCACATAAAGTATCTTTTCTCAAATATAATAAATTTTTTTAAAATTGTTCTTTATTTTCTCTCTTTTATCGTTTTCGCGTAAACTTCCATCAATGACTTCGCTATGCTTTCGTCCGAAAACTTAAACGATTGTTTATATCCTTTCTCTATCATCTGAGCTGAGAGAGCCGAGTCCATCAGGACTTCATCCATAACGGCAGCTAATTCATCAGCATCCTCTTGATTCACATAACGTGCTGCATCACCTCCCGTCTCCGCAAAGCAACTTCCTTTTGAAGTAATGACAGGCAAACCACTAGTCATCGCTTCCAAAATTGGAATTCCAAATCCTTCAAAATGAGATGGATAAACAAACAAAGACGCTACCTTATAGATAGCCGGCAAATCAGCAGTAGGTACATCATGAAGTAATATGACACGATTCTGCAGGCCATGTTTTTCTATCAGAGAAAGCAACGTCTGCTTATACTCTGATGATCGTCCGATAATAACTAAAGGTAAATCTGACTTGCATCGGTGCATCGCCTCCAAAATAATCTCATGATTCTTTCTTCGCTCAATTGCGCAAACAATCAACATGAATTCAGAAGGGAGCATATAACGTTCTCGCACCTGCTGTTTTTTTTCTTCATTCACCTCCTGATGAAACATTGGGTTGCAACCTTGATAAACCACATCGATCTTCGATTCATCCGCACCAATCCACTCAATCAAATCGATCTTTGTCTGCTCACTGATAGCAATGATTCTATCGGCTGCCAAACAGCTATGCGTATATTTTTTTCGGAAGGTATATCTGTCAATCCAAGGATAAAACTCTGGATATTTCAGAAATATGACATCATGCATTGTAATGACGGAAGGAACTTTGCCCTTTATTCCGTAAGGAATCTCATTACTCAATCCATGATAAAGATCCAAATGCAAAGATTCCATCTCCTTATGACAACCATATGAACGCCATAAAGCAGGAAACAAAGAATAAGGAAATCCACTAGGAGTTACGATCTTGCATGATGCAGGAGGAAGCCAACCAGCTCTTCCCTTCTTTCCTGGTGTAAAAAGATAATATTCATTCTCGGGAACATTTGATTCAAGGACACGAATAGTGTCGCGGCTATAGTTTCCTAAACCACGTATATTAAAAAATGCTCTTTTGGCATCAAATCCTATCCTCATCCCTTTGAATGTTAGCGATTTCTCAATTTCTGTTTGAAGTTACGTTTCCTTCTATCCTTCATTTTGTAAAGAAGAAACAAACGAACGCACTCCTGTTCGTCAAAGCCTCGTTCCTTTGCATAAATTGAGGCTACTTTTGAGAAGAACTCATCTGTACCCTGCATACGGCAGAAGCTCTCGCACCCGGTCCTCATGTCAACATCACAGAACTTCATTCGGTTAATGTCAATCAAAGAAAAAACATAGCCATTCTCTTCTTTCTTATAGAGAATATTTCCAGGAGAATAATCACAGTGCAAAACACCTGCATTATGTAACTTTGCCGTGTATTTGGCAAAATCCTCCATCAATTGTTCTTTTCCTTCCAGCGTTTCATCCCCATCTGTAAACAAACGCATATTCCCCTCCAACGGAGTATGCATACTGATAAAGAATGAACGGTATAACAAACAATTCTTGAACGTCGAAACGTAAGCTATAGGAGTTGGCGTAATAAAGCCTCTCTTAGTTAGTTCGAACGCATATTTATATGCTCTATGAGCCTTTGATTTTCTAAAGAAAGTATATATAACTCGATTAATGAAAATAGGAATACGGTATGACTTTACATTCAAGGTGTAACCTTTTTCTTGAAATACCTTTATCTCATTTCTGGCTTTATAGATACTCCTCCCTTCTTTGTCAAAACGGAAAGGAATCATCTCCACAAAGTTCGCCAAAGAAGCATACTCTCTATTAAATTCTATTTTCATCTTAACTTTGTATAGATATTTCTAACCAATAATTTCCATCTTTTCGTAAATCGAAAACGTCCTATTAGTGAACCGAACATATCCTTATATCACAGATTCAAATTTTTACTAATATTCGATCAGCAAAACGAAAATTTGAACAAACATACAAAAATACAAAAAATCTGTTGTTATAAGCTTTTTTCTTCAAAAAGAAGTAAATTTGCAAAAACAAACATTATACACAGCAAATTCAATGTTTTCTCTTTGTTGTCAGATAATCACACTGATTTTTTTGTAACAAAGACAAGATAAAAGGAAGACATTTTTTCGCTTTTACTATATAATAGTATCAAATAATCATGAAATATTTTTTCAAGAACATCTTATATCTTGCCACTGTACATGTTACAGCTCTGATTTTCTTCATGATGTTCAGATGTATTTTGTTCTTTCTTCAATCTGATACTGCATTCGCAGCTGATGGTGGCCGTGACGGATGGCTCATATTCCAAGCATTTCTGATGGGACTCAGATTTGACAATGTGATCTCCTGCTATATTCTACTGCTCCCAATTCTGATTGTAGGCATCACAGCTTGTATCCCTTTCAAAAAGAAGTATCTAAATAAAGGCATATATCTATTCTTCTGCATTTTTTACAGTGTTTCATTTATTATAACCGCAGGAGACATTCCCTACTTCCAACAGTTTTTCAAACATGCGAACGCATCCATTTGGAATTGGCTTGACGAGCCCTCTTTCGTTTTCGGTATGGTATTCAAAGAGAGCAGCTACGTCATCTATATCATCCTCTTTGTGGTTGTGGACATTCTTTTCTGCTGGCTGATCCGTAAATTCCAAAAAATCATCGTCAACGAAGAGGCTCCATCTCCTATTGTTTGGAAAAACCTGATCATCTCCATCGGACTTACCCTAGTAACCTTGGCCCTTTGTTTCTTAGGCGTAAGAGGAAGAACAGGACAAAAATCGCCAATCCGAATCGGTACAGCCTATTTCTGCAACGACCCTTTTCTCAATCAGCTTGGTCTAAATCCAGTCTTCGTGCTGATGCGTACATCCATGGACATGAGTAAGGAAGAAAAGTTCAAAATCCATTTTATGGATGAAAACGAGGCTATCAAGAAGACTCAATCCTATTTAAACATCACAGTAGACTCAACGGCGCAATCGCCGTTAGAACGAGTTTGTGTGGGTTGTGAAAAGGCAAACAAGAAGAATGTTGTGGTCATCATGATGGAAAGCATGGCTTCTCACTTCATTTCAGACACTACCCTAACACCCTTCCTCAACGAGCTGATCAAAAAGTCAACTTACTTCCCGAACACCTATTCCGCAGGAATCCACACGATGAACGGTGTGTTTGGAACATTGTTTTCCTACCCTGCCTTGATGAACCAACATCCTTTCAAGACAAGCGACATACTCACCTTCAACTCATGGCCCATAACCATGGAACAGAATGGATACAGCACCTACTACTTCAGTACACACGATGAACAGTTTGATAACATAGGCGGTTATCTTTCTGCCAACCACATACAGAAAATCATCGCAGAGAAAGATTATCCTGCAGAAGAGGTGAAGAGCAACCTCGGCGTTCCTGACAATTACATGTTCGAAGTTTCAATCAACGTATTGAATGAAGCGGCCAAGAGCGGCAAGCCATTTTTCTCTGCTTTCCTTACAGCGAGCAACCATGCGCCTCATATCATCCCTGAATACTTCCATCCTAAATCAGTTTTGAAGCATTTCCAGGTAATTGAATTCGCCGATTACTCTTTGAGAAACTTCTTTGCCTTGGCAAGCAAAGAGCCTTGGTTCAAAAACACCATCTTCGTTCTTTTGGGCGATCACGGTTCTTCACTCGACGAGTACGATTTCTCTTTAGCTTATCACCACACTCCGCTCATCTTCTACGATCCGAGCAACGAGACACCACGTGTCATCAACAGCTTGGCAGGACAGATCGACGCCTTCCCAACCACAATGGGAATGCTAGGCTTGTCCTACATCAACAACACATTCGGCATAGACCTGATGAAAGAGAAACGAGACATGATGTTCTTTGCTTCTGACGACGCTTATTGCTGCATCGACAGCTCATTCTACTATGTATGCCGATCAGAAGGTGCGGAGACTCTCTACCCATACAAAGAGAAAGGAAAAGAGAAAGAGAATGTGATTGCAGCCCATGCAGAACACGCCAAAAAGATGCAAGACTATGTGAAATGCATGATGCAGACTGCTCAATACATGATCAACAACAAAAAAGTATTCATTAATAAATTAAATGGAGACGATAAGAATGAGAAAGAATAACATATCTGTTGTCATTCCTACTTTCAATGGAGAAACGCTTCTGTCAATGTATCTTCCTCCTCTTATTGAGACGTTGAAGAACAGTCCGAGCATCAATGAATATGAGATAATTGTGGTTGACGATGCTTCGGAAGACAATACAGTGGGGTTTCTTACTAAAGAATATCCATTTGTCATCATTCTAAAAAACGAAAAGAACTCCGGTTTTTCAAAAACTATCAACAAAGGAATATTTGCAGCAAAATGCAACTTGGTCTTGTTGCTCAATAACGACATGGTCGTAGCTTCTGACTTCTTCGAAAAGACCATTCCGTTCTTCGAAAAAGAGGATACTTTCGGAATTTTCTCACAAATCAGGGACACTAACGGAGAGAAGGTAATAGAGGGGAACAAACTTCCTATCTTCAAACATGGCAAACTGCACTATCAGGACGATTTGAACTCTGCTAGCGGATATTCACTCTACTTATGTGGTGGAAATACGCTGATTGACAGAGAGAAAATCAGAGAAATAGAGGGCTTTAACGAGCTCTTCTCTCCTTTCTATTTTGAAGATTTCGACCTTTCTATCGTTGCTTGGAAGAAAGGCTGGAAATGCTACTATACAGACCAGACATTCTGCAAACACTGCCATTCCATTACAATAAAAAAACATTTCACTCAGGAATATGTTCAACACATTTTCCTTCGTAATAAACTACTTTTCAATTATTTGCATTCGGGAAAAATCGATAGTCTAAGACTATTTATGGGCATATTCTGCAAAATGATTCTTTCAATACTATTTCCATCCAAATCAAAGCGTACTTTTAGAAAGTCAGCCCAGGCATTTTTCTGTATCTACCCACAAGCGCACGAAAAGAAGAGAGAGAGAAACAAAGAGCAGCTTATCAGCCTTAAGAAAATTTGCGCTGATTACTTTAACATCTCTCTGTAAATAGAAAGGTATCGCTCCATGTGTTTTTTATAAGAGAAAGAGTTAGCATACGCTAAATTCTTCTGAGCCATTTCTGGATGAGCATAGAAATAGTCAATGCTTTCCTTCACGACAGTACAAATATGTTCAGGTTCAAAATTATCAAGGAAGAACACAGCATCACCACCGATCTCTTTCAAAGATGTTTCTTTCGATGAAATGACCGGTTTTTCAAAAAACAAGGCTTCAATCACAGGCAATCCGAACCCTTCGAGCAAAGAAGGAAAAACAAACGCACTGCAATGGTGATAATACCACAATTTCTCAGCATGCACTATCTCACCAACCAAAAAGACATTCTTAATATCTTCTTCCGCGATTCTCTTTTCAATTAATTCACCATAAGAGGTCTCTTTCTGACCAGCAATGTACAGATTATACTCCGGCATCCGTTTCATGGCATCCAAAAGTACATGGAAATTTTTCTTCGCCTTTATCTGTCCTATGGAAAAAAGAAACGGTTTCTGGTCATCTACAGCAAAAGAGGGTTTTTGTTCGCCAACAGAAGACATTTTCTCAACGCCATTATAAATCACCTCTATCTCCTTTCCTATGTTCATATTCTGCAAAATATCTGTCTTTGCATAATTTGAGATGGACGTGATTTTATCTGCCCTTTTTACCTTTTTTTCAAGTTTCTTCAAATACTTCAGCACCTTTTCACCCGTTTTCTCGTGAATGAAATTGAGATCATGAATGGTCAACAGATTCAATGTACCTGAATAACCAGGTCTATAATGACTTAACTGATGAATAGAATGCCATAAATCATATTTTGGAAGTAAGAAAGGAAGTATACGATAGATTTTTTTACTCTCAACATAATGGACTTTTTTTCCAAAAGCTCCAAAATACTGACGGGGCAGCAACAAATAAATGTCCAAATCAGAAGGTGTTTCACTTCCGAAATAACAACCATAATTGTATGCCACCTGTCCTAAACCGCAGTTAATATGCTTCAGAATGGATAAGTCTATCAATACTCTTTTCATTCTATATCAAAAAGATTTAAAAAAAAATTTCCAAATTCAAAGTTATTCAGAAATTTGGAGTCTACCACAATTAGTTTAGCAATTATATCCTTTTTGTGCAAAATTTAGTCCAATATGTTCTTCTTACAATTATTCGTTTGAAAATTCATAGTAAACAAGTTATCTTTACACAAAATTATAACACGCGATAATCATGTTAAGCTCTTTGTTGTCTCTCATAAAATTAACAAATCTATTTAGTGCCTTGGCACTTGTTTTTTTGTGCATTTTCCCATACAACAGCAAACAACAAACTGCCATAATTGTCTTTTTTATAACCTATGTCATCGAATTCATAGCAGACAAAAGATGGAATTTGTACAAATGGGAAAAATCCAAATGGGTTTTCGTCTTTTTTATTCTATATTATTCACTGACAATATTTTACATTCCTTTTGAGCAAGATGCAAAATTTGTAGGACAGATTCTTGAATATAGACTTGCTTTTCTTGCATTTGGAATCATCGGTTTCTTTGGATACAACAAATATTATAGACTAACCTATTTCATGTATGTCATTATTACAACATCTATCATTCTATCGTTCTATATCCTTTTTCATATCGGCATTCTAGATTTTTTGGTGAGCGACAATAAAAGTCAGATTTTTGGTGCCGCAAGAATAGAATTGGTCAATACACACATGATGTTCAATTATTATCTCAACATTTCAATCGTATTCTGTTATTATTTATGGAAGAAAGGAGAAAACAAACATTTTAGAATCATCATGATCGTCCTTGGAGTGTTCTTGTACTCCTTGATGTTTATCACAGAAGGACGAACAGGATTCCTTGCTGCCAATGCTATAGTAGGCATACTATTTTTCTACACTATTTACAATTGGAACAAGAAGATAGCCCTGTTTTCAATCGTTATTATATTACCAATAATTGCCATTGCGGCTTTGCAGCATCCAAAAATAAAGAGTTCTGAAAACATGCAAAAAGATGCACGTCTCACAATCTGGCACAATGCAATAGATGTAATATCAGAAAAACCAATATTAGGATATGGCGCAAGCAGTGGAAAAATAGCATTTATAAAAAAATCGGAAGACGTTCCCGAATTAAGAAGTATGTTTCCTGACATATCTCTTGCACACCCTCACAGCCAATACCTCCAATCCATGCTTGAGTATGGAGTTATTGGATTGATAATCTTTTGTTTAATGAACATCATCCCCATGTTCTTAATGACAAAACCTTTGCGTCTATATTTCTTTCTATTCATTTTCATCACAATGATACAATTATCCACTGATATTTATAAATATGCTGTTCCGATTGTATTTTTTACGCTGTGGGTTTCTGTTTTCTTTAACGAAAAAGGAATACTGGACAAAGCCATAAAAGACGACTAACAATTGGACGAAATCATTATATGAACTATTCTCTTATAATGGTCTATAAGTAGGTTTTTTCACATCATGCTTTCAGAATAAAACATAAAGTTGTAACTTAGTAGCGTTCAGTACATTCAAATTTTTCATCATTAAACATGTAATTATCATTAGAACTAATTAATTTTGAAGATAGACACATGGCATAATATTCGCAAACGATTGATTTTTTAATCTATGGATAAAAGAAGCGAGGACAAAATAGGTGTGATTATTTCAACATACAACAATCCTCAATGGTTAGAAAAAACATTGTGGGGTTACACCAATCAGACCCGTATGGCTGATGAAATCATTATCGCCGACGATGGATCTAAAGAAGAGACGCATCTACTTTTAGAGCATTTTAAAAATCAGCTACTCATTAAACACGTATGGCATGAAGACATGGGATTTCGGAAATCCCGCATTCTAAATGAAGCTTTATTAGTCTCAACTGCCGATTATCTGATATTCACAGATCAAGATTGCATTCCGCGAGCCGATTTCATAGAGACTCATGCCAAATATGCGGAAAAAGGTCATTTCCTTTCTGGAGGTTATTTCAGACTTACAAATGAGATTAGTCATAAAATAACGAAAGAAGAGATAGAAGATGGCAAAGTGTTCACTTTATCTTGGCTCAGAACAAACAATCAACCTATATCATTTAAATGCACAAAGTTGCTCAATTGTTCAAAGTTTGCGTCTTTCATGAATTTCATCACACCTGCCAAAGCAACATGGAATGGATGCAACGCTTCTGGATGGAGAGAAGATATGGTAAAAATAAATGGATATAACGAATCCATGCAATATGGAGGTCAAGATAGAGAGTTTGGAGAACGACTTTTCAATTTAGGCATCAAATCAAAACAGATACGCTATTCGGCCATTCTGTTACATCTCGACCACAAACGTCCTTACAAGACCAAAGAATCCATAGAAAAAAACGTGGCGATCCGTAAAAACACAAGGAAATCTATAATCATAGAAACCCCGAATGGAATCGCACAAAATGTTCAAAGCTATAATTATCAGATTCTTTGATTTTGTATTTCTTTTATTCTAGCGTCATATAGTTTTGGGAGGAAATATACTCAAGACAAGAGAGACAACGCATTCAATACAAAAAGACACTCCGCGTATTAAAAAAGAAAGCTTTCTATTAAACAAATAAAATGTCCAATCAAGTTGCACTGATAGAATTCAACACATGGCATCATGAATGCCTCTACTCTCAAATACTCTTTCTGACAAAAAGCGGATATGAGGTACTTTTAATCTGCGATATACAAAAGAAAAAAGCGGTTGAATCGTTTTCTGGATTAGGACATATTTCTTTTGATTTTTTTGATTTTCACAAACTATCTTCATTTTTTAAATTAAGGAAACTACTAGTTAAAAATGGGATCAAAAACATCATTCTAAACACGGCTCAAGGCAGCGGCGCATTGAAATTTTCACTCCTGCCACTTCCTTCTGAGAAAAACATAGTAGGCACAATACATAACACGGCAAAGCTCACCTCTAGCATTGGACAAAGAATAATTTGCAAAAAGTTAAATGCCTATTATGTGCTATCAGAATATATAATGCCATCTCTTCCTAAAAAAAACAACCTACTGGCAACTTTCTTTTACCCATCTTTTTTCCAAAAAGAAGAAGATTTTCAAGATCTTCCTTTAAAAAAGGATTGTTTATGGTTTTGCATTCCTGGTTCTATCGAATATAAAAGAAGAGATTACGACTTTTTATTCGAGATAGGAAATTATCTAAAAAAAATAGGGAAAGAGAGAAATGCTAAATTCATAATCCTAGGCAAAAACAGAACAAAAGACGGAGATAAACTTTTGTCTAAAATAAAAGATTTGGAGATGAACGATATGTTTGTCACTTTTGACAATTTCATCCCCAACAGAATATTTTATGCTTATCTAAATGCATCCGATTACCTTTTGCCTCTAGTACACCCTAATGTAGAGATGGCAGAGAGCTATACAAAGAACAGAATATCTGGGACATTCACAATTGCCAAAGGATTTAACAAATGTATGCTTTGTCACTCCATGTTCTCCAAAGTTAAACTTTTTGATTTTCAATCTAAGTTCTACGAAACCCCACAAGAATTTTGGGAACAAGCAACAAACACTTTAGGAACAACAGACTATCATCAAAGCTTGGACTTCGAAGAGAACAGGTTAAGATACATCCGCCTATTATCAAACAAGTAAATATACTCTGATTATGTACAATGTTAAGATAATAACAGGAGGAAATAGTGACAACATGTTCAGACAATTGCCCAACGGGCAAAATATCTCGAAATGCGGCCGTTATCGTTTCTTTATAGATGAAGACATTAAAGATCCTGATTTCCTGGTTGTCAGAAACAAATACATCCGTCGCAAGACAGATTATACCGTTGCACCTCAGAATACGCTCCTGCTCATCTCAGAGCCAACATCCATCATTCGTTTTCCGAAAAGCTATTGCAGACAATTTGCAATGATGAGCACCTGCCAGGAAGGGATGAATCATCCCAATGCCATCTATCATCAGGCAAACTTGCCTTGGTTTGTCGGCATCAACGATAAAGGAGCTATCAATCCGAAGACAAATGTGACTTACGATTCTCTTAAAAACGCCCCGTTCCCCGAAAAAAACAAAATCATCTCTGTCATAACCAGCAACAAATCTTTTACGAAGGGACATCAAGACAGAATTGATTTCGTCGCTAAATTAAAGGAATATTACGGCGACAAAATAGATATATTTGGCCGTGGATTCAACGATTTTGAAGATAAATGGGACGTGCTAGCTCCCTATAAATACCATATCGCGATAGAGAATTCTTCTTCCAATTATTACTGGACAGAGAAACTCTCAGATTGTTACTTAACAGGCACCTTCCCTATTTATTACGGATGTAAAAACATTGCAGATTATTTCCCACAGAACTCATATAAAGAGATAGATATTCACGACTTCGACGCCGCCATAAAAATCATAGATAAGGTGATTTCCGAAGATAGCTATTTTTCCTCAATTAAGGATTTGGAGAAGAGCAAGAATTTGGTTCTTGACGAATACAATATATTTGACCATATTGTGGACTGCTGTAACAAGATGAACCCAGATGCAAAGAAGCAATGCATCACCTTCCATCCAGCAAACACAATGCTCAACATTCACAACCTATATTACTACACCATAGGTCGAAACGTATTCAAAGCCATCAACTTTTTTAAATCTGCACCGAAAAAAGTATCAAAAGGGGAAAAGTAAATTATACCAACCCATTACTCTGAGCATAGGTGCGCCAGCGCTCAATCAATTGAGCCATATCTTCAGGAAGTTCTGAATTGAAATACATGGTCTCATTGGTACGTGGATGAACAAATCCTAATGTCTTGGCATGCAAAGCCTGACGTGGACAAATCTCAAAACAATTATTGACAAACTGCTTGTATTTTGTGAAGGTGGTTCCTCTCAGAATCTCATGACCTCCATAACGATCATCATTGAATAAGGTATGGCCGATATGCTTCATGTGAACCCTGATCTGATGCGTACGTCCTGTTTCCAAACGACACTCTACTAATGTCACATAACCGAAACGCTCCAACACCTTATAGTGCGTCACCGCATGTTTGGCATTCGGATTCTCACCCTCAAGAAATACCGTAAATAGCATTCTGTCTCGTGGATCGCGGCCTATGTCTCCACGGATGGTACCCTCATCTTCCTCTACATTACCCCAAACTAAAGCGTTGTAACAACGTTGAGTTGTTTTGTTGAAAAACTGCTTACCAAGGTTGGTTTTAGCATCCTCATTCTTTGCTATCACCAAAAGTCCGGAGGTATCCTTGTCAATACGGTGTACCAAACCCAAACGAGGATCGTCCACATTGAAATCTGGAGAGTCCTTCAGATACCAAGCCAAAGCGTTGAGCAGTGTTCCTTGGAAATTTCCAAATCCAGGATGCACAACCATGCCCGGACGCTTATTCACAAGAATAACGTCCTTATCTTCATAAACTATATCAAGGGGAATATCTTGAGGTACAATCTGAAAATCTGAAGGCGGATACGAGAGCATGATCTGAATCAAGTCCAACGGTTTCACCCTATAGTTGGACTTCACCGCTTTACCGTTCACCAAAATGCAATTGGCATCAGCTGCCTCCTGAATTCTGTTTCTGGAAATCTGCGACATGCAGTTCACCAGATATTTATCGATACGAAGCAGACTATGTCCCTTCTCTACTGTGAAACGGAAATGTTCATGAAACTGACCGTCTCCGCTGATGGCAGGTTCACCCTGATCATCATCCATATCCTCATCGTTCAAAATATCTTCTTCGTCTATCATTGTGCGAACAAATCATCTTCTTTAGGTTGAACAGCAGAAGAGTCTATATAAACCTCTTCTGGTGTATCCAGAAGCTTTTTATCCTTTGTCAAAAATAAAGTGACAGGTTGACCCATGGAAACCTCTTTGCCTGTGATTGGCATTTGTTTATATACAACGTACAATGTCTTATCTAATTCAGAATTTGGCTGCACATCATAATTGATGGAACCGATGTTCAATGAAGCTGAATGAGCTTTGTCAATAGCCTGATCGAGAGAAAGGCCTCTTAAACTTACTATAGGAACGATCTCATTTCCAGGTCCCATACCTACACACAAGGTTACGGCAGAACCCTCGTTTACACGTTCTCCCGAAAGCATTACTTTACGATCGTACTTCACATCTTCAACCAAATCTTTATATATAGATGGAACATATTCATACCCCTCGACTCTCAAGCCTATGGAATTAAGGATGGCTTCAGCCTGACGAACAGAGACATCTTTCAAATCAGGCAAAGCCACTTTTCTTGGAGAACGGGCATTAATCACTAAATAAATAGTACGTTCAGCTTTAACCTTTGCACCTGCAACAGGAGTTTGATCAACCACATTACCGGGTTTCTTTCCCTTCATGAACACTGAATCCACCACTTCGCAATAAAGATGCTTGTCTTTCAACATTTTGGCTGCCTCCGACTCGCTAAGATCCTTCAGATCGGGAACCACCAATTCTGTGTCATGATTGGTATAACTATCCAACCAATACAAGGTGCCTATTATCATTAGTGCTGCCAATGCAATTACGGCAACGATACTTATCGTAAACGGATTTACAAAAATCCTTTTCACTTTGTTACTCATTGTGATGCCTTCTTTTTATAAAAAGTTACAATTACGGCAAAGATATTAAAATTAATCGGAACTAAATGATTAGGAAAGCACGAAACGAAATTTTAAAAGCAAAATCTAAAAAAAAAGAACTTATTCCCCTAGAATCAGTTTAATTATAACTTTTCACTATCTTTGCCCTACATTTTTAGAATACAAAATATGGCTTTACAATGTGGCATTGTCGGCCTGCCTAATGTCGGCAAATCGACTCTTTTCAATTGCTTGTCAAACGCTAAAGCGCAAGCAGCTAATTTCCCGTTTTGTACTATCGAACCAAACGTAGGTGTCATCACAGTGCCTGACGAAAGGTTGACAAAATTGGCAGAGATAGATCATCCTCAACGCGTCATTCCAACCAACGTTGAAATTGTAGATATTGCAGGTCTGGTTAAAGGTGCCAGCAAAGGAGAAGGTCTTGGAAACAAGTTCTTGGCCAACATCAGAGAGACAGACGCCATCCTTCACGTATTAAGATGCTTTGATGACGAGAACGTTACTCACGTAGACGGTTCCGTTGATCCTGTCCGCGATAAGGAAATCATCGACATGGAACTTCAGTTGAAGGATTTGGAGACGGTTGACAGCCGTATCCAAAAAACGCAGAAACAAGCGCAAGTTAGTGGAGACAAGACAGCAAAAGCTGTTCTTGAGATCCTTTTGAGATACAAAGAGGCTCTGTCTGGAGGTAAATCTGCCAGAACAGTTCAACTTACAAAAGAGGAAATTCCATTGACAAAGGACCTCTTCCTTTTGACTACCAAACCAGTTCTCTACGTTTGTAACGTAGACGAGGCCAGTGCGGCAACTGGAAACAAATACACTCAAGCTGTAGCAGAAGCTGTGAAAGACGAGAACGCAGATATGTTGATCGTGGCAGCCGCAACAGAGGCAGACATCGCTGAGTTGGAGACTTACGAAGAGAGGCAGATGTTCCTTGAAGCTGCAGGTTTAAAAGAATCTGGCGTTGCTAGATTGATCAGATCAGCCTATAAGCTTCTGGATCTTCAGACATTCTTTACATCTGGTTCAGATGAGACAAGAGCCTGGACTTTCAGACGTGGAATGAAAGCTCCTCAATGTGCCGGTGTTATACATACCGATTTCGAGAAAGGTTTTATCCGTGCTGAGGTTATCAAATATGAGGACTATGTTGCATTGGGTTCTGAAGCCGCTTGCCGTGAAGCAGGAAAGATTGCTATTGAAGGTAAAGATTACATAGGTCAGGATGGCGACATCATGCACTTCAGATTTAATGTGTAAGCGATAAGCTTGATAAAACAAAAAAGGTGGCCGAATAGCCACCTTTTTTTATTGGTCCAATTGGTTATGCCAAAGGCATAATGCCTTTTATCTTATCTCCTCCAGAACATCCTTCATTTCATTGAACATCTTCTCCAGTTGGTTCATCTCTTTCGAAAGGAAAGGATAAAACTCTGGCCACTGCTCACGCCTATGAATATCCAAACCCTCTTTGTGCTTATAGATTCGAGAAACAGGCGTTCCACATGGTTTAATATAAAGTATTTCCCAGATGGCATCAGGGAAATATTTGTCCACAAAGGCATTCTTACATCTCTCCATCAAGGCAAGCATCTCCAAACGAACATCCTCGTTTGGATGATTCAATTCAAAGATGACGTATGCACCATCGCGGGTAGCGTCAAACTTCATCTCCACCCCCTTGATTTTTGTATGATAGAGAATCCATTTTTTCTTCCTGTATTTGAAACGGGGGAGTGTCTCACAAAATGCTGAAAATCCTCCCCAAAACTCTTTTTTTAATGCCTTTTCCTCTTCTATTGAATACATAAGCGATAATTTGAGGACAAATGTACAAAAAAGAGGGAAATACTTATGTCTTTGTACACCATTTACCTAAGGTGGTGTCATGGACTCACAGTTTACTAGGCTTTCAGTCTGAAACGGTCAAAACAGGAATGACAATCTTTATTTCTTCCTACTATTTTATCACACCAAAAGTTCAAAAAACTCCACAATAGGTTTGGGAATGCTTTTACAAAGACAGCCAAGAACTTCACTCTAGGTATCAACCATCGTCACTCACAAACACTCACACCCCTAGCAGGTGTGTGGAAACAAAACCAATTTCATAATTTTTGCAAAAAGAAACTAGGTCTCAAATAAATAAATTATCTTCGCACGATAAAAATTAAGTTAATGAAAGACATAAGTTACGCTTTAGGCCTAAGCATGGCTCAGAACTTCCTAAATTCAGGAATTGACAATCTTGACATCGAGTCATTTAAAAACGGAGTTTCCGACATTTTCGGCAAGAAACAACCTTCAATGAGTCTAGATAATGCCAGAGATTTAATCAACTCTTATTTTGCAAAGATTCAACAAGAGGCAGGAGAGAAAGACAAAAAAGCTGGTGCCGAATTCCTAAAAGCAAACAAGGAAAAGAAAGGTGTTATTGAAACCGAGAGCGGACTTCAATACGAGATTATCACAGCAGGAACAGGAGCTAAGCCAAAGGCTACTAATACTGTACGTTGCCACTACGAGGGCACATTGATCAACGGTACTGTATTCGACAGCTCTTATAGACGTAACCAACCAGCAGACTTCCCAGTAAACCAAGTTATTCCAGGATGGGTAGAGGCACTTCAGTTAATGCCTGTAGGTTCAAAATGGCGTCTTTATGTACCATCTAACCTCGCATACGGCGAATATGGAGCTGGAGACCAAATAGGTCCAAACGCTACCCTTATCTTCGACGTTGAATTGCTCAAAATTCTTTAATCAACCACCATTGAATTTAAAGGTCATATAATTAAATATGTTATCATGAAAAAAAGTATTTTGATTCTTCTTCTCGTTTGCGGATGCATTTTTTCAGCTGAAGCAAAGAAAAAGAAAGAGGTTAAAACAGCAGCTTCTGCAAAGACGGAGTTGAAATCACAAATTGACTCGGCTAGTTATGCAATCGGTCTAGATATCAGTAATAACCTTTCGAACAATCTGAAGAACGTCCCTGGTGGACCATTCAAGACTGACTTACTTCTCGAAGCTTTAACTAAAATGATCAAAGGAGACACAGCAAACCTTTCTCTTAAGGTTGCCGATGCCCAGAACATTTATCAGTCATATATCAAAGCAGCTGAAGAAGAGTTAAACAAAAAGACATTGGCTGAAAACCAGGTTTTCTTGGACAACAATAAAAAGAACCCAAGTGTTGTAACTACCCCATCCGGATTACAATATGAAGTGATCAAAGAGGGAACTCCTGACGGCATCAAACCAAAGGGATCTGATAAAGTAAAGGTAAACTACAAGGGCACATTGATCGACGGAACCGTATTCGACAGTTCGTCATCTCCAATTGAGTTCGGTCTGAACCAGGTTATTCCAGGATGGACTGAAGGATTACAGTTGATGACGGTAGGATCCAAGTATAAATTATACATCCCATCTCAACTAGGTTATGGACCTCGTGCTATGGGCAAGATCAAAGCTAACTCTGTGCTTATCTTCGACGTTGAGTTGCTTGATGTAACTCCAGCTCCAGGTGAAGCATCTGTTGAACCAGGGAAAATTAAAACTGGAAAATTCCAATTTGATCAATATCAGAAAAGTAACAAATAATTATCAATGAATAACAAAATGAAAAAAACAATTTTATTAGGTTCTGTCCTAGTTTCAGGATTGGCTCTTAGTTCTTGCCAAAACGGTGGTGTTAGCACACCAAAAGCTGCACTTGTTAACGAAGTTGACTCTGTTAGCTACGCATTAGGTCTAAATGTAGGTACTGGTTTCGGTAAAGAGTTAAAGTCTCTTCCTGGTGGAAAAGTAAACAAAGACGCTCTTCTTGCAGGATTCATCCAAAGTTTGAGAGAAGACACTAGCAACTATCAGATTGACATAAAGAATGTTCAGACTATTCTTTCTACCTATTTCCAGAAGGCTGCTGAAGAAGACAAGATGAAAGCTATGCTTAAGAACGACAGCATCCTTAGCGAGAACAAGAAGAAAGAGGGCGTTGTTGTTACAGAAAGCGGCCTTCAATATAAGGTTCTTACTGAAGGTAAGGGACCAAAGCCAACAAAAGACGATATCGTAAAGGTTAACTATACTGGTAAATTGGTTGACGGAACTATCTTCGATAGCTCTGTACAAAGAGGTGACACTGCAAAATTCCCTGTAGGTGCAGTTATTCCAGGATGGTCTGAGGCATTGCAATTAATGCCTGTAGGTTCAAAATGGGAGTTGATGATCCCTTCTCAATTAGCATACGGTGAGAGAAACGTTGGTTCTATCCCAGCAAACTCTGTTCTTATATTCGAAGTTGAGATGGTTGGCATCGAACCAAAAGCAGAAGCTCCTAAGAATTAATTCCTAGTTACTTCCCATATGAAAGGCCGGCATTTTTTGCTGGCCTTTTCTTTTGGATACAGTGACACGATTAATAGAATCAAGTACAAAACCCTATGGGTTGGTTAAATACAGGATCAATCCTAAAACTAGGTAGACTTGATCAAATATTATGTTTATCCGCAATTATGCATATATGAATTGCATATAATCATACATAACCCATGAATTATTTTATCTCCTTCGATTCTATGTTATGCAAACGTTATTTCAACTATTATTCATCATTCTTCAAAAAAACACCTTTCCTCTTTTCATAAATTTACAATTTGTCACTTTATTTTAATTTGTTATTTATACATATTTTGGTTAGCTACCTAAAAAAATCATATATTTGCGAAAACTAATTTCGTATTTTAGGGAGCAATGAAAAGAATATTATCATTCATAATTATATCTCTTTGCCTGTCAACCATTTCGGCACAGAGAAGCATAATTTACAACAACCAGGACAAATTATTCTATGAAGGCAAAGAGATGTATGATCAAGGATTATACAGCACCGCTTTCCGCTACTTCGACGAATATTACCAGACATTAAATAAAGACAGGTCTCCTCTCTACGCCGAGACAGAGTATTACCTTGCCAGTGCAGCCTACAAAATGCAGCGCAAAGATGCTTTCAAACGCTTGGAACTCTTTGTTGAAAACAATCCGTACTCTACCCGCTTGGGGTATGTGTACTTCTTGCAAGGTTCACTCCATTACCAAAAGAACAAATTCAAGGAGACAATAGAACTCTACGAGCAATGCAATCCATCTGACCTTTCAAAAGAGGAGAGGAGTGACTATCACTTCCGTATGGGTTACAGCCAATTGCAATGTGGAAATAAAGAGGCTGCCAAGAAAGAGTTCTTGACCCTTCTTTCTACCGACAGCAAGTACGATGCTTCTGCTAAATACTACAACGCATACATCGATTACGAACAGAAGGATTACGAAGCTGCATTGCCAGCCTTCTCCTCTTTGGAGGAAAATCCTGACTATGAAGCCATCGTTCCTTACTACATCATCCAAATCTACTACTTCCAAAAGAAGAACGAAGAGGTGATCAAGAAGGGCGAAGAACTTCTAAACAAATATCCTGACAACAAAAACAACATCGAGGTCTACAGACTTCTTGGTGAGTGCTACTTTCAAAACAAAGATTACAACAACACCATTAAATACCTCTCACTTTATGAGAGCAAGGCAGAGCAGGTGCTTCGCAACGACATGTACATGTTGGGAATCTCCTACTTTAACACCAACAACTGCGACAAGGCTATGGAGCACCTGAAACAGGTTACTACAATGGACGACCTCATGACGCAGAACGCTTACCTTCACTTGGGTAGCTGCTACCTCAAGAAGGACGACAAGACCAGCGCACGTATGGCTTTCGAATCTGCTTCGCGCGTCGATTATGACAAGAATATTCAGGAGGAGGCTCAATATAACTACGCTTTGATCGTATACGAGCAGTCTTACTCTCCATTCAACGAGTCCATCCTTGCGTTCCAAAAATTCTTGGAGCTTTTCCCTCTGTCTAAATATGCCGACAACATCTACGACTACATGGTCAACGTTTACCTCACCACCAAGAACTACGAAGAGGCTCTTAACTCTATCGACAAAATCAAGGTGAAGAACGCTAAGATTCTTGAGGCTAGACAACGTCTGCTTTACTGCATGGGCATTCAGAAATACACGGAGGCCGATTACAACAAAGCCATCGAATACTTCACTCAGTCGCTCGAAGACGGCAAGTACAACCGCACAACGGAGGCTTCAGCCATCTTCTGGAGAGGCGAGGCTTACTATCGCTTGAAAGACTTCAAGAAATCATCTGAAGATTACCATAAATTTGTCAACTCTGTTGGAGCGAGAAACTGCGACGAGTTCACGCTTGCTCACTATAACCTCGGTTACAGCTATTTCACAGACAAAAATTACAACGATGCACTCGGTTGGTTCCGTAAGTACATCAACATGGAGGAGAAGAACAAAACCCTTCTTGCTGATGCCAACAACCGTATCGGCGACTGCTACTTCAACAACCGTGATTTCGAAAACGCCGAGAACAGCTACGCTAAGGTTTATGCTTTGAAAGGTCCGGGAGCCGATTACGCTTGTTTCCAACAAGGTTTCGTACAAGGCTTGCGCAAGAACTACAAAGGCAAGATCACTACGTTGAAAAAGTTGATCAACACCTTCCCTAACTCAGAATACATAGCAGACGCTATGTATGAGATTGGACGTTCTCACATCATGTTGGGCGACAACAAATCAGCCATCACCACTTACGACGAGATGGCGACCAAATATCCTCACAGCACGTTGAGCCGTAAGGCTAAACTGCAGACTGCCATGTTGTACGACGAGATGAAAAGTCACGATAAATCCATTAAGATTTACAAAGAAATCGTAGACTTCTTCCCTAACAGCGTGGAGGCAAAGACCTCTCTTGAAAGTTTGAAGACCATCTACTTCGAAAAAGACGATGTTCAAGGTTATGCTGATTACGTTGCTACTCTTGGCGGACTCACTACTTTCAAGAAGTCAGAACAAGACTCCCTCACCTATCTAGCTGCTGAGAGAATCTATTTAAAAGAGAATTACACAAAGGCAATCGAGAGCTTCAACCGCTACTTGGAAAAATTCCCAGAGAGCGGATTTGTCAACAAGGCTCGCTTCAACCTAGGAAACTCGTACTATAAGACAGGCGACAAGGCTAAGGCAAAAGAGCAATATGTCATCGTCACCTCAAAGGCCGGCAACTCCAACATGGAAGAGGCATTGGCTAAGCTTGCTGAAATCCAATACGACCAGCAGGAGTACGAGCCAGCTGTCGAGACGATGCAGAAACTGCTTGCCGTTGCCCAGAGCACGGAGAACCGCCAGGCGGCAAAAATCGGTCTGCTCAGAAGCTACACGATGTTGGACAAGACAGACGAATCTATCGAAGCTGCTTCTCAGCTGATCAGCGGAGACAACCTCGACCCTGCCATTCGTCGTGAAGCCCTCTACTCCAGAGCTAAGGCCAACGAAAAGAAAGGAAATACAGCTGATGCCTTCACCGACTACAAGGAGCTTTCTGACAACTGCCTTGACAAGTACGGAGCTGAAGCTAAATATAGAGTGGCTGAATATCTGAATAACGGATACAAGTCTGCTGAAGCAGAGAAAGAGATATTCGACTTCATCGACAAAAATACGCCTCACCAATATTGGTTGGCAAAGAGCTTCTTGCTTTTGGCCGATATCTACATGCAGCAAGGCAACGACTTCGAAGCTAAACAATATCTGCTCAGCTTGAAGGAGAATTACAAAGGCGAAGATGACATCGCCGGAGAAATTAAGGTTCGTCTCGACCAGATTTCCCAAAAAGAGATGCAAAAGGTAGTCAACGAATAAAACCTTTATTTATCGAAGCGAAGAAGAGGAAAATCAGAAATAAAAGACCTCGTATTCGTATACATTTTAAAAGAGGACATAACAGATTTCTTATGAAAAGAATAGCATATTTGGTAGGTGCTTTGCTTGGCGGATGTTTCACTGCATCTGCTCAAACAGCAGAAACCGATACAACCATAACAAGAAACATTGAAGTGGTGAAAGAGTACAACCCCGTAATACGCGAGGCTGGAAAAATCAACACGATGCCGGAATTGAAACCCATCAATACGAAGAAGATTACCCCTAATTATTCTGTATGGACCAGTTCCTTCAATCCGAAGGCCGACGTCATTCCGTCTCTTGACTACGCTCTGGCCAGCGAGAATGAGGAGAACGCAAGAATAACCGACCACTACATTAAACTAGGTGTTGGCAACTACACCTCTTTCTTGGGTGAAGGTTATACTCCAATCTATAAAGATTCTAGGTACTTGATAGATATCTATGCTAAACACCTCTCTTCTTTCGGAAAGGTTGATTTAACTCCTGATCTCTACCCTGCCCTCCCTTCAGAGATTGAATCAGACGCACGCGACAACGACACCAAGGTAAAGGCCTCTTTACTGCGTAGTTACCGTCAATCGGAGCTCAGCTCTTTTGCGGGATTCGGATACAACGCTTTCAACTACTACGGTTACGACTCTTTTGCACAGGCTGCTGCCCTCAACAACGAGTCTGTATACAAAGGCAACAAACAGGCATACACCAACTTCGATTTGAACTTGCGTTACCGCACAAAAGATTATGTTGGAAAATGGAAGTACGATTTGCAAACCAACTACCAATATTTCAACAACAAGACAAAAGTCTCTGAGAGCACTATTTACACTAATCTGATGGGCGATTATAGAATGGAGGCTTCCTCTTTACGCGCTACATTGGAGATGTATAACATCTTTATGAGCCTTCCGGAGAATGTTGATATTTACGACTTCGAAAACGAAGAAAATGCTAAGAGCCATACGATCATAAAGATCAGTCCAAACTACCGTTTCGAAAGCTCTTTTGGTGTTTTCCATATCGGTGTTAAGGGAGTCTTCGGTTTGGGTCAGGGTCGTCCGGGAACCATCATACCTGACATCTACGGAACGATCCGCCTCATTGATAAGAAGCTTTATCTCTATGCTGGTGTAACCGGCGACTATCAGGTAAACAACTACCGCCAAATGACCATGTTGAACCAATACATCTCACCCGATATCCGCGTAGAGGACACTTACATTCCTATCGACGTTTACTTAGGTGTGAAAGCCAACGTTGCCAAGAAGGTTAACCTCGACGTTTATGCAGGTTATAAGGTGATCAACAACCCATTCTTCTTCGTCAACAAGACCATAAAGAAACAGGCATTCAACACATTCGATGTGGTTTACGGAAAGGACGCAGGTTTGTTCAACGCAGGTATCAACACTATCTACAACTGGACAGAAAAGCTATCTTTGACATTGCAGACAAGATACAACGCATGGTCGCTCGACAAGATCGACAAGCCTTGGCAGATGCCAACTTTCGAGTTGGACTTCAGAACCAGCTACCGCATCACCGAATACCTACGTATGGAGCTCGCTTACGAGTTTGAAGGAGACCGTCATGCAAGTGTAGGCAATGAATCAGTAGCAATGGATAATGCACACGACATCAGCTTAGGAGCAAGCTACAGCGTTTTGAGCTTCGCCAATGTGTTCCTCAATCTGAACAATATCTTGAGTCAGGAATATCAAAATTGGTACGGATACACAGCCCACAGATTCAACATCATGGGAGGTGTCTCTTTGAACTTCTAAAGAAGAGTAAGTATGCTCTTCATATTTGTTATCATAATCGTATTCTACTTCGTCTATACAGGATGGGGAAATCCCAGAAACTATAACGACGGGTACGTACTTCCACCTCTCAACAATGCCATCATGGGCATTATTGCAGTGGTAATGGAAGCGGATGGTGCGACTACAAAATCCGAGCTCAGCTACGTAAAAGATTATCTTTTCGCCAAATATGGAGAATATCAGGCAAAACAGAACCTGATGATTCTGCGCAACCTGCTTCAGAAATCCGAAAAGATCCAGGACATTCGTCCCCATTGTGTACGGATAAACCGCAACTTCAATTATCCGGAGAAGGTACAGTTTCTGACGTTGCTTTTCTATATAGCAAGAGCTAACGGCAGCAGCTCTCAGGCTGAACTGAGGATTATCTATCAATATGCTAAATACACAAGCATACCATCTCATGTTTTTTACCAATTAAAAGAGAGGATTGTTGGTCAAACAGAAGAGAACTACCACGAAGATAATCGCCGAAGATACAGGCAACAGCAACAACAGACGGTAGACAACTCAGAGTCTATGCTGACCAAGGCATACCAGATTTTAGGTGTACCCTCTACTGCCACCGATGCCGAATTGAAAAGCCGCTTTCGACAATTGGTAAAACAGTGGCACCCAGACAAGTTTGCCGGACACTCCGAGGCCGAAATTGAAAATGCCACCAAGATGTTCCGAAAAATCAATAATGCATATAACTATATTTGTAAGAAGAGGGGAATTGCGTAAGGCACAAAATGGTTTAAAGGAGAGTTGTTTTTGTTTTAATAACACACATTCTCAACAGAAAAAAAACAAATAATAGAAAGTGTTTTAATTTTAACAAAAAAAATCTAAAGAACCAAATAATATGTTTTACTTTGCATAGTATAATGAAATAGAAAAAAGAAGCTGATAAAAACAACATGAAATCTTCTTATAAAACAACTTCTGCTATCTATTGATCCAAAAAGAGACCGACAACGTCGGAACAACATTTAAAAGAAAAAAAGTAAAACTACTTAATACACTATACTATTAACAAATTTGGATTGCAGTGCGGTATTACATTATCCACTGAGATTCAATAAAAAAGATGCAAATGAAAAAGATTTATTTTATTTATCCAGCTATTATCGCCGCAGGGATGGCCATGTCATCTTGCAGTGGAAATTCAGGAACTAAATCTAATGCGACCAAAACAGACAGTCTTCCAGCTCCTGAGTTGTGTGGAATGAAATGCGAATTTGTTCCAACAAACAGTAATGCGATTATCTACGGAAAGAACCTTACTGGTGCTAAAGCCATTTTTAATGGAGGAGATACTGCTTCAGCAGAAAATGGTTCAAACGATTCTGTTCTAATTGTGAAGGTTCCTGCAAACGCAAAAGCTGGTGCCATAGAGATTACGAATGGAAGCAAATCCACAATATCAAAATTCTTGTTCAGAGATAACAGAAATCATATCATTGATTTTGACTCCAAACTTGCATCATGGGGAGGTTATTTCCCTTTTGACGAGAAAGGTCAAAAAATCACTTCAACATTAGAGACTGGCAAGTTGCCTGCTGCCCTTCCTGATACTATTTCAGGAAACTATGGATTCCTTTTCGGTAATTATATCGAAGATTGGACAATGACATTCCCTACCTATTTGCAATATTGCGCAGATCCAAACGACGGTGGTAGAGGCAATGTTTCTGTTGCAGGAGAATACAAGGATCTTGGCCTTCAGAACTTAGCCTTGAAGTTTGAGGTTTTCATTCCAGCAGAAGCTGCTTACGTTGGTCCTAAGACAGAGATTTTCTTCGGTCCTATTAATGCTGAAAACAAACACGGACGTGAAGAGTCTGCTATCTATTTCTGGAAACCTTTCGAAAAGGCTCCTTACAGCACCGACGGATGGATTACCGTTACTGTTCCTTTCACAGAATTCACTCACGGAACAATTTCTGACGACATCGCTTCAAATTTCAAATTAGACGTAGAAAAGTCAACAAACTTAAGTTTCGTTGTTTTCGGTCGTGTTGTCAACAAAGAAAAACCAATTTTCATGTGCGTGGATAACTTAAGAGTTGTTCCTATTAACTAATAGAACCACAAAAAAACAAGAGGCTGCACCCGCAAAGTGCAGCCTCTTTTCTTTATAGCCTTATAAATCTCGGACAGTGATGAAATATGTATAGGACAATCACCGAGTGGACTGAAAGTCCGCTAAGAAATTCGGGATCAAAAACGATGCACAAACTTTTTCTCCTCATCCATTATATCACCTCTCCCTCCCCGATCAGATTATTGAGCAACGCATAGACCGTGAGGCCTGAAATGGATTTTATTCCCGTTTTTCGGGTAATGTTTTTTCTGTGAGTCATCACCGTGTGGATAGAAAGGTTCAGGCTGTCTGCGATCTCTTTGTTAATCTTACCCTTGGCCACAAGAACAAGCACCTCCTTCTCGCGTTGCGAGAGGTCAGAATTGTCCACTCCCTCCTCTTTTCTTTCGGCAAAGGTAGATTCTCTGAGTTTAGTACAGACCGTCTGCTGGTTATCCTCCAACTCAATCAAACTATCAAAATGTTTTAGCAGCGAAGCATCCGTGTATGCGGTATGCAGACCAACAACGGTCATATCTGGATAAAGCTGACGCACGCCATGCAACAAATGCGGCAACGAAAGACCCGACACTGCTGTATTTATCAGCAGAATATCTGTGCGGTGAGCATTTAAGACATCCTCCAAAAGGGTGGTGTCGGGAATAGCCTTGACCAAATCCAAATCCAATGCCTCGGCCAACATTTGGGTCAACCCCTCCACAATAATGGGAGAGTGCTCCACTAAGATGATGCGCAGCCTCTTCATGATTTTCGGTTCTCTAAGTGTTTTACGTATGGAATAAGGATCTTCTCCTCTATCAAAGCATGCTTGTTCAAATCTTTCATGACCTGGGCTATGTCAAACCAAACTGATATGCGCTCCTCTGGAAGCGTCTCCGCAGGCAGATATTTGATAATGATATTAGTGAGATCGCTCAACTTATCTTCCACATTGCCGTGCGACTCTTCAAAAGTCTTGATGCAAAAATCCGCACTTCGCTCTCCCCTCTCCAACTGAAGAATATATGGGTAAACCCTCTTCTCCTCGTAAGAAAAATGTTTCTCCACCTCCTTCACATACTCGGCGAAGAAACGACGCAAGAGGGGACCCGCATTCCCGCAGCCTTCAGCTATTCGGTCTACATGTCTGCCAATGTGCGAAAGACGTTGATTAAGGTAGTAATCGTGCGAAGCCTCCAAGTAGGAAACCAACGCACTGCCTTCAACCTCCTTAATGGCACTCTGCGAAGGAAGATAAGCATCGAACGTATAGACATTGCACAAGAGCAGAAACAGGCTCACTGGCACATCATTCTGCTGGCAGACCTCCTTGATGTGTTTTTCACCAAATCCAAGACCTATCTCAAAACGTGGCAACATCAGTATCAACTGGGGATTCTCGTTGAGCATATCCGCCAATTTCATGTTCTCGTGAATAAGATTGAGCGTGTTCATAATTCGTGATTTTTAGAGGATGATTAACGGCATGATTTGCATTTGCTGCCGCATTGGCAATCGCCCTTACCATCGCAACCGCAGTTACAACTAGAGTTACCGTCTCCGCATCCACAAGCGCAGCCACCTCCTTTTTTGAAGAAGATACGCCAGATGCACCATGCAATCGCTGCCACACAGATAGCAGCTGCTATTACTATTTGAAGATGTTGTGCCATAAACAAAACATTTTAGTTCATTAAAAAATAAAAACTATTTACACTTAATTCTTTGCAGTACACCTTCGGGCTAAAAGCTAGGATGCTCAAAAACTTGTTTCAAAAATTTGCTCGAAAAACAATTCTATTTAACGAGTAAATGATGAGCAACCGATTAGCCGCGAAGGCGGCTGCATGATAATAGCCGCGGACGTAGTCCGTGGTTATCAGCGCAATGAGAAGGCAAAATTTGTAGTGTCGAACAGGTACTACATAGATAATCAACAAGCTTCAAGATTGTAATAAATGTCGAATATTGAACAAAAAATCAGGACTCGTGAAATGTACCATTTTTTGACCTGAATTTTATCTCATTCTTCATCTTTTTAGATTATCTGTGCAGTACCTGTCGGCGGCACTGGTAATCGCCTATTATTGTGAATCTTACAACCGGAGGCGATGCCCCCTGCTATTGATATGTAGCCGCCTTCGCGGCTGTTTAAACCAGCACCTTTCTAGTCCCATCTTTTTAGCACCCTACCCTTTGGACCTTAAATAAACAGTTTACCCACCTGGTACACAATAAACGAAGCGATCCAAGCCACACTGGTTGTGTAAAAGATAGAGAACACGGCCCAAGTCCAATTAGACTCCTTCCAAATGGCCGAAATGGCGGCAATACAAGGGAAACACAACAGCACAAAAATCATAAAGCTCAATGCCACCAGCGGAGCCGATGCGTCACTATCTACCTCCAGGTGGGTCTTCAGAGCGCGGACCAGATGTTCCGACTCGTCATCGGCCTCTATATCGGCATGGTAAAGAATGCCCATAGACGAAACAATAATCTCCTTTGCGGCCAATCCTGTGAGCACACTCACTCCCATCTCCCAACTGAAACCGATTGGTTTCACTACCGGTTGGATAAAATGGCCTATCTGACCGATATATGAATTCTCGCTATGGATAGAGGCCTTCTCCAACTGCAACATAGCCACGATAGAATCGCGCTGTGCAACGCTTATACTTTGGTTAGCCTCAACCTGTGCAATCTGTGCATTTATAGGTGCCATCTTCTCTTCTGATGTTGGGAAGTAATTGAGCAACCAAATAATGATGGATGCAACCAGGATAACCGAACCGATCTTCTTCAAGTACTGAACCGCCTTCTCCCACATGTGCATCGTAGTGTTACGTATGGTAGGAATTCGGTAAGGCGGCAACTCCATTACGAATTGCTCCGAAACATCCTTGAACTTCGTCTTCTTCAAAAGAAGGGCAGTCAGGACAGAGAACATGATACCTATCATATAGATTCCCATCAGGATAAGAGCCTGATAGTTATCGAAGAAAGCCGAGATAAAGAGCATATAGACCGGAAGCCTTGCCGAGCACGACATGAACGGAATAGCCATCATCGTAATGATCCTATCCTTCTTGTTTTCCAACGTACGGGTTGCCATGATGGCAGGAACGCCGCAGCCAAAGCCCGTAAGGAGCGGAATAAACGATTTTCCGTGCAAGCCCATCTTGTGCATCACCTTGTCCATAATAAAGGCCGCACGAGCCATGTAACCCGTGTCTTCCAAAAGGGAGATGAAGAAGAAGAGGATCAAAATATTCGGCAAAAAGACCAACACGCCTCCCACACCGGCTATGATACCGTTTACAATCAGATCGGAAAGAATGCCTTCGCCTAAGAAGTTACGCATCGTTTCGCCCAACCACGACACACCCGCCTCAATCCACTCCTGCGGATAGGTTCCCAGCGTAAAGGTTGCCTGAAACATGAGAAACAAGAAAAAGATCAGGACAGGAAATCCCAACCATTTGTTGGTCAAAATCACATCCACTGCGTAAGAGAGCTCAGCCTTTTCTTCGGTAGGTTTCTGAAGGGTCTCCTTTAAGGCTCCGCGGATAAATCCGTATTTCGCATTGGTAATAACGCCCGAAGCGTCTTCTTCATACTCCTTCTCTATCTCAGCACGGCACCTCTCGGCTACCTCCTTTATATCGGTTATATCGCCCAGATTTGCCTTCAAGTGCTTATAGGTTACCGAGTCATTCTCCAACAACTTGATGGCCACATAACGCAACGGGAAATCGACCGCAATCTCCTTGTGTCCCGAAACCAATGATTTTATCTTCTCAATGGCCCTCTCGATATCCGGACCGTAGTTGATGTGGATATGTTTGGCCACCTCCTCCTGCTCTTCGTAAACGTTGATGATATGGTCCAAGACATGTTGTATTCCTTCGCCTGTCTTAGCTGTTGTAGGCACACAAGGAAAACCGAGCATGTTCTCCAACTGCGTCTCGTCAAGCGTTGCATTGGATTTCTTCAGTTCGTCATACATATTGAGAGACATCACCATACGCACGTTCATATCGATGAGCTGCGTTGTAAGGAAGAGGTTACGCTCCAGGTTGGTGGAGTCTACCACATTCAACACCAAGTCGGGGTGATGTTCGGTAATGTATTCGCGCACATAAAGCTCCTCGGGCGAGAACTCCGTGATGGAATAGGTGCCCGGAAGGTCGACCAAGTTAATGGTGTATCCCTTATGATAGAATGTTCCGATTTTTGAAGAGACCGTCACACCACTGTAGTTGCCAACCCTTTCGCGAAATCCGGTAGCATGGTTGAAGAAGGAGGTCTTTCCGCAGTTCGGATTTCCCACCAACGCAACGGTTATCGTATTGGTCTCCTGTTTGATACGCCTCTGTACCTCTTCAGAAATTGTGCCGTTAAAGATATACTGGCTTTCATCCTCGCTCTCCGAAACGCTCACCACCTCGATATGACTCGCCTCGCTTCGACGCAAAGAGATATGGCTCTGCATAATCTTATATTCAATGGGGTCAAGCAATGGAGCGTTCTTCAACACCGTCACCTTCTGGCCTTTCACAAATCCCATCTCCATCACCCGATGACGGAATCCTCCATGACCGTTCACCTTAACGATGACGCACTCCTGTTTTGCAGGAATATCTGCTAATGTTCTTGGTTTTTTCTCGTCCATTCTTTCTTATATCTTTTGTTTCTAACCCCTTTCGGGGAATATCAACTCGCTGTTTAATTAAAATTCTAACTCTACTCGCACCATGGCCACTAGGGCATTGTCTACCTCCCCTTGAACGCCTGACGGATTAATCACATACTGCAGATCGGGTTGCAGCCAGAGCTGCTGAAGAACCGGAAATCGGTAGGTCATCTCAATAAAAGCCTCATACTCGCGATGACTGTTCAAGAGGTTACAGACAGCAGCCAAACCCAGAGCATCGTCTTTCCCATCGGTAAAGAGGTTGTAAAAATTGAAACCGCCATCCATTTGCATGTATGTCTCATTTTCATTTTTCGGAGCCCAAGCCACCTGACCAAACACACCGAAATGGATGATGCGCTTTTCGCCAAGCAGATAGAAACCGTATTTCTCCATCTGCGTGTGGTAGTAACCTCCCAACTTGCAGGTACCGTTCTTGCCGCATCGGTAGTGAAGCTCCGCAACGGTAAGCAGGCCCTCCTTCTCACTGAGTTTCCACTCCACGTTGTAGGGGTTCTCTTCAAAATCGGTCACCAACCCATCAAACGCACCGGCTTGAATTCGCCAACGATCTGTGATGTTCCAGCCAGCCTCAACACCTAAACCCATCAACGGGAAAATAGGAACTGAAACATTGCCCGCCATCAGGCTGTTGATGCCCAAACAGCTATGAACAAAGATGCCTGTCTCGTCGCTAACGGCAAAATCGGCATTCAGATCCTGCAACCCTATGGTAAAGTCAAACCTATCTGCAAACGACTGGTTGAACCAGAACTCCTGCATAAAGGTGTGATTGCCCGCCTCAATATTATCCACTACGAGCAGATCGCCCACTAAGGTAGACGACGGCTCTCCTCCATGCGTGTTGGCTCCCTTCGCATAAAAAGTTCCGCCATTCCACCAACGGACATCTTCTGTCTTCATCTGTACACCCATCGAAGCATAGCCCAGATAGGTTACGCCCTGTTTCATTCCACCCATCGTATTGCTTACGATATCTCCCTTGTAATTGGCATCGAAAGACAAAATAGTCTTGTTCTCTTCTGCCAACGCATTAGAGATGTACAAAAATACTAAAAGTACCAGTGAATACCCTTTTTTCTTCATATCAAAAAAATCTATTATTATTGATAACAAAATTAGGTCTGTACAAAAAGATAGCCAATCACCAAAAGTAGTTATTTTTGCATTCCATGCTAATCATATCTAGTGATTTATTGACAAATGAATGGATAGACTGACGCCCCAACAACGAAGCAAAACGATGAGCCGCATCCGTAACCGAAACACCAAACCAGAAATGTTGGTGCGTCGCTACCTTTATGCGCACGGGTTCCGTTATAGGGTCAACGTCAGGACGTTGCCGGGCACGCCAGACATTGCGTTGCGGAAGTACCACACAGCCATCTTCATACACGGCTGTTTCTGGCACGGGCACGAGTGCCAAGGCGGACGCATGCCTCAGACACACACCGAGTTCTGGGCCAAGAAGATAGCCCGCAACCAAGCCCGCGACATCGAAGTGCGCGACAAACTCCGAGCCTTAGGCTGGCGCACCATGGTAGTGTGGGAGTGCCAGCTCAAGCCCAAAACACGCCAGCAAACCCTCGACAGCATTGCCTACCTCCTCAACCAAGCCTTTCTCGACAAATACCGCAAACCAGAGCCAAAAAAGTATGTCATACCCGAAGCAGAAGTTAGAATTGCTGCCGAAGAGAAGGTGAAATATGGGAAGAAGGAGAAATAAACTACCGAAACCAAACAAACAGGCATAAAAAAAGCCACCGTTAAAGGTAGGGTGCTCAAAAAGATGGGACAGAAAGGTGCTGGTTTTAACAGCCGCGAAGGCGGCTACATAGGAATAGCCGGGGGCATCGCCTCCGGTTGCAAGATTCATAATAACAGCCAATTAGCAGTACCGACAGGTACTGCACAGATAATCTAAAAAGATGAAGAATGAGATAAAATTCAGGTCAAAAAATGGTACATTTCACGAGTCCTGTTTTTTTGTTCAAACTTCGACATTTATTACAATCTTGAAGCT
>Ga0208197_1000671_pt1 | contig 40088 bp, 31 predicted proteins | sample AD_JPNNA4_MetaG_FD_184444 | JGI IMG/M metagenome (GOLD analysis project Ga0208197, IMG submission 184444) | Active sludge microbial communities of municipal wastewater-treating anaerobic digesters from Japan - AD_JPNNA4_MetaG (SPAdes) (version 2) | ecosystem: Engineered > Bioreactor > Anaerobic...
GTTTGTCCCTGTTGAAGCAGGTAGCGGTAACGCTGGTTGGATTCCTCCGCCGTTGCATATCCGGCATACTGGCGCATCGTCCAGAATCTGCCCCGGTACATTGTCGGCTGGACGCCGCGTGTAAATGGATACTCGCCGGGAAAGCCAAGTTCCTGCATGTAATCTTGTTCCTGCGGCAGGGCAACCCGCGGCAGGGGAATTCCCGAAGGGGTTTCAAATTCCGGTTTGCGTTCCGGGTTTTTTCGCAACACAGGACCCAGAACCTGTTCTTCCCATCGTTTTTGCTCAGCATCAAAATCCATGATTCATTTTCCTCGCATGGTTGGAAGGGATGTCCAAATCATCTATAAGTACAGTATAACCGATGAAAGGGCGTGCGGGGAGTGAACAAAAATATGATAAACTTGGGATAATCATCCTATCCTGTGGGGGCAGAAGATTGATTGCCAGAAAACCATTCTGCCATTATTGAGAAATTCATGACTCCATTCCTTCAATTAATTCTCGTTTTAGCAATTATCCTTTTTTCCGCAAAGTTGGCGGGGTTTCTCAGCACAAAACTTAGACAACCAGCTGTGTTGGGGGAATTACTTGTCGGGTTATTGCTTGGTCCAACTTTGATTGACCTGACCCATATGGCAGTGGTTACAGACACCCACTTGGGGGAAGTTGTATCCGAACTTGGCGAGTTGGGTGTTCTGGTGCTGATGTTCCTGGCTGGTTTGGAATTGGAAATGCGGGATTTGACCCGAAGCGGTAAGGTTTCAGCATTTAGCGGCATACTTGGTGTACTTGTACCAGTGGGCATGGGACTGCTTGTCGGGGAAATTGCAGGCATGGATTTTTCCCATGCCATGTTTCTGGGTTTGACACTGGGTGCTACCAGCGTAAGCATATCTGCCCAAACATTAATGGAAATGAAAATGCTGCGCAGCCGCGTGGGTTTGGGTTTGTTAGGTGCAGCTGTATTTGATGACATCCTTGTGATTTTGCTGCTTTCCGGCTACCTGGCTATTGAAACAGGCGGAAGCGGATTGCAGCTAATAATCGTCCTTGGGAAAATGATCATCTTTTTATTATTGTCAGTGGCATTTGGTTTATGGATCCTTCCAGCCATCACTCGAGTCATCTCCCGCCTGCCCATCAGCCAGGGGGTGTTAACACTGGCAATCATCATTTTGCTTGTATACGGACTTGCAGCAGAACTGGTGGGGGGCATGGCAGCCATTACAGGCACATTCCTGGCAGGAATGATGTTTGGCAGAACCCCCGAAAAAGGAAAAATTGAAGAAGGCTTGCGGGCTTTGGCTTACGCATTTTTTGTTCCAATCTTCTTCGTCAATATTGGTTTGAGTGTGGATTTACATGCAATCAACTTAACTGTTTTATGGCTCTTCCTGGGAATTTCCGCAGTCGCCATTTTAGGGAAAATCATTGGCGCAGGAGTTGGAGCACGCATTGGTGGCTTCACATGGCGCGAATCCCTGCAAATGGGAATTGGTATGGTCTCCAGAGGCGAGGTTGGATTGATTGTTGCCAAAGTTGGTCTCGATCAGGGTTTGCTGAATAACAACATTTTTTCCGCCATTGTAGGGATGGTTCTCGTGACAACACTTGTCACGCCACCAATGCTTAGAGCATCCTTCTCAAAATCACAACCTCATCCAACAAAGCCAGTTATAATGGAAACAAAAGAACCGGAATCCATGAGCGACCAGGAGGCAGTATAATGTTCTTCATTCTGTATGTACTGAATGATCCCGACCTGCTCGACCCCATGATTAACGCTTGGGAGGAAGCCGGAGTAAAAGGCATCACGGTGTTGGCAAGCACCGGGATGGCACGCCTGCGGGAGCGGGGAGCCTTACGGGAAGATCTGCCATTGATCCCAAGCCTGGACGATATCATTGAACAATACCAGGATACAAATCGAACCTTGTTTACCATTGTGCAGACACAGGAAGTTGTGCATGCAGTGGTATACGCAACCGAAAAAATAGTGGGTGACCTCGACGCTCCCAATACCGGCATCCTGGTGGTTCTCCCGGTGGTGCAGGCATACGGGCTCAATCGCCGGTCTGATTAATCCAATCCGACGAACCCATGAAAATCCTTGCCGTTGATATCGGCACTGGTACACAGGACATCCTGTTGTTTGATTCGCGGTTGGATGTGGAGAATGCCTTTAAACTGGTCCTGCCATCCCCAACAATGATGGTACACCGAAAAATCCAACAAGCCACCCATCAACAGGCAGCAGTTGTTCTGACTGGTACCGTCATGGGAGGTGGACCGGCTGCCTGGGCAGCGGAAGCCCATGCCCGGGCAGGGTTGCCAATCTACGCCACGCCGCTGGCAGCTGCAACCATTAATGATGACTTGAGTAAAGTGGAAGCGCTGGGCATCCAGATCATTGACGATGAGGACGCGGCTCAATTTCCTCCCGAGGTCTGCCAGATCTGCCTGCGTGATTTTGATTTTCAAATCATCCTTGAAGTATTTCAAAAATTCCATATTCCTCTTGATGACCTTGCAGCCGTGGCTGTGGCAGCGTTTGATCACGGGGCTGCCCCTCCGGAGATTTCAGATCGCAAGTTCCGGTTTGATTTCATCCGTAATCAAATCCTGGAATATAACAGCCTTTCCGGCTTTGCCTGGCAATCCCGGGATATTCCAAAAACACTCACCCGCCTGAGAGCAATTGGAGAATCGGCAAAGGATCTTCATGTTCCATTAATTGTCATGGATACTGCTCCTGCCGCTGTGTTGGGAGCCACTTTTGACCCGGCTGCCAAAAATCATGACCGAATTATGATTGCCAATGTTGGGAATTTTCACACCCTTGCGTTCCGGCTGGGACCGGATGGGATTGAAGGATTATTTGAACATCATACCGGATTGCTGGATCAGGTTTCACTTGAGCATTACCTGCTCTCCCTGGCAGATGGCACGCTTTCCAATGACAACACATTTGAGGATCACGGTCATGGTGCCTTGATCCTGTCGGATCAACCACTCCAAATGGATTACCCGGACTACAACCTGATTGTTACCGGACCCCGGAGAAGCATGCTGGCAGGGTCCAGCCTTGGGGTCCATCAGGCTGTCCCATTTGGGGATATGATGCTGGCGGGGTGTTTTGGTTTGATAGCTGCCACAGCGGACTGTGTCCCTGATTATTCAGAAATCATCCACTACTCACTTGGGAAAATCAACGGTCTGGGAACACCGCCCTGGGAAATTCACTAGAGTAAATCGAGATACTTCAAGCCGGTTGCCGTATTGAGCAAAACCACCCGCTCATCCGGTTGGAGCCAACCTGAGTCCCGCAATTTCAACATACCCGCCAGGGTTGCCGCCCCTTCCGGCGCGACAAACATGCCTTCCTGTACCGCCCAAATGCGCTGGGCAGATTGAATTTCCTCATCCGACACAGAAACTGCGGTCCCATTCGTCTCCCGGATGGTTTGAAGGATCATCCGATCCGCAAAACTCTTTGGCACACGCAATCCGGATGCCATCGTATGCGCGCCCTCAAAAAATGTACAGGTATCCTGCTCCGCCTCAAACGCCCTGACAACCGGGGCACAACCCTCCGCCTGGACCGCCACAATTCGCGGCAGGCGGTTTGTATTCATCCATCCCAGGGCTTGCAATTCGCGGATGGCTTTGTAAATTCCAACCAAACCTGTTCCCCCACCAGTAGGATACACAATTACATCCGGCACATCCCAATGGAATTGCTGCGCCAGTTCCAGACCCATTACCTTCTTGCCCTCCAAACGGTATGGTTCCTTGAAAGTGGAAACATCAAACCAGCCCTCCAAGCGTACTTTTTCCCGTACCCGAACAGCCGCATCGCTGATTAAGCCGTCCACCAATACAACATTGGCTCCGGTAATTTTGCATTCCAGCTGGTTGGCTTCGGGTGTATCCGTGGGCATAAACACGGCTGCCTGCATCCCAGCCCGGGCGGCATATGCAGCCATCGCCCCCCCGGCATTTCCGGCGGTGGGAATGATGACCCGTGTGATTCCCAATTCGTAAGCCTTGGAGATGGCAGCGGCAAGACCGCGCGCCTTGAAACTGCCGGTGGGATTCAAGCTTTCATCTTTTATATATAAATGAGAGAAGCCGAGATGGGATCCCAATCGAGGCATGGATAAAACCGGTGTATCACCTTCCCCCTGTGTGATTATTTTTTCCGGATCGACAACCGGAAGTAGTTCATGCCAGCGCCACATTCCATTTGGGCGATTGACAATTTCCTCCTTGCTGACCCGGCTGCCCAACAGGTCAAGCCGGTATTCAGCAATCAACGGGGTGTTGCATTCCGGGCACCAGGTCTGGACCTGGTTTGGGTCATATGGCTTCTGACACACAGAACATCTCAACTGGTATAGATAGCTAAATTGGGAGTTCACCAAGAATTTTCTCCATATTGTTTTTGTTTATTATACCTGCTACAATCCATTACAGATTTTCTTCATGACATCATCATTAAAATTGTTACCAAAATCTTAAATTAATTTAACTTATATTGACAATCACTTTTCCCATGCTATAATCTTAATTGTGGAGGCTAAGACCCAAAGGGAACTCTGGTCGCCAATCACTGAAAAGTGACCCCTTTGGACAGCCAATTGCGAAACCGGCCACAAATCTTATGGCTGGTTTTTTTTTGCTAATTATAGACCGGGAATTCTACACCTGCCATTATTGACAAAGCCACACCCGCAGATAAGCAGATGATCATGGTAGATCGAAAACTCAACTTCGTCACACTCCCATCAAGTTCCATCGGCAAGAATTTCATTCTCAACCACCAATGGAAAATCCTTCCATGGATGCTGGTTATCCTGGATGCCCTGATGGTCTTTGCGGCACTCAACCTGGCTTATTTCATCCGGTTCAAGTTAAACCTCTCCATATTCCGTCCTGAGGTAATGAACTCTCCAACCTATTATCTGATCCTGGATCTGATCCTGGTGGTTGTCAGCCTCATCCTGTTCCGGATTGCCGGGTTGTATCATCCTGCCAATATCCTTGGGGGAATGCGCGAATATTCCCTGGTTTTTAATAGCATCGCCGTTCTTGTTGTATGCATTATTTTTGTGACATTTCTTATGCCAACCTTCATCCTCTCGCGCGGCTGGCTGGGTCTTGCCTGGTTTCTGACCTTCCTGGCAGTCATTTTGGGACGATTTATCTTCCGGCGCCTGGTTTATCTGATGAGAGCCAGGGGATATTACCTGAAACGCACCATGATCATCGGTGTTAATGAGGAAAGCCGGTATCTTTCAGCCCAAATGCAGGAATTCACCAAGTCCGGGATGCTGATTGTCGGGTTTGTGGATGATGGTATTCCAGCTGGCAATTCCGTCCATGATGAGCATGTTTGTCTTGGAAGCATTAACAATCTGGAACAAATCGTTGAAAAATACCAGGTGGAAGAAATTATTCTCACCACAAGTGCACTCACACAAAACCAGATTGTCTCGATCTTCCAGCAATATGGAGTCTCCAAAAAAGTAACCCTTCGGCTGACATCCGGATTATATGAAGTCATGACAACCGGTGTGCAGGTACGGGAGCTGGCAGGAGTCCCCCTTTTAAGGGTCAATCATGTCCGCCTTACCGGACCCGACCTTGTCATGAAAACATTGATGGATTATTTGATCAGCACGGTGTTCCTGCTTTTGCTTTCACCCCTCATGATAATCATCATCATTGCCATCAAGCTGGATTCCCCTGGTCCCATCTTTCACAGGCGGAAAGTCCTGGGAGTGAACGGCGGGGAGTTCCATGCCCTAAAATTCCGCTCCATGTACGTCAATGGAGACAAGATTCTTGATGCAAACCCTGAACTAAAGCAGGAGCTGGAAAGAAATCACAAGCTTAAGAATGACCCCCGGATCACCCGGATTGGAGCGATCCTTCGAAAATTTAGTCTGGACGAACTTCCCCAGTTCCTTAACGTATTGGGAGGGCAGATGTCGGTGGTTGGTCCCCGTATGATTTCACCCGGTGAAATCAGCGAATACAGCCAGTTGGGTATGAATTTACTGACCGTCAAACCAGGAATTACCGGTTTGTGGCAGATCAGCGGGCGGTCTGATGTATCGTACAGTGAACGAGTACGGCTGGATATGTATTATGTGCGCAACTGGAGCATCTGGCTGGATGTCCAAATTCTGCTGAGAACAATCCCAGCAGTTTTATCACGCCGGGGAGCGTATTAATGGCTTCCCGTGAGATTTTACCTGCCAAACCGTTGGAGAATATGACATGAAAATTCTGGTGACAGGTGGAGCTGGTTTCATTGCATCGCACGTTGTGGATCGTTATATCGAAGCCGGGCACGAGGTGTCTGTCATTGATGATCTTTCCACGGGTCGCCGGTCCAACGTCAATCCCCGGGCTGTTTTTTATCAAATGGATATCCGCAGCCCCGAGATTGGAGAGGTGATTGCCAAAGAAAAGCCCGAGGTGATTAACCATCATGCTGCCCAGATGAATATCCGGTGTTCCATGGAGGATCCCATATTTGACGCTGAAGTGAATATCCTGGGATCCTTGAACCTGCTGAAGGCTGCCATCCAGAATTCAATTCGCCGGTTCATCTACAGTTCCGCTGGAGGCGCAGTGTATGGCGAACCTGTTTATTTACCCTGTGATGAAAGCCACCCTGTTCAGCCCATTTGCCCGCATGGTGCCAGCAAACACAGCATTGAACACTACCTGGATTTATTCCATGCGAACTATGGATTGGAATATATTGTCCTGCGGTATCCCAATGTGTATGGTCCCCGGCAAAATCCCAATGGTACAGGCGGCGTCGTCGCCATCTTTACCGGGCAAATGCTTCGCAATCAACCGGTGACCATCTTCGGGGATGGCAAGCAGGAACGCGATTTTGTTTACGTGCATGATTGTGCAGAAGCCAATCTTCTGGCATTGGACAGTCGAAAACCCACCGCGATCTACAATCTTGGGACCGGGCATGGGACCAGCATCAACGACATCTTTAATTGCCTGAAGGAATTCATCGGGTATCGAGGCGGTCCTATCCACGGACCAGCAAAAGTAGGTGAAATTCGGCGAATTTATCTCAATGCCGAGCGCGCCCGTCGGGAATTGGGGTGGGGTTGCCAAACAAGCCTGGAACAAGGTTTGCAACAAACAGTAATGTACTTTAAGGAACGCGAGTTCGCATGATCGTTATTCAAACTCCTTTACGGGTCAGTCTTTTTGGCGGTGGAACGGATTTTAAATCCTTCTATCTCTCTGAAGGTGGCTGTGTATTGACCACCGCCATCAATAAATATGTGTTTGTCACCATCAAACAACGATTCGACGATAAACTGCGGGTGGGATATACCCGTACAGAAATTGTGGATACGGTCACGGACATCCAACATGAATTGATCCGGGAAGCCTTTCGTACCACAGGAATTACAGAAGCGGTTGAAATTACTACCATGGGAGATATCCCTGCCGGGTCCGGGTTGGGATCTTCAAGCGCAGTAACGGTGGGAGCACTCCACGCAATGCACACCTATCTCAACCATCTTGTGACAGCCGAGCAGCTGGCACAGGAAGCCTGTGAAATCGAGATTGAAACCCTGCACAAACCGATTGGCATCCAGGACCAATACATTGCAGCCTATGGCGGAATCCGTTTTATTGAATTTAACTCCACAGGTCAAGTAAATTGTGAGCGGGTTGCCATCAGCCCCAAGCTGGCAAGCCGATTGAATGAAAATCTGTTATTGTTCTTTACCGGGGTTACCCGTTCTTCCAGCACAATTTTGGGTGAACAACAAAACAATATCCAAAACCGATTGCCTGTCCTGCGCAAGTTACGAGAAATGGCTGTCATCGCCCGCCAGGAACTTCAACGCGGAAACCTCGATGCGATAGGTTTATTGTTGGATGAAAGCTGGGAGTTTAAAAAACAACTAGCCAGCGGAATCAGCAATTCATCCATCGATGAGGTCTATCACCGTGCAAAAAAGGCAGGAGCGCTGGGTGGAAAAATTACCGGAGCCGGAGGGGGAGGATTCTTATTGTTGTATTGCCCTCTGCAATACCGGGACAGCGTCCGGGTAGCCCTTTCAGATCTCCGGGAGCTTCCGTTTGAGTTGGAACCCAACGGCAGTTCCGTTATTTTGAATCATCGCCATTAATAGAAAAGGATTTATTGAAAAGAGGTAAGCATGAACACAACAGACCAATATTTGAGTGAATTTCACAAAGTATTAAATCTGCTGCCCCTGTCCACAATTGAGGAGTTGATTGCCTGGCTGCATGATGCCCGCCTGAATGGAAACCAGGTTTTCATCATGGGCAACGGCGGCAGCGCAGCAACCGCCTCCCATTTTGTGTGCGATCTGGCAAAATCCACCCGGCGGCAAGGCTGGCCCAACTTTCGCGTGATAGGGCTAACCGACAATGTTGCCATTATGACCGCCTACGCCAACGACGAGGGCTATGAGAATATCTTTGCTAACCAGCTTGCCAATTTTGTCCGCCCGCAGGATATCGTCATCGCCATCTCTGGCAGCGGCAATTCCAGAAACGTGCTGCGTGCCATCGAGATGGCAAGGAGTTGCGGAGCAAGAACGGTCGCCCTGACAGGATTCAATGGCGGGATGCTTGGCAGAATGGTTCATCTCAACATTCACATCCCCTGCAACCGGATGGAAATTGTGGAAGACCTTCACCTGATGATTGAACACATGGTATCTTCCGCCCTGCGGCAGCTTACCGAGACCGGTAAAATCCAAGTGGACGCAGGGGCTCCAGCAGAAACCTCCCTTGCAGACCAGCTTTTTGCCAGCTTCACCGGTAAAGATTTACCTCCTCTGTCCACGGAAAATTCGCGCGATTTGCTCGCCAACTTATCCATAGAACTTGCCCAGCAAGTCAACCTGCATGAGTTGCTGGTGCGGGCAATGCAGATTACTCTCACCATGGTACAGGCTGCCAGCGGCACCATTATTGTCCTGGATGAAGCTGGCGAAGTGGTGGATGGAGCACTGGCGCTGTATGGGCAGGTTGTGGATCATCCCATTCAACGACTGGTGGAGATTTATCACGAAGGGTTGGCGGGCTGGGTGGCTCAACACCGGGAAGCCGTGCTCATCCCCAATACGAGGGATGACCCGCGCTGGCTGCAGCGGGATTATGAATATAAATCGATTGACTCCCGCTCTGCCATCAGTGTTCCATTGATGACCCAGGACCGCGTGGTGGGTGTGGCTACCCTGGTCCATCCCAAGCCGGGGCATTTCCGCATGGAAGATATGGCTTTTCTTGCAGCCATAACGCAGATGATCTCCTATTCCTTTAAAACCCGCGGGATGGTTACACCCCAGGACCCCTCATAAATCCGGCAGAAAGCTTGGAGGAAAATGATCAACGGCTTCGGCAAGCGTCTCAAATACCAGGAAAGGTGGGAGAGTCCTTGCTTCGGGCAGGGTGTGTTGTTTCGCTCCACGCCCCGTGCGTACCAGGATTCTCACTCCCACACCTGCCGCATGAGCCGCTTCCAGGTCCGTCAGGGCATCACCGATGCAAATCGATTGTGCCAGGTCCAATCGATGCACCCCGGCTGCCTGCAGAAACAATCCGGGCTTGGGCTTGCGACACAGACAGTTATCCTGCGGAGTATGTGGGCACATAAACGTATCATCCACTCGCCCGCCTGCAGCATCAATCTCTTTCAGAATTCGTTCATGGATCAGCAAGGCAGCTTCCATCGATATCATCCCCCTGCCCACCGCCGATTGGTTGGTAACAAGAATCACCTTGATTTGCGCTTGGGAAAGAACCGCCAATGCCCGCAGCGCACCCTCAATAAATTCAACATCTTCCCATCGGCGGACATAATCCGCCCTGTTTTCAATGATGACCCCATCCCGGTCGAGGAATAATGCCCGATTCATACAGCCATTATAACCCACCTCCCCAACAGAACTCCGGCTTAAAGGTCTATATCCAAAGGCAGGCAGCCAACCCGGCGCGCTACTGGCTGGAGCAGACTCTGTTTTTTCTGGCGGGATGGGTACCCACAGCAATTGGAATCGGTTTACGGGCTGTTCTTTACCGCATGATCCTCAAGATGGATGGGATTGCTGCAATTGAAAAAAATGTCCGCCTGCGGTATGCCAGCAATATCCACCTGGGAAAAGGCGCATACCTGGATGAAAGTGTTTATCTTCATGCCTGCCCCCGCGGGATTGAAATTGGCGACAATACATTCATCATGCACGGCGCCGTCCTGCATGTCTACAATTTTCGCGGCATGCCCCAATCCGGCATCAGGATTGGCAGGAACAGCCTGATTGGAGAATATTCCATTATCCGCGGACAGGGCGGTGTTACTATCGGAGACCGGGTGTACACCTCTCCTTTTACACAGATTCTTGCCGTCAACCATGTGGTGGATGATCCGGATGTGCCCTTTACTGCACAAGGGATCACTGCAGAAGGGATTGTAGTGGAGGATGATGTCTGGCTTGGTGCTGGATGCATCCTGACGGATGGAGTTCACGTGGGAAAAGGGGCGGTGGTTGCTGCGGGTGCAGTGGTCACGAAAGATGTTCCGCCCCATACCATTGTTGGTGGCATTCCAGCCCATCCCATTAAAACGATTGAAAAAGGACAACCTGTTCCTGCCGACCGTAAGGTCTATTTTTGATCAGAATCGAGGAATCCAATGACCACACTCAGTATTGTCATCCCTGCATATAACGAGGAAACCGGGATAGCCGAGATCATGAACCGGGTTCTTTCCGTGCGGGAAGCGCTGAAATCCGCCGGTGTTGAAGGGTTTGAATTACTCGTAGTGAATGATGGCTCACGCGACCAGACCCGCAAAGTGGCGGAAGAAATCGCCCAGCAATCACCAGATGTACGGGTGATCAATCACCCCGTCAACCGGGGATATGGAGCAGCATTAAAAACCGGCTTTGCCCAGGCGCGCGGTGATTTGATTGGATTTCTGGATGCTGACGGAACCTATCCACCCGAGCATTTTCCACAGCTTTGCCAGGCAGCCATGGCGGGTGCCGACCTCGTGATTGGATCGCGCATGGCTGGAGCAGAAAGCAAAATGCCGGCAGTCCGGCGGATTGGAAACTGGCTGTTTGCAACCCTGCTCAGTATTCTGGGCTGGCAGCGGGTCACCGATTCCGCCAGTGGAATGCGCGTTTTTAAACGATCCTCGTTGGAAAAGCTGTATCCTCTGCCTGACGGTTTAAACCTGACCCCCGTAATGAGTACCCGGGCAATCCACGAAGGATTAAAGGTGGTGGAAGTGCCCATTCCGTATTCAGAACGTGTGGGGCGCTCGAAACTCAGCGCGCTTCGGGATGGAACCATCTTCCTTCAATCCATGGTCTGGACGGTCATGGCATACAACCCCGTGCGCATCCTCGGCATGATCGGATTGGGGGGAGTTGCTGTTGCGTTGCTGGTCGGGCTGGGTCTGGTCATCGCCCGACTGAGCGGCATTACAACCCTGGGTCCTTGGGGTGTGATGGCGGTCTTTTTCGGAATGGTCAGTGGGGTGACAGGCGTCGGTATTTTTGCCTTTGGAGCAACCTTTAACTACCTGGTCTCCCTGTTTTATGAACAACCCATCCGCCAGGGTGTTTTTGGAAAACCGGTCTTTAAAAAACCCCTGGAGCGCAATTTTGGATGGATGGGTGCCATTGCACTGATCCTTGGCATAGTGATCGCCATCATCAGCCTGGTCATTGGCATCGGCACCGATGATATTCTGCGAATGTGGTTCTACCTATTGGGAAGCGCCCTGCTGATTCTTACCGGGGCACAAATGGTGATCTACTGGCTGTTGATGCGTGTCCTGGCTGAACTCAGCCAGCGCGAAACCCGCGCCCAACAGGACCTCGAAATTCATTAATGGTATTCTGGAAAGGTTGATAATGAGCGATTTACCTGAAAATAAACGTCCGGTTAACTTGGGTACCTCCCGCCTGGCTCCGGTGCGCATGGCTAAATATCCCTCGGCGGATGAAGCAGTTCGCCAGGGAATCGAACAGTTACGGCAATCACCAGACAAGGTGGATATCCTGCTGGTGAACCCGCCCGCCCCGGACCGTGGCATCTGGATTCGGTCACAGCACCGGGTTGGACGGCGCTCCCGTGAAAACATGGTCTGGCCGCAGGTATCCCTGGCACAAATGGCTGCCCTGCTGCATCCTACCTACACACTGAAAATCATTGATGCCATTGCAGAGAGAATGACCTGGACACAGTTTGAGGAATTGCTGGACCGCTATCAGCCGTCCTACTACCTCACCCAGGTGACAGCACCCACCCTGGAAAATGATATGTATGGTGCCTTCCTTGCCAGGGCGCGTGGCGCAAAAACCATTGCTTTTGGGACACACGTAACCCCCATCCCTGTGGAAACCCTGCGGGCATATCCGGCACTGGATTTTGCACTGGTCGGTGAACCGGATCTGACGATCCGGGACTTGTTGGATCACATGGAAAACCGCCTGGAGGACCGTCCGCCCGAAATCCGCGATCTGTATGCCAGGGAGATGGGGTACCAGCCCGGCATCCGGGATGGCAAGGTGGATTTTTCCTGCATTCGCGGATTAGCCTGGCGGCAAGGTGACGAAATCCACGTGAATGCACCCAGGCCTTTTATTGATATGGACGCGCTGCCCATTCCAATGCACCACTTGCTGCCGTTAAAAACCTACCGCATGCCCATGATGAAAGGTCCTTTCACCTTTATTGTCACCAGCCGGGGTTGTACGGCAGGCTGCATTTACTGTATCAAACATGTATCCTACCAGTACAGTGTCCGCCTGCGCTCTCCCGAAAAAATCATGGAAGAATTGTGGGTGCTAAAAAAGCTGGGCATCAATAACATTCATATGTATGCAGACCTGTTTACTGCCAGCCGTGACCAGGTGATGGAACTTTGCCGGATGATGATTGAGCAAAACATCCAGATTAATTGGACCTGCAACAGCCGCGTGGATTATGTGGATGAGGAAATGCTCCAGCAAATGCGGAAAGCCGGCTGCTGGTTCATCTCCTGGGGATTGGAAAGTGCCAGTGCCGAAATCCTCAAGCGGGCTCGCAAAGGAACAAACCCCGATCGGGCGCGCCAGTCACTTACCTGGTCACGCCAGGCGGGGATCAAAAATTGGGGATATTTCATCATCGGTCTGCCAGGAGAGACCGAGGAAACCATCCAGCAAACCATCGCCTTCGCCAAATCCCTTCCCCTGGATATTGCCCTTTTCCACATTGCCGCACCCTACCCCGGCACACCCTTTTTCTTTGAGGTTGTGGAGCAGGGATGGTTCCGCAAAGGAACCCGCTGGGAACAGGTGGATATGGACAAGGAAACTGTCCTGGATTATCCCGGCTTACCACGGGAACGCCTGATGTACTGGCAAAAACGCGCCTTCCGGGAGTGGGCATTCCGCCCCGGTCCCATGTTGACCTATCTCAAGATGTTATTTTCCGACTGGTCCACATTCCGATCTGCATTGAGCGTTGGATTGCAGCATCTATCATGGCAAACCGAAAAATCACCCAAATAATCTCATCACCAACCAGGAGATGATCAATGACAGAAATGATTAGAGAAGAAGTTCGGAAATTTATCTCGGAGACAATTCTTTTCAGCACCGAGGGTTACCCGTATCCAGATGATGCCTCTTTCCTCGAAAACGGCATCGTTGATTCAATGAACGTCATGGAGTTGGTCATGTTTGTCGAGGATCATTTTGGCATCAAGGTGGATGACAGTGAGATCATCCCCGACCACTTTGATTCGGTGCAGCAAATTACAGCATTTGTTCACGGAAAGCAAAATCACTCCTAGCGGAAGGCGTATCATGCTGGTACAGGAATTCCTGGAACAAAGCGCAGAACAGCAGCCCGGCAAAACATGCCTGGTTTGCGGAGATATCCGGTTGACCTATGCAGATGTGGAGGCGCATGCCAACCGTCTGGCAAATGCACTGATGGATCATGGATTTGCGCGCGGGGACCGGGCAGTTTTGTTCCTGCCGAACTCAGTGGAGCTTGTCTTTGCCATTTTTGCAGTGCTCAAAGCGGGCGGCGTTTTTATTGTGATCCATCCTTCCACCAAACAGGAAAAACTGGCTTACATCCTGAAAAACAGTGCGGCAACCGCTCTGTTCGCAGACGCATCCCAGAACCAACGCTGTCAATCCCTGCTGGACTCCATCCCCGCGCTCACCATTGCCATCCTTACCAATCAACCGCGTGGCGGGTCTTCCACACTGCCAACCATTCCTCAATGGCTCTACTCCTATTCCGACCACCGTCCCCGGCATCAAAATATTGATCTGGACCTTGCCTGCCTGGTGTACACATCTGGCAGTACTGGAGAACCAAAGGGAGTGATGAGCGATCACAGCAATGTGGATTTTGCCACATCATCCATCATCCAGTACCTGGAGAACAGCCCCGATGATGTCATCATCAATACCCTGCCATTATCTTTTGATTATGGGTTATACCAGCTACTGATGAGCTTCAAATTTGGCGGCAGGCTGATCCTGGAAAAGGGATTTGCCTTCCCTGCCGCCATCCTCAATCGGATCGGACTGGAACAGGTGACAGGCTTTCCGGGAGTTCCCACCATCTACTCGATGCTCCTGCAAATGGACCTGAGCCGGTTCAATCTCTCCAGCCTGCGGTACCTGACGAATACCGCCGCTGCTCTGCCAACATCTCATATTCAAGCCATCCGCTCGGCATTTCCCGCTGTTCGGTTGTATTCCATGTATGGTCTCACCGAAACCAAGCGAACCCTTTACCTACCCCCGGAAGAACTGGATGAGCGCCCCGGTTCGGTGGGAATCCCCATCCCGGGAACTGAAGCGTGGCTGGAAGATGAGGAGGGAAACCATCTACCCGCTGGTGAAACTGGCGAACTGGTTGTGCGCGGCAGACACGTGATGCGCGGGTACTGGAAAGACCCGCAGTTGTCCGCCCTCCGGTTCCGTCCAGGCACAATTCCGGGGGAACGGCTATGTTATACAGGCGATCTTTTCCGCCAGGATACTGAAGGATTCTTTTACTTTGTTGCCCGGAAGGATGACATCATCAAATGCCGGGGAGAAAAAGTTGCCCCGCGGGAGATTGAAAATGTGATTTACCAGCTTTCAGGCGTTCGGGAAGCAGCCGTCATAGGCGTCCCCGATCCCCTGTTAGGACAAGCCATCAAGGCTTTTGTCACCGTGGATGATCCGGCGCTGACTGAAAGTGACTTGATGCGGCACTGCCGGAGCAACCTTGAGGATCTGCTTGTTCCCCAACAGGTCGTCATCGTTCCAGAGCTTCCCAAAACCGAGTCGGGCAAGATTAACAAAAAGGTGCTATCTTAGAATGTGACCAGACCAACATGTGTGGAATAACCGGAGTAATCAATCTTAAAGAGCCAAAGCCCATCCCGGAAGGGATGGTGATGGAAATGCTCGCGTTGATTCAACACCGGGGACCGGATGAATTTGGAATCTACCTGGATGACCATGCAGGTCTTGGCAGCGCCCGCCTCAGCATCATCGACCTCAGCGGTGGGCAGCAACCCATTTCCAACGAAGATGGCACCCTGTGGATCGTCTTCAATGGAGAAATATTTAATTATCTTGAACTTCGTCCCGTTCTGGAACAACGGGGACACAGCTTTTCCACCCACAGCGATACAGAAGTCATTCTGCATCTTTATGAAGAATATGGAGCCGATTGCCTGAGATACCTGAACGGTCAATTTGCCATTGCCATCTGGGATCGTGGACATAAAAAAGCTTTCTTCGCACGGGACCGTCTTGGCATCCGTCCCTTTTTTTATACCATCCAAAACCAAACCCTATATTTTGGATCCGAGATCAAAAGCCTCCTGGCTCCCCCGGGGGTGACCGCTCAAATCAGCCCGACTTCGCTGGCACAGGTGCTGACCTATTGGAGTGTCCAGACACCCGGCACAATTTTTGAAGGTATATATGAGTTGCCGCCTGCCCATTGGATGATTGTGGATAACGGAGAAATCACCATTCAAAGATACTGGCAAATGGATTTTTCCACAGAATCCAACAGACAATCTGACATCGATTGGCAGGAGGAGTTTGAAGACCTGTTAATCAATGCCACCCTCATCCGCCTGCGGGCGGATGTCCCAGTCGGAGCCTATCTCAGCGGCGGACTGGATTCCTCGACGACCACTGCATTAATCAGGAAGCACGTCCAGACCCGGCTGGAAACATACTCAATTGCCTTCTCTGATCCCCTGTTTGATGAAAGCCCATATCAAAGAAAAATGGCAGAGCACCTGGGCACCCAGCATCATATTGTGTACTGCACCCACGCCGACATCGGCAGAACCCTGCCCCAGGTCATCTGGCATACAGAAACGCCCATCCTGCGTACCGCACCGGTACCCATGTTCATGCTTTCCCGCCTTGTGCATACAGACGGATTCAAGGTGGTTGTCACTGGTGAAGGTGCAGACGAATTCCTGGCGGGTTATGATATTTTCAAGGAAATGATGGTTCGCCGGTTTTGGGCAAGGGACCCACAATCCACCCTGCGCCCCATGCTTCTTAAAAAACTATATCCGGATATTTCCCGGTTAAATCAATCCGGCTGGGCATACCTGAATGCTTTCTTTCGCAAAGGTCTATCCCAAACAGAGGATCCCTGGTATTCCCACCAGATCCGCTGGAGCAACACCAGCCGCCTTGCCCGCTTCCTGGTTCATCCTCCCGCAGGCTTCACCCCCCATCCATCTCCGGAAATCCTTCCGGAAGATTTTTCCACTTGGGATCCACTGGGGCAGGCACAATACCTGGAAATCACCACTTTTTTATCCCCCTATCTCCTCAGTTCCCAGGGAGATCGTGTGGCAATGGCAAATTCCGTCGAAGGACGTTTTCCATTCCTGGATTACCGCCTGGTGGAATTTTGCAATCGCCTGCCCCCCCATCTCAAGCTGTATGGCTTGCTCGAGAAATACCTGCTGCGGAGAGTTGCCGCCCCCCTGCTGCCGCCGGAAATCTGGCGGCGGGTCAAAAGACCATACCGCGCCCCGATTCAAAAAAGCTTCTTCCAACCCTCCCCACCCGATTATGTCCGGGAACTGCTGTCGCCAACCGTTATTCAACAATCCGGTCTGTTCCATCCCGGCATGGTGGCGCAATTGGTCCGTAAAGCGGAAAGTGGTGCGGAGCTGAGCGAAGTTGAAGAAATGGGGCTGGTGGGAATTCTATCGACCCAGCTGGTGCATACCCTTTTTGTGCAATCATTTCGCCGCCACAATGCCGCCATCGCCTCAGATCGTCCCCTGAAGCGAATCATCAATCAGAAAGAAGGCAATCATGAATAACCTCACGCCCTTTGATGGTCACATACTTGATCTTAATGTGGAACAGGAGGTTAACCGAATTACCGACTTCCTGCGAGAGTCCATTCTGCAAACACTGCATCGCCGCGGCGCAATTGTTGGCATCAGCGGCGGAATCGATTCATCGGTTGTCCTAGCGCTTTGTGTACGGGCATTGGGTCCCCAACGCGTGGTAGGCATCCTGATGCCCGAGCGGGAATCATCCCCCGATAGTGCCATCCTGGCGCAAAAACTGGCAGATCAATTTGGCATTGCAACTGTTCTGGAAGATATTACGGGCGCCCTGGATGGATCAGGGTGCTACCAAAGGCGCGATGAAGCAGTCCGGAGGATCTTCCCTGCATATGGTCCGGAGTGGAAATTAAAAATTACGCTTCCCGGAAGCCTGCTGGACCAGGAGACCTTGAACGTCTTTCGTCTTACAGTTGTCACACCAGACGGAGAGGAGATGACCCAACGGCTGCCCGTACAGGAATTTTTACAGATCGTCGCAGCATCCAATTTTAAGCAACGCACCCGCATGGCAATGTTGTATTATCATGCCGAACTGCACAGCTTCGCTGTTGTGGGCACCCCCAATAAAAACGAACATGATCTTGGATTCTTTGTGAAATATGGCGATGGCGGATTGGATGTCAGCCCGATTGTGCACCTTTTCAAAAGCCAGGTCTATCAACTGGCAAAATATCTGGATATCCCGGAGGAAATTCAAGAACGCGTACCCACAAGCGATACTTACAGTGCTGGCAGTACGCAGGAGGAATTTTTCTTCCGCCTGCCGTTCCGCATACTGGATACAATCTGGCGGGGCATGGAACTCGGTTACTCACCGGATGAGATTGCTTCCGCCCTCAACCTGACCCCCGAACAGGTCAATCGCGTCATGGATGACATTCAACGCAAGCAGCGAACCACCGAATACCTGCGCAAAGCAGTCCTTGACCTGCCTTATCCACCGCAAGATTAATTTGGAGGAACTGATGAACAAAAAAATGTCCCGCCGTGACTTTCTGCGACTGATTGCAGGAGCTGCCGGAATAGCCGGGATTGGCTTGCTTGGCAAATTACTGAATGGCAAGGCAAAGATCATTCCCCACACAGGTGCCCCTGGTGACCATCAGGTATGGATGCCGGCAATCCTTAAGCAATATCCTCCCCTTCCGACCCCAACCCCAACACCGACACCGACTCAAACCCCCACAGCTACGAAGACATCAACCCCCACGCCTACAGCAACCAGCTCGGCGACACCATCCAATACCCCAACACCCACCCGCACACCAACCCAAGGCACGCCACCGCCCCCTCCCAACAATCGGGTTGTACATGTTTGGGACACACAGGCAACCTATTGGAATTTTTCAACCGGATGGTATGGAAATTATATTCGACAAGATCATGTAAATCAAATGACCAATGATGGCTTAATCTCATTGACTGGTCAAAGCAATATTGTAGCTGCGTGGCAATCGCTCCTGCCAAATTATTCAACCGGGGAAACAATTGCCATCAAAGTTAATTTCAATAATTGTGGATCCTGTAGTGATCTGGACAATCAAATTGATGCAGTGGCAGAACCGGTCATTGCTTTGATCAATGGATTGACACAGGCTGGCATTCCTCAACAGAATATTTGGATCTATGATGCTCTACGTCCAATTCCAGATCGTTTTTCAAACAAACTCAGCGGCTACAATGTACGGTTGTTTGATACTGGATTGTGCCACGAGGATGCTGGTTTTTCTGACCTCCCGTATGCTCGCGTCAATTTCAACCATTCATCTCTCAGCTATGTCATATTGACGGATGTTCTTGCCAATTGCACATATTTAATCAATATGCCAATCATGAAGGATCATGGGATATCTGCTGTTACACTTGGTTTTAAAAACCATTACGGCTCCATCGATCAGGTACTGGGTCGGAATAGTGATTATTTACATCGGTTGATAGATCCTGATGATGGGATATATTCTCCACAATACAGCCCATTGATGGATATCAATAACCATCCATTCATCCGTAATAAAACCTTCCTTGTTGTAGGAGATGGTTTGTTTGGCGGGTTGGAAAACACCACAAGAACCCCTCAGCCTTGGGCAAGCTTCAACAATATGTCCCCCAATAGTTTGTTTTTTTCCCGTGATCCAGTTGCAGTGGAATGTGTCATGTTTGATATCCTCAACGCAAACCCAACCCCGCCCTGGCATCCAAAACGAGGAGAACATGAAGATGATTACTTAAAGCTCGCCAGAGATTTGGGTATGGGCACTTATGAGAGAGCAGATCCATGGCTGGATACGTACACAGACATTGATTACGTAAGGATCGAATCCTGAAACATTCCGAATGAGCCCCAAATAATTGGGGAAGATAGGATTACATAATCCGTACATCTCAATTGGTTGGACTCATTCATAATCAAATGGAAAAAATAGACCGGAAATAACTTTCCAACGATACCTGACAATAATTCACACAAACCCTTTATGTCTCAATATTCAGTAAGCCGAACCATCTTCCGCAATTCTTCACTTGGATTTGCTGCCCAGGCAATCATCAAGATGTTTTCGTTTGCCTTCTCCATTATCGTCGTAAGACAACTTGGGGCAGAATCATTTGGTGATTACACTGCCATTCTAGCTTTTACTGCGATTTTTAGTATTTTCTCTGACCTTGGGCTAAGTCCATACACCGTTCGACAGGTGGCAAGGCTGCGAGAAATTCCTGATTCCCGCGATCAAATCCAACACTTATATGGGAATGTCCTTTACCTGCGGTTTCTGCTCTCATTCATAACCATTGCTCTCATCATCCTGTTTGCTTTTCTTACAAAGCGCACCCCTGAACGAATCTTAAATATTGGCTTCTATTCCCTGACATTGATTTTTTACAGCGCATGGGGCGCAAGCGATTCCGTCCTGGCAGGATTTGAGCGACTGGATATTTCGTCCATTGGAAAGGTAATCAATCAACTGGCTTTTGTCGTATTGGGTTCATTTGCCCTGGTATTCAGTTTGGGTGTTTCAGGGTTGATCGGTGCAACCCTGATTGCTGTTGGATTGATGTGCGCATATTGTGTAATCCAGGTAAGACGGATGGGCATTAAACCACAATTCAGTCTTCGCATCCATGCCAGAGATCTCATCCTGCGCAGTCTACCATTCGGAATTATTGGGCTGGCACTCGGGCTATCATATAAATTCAGCACAGTACTTCTGGATTTGTACAGAACAAATGCAGAAACCGGATTCTTCAATGCTGCTTATAACCTGATCCTATCCTTCGTTTTGATTTCAAATATCCTCAACGCATCTCTCTACCCAACGTTGGCACGTCAAACCATCAATAACCCAAGTGGTTTACCTTCCATCTATCAAAAATTCTTCCGTTATCTGTTGATAATCTCCCTGCCCATCGCTGTAGGAGGATGGGCTCTTGCTAAACCAATTATCGAATTGTTATATGATGTTGAGTTTGCGGCATCCGCCCAAGTTTTTCAAATTGTAATATGGACTGTGCCACTCATGTTCCTGTCGGAATACCTGGGCTACATCATTTTATTGAACAATCGGGAAAAGCGGGTGGCAATTGCAGTAACTATCAGTAGTATTTTTAATGTGGGCATGAATTTTTTCATGGTCCCCCAATATGGTTTAATAGCTGCTGCATGGATTGCAGTTCTGACTGAATCCATCCTGGTCATTCAGCATCTCATCACACTACGAAAATTGATCCCATCAATCCCACAAAAATTGGATATTCTGTTGGCTTTTATCTCCCCCACAATCATGGGAGGGTTGGCACTATTCTTGCGGGACAAATATTCATTTCCGTTTGTTTTTGTTATCTGTGCGCTTGGATACATCCTTCTTGTTATCTTAACTCGATCTATAAAGAAAGAAGAAATTCTATTTTTCAAACAATTGGTTGTAAGTAAGCGGAACTCATCATGAGGGAAAAATCTAATTAGCCTGATCGCTAATGAAACATCCTCATTCATTTGACAACAAGGAGACACCACAATGACGAAACGAGCATTGATCACAGGCATTACCGGACAGGACGGCTCATTTCTTGCAGAATTTCTACTGAAACAAGGGTACGAAGTCCATGGCATCGTTCGTCATGTAGCCTTGGAAGATCCAGTCCATCGCTTATGGCGCATCCATCACATCCTAGATCAACTTCACCTGCATTCAGCTTCGCTGGAAAGTTATCCCAGCCTGTTTCGGGTTGTACAGCAAGTGGAACCCGTGGAATGTTATCATCTGGCTGCCCAAAGTTATGTGGGATACTCTTTCGAGGATGAATTTTCCACCGTCAATACCAACCTCAATGGGACACACTTTATCCTATCCACCCTAAAAGAACGATCACCCCAATGCCGGTTCTACTTTGCCGCCACCAGTGAAATGTTTGGACTGGCACAGGAGTCCCCCCAAAACGAATTGACCGCCTTCCATCCCCGCTCACCTTATGGTGTATCCAAAGTTGCCGGTTATTACCTGACGCAACATTATCGTGATGCATACCAGATATTTGCCTGCTGCGGCATCGCATATAACCATGAATCGGAACGGCGCGGCTTTGAGTACGTTTCACGCAAAATCACCAGCACCGTGGCACGTATAAAATTGGGGCTTGCCAGGGAATTACGTTTGGGGAATACATCTGCCAAGCGGGATTGGGGATATGCACCCGAATATATCCGCGCCATGTGGATGATGCTTCAACAGCCGCAACCGGACGATTTTGTGATTGCCTCCGGTGAGACACACTCCGTTCAGGAGTTTGTAGAACTGGCATTCCAGACCGCGGGTTTGGATTGGAGGGATTGGGTTGTACAGGACCAGCGCCTTTTCCGACCATCCGAAGGCTTGGAACTGCGCGGAGATGCCGCTAAAGCTCACCGGATTTTGGGCTGGCATAATGAAGTTCCCTTTGAACAACTGGTGAAAATCATGGTGGAAGCGGACATCCGAAGATTGGATGATGCTGGAGAATTCATACACTGAAATTAGGTAAAAATGGTTACGAAATCCAGGAACATTGAATGACAGAGCCATTGGTTGCAGTAATCATCGTCAATTGGAATAACTTAAAAGACACGCTGGCGTGCATTGAATCCGTCATTCAATCAACCTACCCCAATCTCTCCATCATCGTGGTGGATAATGCGTCAAAAGATGATCCGGGAACCATGATTCAGTCCATGCATCCCCAGGTCCACATGCTCCAGATGAACTCCAACCGGGGATTTACAGGTGGAAATAATGCGGGGCTCCAGTTCGCCATCCAGCAAAATGCCAGGTATGCATTTCTTCTGAATAACGATGCCGAGGTGAACAGGAATACAATTCATCAATTAACGGTTTACATGGAATCCACCCCGGATATTTGTGCTGCTGCACCAATCATCGAATACCACAGCCAGCCGGGAACCATCTGGTCTGCGGGAGGAAGGATCGACCCTCATCAGGCAACGGCAACCATGCAGGGAACAAACACATGGGACCAGGGACAATTTGGAGAAACCCCCTATCCAGTGGATTTTGCCACGGGCTGCGCCTTGATGGTCCGGTTAAGCGTGGTTGATAAACTGGGGGGGCTGGATGACCGTTTTTTTATGTACTATGAAGAAGTGGAATGGTGTCAACGATTGAGATCGCAGGGTGATTCAATCCATATCATTCCCAATGCCCGGGTATGGCACAAAATATCTCCAGAAGCTCGGAATGAATCTCCGTTTGTACACTACCTGATGACACGAAATCGCCTGCTTTGGATTCGTTGCGCAAAATTTGGATTTGGAACATACATACGCGTCCTGGTCTTTCACAACCTGCGCACATTGTTAAGCTGGTCCATTCGCCCGCGCTGGAAATATAAGCGTGATCAACGAGATGCCATGTTAATTGCACTTCGGGATGCACTTCTCAATCGATATGGTCCTCCCCCAACCAACCTGGGTTTACGCAAATCCAGGACCAAACACCTTCTCAACAACGGATTTGCACAATGAAGATCCTATGGGTAAGCTCCTTTTTTCCATATCCACCAGACAATGGCGCAAAAATCCGGGAATTTTTCCTGATTCGAGAACTGGCTGAAAAACATGATATCTCAGTATTTTCATTAGTCCAATCCGCCGATGAGTTGGATGGGAGCGAACCACTTCAAAAGATTTGCCAGAATGTAACCGGCGTTTTACCTGAAAATAAACTTCCCAATTTACTTGACGGGCGAAGGCAATGGTACGATGTGCCCATGGGAATTCTTTCCCCTCACCCTAAATTCATGTATGGGCGACCGTCCATGAACGTGGTGCGCCAATTACATGCAGAGCTTTCTTCAGGTAAATATGATGTGGTCATTGTGGAATCACTGGTCACAGTGAATTATTTGTGGGACTTTTTACATCTGCCCAATAAACCCATCATGATCTTAAGTGAATTAAATATTGAAAGCCTTATACAAGAACAAACGCTCCGCCATGCTAGGGGGGTAATCCAGAAACTGCGAAAGTGGATTTATTATCATTCATTCGTCCGATTTGAAAAACAAACCTGTCAATTATTTGACAAAATCATTGTGGTGTCTGAAAAAGATTATTTGGATATCCAGACGTTATTCCCATCACTGAAGGCAGAGCACCTCATCCTGGCACCCAATGGGGTTGATATTCAGTGGAATGATATAGGTAACATTCCAAAGGAAGAAAACACCCTTATCTATAATGGAGCCCTGACATATTCCGCCAACTATGATGCAATTTATTATTTTTTAAATAAAATTTTTCCCCTGATTATCAAACAGATACCCGACGTTAAGTTAAAAATCACAGGGAAGACCGATGGCGTTGATATCAGCTCTCTCCCCCATCATCAAAATGTCCTATTCACAGGATATGTTCCTGATATTCGTCCCATTGTAAAGAGCAGCACGGTATGCATTGTTCCCATCCAGGTGGGAGGAGGGACACGATTAAAAATTCTGGAGGCAATGGCTCTTGGCACCCCGGTTGTGTCCACGTCCAAAGGCGCAGAAGGTCTCCATCTGGAACACGGGAAGGACCTGTTGATTGCAGATTCACCGGAAGATTTTGCAAATGCGGTGATCCTGGTAATGAGAGATCGGAAATTGCAAAATCAATTGATGGAGAACGCCCTCCAAACTGTGAGTTCGTTATATAGTTGGAATGGTATTGCAAAACAACTGGAACTTGCCATCACCTCTCTTTATCAATCAAATTAATGGTTTGGATATGACCTCTTTACCCAAGGAAAAGTTCCCCACCGCCTCGACAATTGGCAGGACGTCATTCTCCAGGATTGCCATCCGCATTGGGATTCCTGTTCTGGTATTCCTTGTCGTTATTGGCGGCACTTATTTGGTTGCCAAAGGAGAGTATCTCATAGCTGCTGCACTGGCGGTAATCCCATTGGCTGTTTTATTTTTAGAAATGGGGATGCGGTGGAATGAAATCTATCCCGTAATGATTATCTTCTCTGCGTTATTCTTGAAACTTGGATTTTCTACAGGAAGATCCAGCCAATTGGTGTTAAGTTTGGTGGTTGCAACCGGATTATCCTTTCTCTGGATTTTCCAAATGTTTTTGGAACGCCGGGTCCGATTCAACCCTCCCCTGGTGACCATACCAGTATTTCTGTTCTGCTTCTCCACTCTTTTTTCACTGGTTTGGGGGATTGTTTTTCGGGATCCTCTGGTTTCCATATGGGGATCCTTTCCATTTGTGCAAATCGCTTCCACTCTGGTCATTATCATATCAGTGATGACCATGGTTTTGACGGGAAACCTAATCAAAAAAACATCCACCCTTGCCTTGATAGTCATCCTCTTTATCATCGGTGGAGTTATGGGGTTAATTCGCAATTTTACGAAATTTCAATTACCAATTAACTGCGCAGGTCTCTATGCAATGTGGGCAGTAGCCCTGGCAAGCTCGATGGCTTTCTTTCACCATAATATTCCCCTAATTGTTAGGGGATTGCTTCTGGTTTTCTCTGCATTATGGTTGTACTGGGGTTTTGGAGTCAATATTACTTGGTTGGCTGGCTGGGTTCCTCTATTTTTTGTCATCGTTGTTGTTGGTTACTTACGCTCACCAAAACTAGCCATTTTTTTGTTGGTCCTCTTAGTCATACTCGTCATCACAAATTATGATTACCTTGTGGATACCATAGAACTGGAAAACCGAATAAGTGGATCCACCCGGGTATCAGCATGGGAACAAAATTGGGTGATCACAAAGGATCACCTGCTCTTTGGAACAGGACCTGCAGGTTATGCTGTATATTACATGACCTATTTTCCCAACCGAGCCATGGCGACTCACAACAATTATCTCGACATGCTCTCCCAAATTGGGATTGTTGGATGTATTTTCATGTTTTGGTTTTTTGGTGCGATCCTCTGGAAGGGCTGGAAACTGGTCCAAAGACTTCGAGGGCAAAGAAACTTTATGGAGGCACTTGCTGCCGCATGTCTCGCTGGGACACTTGGCGGCATGATGATGATGTTTTTTGGTGACTGGCTCTTCCCCTTCGCCTATACGCAGTCTATTGCGGGTTTCGATTATTCAGTTTACAACTGGATTTTTATGGGCGTGATTCTAGCCATGGATCAGATGACACTGCCCGGAGAGAAACAAAACGCATGATCCCACCCACCCCACCACCGCTTGTATCCATCCTGGTCATTAGTTGGAATACCTGCTCCCTGCTGGATGAGTGTATCCATTCCGTCTACTCAACTGCGGAAGGCATCCCTGTTGAAATTATCGTCATTGATAATGGCTCTGTTGACGGGTCAGTGGATATGATTGCCACAAAGTATCCGGATGTTATATTGGTTCAAAATCATAAAAATCTTGGTTTTGCCCGGGCAAACAACCAGGCAGCCGAGTTGGCACACGGAAATTATATACTTCTTCTCAACAGTGATGCTCAATTGCTGCCCCAAACGCTCGCGACATTCGTGCATCACGCCCAATCCCACCCCCAAACAGGGGCAGTGGGTGCTCAATTGCGTTACCCGGATGGAAGGTTTCAATATTCTCATGCAGACTTCCCCACTTTGTGGCGCGAGTTATTAATTCTATCCACATTGGGACGGCGCATTTTTGGAGAATGGTATCCCAGTCATGGACCGGAAGAAGAAACTGGTCCCAAGATTGTGGATTATATCCACGGTGCCTGCATGTTCATCCCCCGAAATATTTATCAGGCGGCAGGCGGTCTGCCAGAACAATATTTCATGTATGCAGAAGAGGTGGATTTCTGCCTCACCCTTCACCGGATGAACCTCCAGGTCTGGTATCACCCCCTTGCACGGGTACTTCATCACGGCGGTGCCAGCAGCCGCAACCGGGTTGTTGACCGAGAAGGGGATATGTACCAGAGCCGTGTCCGACTAATGCGAAAGTATCGCGGCAATATTGCGGCAGAATTATTGAAAATTGAAATCATTCTGTTGACAGCACCAAAACTGATCTACCATGGTGTGATTCGGAAACTCAGCAACGGCAGGCATGGTCGCCAAGTGATTCCTCTCAACCAATTAATCATCCGTTTACGGGAGGTATAACTTGCGCGTCATGATCCTCACCCAAGTGTTGCCATATCCACCAGACAGCGGTCCCAAGGTAAAAACCTGGAATGTCATCAAATATCTGAGCCGGAAACACGAAATTACACTGGTTTCTTTTACGAGAGGAAATCAGGCTTCAGAAATCGCTCATTTGCAACAAGTGTGCGCCCGTGTTGAAACCACCCCCATCACCCGTAAATTATCTCTCGATGCCGGTGCCCTTGTTCATAGTCTTCTCAATGGCAAACCATGGCTGATTGTCCGGGACAACCGGAGAGAAATGCATCGCATGGTGAAAGCTCTGGCAATTGAAACCCAGACAGATATTATTCATGCAGATCAATTAAATATGGGACAGTATGCCATTTCTTCAAATGGCATCCATACCCTGTTGGATGCTCACAATGCTCTCTGGCAACTCTATCAACGCCTGGCAGATACATTTAGAACTGGACCAAAACGCTGGTTGTATCAAAGGGAATGGAGATTGCTTAAGAGTTATGAGGGTAATATTTGCCGCAGGTTTGATGCCATCACAGTCGTCAGCGAAGAAGATCGCCTTGCATTATCAGAAGCCATGAAGATGGACTGCCCGGCAACCATTATCCCAATCACTGTGGATATGGACGACTTTCCAACCATTCGGCGTCAACCAAATGCGAACCACATTCTTTCCATTGGCACCATGTTCTGGCAGCCGAATGTGGAAGGTATCCTATGGTTTCTCAGGGAGGTATACCCAATCATCCGAGAACAAAAACCAAATGTGGAATTTGATATTATTGGTGCGCGTCCTCCCAAAGAAATTACTGATTATGCCAATACCGGGGTGGGTATTCATGTTCATGGATACCTCCCAGACCCGTTGCCAATTCAACAACAGGCAGGTGTTATGGTCGTTCCGCTGCATGCTGGCAGCGGGATGCGTGTGAAGATATTAAATGCAATGTCGCAGGCTCTACCGATTGTCACAACCCCAATAGGATGTGAAGGAATTGCTGTTGAAGATCGAAAACATTTATTAATCGCAGAATCTCCCGCACAATTTGCTCAGGATGTTGTGTACTTGCTGGATCATCCGGATGAAGCAAATGGACTGGGGCAGACTGGTCAACAATTAATTCGCGATCAATATGATTACCGAAAAGCACTTGACCCGCTGGATCGTATTTATTCTGGCTTGTGCAACCCGCCTGAAAGGATCCAGCGATGACTGCCAGCAAGTCCCACCGATCCACCAATCCGGAACGTTTAATCCGGTGGATGATTTTTTTATTATTGCTGATTTGTTATACATATTTCCTTCCGCGTTGGGCGGATTGGAGTCAGAACGCCCGCCTGGACCTGACATTGGCATTTGTGGATGAAAAAACGCTATCCATCGACAATTATTACCAAAACACCGGCGATTTCGCTTACTTTGAAGGGCATTACTACCTCGATAAAGCACCCGGTCCATCATTCCTGGCAGTACCGGTATATGCCGCCATTCGTCCCATCTTACATTTGCCCCCCGTTGAAACCCTGTTAATTCGCTTAAGCAATAGCAGCGCATTTAACCAAACTCTGTCCGAAGATGGAACCGGGCTGCTGGTTGAGAAAATATACTTCATGATCGTTCTCTATGTTGTGTCCATTTTCATTGGGGCAATCCCATCAGCCATTTTGGGAGTATGCTTATATAATCAGTTGTCCATGTTCCATCTTTCGCGGGGATGGAAGCTTCTCCTGGTGGGACTGTATGGGATCGCCACCCCGGCATTCCCATATTCAGGAGCATTCTTCAGCCACCAGCTGACAGCTTTCCTGCTCTTCGGTTCCTTCCAGTTGATTTACTTGATGACAAGGAACAAACCCCAACCTGGGGGAATTTTTCTGGCAGGCGTTATGTTGGGTTGGTCCATTATTTCCGAATATCCAACTGCACTGATTGCTGGGGGCATCGGCATCTATTTTCTAAGCATCAAAGAATTTCGCCGTCATACTCCCTGGTTGATCCTGGGCGGTTTAATTCCTGGTATTCTTCTCGCAATCTATGACTGGAGCATTTTCCACACAATTCTTCCAGTCGGATACCAATATTCATTAAATTACCAGGAGCAACATTCGGTTGGCATCATCAGCATCGGCATCCCACGCCTGGAAGCCCTGTGGGGAATTACCTTCAGCAGCTACCGCGGTTTGTTTTTCCTTTCCCCCTTCCTGTTGCTCGGGATTCCGGGATTCTGGTACTGGTGGAAGTCTGGCAAGCATCGCCCGGTTTGGTGGCTGAGCATCTGGGCTGTACTTTCCTTCATCCTGTTTAATAGTTCCTCCATTATGTGGCAGGGCGGTTATTCCATAGGTCCAAGGTATCTGATTCCCATGCTGCCATTTCTCATGCTCGGTTTGGCCGCGTTCATCTATCGCTGTGGAGATAAACGTTGGCTCCGGTTTCTCGTGGGCATCCTGGGAGTATGGTCTTTTCTGGCAATTTGGGCGGAAACCATAGGAGGTCAATCCTTTCCCGATTGGCGGAGAAACCCTTTGTTTACTTACTCCATTCCCAACCTTCTCCAGGGAGATATTGCCCGGAACCTGGGAATGATCCTCAACCTGGATGGCTGGGCAAGCCTGATCCTGCTGATAGTCATCCTGGCGGGGTTGAGCGGCATACTGTTCTGGTATTTCAAGAAATACCCGGACTCCATTAAAGAGGAAACAGGATGAAGAAAGATACCTGGATTGCCCTCATCTTCTCCTTCCTGGCATTGCTACTCAGAATCCCATTTATGTCCAGGTTCTTGTACCACTGGGATTCTGTCAATTATGCACTCAGCCTGGAAAGGTATGATGTTCGTCTTCACCAACCCCATCCCCCCGGCTATTTCCTCTACTCGATGATGGGTAAATTACTCGACCTGGTTGTTTCAGATGCCAATACTTCCCTGGTCATCATCAGCGTAGTATTTGGATCGTTCGGTATTGGTGCAATATATTTGCTGGGGGCAAAAGTCTTTGACCAGAGAACCGGTATTTTTACCGCTCTCCTTGGCATATCCAGCCCTCTGCATTGGTTTGAGAGCGAAATTGCCCTGAATTATTCCCTGGATTTCTTCCTGGTTTCCATTACTGCCCTGCTGTGTATCGCCCAATGGCGGGGGCAACACACACTTTGGTTCTGGTCAGCATTATTACTTGGAATAACCACCGGTGTCCGGCAAGTGGACATTTTATTTCTCGGTCCTTTATGGTTGCTGGCTATTATTCCCTTGAACTGGAAGCAGAGAATTTCCAGCATCCTGGTATTACTGGTCACCATGTTGGCGTGGCTGATACCAATGGCTTTCCTTTCAGGAGGAATTGCCGGTTATCTCGAGGCATTGACGGCGAGTAGCAGCGGTATTTCCTCGGAATCCTCTTTCTTTGACATCAAACAACTCACCGTCAATTTAGGCAGGTTCACGATATACCTGGCATATGGATTGGGCGCGGCTTTGCTTTCACTTGTGTTGGGTGTGTGGGCTATGATCCGGTCCTGGAAAACGGTCCTCAAGGATACCCGCTTCTTACCTTTCATCCTTTGGATTATTCCATCCACCTTGTTCTTCGTAATCATCCATATCCGCCAATCCGGTCATATCATGCTGTTGTTGCCAGCTTTATTTGTGCTGGCTGGATGGTCAATATCTGTTTGGATGAAGTCTGCACATCGCCAGATGACCGGATGGGTGATTGCAGGCATATTTGTTGTGATCAATGCCTTCTTTTTCCTGGCAGCCCCCCCATCCCTGTTCGGCTCCAATCAAGTTCCTCTACAAACGCCATCCCGGGCAAGCATTGGGCAACGAGATCGATTCCTTGAAACGCGGATCGCTGCCATCCGGGAGACATTTAATCCGGATTCCACAACCATTCTTGCTGGAGGATTGAATTTCCGTCACCCGGATTACTACCTGGAAGATTATCAAATGACGAATTTATCCTACCGGCTGTCCGATCAACCAATTGTGTTGGAGAACCGTGTAGATACGCTTGTTTTTTTCGATGACCAGGCATTTCCCGATTTCTCTGATCCCCGTTTGCAAACCATCAACTTGCTGGATGGTTCACAACTGCGGTATTTGCGTTGGTCGCCAGGAACCCGGATTGAAATCAGCCAATCGACTATTGTTTTTAAGGAACAATAATTGTCCCCAAATTCTCCATCGCCCACGTTTAGTCAAATCCACATCAGCCGGAAGGAATGGCTTTTTGTCATCCTCTTTACGCTCATATTGTTGATTTTGACCAGCATTCCCTACGCATACGCAGCCCAATCTGCACCACCCGAAAAACAATTCATGGGATTTATCCTTAATGTATCGGACCATGCCCAATATCTATCCTGGTATAAGGCTTTTCAATCCAACTTCCTGACCTCCAACCGCCTTACGCCAGAATCAAATCCACAACTTTTTTTTAATCTTCTTTGGTGGACGTTGGCTCAGATTGGGAAATTTACCGGATTGGCATACCCCTGGGTTTACCAAATTCTGAGATGGTTTTCTGCATTTGCCTTTTTATTGATATCTTACTGGTTTATTGCCTTATTCTTTCCTGACAAATTTCATCGTAAAGTGACCTTTGCGCTCCTATCCATGGGCAGTGGCTTGGGATGGATCCTGGTAGGCTTAAAGTACACCCTGACCAACGGTGACCTATTGTACCCCCTGGATATTTACATTGCCGAGGGAAACACGTTCTTATGCATCCTTGCTTACCCACATTTCCTGGAAGCGGCGGCTTTTATTCTGGGTGTTTTTGCGCTGTTATTCATTGGCGAACAAAAACGCCAGTTACGCTTTGCTGTACTGGCGGGTGTTGTGGCATTTTTACTGGGCTGGCAGCATGGATATGATTTGATCATTGTTTGGGCTATTCCCTGCGTTTTTGGTGCAATGAGATGGATTCTGGACAGACAATTCCCGACCTACTGGTTCAAAGCCATGCTCATTACCGGATTGGTTTCCCTGCCGCCTGCAATTTATAATTTCCTGCTCACGCAACTTGATCCCACCTGGGACGAAGTGCTTGCACAATTTGCCAATGCCGGCGTGTACACCCCCAATCTTTTGCACTTCTTTATTCTGATGGGATTGCCGTTGATCATGGCTGTCATCTCGGCGATAAAGCTGTTGATTGCAGGATGGAAAACAAAGTTTTCTGATATGCATCAATCTCCCGCCATTCTCTTCCTGTTGGTATGGTTTTTTGTTGGTTGGGCATTAACCTATATTCCCACCGATTTCCAGATTCATATGATCAACTCGTGGCAGGTACCGGTCATATTGCTGGGAATGCTCGGCTTTTTCCGCTGGGTATTGCCCTGGCTTAATAAATTTTTCCGTTCCATCAAGATCATGAAGGCAGCGTCCATCCTGCTTGTGGTATTCTGCGCCCTGACGAATCTCTATCTTTTTGCCTGGCGGTTTTATGACTTGTCCCGCTATAGCTACCCATACTACCTGCACAGGGATGAGGTCGCAGCCCTCAAATGGTTGGAGGAAAACAGCCCGGAAAATGCCGTCATTTTAAGCAGCCTGGAAGTTGGACAGTATATCCCCGGCATCACTGGGCGGCGGGCATTCCTGGCACATTGGGCGCAGACACTGGATTTCTACAAGAAAAGAGAATTTGTTGATCATTTTTACAACACAACAATAGTTTCAGATACACAATTAGAAACCCTGAAAATGTTTAGAGTAAATTATGTAATTTCCAATATGGATATTCCAGTAAACGAGTTTAATGGATCATCCTTTTCATCTGTTTTCTCTTCAGAAAATATTCAAATTTTTCAGATAATTTATGAAGGAGATGGTCCATGAGGACAAAAGCAAGGCAACTCACCCCGTATTTGATTTATGGAATGATGATTACCATTTTATTAACTTGGAAAAATGGAATTTATCCGAGTTTATGGTATGACGAGGGTGCCAGGCTATTAATGAGCCGGGTATTGGTGACATATGGTCAATATGCTACGTATTCTGTATCTGGATTTAATCCATTTGACCCTTCAGTAGCATCAGGACCTTTGGATATTCTCTCACTAGCGCTGTTTGAATCACTTTTTGGAAAAAGCGTGTCATTATTACGATTATCCATATTTCCACTTACCCTGATTGGTGCTTATTTGATGCTATTTGGTGCCATCCAATTATTTGGAACTCGGGGAGGATGGATGGCTGTATTGACTGTTTTGGCTGCCCCTCCAATGTTAAACGCGGGTTACCTGATCATGGGTCGTCAACTATTATCTGAAAATACATCACTGACCATGGTTTTCCTTGCCCTCTCTCTCTGGTTTCATTCATGGGATAAACCCAAAATATTTCAGGGGATATTGGCAGGCATCTTTCTTGGGCTTGGCTTAATTTCCAAAGCCCAGGTTGCCATCTGGCTTTTACCAGCATTGGGTTTGATTTGGTGCCTGCGAACCATCCAAAATCGTCGAAGGGCAATTCCGGAAATCCTGTTTTTTATATCTTGCGGGCTGATAATGGTCGGATGGTTCCTGATGGGAAGGATTTTTTCAACACCGGAAACCCTTGCATATAATCAGGCAAACATCTATGAGACGGCAATGGCTCAATTGTTTAGTGGTTTTTCAGGTAAAACATTTACCAGAACCTCCTTATTCATGGATCTCACCATGCTGGGAATATCATTACTAACATGGTGGGATTTGCTTCATCACAAAGGGCGACCACGTTTGTCCAATTCACGCGAGTGGGGACGCGCATCCATTGCCACGGCTGTGTTCATCTGCGTCCTGTGGCATATTTTCTTTGATATTGGGTGGCCTCGTCACGCCTATGGTGGATGGATCCTCTCCTTGCTCTTGCTTGGGTGGTGGTTATGGCGGCTTATGGAAAAAATGCCCCTCATACAATTCAATCGATACAACATAAAACCCAACCACTTGTATCCTCTGATCGTATCGGGACTAATAGCAATTTCATTAATCAATTACCTGCCTCCCATTATTCGTGCCAAAGGACCCGTTGCCGTGGAACAAGCAGCAGGATGGATTAATGAAAACATCCCTGCAGATGCAATTGTCGAAAGTACTGAACTGGAATTGGCAGGGATGAGCAACCATTGGGAGTTTCATTTCCCCCCAAATAGAATCATCCTTAATTCGATGAATGACATATTTTACAAGAGAATTCAACCCGATCACGATTACAATATTCTGGAATGGGATCCCGATTACTTGATCACTGGTCAATTCTCTGATTGGATTGGCTTATATTGGCATTCAAGCCTGTTTGAAACCGAATTCATTCAAGTTGCCGTATTCCCTCCTTATCGAATATTTGAAAGAAGACGATAAACTTGGAGAATCCCAAATGAAAGTTACAGGCATCCTTATTTTGGTCGTTACACTCATTAGCACAATTACGACCAATATAGCGGGATACAATCAGGGGGGCACTTGGTCCTCACCAATTCAACTTTCAATGGCAGATCAATCAGCATGGTTTCCGGCAATTGAAACAGATGCATATGGAACCATTCATGTCGTTTGGTCTCAAAACATAGCTCCAAATGATACTGTCATGTACACATCTTCACAAGATGGTTTAAATTGGTCACCACTCAATGATATTGTCGCAATTCCAACAGATAGAGGATCCGAAGCAACGCGTCCTGACCTTCTTTATAATCCTCGTTCAGAAACGCTGAACCTGTCCTATCACTCGTATGACATTTTCACTGCAGAAGCCAGTGTACGAGACGCGCAAAACTCGTCCGCATGGAATACCTATGCAATTGTGAATGATCGATCTCAAAACTCGTATTATTCCCGGTCCGGGATTGATTCTTTTTGTACACAACACATGCTTGTTACATGGAATGTACCTACACCTGCTTGCCAAATTTGCTACCATGTTTTTTACCGAAAACGATACTTTGGAGAAAATACCTGGACCAATCCGGTTGATATTTCTTCACCGGAAACAGGATCTGCAAAGCCATTTCTGTTGGTAGATGAAGAAGATCATTTGCACGCAATATGGGAATCAAGTGACATTGGTGGTGGTTCGTATGGAACTGTGGAGCGTCCATCCAATATCAATTATTCCAAATCTGAAGATGGGGGGGAAAACTGGTCAGAGCCAATTGTAATCAGCGCTAGCGTTGAGGAAGCAAAAAATCCTGCCATCAGCACAGATATGAATGGACAACTTGTTGCTGTGTGGTTGGGACTGCCAGAAGATGTGATCTATTATCAACTTTCCACTGATGGCGGTGATACATGGTTGGATCCCACCCCACTCACAGGAATGGTTGGCGGGTTTACGAACTATAATTCCCTTTTGGACACTTACTCAACCTCAAAAGACAGTGATGGAAATATTCACCTGGCTGCAATCGGACGTACCAATAATCGTGACAGACAATTACACCTCTTTCATGTCACCTGGAATGGCATCTCCTGGTCCGAACCAGACAATGTTGTAACATACACTGCGGCTGTCCCGGAATGGCCACAAATCGCCATCTCCAATGGAAACAGGGTTCATGTAGTATGGTTTTTAAGAGACGATGAACATATTTGGGATACGGAAAACGGGAAGTATTCAATCTGGTATGCACAATTGTTAACCACTGCCACATATACTCCCCCAAAACCAATTCCCACAAACACACCTGAACAAGTGATTGCCCAAACTGCGGATGTTAAACCAACTCAGACAGTGGTGGTTCCAACACAAAGTGCAACTGCCCCATTTTTATATACCCCTGACAATAATATTACATATAAAGAAACACAATATATAAAAATTATGGCAATTGCCCTGCTTCCAACCTTGGTGTTTATTATTCTTGTATTCATTTTCATTTTTCGGCGCAGAAGGTAATGTTTAATAATTATAAGGAATTCATCTCATGAAAATACTTTTTATTGTTCCATATGTGCCCTCCAGAATTCGTGTACGACCCTATGAATTTATTCGCTGGTTGGGCAAGCTTGGACATTCTGTGACCGTTGCTACAATCTGGACTTCACCAGCTGAATACGTTGAACTGGGAGAGGTTCAGAAGATTTGCAGCCACCTACTGGCTGTCAGGTTACCCAAATGGAAATCCATTCTCAATGCAGCATTGGCAATTCCCCAAAAAATCCCCTTGCAGTCTTTATACAGTTTCCACCCCCAATTTGCCAAGAAGTTATCCGGCATTACAAACAATCATACGTCTGCAACTAAATTTGACCTGGTTCATGTTGAGCATTTACGGGGGGTTCAATACGGACTCAAGATCCAGAAACAAGGAAATATCCCTGTTGTTTGGGACAGCGTGGATTGCATCAGCCACTTATTTCGTCAAAGTGCCGTTGCCAACCCCAAACCAATCAGTAAATGGATCAACCAATTGGAATTACCCCGTACCGAAGCATATGAACGGAAGCTTGTAAATCAATTTCCACGAGTATTGGTTACTTCTTCCATAGATCGGTTTGCTTTATTGGATTTGTTGCATGGGGAAGATCAATATCCATCCATTGAGGTGATCCCAAACGGTGTTGACCTTGAATATTTTCAACCCGAACCTTCCAAACGGCAGGATCATACCATTGTGGTAAGCGGAAAGATGAGTTATCACGCAAACATTCACATGGTTCTTGAATTAATACGGGAGATTATGCCACTTGTTTGGGAGAAAAGACCAGAAGTGAAAGTTTGGGTGGTAGGCAAGGATCCACCAACAATTCTGCAACAACTTGCACACGATCCCCGGATTATTGTCACCGGTACAGTATCAGACATCCGCCCCTACCTGCAACAGGCATCTGTTGCAGTAGCACCCTTGGGATATGGTGCCGGTATCCAAAATAAAGTACTGGAAGCCATGGCGTGTGCAACCCCAGTTGTCTGTTCGCCGCTGGCAGTATCAGCAATCCATGTAAATCACGGTAGAAATATTTTAATCGCCAATAACAAATCCGACTTCGCAAATCATATTATCCAGTTACTTGATAATCCTGAACAAGCAACTGCCATCGGAAAAGCTGGACGGGATTATGTTGAATCCAATCATCATTGGCAAAGGATTGTAAAGAGGCTTGAAACCATATATACTGAAGTTATCGCTGAACGGGAAAAGAGCAGGCTATGAAGATTCAACAATTCATCAAACCGATTCTGCAATGGTGGTGGATGATTATTCTGGCTGGTATTATTGGGGGTGTGAGTGCGTTCCTTATTACGCGCCAATTACCCAAGGTATACAGCGCGCGGGCAATGCTTATGGTAAGTTCTGCAATTACTGATCCCAATCCCGATCTTTACCAATTCTCAGTCACATCCCAGCTTGCTCAAACTTATGCATATATTGGTTATCAGGACACAGTGCGATTTGCGGTCATGGAGGCATTAAACATCCCGGAACTGCCGGATTATGAAATCCTTGCCCTTTCCAGTGGGCCTTTCCTTGAAATAACTGTCACAGACACCAACCCCGAAATGGCAGCTCGGGTTGCAAATGAGCTTTCCAACCAGATCATAAATATCAGCCCAACAAATATGCAACAGGCGGAACAAGCCCAGGTAAGCCAATTTATCCAGACTCAGTTAACAAATTTACAGGCAAAAATTATTCTCACCCAACAAGAAATCGATGAGAAGGAAGCCGAACTGGCTGAATTAACCAGCGCATCGGAAATCACCCGGGCACAGAATGATCTGACCGCTCTGGAAACCAAATTAACCAGTTACCAGACCACCTATGCTAACCTGTTAACAACCACTGTAAGCTCCGCCACGAACATTATCTCTGTCTTTGAAGCTGCCAGTATTCCTGTCAAACCAATCGGTCCCAAAATTTTATTGATTGTTGTGGTATCCATCATTGGAGGGGTTTTACTTGCCATTGCTGCTACATATATTATTGAATTTCTTGATGATTCAATCAAGGATATCAGTGAAATTTCAGATTTAATCGAAGCTCCTGTAATTGCAACCGTATCAAATCTGCCAAAAGAAAAGGGATGGGATTATCTGAAACAAAACCCGGATTCAGCAATTGCAGATTCTTTTCATATGCTTAATGTCAATCTTGGCTTTCTGAGCATTGACCGACCTTTGCACACAATCCTGATTACCAGTCCAGGTCCAGCGGATGGAAAATCCACCATCGCCGTCAATCTTGCGTATACCATTGCAAGAAGTGATAAATCCATCGTTATCCTAGACGCAGACTTGAGAAGACCAAACGTTCATACTATGCTTGGTGTATCAAACGAAAATGGCTTAAGCAGCATTTTCGTTGAAGAAATATCATTAAAGGATGCTCTTCAATCCGTGGAGGATGGTCGGATTTTTTTCATTGCATCTGGAAATCCCCCACCCAATCCTACGGAACTCCTGGCATCCAAGCGAATGACATCCATTTTGGATGAACTGAAGAAATTGTTTGATACCGTGATTATTGATTGCCCACCCCTCATGGTTCCAGATACAAGTGTACTCGCCACCAAGGTGGATGGGGTGGTCCTGGTAATTCGCCCAAGCCATACAACCAAAAGAACCGTTCAAATGGCGCGCGATCAACTTAAAAGAGCTGGGGCAAACATCCTTGGTGTCGTGGCAAATGGCGTTACAGGGCAATCTCACTATTATGGCGGGTATTATCATAGCAGAACGGTTGTTAAGCCATCAAATGGCAGCCAACGCCCCCCCAAAAAATGACATCCACCAAATAAATCCATGATCTATAACCCTGCCCAGCTCGCATCAAATCTTGAATGACCTTACAAAATTGTCAATTGAATTTAATCCAATTTTGTATATTTTCTGGTATATTAGGCAAAGTTGAATTAGAACCAACCCTTAAAAGTACACACTGCACTGGATCAAATAAGCTGCATGGACAACAACATGGTTGTTGTAAACCACGACACAATAAGCGGTTGATCCATCTTCAGGGCATTCAAACACCACAGCCACATTCTTGAATATTGCATTACTGCCTACCCTGAGTTCAGAAGAGGATAGGATGTATCGATTCGTAAAACATGGTTTATTGGTGACCGTTTCCCTGATTTTGTTACTAGTAGCAGGGAAGGTACAGGCGGCGCCAGTTCCAACAGAAGGGGGACCAACGAAAATTTTTCTGCCTGTAATCTCCAATGGCTCGTCCATGGTAGATGCTCCTCAAGTATCAATTCCATATGTGAATTATCCTCCAAGTACAATCAATGACCATATTGGTGAGTTCCCGGTTTTTTGGTTTGGAGAAGTTCGCAATGCCGAGAATTATGTTGATGTACGCGTAGCATATAATTCCGAGGAAATGTTTTTTCGTTTGCATGTGTTTGACCGGGGATGTTTCTTTGATGAAACAGAACCATTGGATGAGCCAACCCGATGGGATGGCGCAGCTATTTTATTAAACCATTCAGGAAATACAGGCAGCGCTCCATCCACGCAATCCTACCAATTCCTGGTCCAATTTGATCCCACTCCAACCTGGAACCCCCCATGGGAAACAATAAAATTTTCCTTCCAGGGAAATGGCTCTGGCTGGGCTGAAACAAACCTGCCCTTCTCAATGACCTCATCAAATTCATATATGGGAGATCCTGTATCCAACTGCCGGGGATGGACGGCTGTGATTCGTATTCCATTCTCCTCCATGGGTCTCTCCACTCCACCATCACAAGGCACAATCTGGGGACTATCGGTCATTAATTATGATCGGGATGATGCGGAAGGAACCTACCTGCAATCAAAAGTTTGGCCAAGGACAATGAATCCAAATAGTCCCGGTTCCTGGGGACAACTTCGGTTCGGTTTACCTTCCCCAACCCAGCAACAAACCGGCAACGTCACTGTCATTAGACAAGGGTTGAATAATCAGCTTGTTTCGGATGCATCGGTGGGTGGGTATGCCGTGTGTGGGAACGGTACCGATTTTTGGTCACAATGGGGGGATACAAATGAAGGATTTTACAATCCTGAACTTTCTGACTTTAACATTCAAAATCAGGGAAATATTGCAGATTGGCCATGTT
>Ga0208197_1000672_pt1 | contig 39982 bp, 50 predicted proteins | sample AD_JPNNA4_MetaG_FD_184444 | JGI IMG/M metagenome (GOLD analysis project Ga0208197, IMG submission 184444) | Active sludge microbial communities of municipal wastewater-treating anaerobic digesters from Japan - AD_JPNNA4_MetaG (SPAdes) (version 2) | ecosystem: Engineered > Bioreactor > Anaerobic...
TCAGCTCCCCGAGAGCTGGAATTTGCGCCGCCCCCGGCAACCGTCAGAAAACTATTATCAGAGCTGTCGTCCGTCCCCGTATGCAGCGTTTTTCCTCCGCTCAGGATCACATCGCCCGAGAATTTGCTTGTCCCGTCATACCCGATCCGGAGCCGCTCAGAGCTGTTGCCGGTGTAAAAAACGTGGTGGCCGCCGCTGACGTTGCCTGCGAAGTAGCGGGCTTGTCCGGTGCTTGCGCTTTCGTTTCCAAACAAGCGCAAATACGCGCCACGAGAAACCGAAAGCGACCCGCCACCGCCGAAGTTTACTTCTCCGCTATCCGCTCCGTCGCCCGTGCTCTGCAAGATGCCGTAGTTGCCCGAGAACTTCAGGCTCCCCGTCATCGCCCGCGAGCCGTCGAGGCGCACATTCAGAGCGTCGGAGGCGTTGAACGCGCTGGCGTGGTAGCCGTCGAGCATGTCCGAGTTCAGGTTCGTGTTCAGCGTGCCGTTGCTGCGCGGGATGTTGCCCGAGGCGTTGCCGACCGAGAGCCCGGCCACCGTCCCGGCGTTGACGATCGCGTCGTCTTTGAGTGCGCGGAAGTTCTCCCGGACTAGCGCCGGAACGTCGGCGACGTATTCGTTGTCGGCAGGCTTCGTGCCGTCGTAGGCGCCGAACGAGGCCACGACCGCAGTCATGAGAACGAAGAAGAAAAACATTCTGCTATATTTCATGATCAATACCCCCTGACTCTGATATCCGCAGTGCCGTCGACGTAGGCACCCGTGATGAAATTCCGAATTTTGAGCGTGCATTTCTCGGTCGTTTTGCTGACCAGAACCCCGTGCGTGTTGTCCCCGAGCGAGGTCACCGTGACGGACGGTGCGACGTGGTAGGTATGGCCGAAATTCAGCTCTGTGCCAGCCGCTGCAATCGAGTGATCCCGGAAAATCAGCTCCGTGTCGGGAACGTCGATGCTGATCGTGAACAGCGTGACCTCGGGCGTCTTCGAGACGTCCGTCGTGGCCAGCACGACCCGGAACGCGACGTATCGGAACGTCTGCGTGGCGGGGGCGAACACGAGCCAGTCCGTCCACGTCGTGCCGTTCAGGCTGGTCCGAAACTCCAGACGCCCGGCCTGACCACTGCCCTGGAGCGCCAGAACGAACCAGTCGACGGCGATGTGCGCCGTGATGATCTCGCCCATGTCTTTCTGGACGCAGGTATACGTTCCGCTTGTCTGGCCGCTGGCGAGCTTCAGGACATTTGCCGAACCGGCGACATCCATGCGGAGCGTCGGGTAATCCGACATGCGCCCAGGCAGCGTCGCCATCGTGTAGATCGATGATCCGAACTCTGTTCCGCTGTGCGTGCCGGACTGCAATACCAACTCGTCGTAGGACTGCACGACGTTTCGAGGCGTCAGATTCATGATTGTGACCACGGCTGAGGCTGCATTCGCGCTCTCGTATCCGGCGCAGTTGATGGCCTTGATCAGCAGCTTGTAGTCCCGCTCCGAGCTGACCGGGACTTCGACCTGTGATTTCGACGGGTCGCACTCCGCGAACAACGCTCCCAGGGAATACGCCGGGCCTTCGACGATTCGGTATCCGAGGATGTCCTGGTCCGTCACCTTGTTCCATGAAAGCAGGATGTTGTCACCGTTCTGCAGGGCCTGGAAGCCGGTCACGTCGGACGGGGTCAGGTTCACGTCGTAGATCAGCATTTCATCGTTGGCAGAATAGAATCCGGCGCGGTTGATAGCTTTCACGCGGATCGTCGTTGGGCCTTCAGTCGCGAGGGTAATCGTGGTGTAGGGGTCCGCGATCTTGTCGCCGACGACCGTCGCCGTCGCCCACGACGAGCCGCCAAGGCGGACCTCGTATCGCTTGACGTCTTTCTCGGTCGAAGGGGTCCAGGAGATTCGAAGCTGCGTGCGGTTCGCCGGGTCTTGGGAGGCCGTCAAGCCCGCGACGGTGGCCGGCTCGATGGTGGCGTTGATGGTCGTGGTTGCGGCCGTTGCCGAGGGATTCTGGCTGTTGTTGAAGCTCTTGAGCCAGAACGTGTAATCGCCGCTTGCCGGGGCCGTGAACGTGACTTTCGCGTCTTTGACTTTCGCCTGAACAACGGTTCCGGCGTCCCACGATGCCCCGCGCCGAACCTCGTAATGGCTCGCGTCCACGTCCGTGATCGGCGTCCACGAAAGCAGAATTTCCGCCCGGTTCTGCTCGTTCTGGACCGCCGTGAAGCCCGTCGGCGTGGTCGGGGGGGCGCTCTTGCCGACCAGGGCGAGAGCGGGGGAAATGGTGGGGGAGCCCTCGACGTTCCAGCGATTGCAGACCCGAACGTCCATCTTGATCGTCTGCCCGCGAACGCCATTCAGCGCCTTCAAACGGAACGAGGTCGCCGTGCTCGTCTCGCCGGCCTTGAGCCAGTTTCCATCGCCGTTCAGCTCGTAATAGATATTGCAGTGGCCGAAGAACCGATACGCCGGCAGGGTGAACGCCGCGATCACGTCCGTCAGGACTGTTCCATCAGTCAGCACGTAGGAATCCTCGGAGAGCGAAAGCCCGGTCACGTCCGGGATGGAAAGCGCAGTCACGGTATACGAGCCGGTCGTCTGCCCGAGAGCCTTGCCGAGCGCGTCCAGCCCGATGATCGCCACGGCGTAGGTTTTGTCCACCGTGACGTGGTGCCGGTATTCGCTGATCGTGGCTCCGACCTTGCCCACCGCTTTCCCGTCCACCATGATCGCCGCTCCGCCATACGATCCGCGCGGGGGAAGCCATGTCATCGTCAACCACCCGTTGCCGGCGAGGTCGAATGCGAACCCGAGCCGGAGGTCGCGCACGGTCGGGAGCGGCATAGAGTAGTCGATGTCCGGCACGACAGCCGTTTCGTCGTAGACTTTGGCGTAATATTCGGTCGCTTCGACCCGGACGCGCAGATTCCCGGCCCGACCGATCCTGGTCACGCGGAACGGCTTCACGGCCTTGTTCTGCTCGCCGAAAGCGTAAATGTCGAACTTCTCCGGCAGCTCGATGAACGGGCTCGTCACGGTGATGGTGGCCGTCGTCGTTGGCTTCGTCACGGCAACGACGGTTCGCTCGATGATCTCGTCGTTTTTCCGCCGAATCATGACCACGTAGGTGGTTCCTGGCTGCATGGTGACGGGCTTGTCGAGGGAAATCTGCCTCCCAACCGGAGAAACGAATGTCAACCGGCCGCCGATGCCCCACCGGGGAATATCGTGCTGTATCAGGATCACGTCGCCAACCTGACAGCCGATGGCGTCGATTTCGGCCTGGAACGAGATCATGCGCTTGAGGTATTGATTCAAGCGCAGTCGATACAGGCCCTCCCGGTAGGCCCTGCGGTAATCCGTAACGCCGGGGAGGAAAACCTGCGTCGGGCTGCTCACGGTGGTATCCTCGTCGAACGTGCTGCCGTAGACGATGATCGTGTCGCGCTGAAAATCTTTCGCCTCGTTCAGGAACCCGACCTCGATGGCGTTCGCCCGGTCTTTCGTCGCGAGGTAATGGCCGTTGAACGTGTCCCGGAGGATGTTTCCGACCGTGAACATCTGGACGGGGGCGCTTGCCTCGTCCCATACCGCCGAGTAGGTCGTGCCTTTCAGGACAACGATGCCTCGCCCGGCCTGAGCGATCTTCGGAAGCGCGTCCCAAAGCTGCGAGGCCGAGTCGATGTAGAGGTTGATTTTCGCCCGCTTCGTTCCCTCTACCAGCTTGTCGCAGTATGCCGCCCAATTCGAGAAGGCCGTGTAGTCGATCCGCGCCGCCGGCTCCCCGAACGTAACGTATTCGTAATTTCCGGTCTGGACGTTCATGAGCCGTTTGCATCGGTGAATCAGGTCGTAGCAGGCCCACGCGGGGTTGGTGGCCGCCTTTGCCTCGTATGCGGCCGTGCCTGGGTTCCAAACGAGCACGGTGGAGCGGGTCTGGAGCCAGGAAATCGTCGGCATCCCGCCCGAAAGTTTGTCGGTCGCCACGGCCCGGATCGCAACGAGCGCCTTCCCCGGCCGGATGAAATCGTCGTAGATGATATGGGTGAGCTGCGTCCACATGCACGCATTCACGAACCGGCTCGTGGTGCCGTGCTGGGCCGCGAGCTTCATCCGAACCTCATACTGCCCTGGCGCAAGGCCGTCCTGTCGAAACGTGCGCCGAACGGGCTTCTGCTCCGCTGCCTGGATCCGCCTCGCATTCAGCCAGCTCGTCCAGCTCGCCGCTCCGATACGTCGGTAATCCGCCGTAACGTCGATCCACGTGTATCCTGGGCTCCCATCGTCGTTCACGTAATACAGGCCGCTCGGAAACGTCAGCGTGAATTCCAGGCCCGCGCCGCCGTCTCCCTCGGTCTGATAGGTGACGAACTCGTCGGGGGAGAGCTGCATTTGAAAGAACTGGTCGGAGTATGAATCGCTGAAAAAGCCGATGGCCGTCTGGTCGTTCGTGCCGAGTCGTGTTTCGACAATCACGTCTCCGGTCGTGCTCGACGTGCTGAGGCGGCTCCACACGGTCGTAGTGATCGCGCCCGTGGCGGTTATCAATTTCGCCCGCACTTCATACCGCCCGGCCGCGAGGTTTTCTTTCCGGAAGGTTTTTGGCGGGAGGAGATTCGTACACCAGCCGCCCCTAACGGTGTCGTCCACCCACGCGGTCCAAGCTGAATCTCCAACCTTGCGGTATTCAACCGTGTATCGTATAAACGCAATACTGCCCCAAGACGATCCTCGGATTCCGCTCGGGAAGGTGATCTCCACGTCGAGCGCCTTCGCGTCCGTGGCCGTCGTCGTCGCCGTGGCATAGCCGCTGGTCGTGAGCGTGGCATTCACCACGTCGTCGATCAGGGATTCCGACGTTCCGGAAAAATTGGTCGCCGGGTTTCCGTTCAGCTCCACGCCCGTGATACTATCGAGCGGGCCTTCGCCGCCGGACAGGAGAAGGTTCAGGTATTGATGGTTCCCGTCGCTGCTGACGTGTTGCCCGATGAGCATCCCAGGCACTCGCACCGTGCCGTAGGTAATGGCAACGGCGGTTCCCTGCCGGGTCAGGGGGCGCATCTCTCCCCACGAGTGACCGTTTTCCCACGCGCTCTCCTCGAGTGCCGGCCTGTCGATCATGGCCTTGGCCGTCATGTTCCCGATCAGGCTTCCGCCGAGATACATCACGGCCCCTGCTGCGAGGTATCCGACCATCGTGCCGGTCATGCCGCCGATGGCCCCCGCCACCATTCCGCCGATGCCGAAGGAAACGACAGTCAGGGCAATGGTTGCCAGGATCGTGAGCGGGTTCTTTCCGCCGCCGCCTCCGCCACCGGCAACGACCGGGCAAGCCGCCAGAAAATCCCCGGCCCGTGGCATGATGTGGTCGGCTTCCTCGGGCGTCAGGATGCGCCCGTTCAGGCTGAACCGGAACGCGCCCCAATCGTCGTCGGGAAGTAGTTTGCTCACCGTCTGCCCGTCCGCCGGCAGGCGCATGATTTCCCGGTCGGAGGTCCGGAACGGATTCCGGATTATGACGAGCGTGAAGAGGCCGTCAGCCGCCGCGTGGAGTGTAGAAACCCTCGATTCGCCGTTGCCAAGCGGGGTGATCGATCCGGTCGATACAGACGCCAATTCGTTCTCGTGCATGGATGAACTTGCCTCCGCCCAAATATACCCCGGTATGGTTCCAGACCGCAACAGGGCCGCACCGCAAAACCAGCACCGACGGGACCGGGATGTTCGGAACCTCGTGCCGTTCCCAAGTTGAGCACGATTCTCTCGCGATGGTGCCGGCGATATCATCGAAGTTGAACGCCGATACGAGGTAGTCCGGCGCGTCCACGCCGAATCGCCGCAAGACCTCTCGAGTCAGCCCCCAACAGTCGAAGGTTGCAGGGCCGCGCCCGCCATCCTCGAACGGCCTCCCGATGAGGTCTGCGAGATCAACCATAGAAGCCTCCCAACGGCAGGGCCGGCTCTCCCCCGTAACGCTGCGAGTTGCCGCGCTCGCGGCATTGGGCGAGGGTTTTCACGCACGTAGGATAGGCCGCCTTCGTAGCCGCAGGAATGCCGCATTCGATGCCGCCGTAGGCAAACGGGCAGAAGTTTTTCAAGTATCGCCGTTCCGGCACGCGCCGGTTCGTTTTCTGGTCGCCTCCGAGCTTGAACGTGATCCAGCGGGCATCATACGAGGCGTCGTTGCAGACGAAATCGAGTTGAAGCTCCGGGCTCGTGAGGTCCAGGTGTTTCGAGTTCACTACGCGGATCGTCACCGGGAAGCCGACCGCGCCGTCCGTCTCCTCGAGGTAATACTGGAGCTCCTGGGTCACGTTGCTCACGCGGACGTTCAGAGACGGCACCTCGCCGCCGTTGTTTTCGCTCATCTCGTCCAGCTCAAACGGGAACGGAACCCACGTCTCACCGTTCCACACGATGTTCTCGTTGTTCGAACAGATTCGAATCGCCGATGCTCCCGGAATCGTGATTTCCAGCAGGATGACCCATACGGAGTCTCCTGCCACCTTGTTTTTCTCGATGATGGCCGCCGAACTGAGCGGGAGCATATCACACCTCCCGGAGCGTCAATTTTACGCTCCACGCCCTGGGCGACTGGTCGGCATTCCACAGGATCAACGAGGATTCCGGCGGGCCGGCGAACCGAACGGAACTCACGGTCCCGGTCGCCGGGTTCGTCCAGTTGAAATTCACGCTGCCGCCGCTCATGGAGTCGTAGAACGCCATCAGGGTCGCGTAATCCGCGTGCAGGAGGTGTGGCCATACCAGCGTCCATTTCCGCCGGATCCGCGTGTATCGTGGTCGCGTCAGCTCGTATCCGCCGTCCGCCTCGGAGGAAAGCGTCGGGTCGTCGGGCTCGGGCGTAATGGGAAGCGAGGGGCCTTCAATCGTGGGGAAGGTGTTCGGCATGACTCATCCTTTCAGGGCGTCCCGGAGGCCGCCCTTGTTTCGCGCGAACGCATCCAGCCAGACGTTCACGACCCATTCTTGCCCGTCGAAACGGGCCTCCTGCCGCACGTTCGCGTTGACTCCGGTGTTGTTGTAGATGTTCACGGTGGGCGCTCCTCCGCCCATGCCGCCCTTGCGGAGAGGCACGACGGCCTCCGGGCCGGCTTCGCCGATGAGCGCGAGGGTGGGGCGGGATACGATGCCGCCGTTCGCCATGGCGGGGATCGCTGACATGGTGCGGGCAAGCGCTGTCACAGAAGTGATTCCTGCTGCCGCTGCTGCCGCGTTCGCTCCCATCGTCGCCAAGGATACCATCGCCGCGACAGGAGACCAAACCGATGCCAGGGTTGCCGCCGTGGTCGCGCTCGAAGCCATCGCCGCTTTCTCCAGGCCTGCCGACATGGCCGCCGCGAGCTTGCGCTGCACCATCCAGTTCACGACCATTTCGATCATCTGACGGCCCAGGGCTTTCAGAATGTCCGCAGCGCTTCGGCTTCCCATGATCAAGTCCGTGATGGCCCCGGAAATTGAGGAATACATCGTGCGGTAGGCTTCCGCGAGGTAGGACAGTTGGCTCCGGTTCGCCTCCATCTGGAGTTCCCGATAGACGTTTTCGACCTCGCGCTGCCCCTCCAGGTGGGATAGGAATGCCGCATTCTTGTCGTTGAGAAGCTGCATGTATCGGGCAAGATCGCCTGCGTCGTGCGCCGCCTGGAGTTCGTCTTCTAGCGCCTGCCCGCTCTGGACGTATCTGATCCACTTCTCGAGCATCTGCTTGTTGAGCTGGTCGACAAGCTCCGCCCGGCGCTGCGATGCCTGGATCTTCCCGTCCTCGTTGATCGTGTATTCCCCGAGTTCCCGCGCGAGGTTTTCCCGGATGGCCGCCCTCGTCTCGTCGTCGGCCTCCTGATACTTCCGGCTCCACTCCGTCAGGGCATCATCCCACTGGCGAAGCCACTCGTCGGCATCGCTTTTCAGCTCTTCCAGGAACGCTCCCGATCCGGTTGCCCCTGCCACGCCGGCCTGACGGAAATCGGCGAACTCGCGGGCCATGTCCTGCTGAATCTGCATCAGCTCCGCCGCCTGCTTGCGGGCATCGGCGGCTTCTTTTTCGAGGAGGTCGGCCTTTTTCTTCGCGTAGGTCTGATTCAACATGTCGATGTCGGCTTGATATTTGAAGTTCGCCGCCTTCGACTCGTCGAGCTTCGCCTTTTCGTCCTGATACCAGTAGTCGAGCTGCTGCCGCTCGGTCTGCGTGGTCTGAATCCATTCCTGGCGGATAGCTTCGTGCACCTGCTTGGCCTTTTCGGCGAGGTCGTCGAGGGCCTTGCGTGCGGAACCTCCGGCCGTCCCGGATTCTCCGCCGCTGATCGCCCCTTTCAAGCCTTCGAGGAATTTCTGCAACGAAGCGTCCTGCCGTTTTCGAGCATCTTCGGTGCGTTTCTCGATGTCGGACATCATCTTCGCCTGGGCGACGGCCGGGTCTTTGTTCGCCTGAGTTTCGGCAAGCATCTCGCGATAGATCGAGGCAAACCGCTGGTATTCCGCCTCGCTCGCCGCGATTTCGCTCCGCACTCCGGACATGGCTTTTTCCAGCTCCGCCGCGTTGCCGGCCATTTCGGCAACAGAAGCGTTCATGGACTCGAGAAGCCCATTCGGCACGAGCTGCACGCCGCTGATGCGTTCCGTGATTTCGGAGATTTTCTGGATCGCCTTGTTGATGGGGACGGTGATGTTGAGAGCGACGCTGACGGCCTTGGCCTGGAGCTCCAGGAGGAGGATCTTGATGGTCCCGATGGCCTTCTTCATGCTGGCCGCGAGCCAGTTCCACGCCCGGAGTATCTGGATTGCCGTGTAATCGGCGTTCTGGCTCACCCAATACGTCGCCGCTGCCAGTATGCCTATCAGGCCGGCGGAAAGGACGGAAGCCGCCCCGGCGGCCGTGACGCCCGTGGCGAGGCCGGTCATGGCTCCGAGCGCCGAGCGTGCGGCCGCCACGAGGCTCGTCCCGATGGAAGCAACGAGTGTGATAACGGCTTCGCGGTTCAGCCAGATCATCGCCGTTCCGAGCCCAACCAGCGCCGTTTTCAGCTCGTCGGAGCCCTGCGTCATGATGGCGAACGCCCCCGCGATCAGGAGTCCATACCCCGCGAACGGAAGAAGGCCGGCGACGGCCGATACTGCCGCTCGAGCCATGGCGATCAGGGCCGGAACCATGGCTCCGGTCAGGACTCCGGCCAGCATCTCCGCCGTGACGATGACCTCCGGCGGAATGACCGATTTCAGGGCTTTTTTGAGGCCGGCTGTCTGAACGAGCATGGCGAACCTCGTCAGGCCGTCGCCTATGGATGCGAGCCACTCCTTCACGCGGAGGCTTTCCGTCATAGACTTTCCAACCTCGTCCAGGACGAATTTCACGGCGTCGATGATATTGGCGAACAGGCCCGCAACGCCCTTGGCCTGCTTTTCCATCATGCCGCCGAACTGCTCGGACATGCCCTGGAAAATGGCCGACAGTGCGAACCCCGCCGAGATGCCCTCGGTTTCGGAGCGTTTCATTGTCTCCGCTATAGAAACGGTGCGCCCTTCCGCTTTGGAAATGGCATCCGCGACCATCTGCCACGCTCCGATGCCGGCTTCTCCGAGCTGGTTCATCTCCTGCGCCATGAGCTTGCCCTTCGAGCGAATCTGGCCAAGCGCCCGGATCACTCGATCCATGCCACCGGCGTCCAGGCCGAGTCCGGAAGAAGCGTCGCCGACGATGCGCAGGATGGGCAGGATTTCTTCGGCCGCGTAGCCGAACGCTTTGATCCTCTTCGCCGCCGTCACGAGTTCGTCGAACTGGAACGGGGTTTTCAGGGCGAACATGCGGAGGTCTTCGAGCATGGCGCGGGCCGCTTCGCCGCTTTTCAGGAGCTGCGTGAACGCTATTTCCTGCTGTTCGAGCTTCGCCGCCGACGCAACGGCCGCCACTCCCAGCGCAGCGATGCTTCCCGTCAGGAGCGCGAACGAGCGGGTCAGGTCGTGCGAGAGTTGCAGAGCCTCCGGACCGACGGCACGGCGGAGCGTCCGTTGCACGGCGGCCATTTCCCGCTGGAAGCCGCTCGTGTCAGCTCCGATCTCGACGAAAAACGCGCCGAGGCTCTTTGCAAACGAAGCGCCCCCGCTATTCCGTGCCATGATCCGCCTCCTTGAACTTGTCCTTCAGGGCCGCAAGCTCAGCCTTCCGGGCCGCCGCCGAACGGGTGTCTTTCGCCTTCGTCGTTTTGGTGCCGTTGAGGATCTGCTCGGGCTTGAGGTGCCGCTTCAAATGCCCGCATGTATTGGCAATCCAGGAGATTGCCCACGCCATTCGTTCGCGTTCCCGCTTCTCCCGCATCTTGTAGCCCGCAAGGATGGCGTCGAACTCGCCCGGAGTCAGCCGGTAGAACTCTCCAGGTTTCAGACAAAGGAGGCCGAACGCAATCGGCTCGGCCCCCTTGATCCAGTCCCGAAAGGTCGTCAGCTCAGAGGAGCCGGCTTCTCCTCGGCCGGAGGGTCGGAGGGCTTCCCCCCCTTCTTCCCCGACGGGGCGAAAACGCCGCTGCTCATGATGGCTTCGCCGACCTTCGTCATGAGGATACCGATGGTGCCGCCCTTTTCCACGAACAGGTTGATCAACTCCCCGGCCGCCTCGACCGTGAGCATGGGTTCCTCGTGTTTCAGGCCGGCCCATACGAGCGCCCGGATCATCGAGAAGCCGATCTTCTGCCGATTGCTCAGCGCCTCGGCAACGCTCTTGCCGGTCATGTCCTCCAGGTCGGCAATCGCGTTGATGTCGAAGCGCAGAAAGCGCGGCCGGTCGGGGAAAACGATCTGCACCATGTTCACCGGCATTACGGCACCTCCACGACTTCGGCCGTGACGCTGGTCGCGCCGGAGAACGTGACGACCACGTAGCCGTTCGCGTCGTTGAAACGGCCGCGCGGGAACGGGCCGATCATTTTCTCGGCACCGTTGGCGACGGCAACGGTGATGTCGTGGTCGTAGCCGTAATTGCAGTTGTGGACGCTTGCCGCGACGACGTTGATCGGAGACGCTCCGTCGTTCTTCACGTGCAGGAACGACTTGCCGGAGTTCAGGAATCGGTTGCCGTTCACGCCGTCTACGGCGACGAGGTTCGGGGCCGCGCCCGCGAGGGTGGTCTGGATGGGTGTCAGGGTGGTGGGATCAGCCATGGTTCATCTCCTCCTGTCTGTCGATTACGAGCGGGTCAGGGCACCCTTGCCGCTCAGGGTGATGGAAATGCTCGCAACGTCGTCCTGCGGGGCTTCCATTGGGAAGTCGGTGATGTGAGCTTCGCCCTGGTATTTCCGGCCGTCCGGGCGCTCCATCTTCACGAGAACGGCGGTCCTGTTCTCGTAGGCCGATTCCAGGGCGTCGTAGGCGTTGTCGCTGTCGAGCAGAACCGCGTCGCAGTCCATGCTCCAGTTGAGCAGGCCGGGCAGGGTTTTCTTCCAGCCGCCGGTCGTCTTGTCCGATGCGTCGATCTCGTCCGCGCTCCGGTTCAGGGTGCATCCGCGCTGCCCGCCAACCGCCGTCCACACGGGCGACGTCACGGTTCCGGTGTTCACGTAGAGCAGGATATCCACGCCAGTGATGGGATCCGCCATGTTCAAGCCTCCTTTTTCGATACCTTGACCTGGAATCTTACCACAAGCTGGCGGGTTTTTGCATCAACCTTGCCCGTGGAATATCCAAGCACGTTCACGAGTAGAACCTTGAAGCCGTCCCCGGACAAGTCGAGCGTCTGCGGGGTCACGCCCTGCACGAGCTGATCCGCAATGGCTTTCGCCTCCGCGTAGCCGGGATATTGGCTGTAGATGAAAACCTGGGATTCGATGGACTCGATGGAAACGAGTTTCCCCGACTCGTCTGAAACCGTGTCGTCACCGATGACGAGGTAGGGGAATGGCGCGTTCTCCGGAACCGCGTCGTAGACAGCTTTCCCCGTCACAACGCCGGCCCGTTGGTAGATGGCTTTCTGGAGCGCGAAACTCGCCGTCTGCCTCACGCAAGCCTCCGAATCGTGTTTTTGAGCCGGCCCTCAAGAGAAGCCGCGCCCTTCTGGAATGCGGGCTCGAGATGGGGGATGGGGTCGGTTCCGGGGTGTTTCCCGCCGTTGTCGCCGATCTCGTGCGGGTCGGTGCCGAGCTCTATCAGGTGTCCGAGCGGGTGAGGACGGCCCTTGTGCCATCCAGCGATTCGAGCCGATGGCGCGGATTCGTTGAACTTGCTCTTGATGCTTTTCTGGTATGCCCCCGTATCGACACCGTGGCCCTTCGAGAGGGTTCCTTTGGCGTCGGCCGCGATTTCCTCGCCGGTCTGCTTGATATCCTCCGCGACGCCAACGAGGAGCTTGCCATTCAGCGCGGAGACGTTGGCGATCACCTTGTCCAGGCCTCGAACTTTGACGCTGAGATTCACGCCCCGACCTCCTGACACTGGATTTCGAGCACTTTCCCGCGTTCGTAGGGGGTGACGATGTTCTGGATCATCAGGACGCGCCCGGCGTGCCGGATTCGCATGTCGGGCCGTATGTCGTCCCGATGCCGGACGATGACCTTATGCGTGGTCGCCGTGCGGGCTTGCTGGGCATACCACATTTCCCGCCCCACCAGGGGAACGACAGCTCCCCAAACTGTGGCAACGGCCTCCCACGTTTCGACAGCACCGCCCGCGCCGTCGTCAAGCGTGACCTGCCGCTCGAAAATGACGCGGTGCCGGAGCTGGCCGATGCCGTTTTTCAGTCCGTCGTTCATGCCGGAAATTGCACCCGATTCATTTGGAGGAGGGCTTTTGCGCCCATGGGAACCTCCTGCATCATTTCCCCGGCCGAAATCTCCTCCCGGTGTTCATACCAATGGCCGATCAGGAGGAGAATGGCCTGCCGCGTCGTCTGTGGAACGTCTTCGCCTTCGTCGCCGTATCCGGCTTCAAACGTCACGCTGAAAGCGTTCAACTCGGCGTATTCCTTCTCTGCCGGCCAATCAGCGTCGCGCTTGAGCGATACCCGACCGGGTTGACTCGCCGTGTCGACAAGGTAGTCGGACGCCGGAACCGTGGCCGTCGTGCCGTCCTCGTAGGAAACCTCTATGCTGCGGACGGAAACCAACGGCGGGAGGGGAATCTCGAAGGACCGTCCCGGAACCTGATCGAGCACCATCTGGATCGTCTGCACCATCAGCGCCCGGCCCTGGAGCGTCTCACAATATTCGCGGGCCGCCCGGATCAGGCCGTCGATGAGCGTATCGTCCGCCGTGTCGTCCACGCGGAGATGGGCTTTCGCTTCGATCAGCGAAATGGGTTCGGCCTGCGGGCCTTCGAGAATCCTGATCGCCATGTTACAGCCTCTTGATGCGGATGGCGGCGGATGCGATGTTCCGGGTCGCCCCGGTCGACTGCCACGCTTTCACCGTTATCGTGTCGGTGGTAGCAAGCCGGATAACGCCGGCCGTGCAGAGGAACAGGTCGAGCCCACCGGAAGCAACGCGCTGGTCCGCTATGAACGTATCGCTCGCGCCCCTATAAACCGCGATGGTCACGTGCCCGCCGGCCGCCGTGTCCACGTCCCACGTCGCCGCCGCCTGAACGTGATACCACCCGGCCACCTTCGGGGTGAAGGCATTGTTCGTCCACTCGCCGAGGAGGTCGGAACTCTCAGTCGCAAGCACGGTCACAATCGTATTGGTGGCGATGGCCTGCGTAGCGTCGGAGAACGCTTCGATCCACGTCCCGTCCGAATATTCGGCATACCCGGCGTCGACCCACGCGGCCGCGTTCGCATCGCTGACGATGGCGGTTTCGCCCGCATGAAAGCTCCCGTCGGGCGAAGAAATCGACCGGAGGAACGTCACGGTCTGAGCGGCTGGAGCCGCGAGGGCGAAACAAGCCAGGGCCAGGACGATCAGAAGGGGGATCCGGAATTTCATCGGGTTTTCCTTTCGGTTCGCTTCGTGCGGGTGGCCGCCCGCTCCGGAGCCTCGACGGTCGCCTGCTCAACCTTGGTCGCGGTGTATTCGGCGTATCCGATGGATACCCACTGCGACGCGGTTTCCTGGGCCACGGCAACGATTTCGCCTCCGCCGTAGGAAAAATCCAATCCGGCGAACGCTCTCGTGATACGAATTTGAACCTGGGCGCTCATGTTGTCCCCTTTCAGGGCGGGAGGGGGATTTCGCCCCCTCCCGATTCACTCAGCTCGATCAGGCAGCCGACAGGGCGGTCGGGCCGGAGGCGGGCATGTCGCCGAGTCCGACGATGGCGTCAACGGCGCACACGAGGCTCGTCGAGTTGGTCGGCACGGTGATGACGGCGCGGACATACCGTTTCACGCCCTTGTATCCGACGTGTTCGGAGCGCTGGTCATCGGAGGCATCGACCTTGACGCCCGCGAAAGCCCCGTTCAGATCCGCCGCGTCGACGTCGGTGAAGTCACCGTCCGTCAGGGTGTCGGATTCCTGGAGCTTGGCGCTCACCGGGTCGGTCGCCGTGTTCGGCGTGAAAACGCCGTAGTTGACATTGAAAACGATGCCCCGGAAGCCCTTCACGTCGAGGATGTTGGACTTCACGGCCCCGGCGCTCTGAGATTTGGCTTCGAGGAGCTGCACGGTGTCGATTTTGCTCTTGAGGTCTTTCAGCATGGGTTTTCCTCCTGTGTTTCGTTGGTGGGGCGGGGGGAGGGCAGCCCTCCCCCGCGCGTCATCTGTTACGGTCAGGCCTTCATGACCAGCATCTTCACGGCGTCGGAGCGGAGCAGGCGGCCGTCGAGTCGCTTGTAGCCACGGAAACCGACCTGCCCGTTCACGGCATACAGCTCACTCAGGCGCTGGAGGTAGGCGTTTCGGCGGTCGACGAGCTGATACTCGCGGTAGTCGCCGAAGAGGATGACCTTCTTGGTCGCCGCGATGGCGTCCACGTCGTCGGAAACCTCGACCACCTTGCCGAGCAGCATGTCGGGTTGGCCGGCCTGGAGGCCGGGCTGCCACATGTAGTCGCCGGTCATGGCACTCTTGAGCTTCCGGATGACCTTCACCGTGCTGTCGGCCATGATGAAGCGGGCGTTCGAGCGGAAATACCGCGCCAGCGAGTGATACAGGTCAATGATCTCATCGCTGGTGATGGCATTGTTCGCCGCCGTGGTGACGCCGGTCGTCGCGTCGAGCGTGATGCCGCGAGGTTTGCCGATGCCGTTGCCGGTGAGGATGGCCGACTCTTCCTTGCGCCCGTAGCGGCGGGCGAAAACGCGGGCGATGTAACCCTCGACGTCGAACGCGGCGTCCTGCAGGAGCTCCTCGGAAACCTTGATCAGCGTCGAGAGCTTGTGGCTCCCGATGTTCTTGAGGCTGAGCTGGACGTTCGACTCGGTGACGGGCTTCTCTTCGCCGACCCAGAAAGCCTCGCCGTAGTCGTCCTCGAAGGGGATGTTCTGGTCGGTGCTGGTCGTCATGACCGAAACGAGCCGGCGCATGATGTTTTCGTTCTCCAGCTTCTCCCGAATCTGCGTCTGGAGGGTGTCGGGAACGAGAAAGCCGCCGTCCGGATCGCTGCCGACCTTCATGGTGCGGAGTTCGTTCGGGTCGCACGCGAGCTGACCGTTGCGGACGAGGTGCAGGAACGCCGAGCGGTATTCCTTGTTGGCCGTCACGCTCTGATTCTCGCGGGTTTCGCCTGGGGCCGCACCGGGGGCGTTGCGGGACGTAGGTCCGTTCGGGGTCGCCATTTCCTTCTCGACGGACGCAAGGCGTTCCTCGCGGTCAATGTCGGCCTTGAGCGTGTCCACGTCGGCCATCATCCGGTCATACTGCTGCTGTTCCTCGGCATTCAGGCCGCGTTTCTCGGTGTCGGCCTTATCGACAAGCTGACGCGCCTGGGCCACGAGGGCGGCCCGTTTTTCACGCATTTCGATGGTATTCGGCATAGAATATTTCCTCCATTATGATTTCTGAGCGAGTTCCACACGCCGTTTCATGAGGTCAAGCCGCTCCTGCGACTGCTCCCATGTCGGCTCGGTTCCGGTCGGGGCCGCCCCTTCCGGTTCCTGCGTTTCGCCGCTCGGGTGAGCGGAGCGAAGCTCCGCAACTTTCGCCTTCACTTCGTCCGGAATCGACCGGGCCGAAACATCCGTGTCCGGGTAGGCCGGATACGTGACGGGGGAAACGTCGAACAAGTCAACGTCCTCCAGCGTCCGGATAATCGTGCCGTCCTTCCGGTATTCCCACGAGTCCTTTACCGTCCGAAAGCCGAACGACATCTGGTCAACGTCGCCGCGTTTGATGGATTCGCGTAGGTCGCGGGCCATCTGCGTATCCGGGAAGTCCATCTCGACGGACAGGCCGCGCTCGTCTTCCTTCAGTCGGAGCGTGCCGCTTTTCGTGCGCCCGAGAACGTGGTTCGAGTCGTGGTTCCACAGGGCGCGAACGTCCTGTTTCTCGTTGATGGCGCGGGCAAAGGCTCCCGGTTTGATCTGCTCCCGGAAACCATACATTTCCTGCGACATAGAGTTGAAAACCGCCGCATGGCCGGTGATTTTCCCATTTTCAGTCGCCCGGAGCTCGTCCAGTTTGAAAGAGCGTCGTTCGATGGTCATTTCATGCCTCCCCGAGAATCGCCTCGGCGATCTGTTCGCGGGCCGGAACTCCGCCCACGAACCGCTTCATTACTGCGCTCGTCAGCTCCCGGCTTTCCATACCGAGTGCCGCCGCGTATGCGCGGAGCGCCGTGTTGATAAAATCTTCGAGCCGGGGCTCGTTCCACTTCCCGGAGTCCATGTCTGCCTGCGCCCGGCGGTGAATCCGGTCGGCTATGTCGTCGGCGAAAAACTTCACGTCGAACGCCCGAGCCGCGTCGGGTGTGCCGGTGCCTGCCGCGCCCGGCTTCGCCTGGGGCTCGGTTTTCGGCTCGCTCTGCTTTTTGATCTGCGCCTCCGCAATGGCTTCCACCTTGTCCGCCGGAACCATGTTCATAGGCACGAGGTAGATCTGCCCGGACCCGTTCGGAAGGGGGTTCATGTTTTCGGCTTCCCGGATGTCATCCGCCGACAGCCACCCGTTTTGTCGGCCCACGGCGTAGGCTTCGTATCGGCTCTTGATGTCCCCACGGAGCAGGCCGTCGACGAGGAACTCCGCGAAATGCGTCCGGCGCTCTTTCTGCCCGAGCAGTTTCCAGTTGATCGCCTGCTCCCACCTCCTGAGCCACGGCCGGAGGCTGTGGACTACGAATTCGATGCTCTGGTGCTCGATGTTGGAGAATGTGGCCCGCTCGAGGTCGCCGATCATGTGGAGCGGAACGCGGTAGAGGCGGGCGATCTCCGCAAGCTGGAATTTCCGCGTTTCGAGGAACTGCGCGTCCTCCGGCGGAACAGAGATGGCAGTGTATTTCATGCCCTCCTCGAGGATGGCGAGGCGCTGCGCGTTGGTGAGGCCGCCGTGCCGGTTCTCCCACGAGGCTTTCAGGCGGTCGTATGCCGGGTCGGACAATTTTCCGGGGTGTTCAAGGACGCCAGAAGGCCGGGCACCGTTGCCGAAGAATGCCGCGCCGTAATGTTCGGTCGCCATTCCGAGGCTTATGGCTTCTCGTGCGAGGCGAATGGGGGAATAGCCGACAAGGCCGTCGAATCCAAGCCCCGGAACGTGGAAAACCTTCCACGCCGGGAGCGTCACCTGTTCGCCGGTGTCGAGCGTCGTCTTATAGACTATTTCCCCCGTGCGTTCGTCTCGCTCGGGATGCGTCCTGTCCGGCAGGAGCGGCCAGAGCGCCAGCGGCCGGTCACTGGACTTGCCGTAGTCGATTTCGGCGTAGGCGTTGCCCCAGAGGAAATTGTGACTCACGAGGGTTTCATAAAACGAGAACGCGGTCATTTCCGGGTTGGGCCGGTCGTGAAGGAGAGTGTAGAGGGGGTGATCCGGCGTCCGTTCCTTGCCGCGCTCCAGCCGCCGATACATGTGGCAGGGGAGGCTCGCGATGGCTTCCGCGTAGACCCTGATGCACGCAAGCACCGCAACGTGGCGGAGCGCGCTCGCTTCGTTCACGGGGATGCCGGCGACCGTGTTCCGAACCCCGAGGGCTTCTTTCAGCTCCGTCGTGGGTTCGGCCAGCGTTGAACGCTGCTCGTCCTTGCCGAAAAGCCATCCGAACCAGCTCACCGCATCGTCCTTTCAGGAAAACGAAAAGACGGCTCGCGCCGTCAGAATGCTTGAAACATCGGTTTTCAAGGAAGCGGGGCCGCCCCGAATCATTGCCCGTTTCGCGTCCATCGCTTCCATCCAAGTTGATCTCTATTTTGAGCCTACCACCGCCCCCGTCCGCTGTCAATATCTCCCTGTTCGCCTCATAGAACGCGGATTCCGTGTTCCTCGTAAACCGATGGGCCGTTCTGGTTCCGGAGCGCGCGGTCGGTCGCCATGATGGTCGCAATGATTCCGTCGATGCGAGCCGTCGAGGTCGCCTTGTCCGGCTTCACGTTCCCAGCCGGGTCTTGCCGAACCGCCACGTTGCCGGCCATCCAGTTCAGGACCGGGTTGTTCCCGTGGTGGAGTTTCTTTTCGAGAACGACGCGCATAAACTCCTTCGAGGCTGGCGACATGGTGGCGTATCCCTGCCGCATCTCGACCAACGTGTAACCCTTGTCGAGGAGGCGCTTCACAAGCTCCGTCGCGTTCCATGGGTCGTAGGCGATCTCCGCGAGCTGGTATTTCCCGACCTGCTCGTCGATCCATGCCTCAATCCAGTCGTAATCAATGGTTCCCCCAGGCGTTGCGGTGATGAACCCGTCCCGAATCCAGGCGTCATACGGAACCCGGTCCCGGTCGATGCGGTCCCGGAGGTTCTCCTTCGGAACCCAAAAATGCGTTTTCACCTTCAACGTCCCGTCCTCCCACGGAAAAACGAGGCCGGCCGCCGCCACGTCGGTCGTCGAGGCAAGGTCGAGCGCGAGGTAACAGGCCTTCCCCTTGAGCGCGTCCTCGTCCGGAATTTCTCCGGCCGTAGCCGCCCACTTGTCCAGGTCGAGCCATCGCTCGTTTTGCTGGGTCCAGATGTTCAAATACAGGCGCTTGAACGTGTTCTGGTAGGCCGGCACGTTGATAGCCTTGGTGCATTCGTCGCGCAGGAACTCGAGTTTCACGCTCACGCCGAGGTTCGGGTTCGCCTTCGCCCAAGTTTTCTCGTCCTTCCAGTCGTCCTCCGCGCTGGCCTCCGAGATGTAGGCGAAGAATGACGGATCTTTCGTCGTGCCCGCAAGGATGCGCTTCGCGTAATCGTATTGCTCGAAGCAGATGGTCTTCCGGTCGTAGCCGGCGGTTGTGATGGCGATCATGAGCGGTTGCCGGCGTGCGCCCCGGCTCGTCGTCAGAACGTCCCACAAGTCACGGTTCGGTGCCGCGTGCAGCTCGTCGTAGATGACGCAGTGCGCGTTCCCGCCGTGTTTCGTTTCGGCGTCCGCGCTGAGCGCCTGGAAAAAGGAATTTGTCGGCAGGTAGACGATGCGCTTCACAGAGGGCCGGATCAGACAACGCTTTTTCAGGGCCGGGTTGCTCCGGACCATTTCGGCCGCCGCCCGGAAAATGATCGACGCCTGTTCCCGGTCTGCCGCCGCCGAATACACTTCCGCGCCGTATTCGCCGTCCGCGCAAAGCATGTAAAGGCCGAGAGCGGCCATCAGTTCAGTTTTTCCGTTCTTTCTGGGCACGAAAATGAAGCCGGTGCGGTATTGCCGCAGGCCGTCCGGTCGGAGCGTCCCAAAAAGAGGCCGGATGATTTCGTCTTCCTGCCAACTCTGGAGGCTGAAAGGCTGCAACGCCCATTCGCCTTTCGTATGCCGGAGCTGACGGACGAAAGCGACCGCCCGGTCGGCGTGCGCCTGAGAGTAGGGCATTATTCGATCTTCCCGCCGTTCATAACCCGGAGGTCGGGCTGCTTGCCGGCGAGTAGGGCTTCCATGGGGTCTTCGGCCTCATCGCTGTCGTTGCCGATCTTGAGCCGGCTTCTCGAGCTGGGGGTCATGCCGAACTCCTGGCAGAACTGGCGAACGAGCGATGCGGCTTGGTTTTTGATGTTCACGTGGGGGAGCTGCGTGATGTATCCGGTGTTCGTCTTGAAGATGAAGCCCTTCTCGTTCAGAACGCTCCCGGCCCTCACCATGGTCGAGTAGGCATCGCAGTAGGCTTCGAGGGCCGCGCTGTCGCATTTCGTCAAGAGGCCGTTCCGGACCAGCTCCCCGAACACGCGCCGCCACTCCCGGCGGGCGATGGGGTCAAGCCACTTGGGAGGGGTCTTCGTCGGCAGCTCGGCGAACCTCGGTTCCTGATCGTTCAGGGGCCGTTTGCCCGGATTGCCCTCGAGGCGCTTGAGCGCGGTGGGCTTGGGCGGTCTTCCAGTGCGGGCCATGTCCGGCCTCCTTTCCTTCCAGATTATACCATTCCGTCACGGGCGGTCACGTTTCAAACCCCCGCCCCCCAATTTTCGCGTTTTTTTGTGTAAAGGCCCCAGCGACGGTTCCCCTTGGGGGTGCCAGCTTTTCGACACCCCCTCCCCCTATCGGCCTGACGTCCCGTTTCTGGTGCGCTTCTCCGGGTGCATGCGCTCGTGGCAGGGCCTGCAAAGAGAACGAAGGTTGTCCGGATCGAGCCTCTTGCCGCCTTCCCTGATGGGCTTCTCATGGTGAACCATGGTGGCGGCCGTTGTCCTGCCGATCTTCTCGCACTCTTGGCAAAGCGGATGAGCTGCGAGCTGCATCTTCCTTGCCTTTGACCAATCGTGGTCGTAACCGCGCTTGTGGGCAGGGCCGCGCTGCTCGTCGTATTGGCGCTCCGCCGCTTCCTTGTGGGTGGGGCAATACTTCTCGCCTGGGGGAAGCAGGACGGAGCACCCTGCCCATGCGCAGGCGTGCCTCGTCTTGCCTGCGTGCTCTGAACAGAATCGGCCTTCGTTTATAATGCGAGGGCAGCGTGGATATTGGCATGGGCGGGGGCGGGTCATACGTTGCGTTCTCCATGGTATTCGAAGATGCGGTTGCCTTCGTCGTCGACTCCAGCCGGCTTGAGGCAGGAATACATCCTGCCGGGGCTGTTTCCGGAATCTCCATTCCAGCAGTCCCGTATCCACTCGTGCATCAGGGTGTCATAATAGACGGCCCGGTTCCTGCTGTTCCCGGTGTTGAAGCCTTCGGCTCGTTGCCAGGGGAACTGGAACAGGCGTTGCGTTTCCGCTCGGATGTCCTTGAATCTGACCGTGCCGTTGCGCTTCGCGATGAGGATGGCGTTCCCGAAGTGCGATGCCTCGCCCGACAGCTTGCGCAGATCGGCGATCGCCTTGCGCCGCACGTCGGCGCGGGGACTGGTCAGATTCTGCCGGTAGCGGCCGAGTTCTTCCTGGTTCATGTGATCCTCCCGCGGCAACCGCCGGCAGTTCCCGGCGGCCCCGTCTTTTCGGTTCAGTTGGTCATCGGCATGACGACGTAGCGGAACGGCTGGTCGTCGCCCTTGGGCCGAAGCACGCCCGGGTAACTCGGCGTGGTCATCTCGAGAACGACGGCGTCGACGTCGGTGACCGCCAGAAAATCGAGCATGTAGACCGAGTTGAAGGCGATATTGATCGGCTCGCCTTCGAGCGACGTCGGCAGGAACACCTCGGAACGGCCTTCCTCGCGCGACTCGGCCCAGATCTTGGTTTCATTCGGACCGATATCGAATCGAACCATATAGCTGCTGTGGCGGGCGATCGGGGTAACCGACTTGAGGCTCTGCACGAGCTCCTTGCGATCGACGGTCAGCCGCCGGTTCGATTCCTTGGGCAACACGCGGTTGTAGTCGGGGAACTTGCCGTCGATAAGCCGCGTGATCAGCTGGAACTGCGGCGCCGTCAGCACGAGCTGCTGCTGGAACAGGCCGATCGTGACCGTCTCGGCCGACTCGAGCAGCTTGATCGTGTCGGCGAGGGCGCGGGCCGGCAGGAGCAGCATCTTCCCGAACTCGGCCGGAAAGGCGACGTTGCGGATGTGCGTCACCGCGAGCCGGCGGCTGTCGGTGGCCGCGAGCGTGATCTCGCGCTCGGCCCCGAAGTTCCAGCAGATGCTGCGCTGGCTGGGGTTGCTGTCGTCGGTGCCGACCGCGATGCTGACTTCCTTCAACGCGCGGCGGAGCTCTTCGGCGGCGATCTCGAAATGCGGATACGCCTCGGATTCGAGGCTGGGGATCGGGGGGAAGTCCTCGACGCCCTGGACCGGAATGCTGAACTTGTTGCGCCCGCACGCGATCTGGATCAGGTTCTCCTGGCCGTCGAGCAGTTCGCACCGGACCTCGGCGTTCGCGTCGCCGGGCAGGCTGCCGATGATCTCCTGCAACAGTTTCGCCGGGATCGTGAAGTGACCGGGGATTTCTATCGTCGCCGGTATACGGGCGAGCGCCATGATCTCGGTGTCGGTTCCCACGAGGCGGATCTCGCCGTTCTCGACGTTGACGAGGACGTTCGCCAGGATGGGCCGGACGCCTTTGACGGCCACGGCCCGGCCGACGATTCCCAGAGCGTCGCTCAACAGCCCGAGCGAAATCGAGAATTTCATTGTGTCTGCTCCTTGCTGATTTCCACGCGGACCATGATGCCGTTGCAGTTCCACTCGCTGCCGGCCGTCGGGTCGGTCATCGCCTGCAGGCTGACGGCGAGGGTTTCCTCCCAGCGGTGCCCGTGCAGCTTGGAGCAGTCGCCGTCGTATCCTACCAGACGATGAGCCGCGTCGAAATGTCCACGAACCTTGAGAATCATATCATGCTCCTTTCAAAGCCCTGAGCACTGCATTCAGGGCGTATCCGGTCTTGATCTGCTTTCCCGTGACGCGAATGATGCGCCATCCCAGGATAGCCGCCTCGGTATATTTCTCGCAATCGTTTTCTACGCCCGTGCCGGTGTTGTGCCGGCCTCCGACCCATATTCCGCCGTCCACTTCCACGGCCAGTTTGGGTCCAAGAAACGCGAAATCGAAGCGCCATTTCCTGGTGGGGTGGAAGCGGTATTCCCGCTCGAATACCGGCCCTACCGTGGCTCGGAGGTGAAATGAGAGAGTCGTTTCAAGGTCGCTCTGTTTCGCCACGCATCGCCTCCCGCATCGCTTCTTCAAGCTCGGCCTGCTCGATGGCTTTTTTGAGCCGCCGGTTTGCCAAGTGTATCACCTTCGCCGCCCTGGCGTTGATGGGGTCGCCGGGCTCTGCGGGTTCCGGGCCGGCCTGCTCGATGGGTATCGGTGTCATTGCCGTGCGCTCTCCCAGGTGAATTCAAGGATGCCACCGCCGCCCTCGCTCAGGCGGTCGATGACGCGCTCCCCCACGAACGAGGTCAGCTTGTCCATCGTCACGTTCGAGATCAGGACAGTCGGCTTCATGTCCTCGTATCGACGATTCAGTATGCGGAACAACACGAGGTTTTCCGTCTCCGTCCCGAACTGCACGCCCACCTCATCGAGAACGAGCAGGTCTGGGGACGTGAACGACTCGATGACCTGCTCCTCGCTTTCGGTCCGATTCGCGCCGTATGTCGCCTTCACGCGGGCGATAGCCTCCGGGACGTTCGCGTATTTTGCCGTGAAGCCGGCGTCGATGAGAGCCCGAATCATGCCAACGGCGAGGTGAGTTTTCCCGGTCCCGCATCCACCGATAAAGGCGTAAGACCTGCCATCGGAAACCGATGCCTTGGGATCCCGGAAAAAGTCGGCTATCTCTTCAAGAACGCGGAGCTGGTCCGGCGTCCGGGCCGTCCAATTTTCCAGCGTCCGGCCCACGAACCTTTTCGGAAGTGACGCCCGCGTGTATCGGGCTTGCCGGTCCCGTTCTAGGATCTCCGCCCGCCGAGCTTGGTCCTCTTTCGCCTTCTGGAGCTTGTGGCACTCCGGGCAGGGCGTTGCCCTTTCCCGTCCCGCCAGTCGGATGATCTTCGCCTTGTAGGCGCCGTGCTTCTCGCAATTCAGCTCTTTTTCGGACATTCTCTCGCATCCGCTCGATTGCAGCCATGCCCCGGTCAGTTGATCCAGACGGGCAGGCGATTTGGTTGATGGGCTTCTGGTTGGTGCTTCCATTGCGGTTGTCCTTTCTGTCTTCGGGCTCGACTCGGTTGAGCCAGTTCAAGAATCGGGTGCGGGTGGGTTGTTTGCCGTGGCCCCTGGGTGTGAGGAACCAAGCCTGCATTTTCCCGTATTCCTTGCGTATGTCGATGCCCTTGAAGGCCGGATTGATTTCGAGGGCCTTGAGGAAGTCCTCGTCGACCATGGGTTGAACTCGACGGCTCGTCGTCTTCGGTTTTCCCTTCGGCGCGTCGGAGGTGGCCGGCTTGCCGGTCGCCGAATCCGGAATCCCCGTATTCTCTTTTTTACTTTCCTTTACTTTACTTTCCTTTACTTTACTTTCCGGGGTTTGTCCCACGGTTTGTTGTGTGGTTTCTGCGTCAGAAACTCCGTCGTCTGTTTCGGGAGGCCTATCCATTTCCTCCCGCTTCTGCCGCGCCTTGACGCGTTTTTCCAAAACCACAGAAGCCCTCTTCATGATGCCGTTGCTTGTAAGCCCGGCTCTCGTTTTATATGCTTCTTGATCGAAGCATCCAAGTTTGAGCGCCGTGTTCAACATCCTGTCGAATTTCTGGTCGTCCACTCCTATTTTCCTGACGAATATCTGTCGAGTTTCTGCGTCAGAAATGTCCAGAAACTGGTCTTTTGTGCGGTAAATACGCTCCAGCAATATGAAGTAGAAGGCGTATCCGTCATTGCCATAGAGCATGCGAAGCCCTTCGATCTTCTCGTCGTTCACCGCATCAGTATCATGCGGGAAGTAGTCCAGCCCTTCCTTTTTCGGTCTGGCCATGATCAATGTCCGCCCTCCCAAGCGGGGAAAAGAAAAGCTCCGGGTGTTGCCGGCGGGACTACAGAACCCGCCCCGCGTCGATGCGCGGCACCCGGAGCTTGTCTTGCAAAAAGTAATGTTGCCACTTTACGGTTGGCCTCCGTGTAATTTTGTTTCGGCGCTCATAGTAAACGGCGAAATGCCCCGCCTTGTAAAGGGGTTTGTCAAAGTCGCCCCGCGTTTATAAGTAGAGCCGATGCCAAACGAGCCGCCCGTCCAGGCGGTAGAGGGCGTATGTCCTACCTCGCCACGTCCAGACCAGGGTTCGCCCGGTTCTCGTTTGGTATGCCCGCATTCTTCGCGCCGCCCTTCTCCGCGATCTCCTCGAGAAGCCCGTGCAGGAGGATCGAATAGTTGATCAGGTCGATGCAGCAGTCGCATAAGCCTCGCCATGCGGAAGTTCCCGAACGGATCGCCGCCGACGGCCCTGTAATCCGTGTTTTTCTTTTCCATGAGCTTCCGGGCTTCCTCGGTGAGGCTCGTGTGCAGCTTCAACAGCTCGTAGGTCGAAATGGGTGCGGTCATGGTTGCTCCTTCAGATTTCAGCTTTGAGTTCCGCCTGCCGGGCGCACATAGAAAAGCCCCGGCCGGCTTCCAGACCGACCAGGGCTTCCGCAGGAGAGCACCGTATCCGAGAATACAGCGCCCGCGCTTCCGTGTCAACGGTTCGCAATCTTTCCCTTCGGCGTGAAGGTATGGGCGCTCCCGTGGTTCACGGGCGTCCAGGTTCCCAGCTTCCGGCCATTCTTGCACAGGTGGCATATCCGGGCGACATCGAACCCTTCGCAGGGAACGATGCCGCCGTAATATGTCGCCGCGATGACGCAGTGGGTGAGCGGGTCGAAACCGCGCCGGTAAAGCTCCGCGATCCACGGGGTTCCCCGCTCCTGGCCGCAGGCATGGCAGGTGATCATCCCTGCCTCCCTTCGGCCCTCCTCTTGCCTTTTCTGCCGAGTGTCGAATCGAGTAGCCGCGTCGTCTTCGTTGCAGTTTCCTCGAACAACCCTCGCGCGAATTCTGGCACATATTGCCATGCTCCAAGCTCCGTGAGCCGTTCCCACGCATCGAGCACTTTGAGAGCATCTCGCATTGTCGGCTTCATTCCTTTACCTCCATCAGCCCCGCCGCCTGCAAGACAGCTTCGGGCGTGTCGAGTCTAATGATGTCGCCCGAGTAGTTTTGCCGGAAGGCCCATTCGGGATTTTGTTTGAACAATGCCATGCCTTCACTGAATCGTCGCACCGCCCGGCCCAGCGCGGCGTCGGCCCGGCGCTCCATGATTCCGGCGATCTTCATCACCAGCTCATCCTGCATCAGCCTGCCCTCGGGGTCTCCAACGATGCGCCGGATATCGACGAGGCATCCGATCTGCTCGTTGATCGTGTTGCCGGGGCGGTCGTTCCAGGCGCGGATCGCGGCGGCGCGGCTCCGAGCGAACGAGCCGGCAGAGCTGCACGCCTCGCAATATGCGCGGTAAAATGCCTTGGTCGCGCCGTCCTCGCTCGCTATCTCAATCTTATCGCCCCCGCAGAACGGGCACGGCTTCAGCTTCTCGCTCATTCTATTCCCTCCGCCTTCCTTATCGCCGCCTTCGCCGCCATGATCGCGTCGTAGTGCCTTCGTTCCGCTCCGATGAGCTTGCCTGCTGCGGGTGGCTCTGCCGGAGTTACGTTCAAGAGCATCCGTAGCGCCTCCAGCAGCTCCGGAGCGGCGGCGATGAGCCGCGCATCAGCGTATGCCTTCTCATCGTGCATGACTTGACAGATAGTCCCATCACTCAAACTATCTATCCAGTAGCCCCTGCCGTCCTTCCTCGGTTCGACGGCCCACGGTCCGGGCGTATGATTCGTGGTCTCGCTCATTTCACTTCTCCTTTCGCGGCCTCGCGCCGCATGTCCAGAAAAAACGCCGGCACGAAGCACCCGGCTCCGCAGTCCATCTGAGCCGATGCAACCACGCCATCCGCCACGAGATCCCGGAGCGTGGTCAGGAATGCCCCGGCATCGTCGCGCTTCTCTGCCAGCCCATCCCGCCGGATCAGATCGCCGGGGGTCTGCGGGGTCGTGCTCAGATGTCGTAGCACCTGGGATTCGTCGATGCGCGGCTTCCACCATTCTGATTTGGTCATGCTCTCCTCCAGCAAAACTTGTATTTTCCCGGCTTCACCCGCTCCACCAGCCCCTTCAGCTCCAGCTCGGCGAGGAACTCCCACGCCCACGCCAGGCTGCGACCGAACGCGACCGCGATATCAGCAGCTCCGAACGTGAGCGGCAGCACGAACGGGGGCCGTTCTTCTGGTTCTCGTTTCAATGCCGCACCTCCTGGCAATACCCGCCGGTCCTGGAGCAGACTCCTCGGAGCCCTACGCGGGCGAGAGGTTCGCCCGTCGTGCCGGTGCGGCGATATTCGGAACAGTGAATGCAGGCCGTCGCCCGCTCGCCTCGCGACCGGAAGGGATTCCATTTCTTCGTGTATCTCTTGTGCTCTGTGATGACCATGGTTTGTGCCTTTCAACGTCCTTCTTCCCGGCCTCGCCGGAGATTCGGTCTGGAGCGCGTGGACCTGGGCACGAAGCCGCTCGACCTCGGCCTGCAACGTTTCTATCTGTTCGCTTTGTTCCGTGATGATCTCTATTTCTTCGCTCATGCGTTTGCTCCGGTCAATACGGCACGCCGCCGTCGTCGACATCGCCTTGCGGCTGTTCTTTGCGTTCCGCCGCCCGGCCGTCGAGGAACGTCACGGCGTCCGCAATCACTTCGGTCACGGCCTTTTGCACGCCGTCTTTCTCGTATTTCCGGATGTCGAGCCGTCCTTCGACGAAGGCTTTCGAGCCCTTCCGAAGGTGCTTGCTGGCCGCCTCGCCGACCTTGCCCCACACCACGATGGGGATGAACGTCGCCTCGGTCTTCCATTCGCCGTCCTGCTGAAACCGACGGTTCACGGCGAGCGAGAAGCGGCAGATGGGGGTTCCCTTCGGGGTGTATTTCAGGTCTGGATCGCGGGTGAGGTTTCCTACCAAGATGATTTTATTGAGGCTCATACTTCGTGCCTTTTCATTATTCCAATGAGCGCCGCCGCCATTTCAAGAGCCACGTTTTGCGGAAATTCTTTCGGGACTTCAGGGTCGAAATCAATGTTCACGGATACCTTTTTTGCTCCGTCTTCAGCTTCAAGGGCGATAGTGACTTTCATTTTCATGGTGATTTCCTTTCAGAGAAGATGCGCAGGCATATCGGCCTTGCGCGGTAGGGGGGTGGGCTCATGCTTCGCCCGTGCGGGCTTCCTGGGCTGGTAGTAAGGGCAAGTCGGGCTTGTGGCGGTGGTCTTCACGACCGGGCTATAGGCGCTCCTGCATTTTCGGAACGCCGTTCCGCGCTTTATACCTCCGATGAGCTCGCACGAGCCGCAATGCGGTTGAATCTGCCGGATTTCCCGGGCGTCAACGGGTTTCCAGTTGAGGCGCATGATATTTCCCTTCGGTGAGGATGCGCAGGCGGTAGATTTTCCGCCCGTCGCTCGAGAAGGCAGCCATGTCATCGAGAATGCCGGTAGTTAGGAGCCGCGCCCGGCTCAAGAGCGTCAGAACGCGCTCCTGGTTGGCGCACAGGGCTTTCCCGATCACGGCGGCCGTGCGCCATTTGCCGTCGCGCATCAGCCGGACGAGGCGCTCCAGGTCGGTGAGCGGTTTTCTCATGAGGCCGCCTCCGGGGCTTCCGCGCCCTGGTCCTGGGCCGCCTGCTCAGGTTTGGCCGTCTCGGGGTAGATCACGCCCATGCTGCGGAGAACTCCCTGAATGCGGTCGTGCAGCTCCTGTGCGAAAGCCCGCTCGTCGTCGTTCGCGGGCTTCATAACCGAGGCGAAGCCGTTCATTTCGATGAGTCCGTGCCTGGGCTTGTCCTGCGTGGCCGGGGTCATGTCGATGTTGATCTGAAGCAGAATCATGATGTTGTCCTCCTGTTTGGTGTTTGAATTTCGATGATCTGTTCGTAGATGCGCCGCGCAAGCTCCCTTTTGATGTCGTCCGGGAGAGCGGCGAAGTCCTCTTCCCTCGATCCGTGCACGGCCCTCGCCTTGATGCCACAGCCGGCCCCGACCCCGAAGGACGTGAGTATGTCGGATTCGGCCTCGGGCTTGAGCCGGATGAACCGCCGGATCAGCTCGCAATGGGCGCCGTTGTCGCTCATGACGAGGGCCGGGCAAGGTTGCCCAGCTCGTGCCTCCGCGATGGCTTCGAACGCCCTCGGACACGGCGTAGCAAGGCAGCACGTCCCGCACGAGCAGCATGCGTGCGGATAGGCTTGCTTCATGGCCGATTCCGCCTCTTTTCGGCGAGGAACATGCTCATCAGTTCGATGAACAGCTCTCCTCGGTCCATTCCGAGCTCCCGGCACTTCCGGAGGAAGGCGGTCTTCATGGCCCCCGGCACGCTCATGACCAGCGGCACGCGCCGGTCGTTCTCGGAGATCGGGGGCCGCCCCTTGGTCTTGGGGCAGGCTTTGGTCGTGGTCGTGGTTTTCATGATGGTGGCTCCTTTATGCCTTTCGATATGCGATTTTCTGGATCTTCACAGCCTCTCGGCTGGCCTTCATGCGTGCAACGGCCTGCTCGTAGGCGTCTTTCGTGATCTTCCCGGTGATCATGGCGTCCTGCGCCCATGCCTCGAACCCGCTCATCGAGAACGAGTATCCGGCATTCCACGGGATGTTGAGGTCGGCGAACGTCTTCTGGATGGTGATATCGGCGTAATTATACCTGCCGACCTGCTCTCGCAGGAAGGCTTCGCGGCCGTCCGGCATGGCTGCCTTCTCGTGCTTCTGCAGGTATGCCTTCATGAGGCCGGCCGCCTCGTCGTGGAATTTCTCCGCGCAGGACTTCACGGCCGCGAGGTGCTTCGCCCATTTCGCCAGGGCGTCGAAGTTCTCCGGGTCGAGCTGTGGGCGTTCCGGGGCCTTGCTGATCGCCTCGAGGTAGGCCGAGCACGTCAGGCGGAACGTGCACGATGCGCAATTCTGCCCGAACTTCGGCTCCCAGGCCGTCTCGCGAACGTAGGCCGCCGCGATGATGCTCACGTATTGCAGGATGCCGGGCATGTCCGCGTCGGTGTAATCCTCGCGGCTGTCGAATCCCTTGCGGAGGTAGGCGAACCGAACGCGGATCGGCGTGGTCTTCCAGTATTTCAGGTAAGATGCAAGCGCATAGAGGTCGGACTGGAACGGGTCCGCGTCCTTGAATCCGGTCTTCCAGTCGGTGATCTCGATGCCTTCGCCGTCTCGGGCCGAGAAAACGAGGTCCATCGCGCCCTTCAACGCGATCTGAACCGGGCCGTCTTCCGTGTCGACCTTCAGCGGAAGGGGCACGCAGAACATGGTCCGGCCGTGTTCTTCCATTTCGCCGTCGTCCGACTCGACCGTGATGATCCGATCCGCGTCCGGTTGATACCACGGCTTTGAGCCGAACGTCTGGAACAGTTTGGTGCAGTCCGCCGCCTGCTCTTGGGTAAGCCTGTGATTGAGGACTTCGCGGTCGATCACGCGCCGGGCCTCGAGCGGGTCGCGCGTTTTCAGGAACGCCGCGATGGCTTGATGAACCGTGTCTCCGACGGCCGCCTCCGGGCCTCCGCCGTAGGGTTCGTGTTTGCATCGGTAGGGGCAGCCCTGGTATCGGGCGAGCCTCGAGAATGAGAGGGGGATTATGTTCATTTTTCCTCCTTGGTGATGGGGCCGGGTTCCCCCGGCCCCGCGTGCCGTTATCGTCCGATTATGCCGCGCCTCCGGCCCTCCGCTTCTCGTTTCGCTCGATCAGGTTCCGGAGCGTGGCCGCGACGAGCTTTATCTCATCCTCGGTGCACTCCTCGAGTATCTCCGTCCGGCCGCTCGTGGCCGTCTTCACCATGTTCCGCCGGAGGTTCGCCTTCGGCTGTCCGGCGAGGCCGGCCTGTTCGAACAGGGCGGGCAAGTCTTCGATATCGCCCGCCTGGGGGGTTTCAGGGGCCAGGGGGGTGTCCTTGCCGGGGTCGGCGGATTCAACGCCGTCTTGCCCCGAATCCGGGGCCGTGGCGGGGGGTTTTTCCTGCCCGGTCGAAACCGGGGCCGCATCGACCACCTTCCCGGTTTTCAGGGCGTCGGCGAACTGGTCGGACCCGGCCGGCTTCGCCGGGGTCACGTCGATAACGCGGGCGTCCTCAAGCTCGTCCGACGTGTTCAGGCCCATCAGGGCTTCAGGGGCGTAGGTCCGGATCAACCACGCCGCCGTCCGATATCGGAACATCTGGTCCGGCATCGTCCGCCACTTCGAGCCGTCCTTTGCCAGCCAGCCCTCCGCCTCGACCGTCCGCCAGTCGATGGTCAGGCTGACCTCTTTTTTTGTGGCCGCGAGCGTGGCCTTCGCCGTGCAGGAGCGGTCCTTTTTCTCGATGCTTCCCGAGAACTCATATTCGATGGGGCCGGTGAAAGTGCCGCGTTGGTTGGCGACCGCGATGGCCACCTGCGCCTCAATGCCGATTTTTCCCTTCACGACGTAGATGCGCTGCATAAGCATGAACGGGTTCACGCCGAGCTGCGAGGCGAGTTGAAGAGCGACGAAGCATCCACCGACGTTGTTGCGGAAGTGCTCGGGCACGAGCCCCGAGTCTGCGAACAGCTTTGCACCGCGCTGGAGTTGCGCGAACATCTGCTCGTTCATGATCAGGTCGAAAATGGGGTTCCCGGTGATAACAGGGAGCTGATTCGTGGTGCCGTTCGGGGCGAGTTCCTGGGTCATTGGTGTTCTCCTTTTCTTGTTTTCGGACAGGCCCCCGAGGTGGGGGCCGCGTTCACGTTATGGAATAGCCGCCGCGTTCATAAGATCGGCGTGAAGAGCGTCCAGCTTCTCGGTGATCTCGTGCGCCTGCATCTCGAACAGGCCGGCGTAGGCCTCGAGCCGCTGCCGCTTCTCGCGGATCAGGGAAAAAAGGTTCTGGATGCGATGTTTCGGGTGGGCTTCATCCTCGCCAGGAAGCTGCCGGAGGTCGTCGATGCCCGCCTCGATGTCGGCGATCTGCCGGCGGATTTCGCCCTCGATGGACGCCCAATACGAGCGCCGGTTCTCCGGCTTGTCGGCCACGGGCAGAACCGAGAACATGTTTCGGCCGTTCAGGCTCCCGATGAACTCCTCGACCCGCCGGAGCAGCTCCAGGAAGTTCGTCGGAACGAACCAAACGCCGCCGCCGACCGTGAGGTTCACGGTGTCGGCTTCGCGCTCGATCAACCGGCGGAGTGCCTTGCTCACGTCCTGCGTCCGGACCATGGCCCGCTCCGCCTCGATCATGACCTCCACCTGAGCGGCGATGCCCGGCGTATCGGATTCGACCGCGCCGGCCCTCGGCCCATTTTTGTAGAGGCGAACGAGGGCCGTGCGCTGCACCGCCGCCGCCTTCCGGAAATCCCCTGTGGCCGCGTCCAGTATCTCGGTCGCGTTGCACTGGTAGTCAACGTGGTCGTAGACGTCTTCGACCTTTACGAGGATTTCGGCTTCTTCCAGCCCGCGCAGGGCGTCGAGGAATGCCGTCTTGTCGCGTTTCTCGGTCAGGTATTCGGTGCTCAGGCCGGCCGCCTCGAACTTCCGCTGGACTTGCTCGCGGGCCTCCCGGACGCCGTAGAGGTCGCACACGACGCACAGGCCGAGGGCCTGCACGCCGTCTACGCGGGCCGCGTTGAACTGGTTCTGGAAGGTTTTTTCTCGTCGTTTCTTCATTGGTGTTCTCTCCGTTCCGAAGATACTTCTTTCTTATAAAGAAGTCGAATGCTTCCTGTTTCAGATGCCGAACACGCGCTCAAGGGCCGGCTCGTCGTTATCCAAATTGCCCGATATTGAGAACGCCGCGTCCGAAAACGACTCGAACGACCGGGCGTCTACGCCCACGCAGAGAGAAAAAATCCTGCATCCGAGGCTTGCTTTGAGCTGCTCAACCGTCTCCCGAACGGTGCCGTGCAGTTCGCATTCGCCGTCGCTGATGAACAAGATGTCGGATTTCTTGGTCGGGTCTTCGCCCGCGAGCCTCATGCACTCGGTCAGGGCCAGAGCGTAATCCGTGCCGCCAGCGTAGAAGTGGGCCGTGAAGGCTTCGAGTTCCTTCGGAGGGATCATGCCGCCGGGGAACCGCTTCGACCAGATGGTTCGGAGTCCGGCGAAGCCCCCGAGCACGATGTCGCGTTTCTGCTCCCGCGCGATCCACGCCATCGCGAGGCCGATTGCTTTCGCCCACATGATGCGGTCGCCGCCCATGCTGCCGCTCTCGTCGATCATCACGATCACCGGACCTTTCCCGGCCCGGTCCGTGCCGGTTTTCTTGTATTGCAGGAGATTCCGGTCGGCGTATTTCTTGGCAAACAGGAGCCCTGCCGCCTGGGTCTTGAGGAAGACCAGTTCGGACGGGAGGACGGATTTCAGGTCATCGCCCGTCTCCACGTCCACGATTTCCTCCGGGCATTTCTCGATCTTCCGGGCCTGCGCCCCCTGGGCTAGCCGTTTCATGCGCCCAAGGAATTTCGAGAGGAGCTGCATCGCCGGGTTCGCCTTGAGCTTCCGGGCGATGGCGATCTGTTCCCGGAGCGGAATTTCTCCGCCTGTGCCAGCGTCGTCTCCCCATGTCGAGGCCCACACCTTCGCCTCGATCGCGTCCGCCTGCGCCGCTTCCGACGCCCGCCGGCCGGCGATTCGGACCGCCTGCGCGATGTCGCCGCCGGTCGCCTTCTCGGCAGCCGCGAGGGCCGCCTGAGCCTCGGCACGGCGAGCGGCAGCGTGAGCGTCGAGCTTCGCCTTCACCTCGTCGCTCATGCCGTTCCGCTCCTTCAGGCCAGCGATAGCCTCCTCAATGGCGCCAGCCTCGTGATGCTTCTGCTCCGCATCGAGGACTTCCGGCGGCAGGTTCTCGAGGAAGTCCTTGCCGAAGGTCACGGTGCCAATCGCGGAACCGAGTTCGTCCAGCCGGGTATGGCTTCGCAGGTTCTTCCATTCCTGCGTCTCCATCACTTCCTGCATGGCCTTCGCCAGCGGCCCGGAGGCGGCTTCGTCCATCTCCGGGGCCGCTTTGAAGAGGCCGGCCCACAGGTCAGAGACGACCTCCGGCCACGCCGTCAGCTTCGGGGTTCCGGCCGCCTCCAGTTCGGGGAGGCCTGGGTTCTGGTCGAGTTGGTCACGATAGAGGATGCGGTCCATCTTGTCAGTTCTGATTATCATGCTTGATCCTCCTTTATAAAGTCGCGATGCCGATCCCCTTGAGGATTTCGGCGTTCCAGCCCTTGATCTGCTTCATGGCCGCCTCGGCCTTGCCCTTCGCCTTGCCGCTGGCTGACTTGGCGATCTTGTCGAGCTCCTTGTAGGCTTTCTGGAGCTTGGAATTGGACTCGAGGAGAACCTGCGCGTCCTTGCCGGCGAGGGCCTTGTCGGCCGCTTCCTTCGCCGCGTCGAAAATTTCCATCACGCGGCCGAGTTCAGGAGAGGCGAGCTGGCCGAGAATCTGAGCCAGCTTCGGGAGCTGGTCGGGCTTTTCCCACAGGCAGTCGGCGAGCACCGGGATGTCGTCCACGGCGACCTCGTTCCGCCCGTCGAGGTAGGCAGCCGCCTTCAGGTATTCGAGGCAGGCCGCGAATCGGCGGGGGGAAGGCCGGATGCCTTCGGCGTGGAGGTCGCGCCGGAGCCTCACGATCTGCTGATTCACGTCGGTCGGAATGTCGACGGCCGCCGTCTCGGCCTGCTGCCGCTCGATCTCAGCAAGAGGCACCGTGATCCACGGCCCGGCCAGGGCCGCCATGCCGCGCCCGGATTTTGCTTCGAGAAATCTCAGGAACGCGCTGTCTTCTTGGATGTCTCGGACGACGATCCGCACGAGCAGGCGATCCCAAAACGGGGCGAGGTCTTCGCTCTGCGGCAGCTCGTTCGATGCCACGAAGAAGCTCCAGAGGGGGCACTTCACCTGAGCGCCGTCGTTTTCGAAGGTGCGCTCGTTGATGATGTCCAGTAGGCCGTTCAGGAGCGTAGAATTGCATTTGAAGCCTTCGTCGCCAAATCCGAGGTGCGCTTCCGGGAGCTTGCCGGAGATGTTCCGGCGGTAGCTGTCCTGCTCGAGGCCCTTCAGGCTCACCGGCCCGAAAACCTCGTCGGTCGTCGAATCTCGGCGGAGCAGGCGCTGAAAGTATTTCGCCCCGATGATCCGGCTACAGAACTCGCGCACGAGCGCCGATTTCGCGATGCCGGGAGCGCCCAGCATGGCGACGTGCTGCCGGGCCAGGATTGCCCGGCCGATGGCGTCGATTTCCTCGTCGCGCTCGACGAAAATGCTCTTCACGTCTGCGATGATGTTTTTCATGGTGTTCTGTTCTCCGCCTTTCGTGCAGGATTATACGATTATTTTATAAGTAATCGGTTCAGATTCCAAAAATCCGCTCGAGGGCCGCCTCGTCATCGTTGAGCGATGCCGGTGCGTCCTGGTGCCGGAGGGGGCGCTGAATGGCGATCCCATTCCGCCGCTGCTGAGGCCGAGACAATAGAAAAGCCCCCGGTTTCCCAGGGGGCTTTTGCTCGTTTGGCGGGAAATGGTTTGGTGGATATGCGTTTGACAAGAAGGGAAATAATTATGCGGAAAGGGGTAGCCGTTGTATTGTTAAGCAGGCAAAAAATCTTGATGGCGTTGTGTTTAAGTTTGGTAGTTACTTAGAATTAGAAATACCAGAAAACAGTCTCATTTATTGCGACCCTCCGTATGCCGATACTTGTAAATACAAAGATGATTTTAACCACGATATTTTTTGGAATTGGTGTAGAACGCAAGCAAAAAGGGGGCATACTATATTTATAAGCGAATATTCTGCACCAAATGACTTTGTTTGCGTAAAGGAAATACAACATAAAACCATTCTTGATAAAAACTCTCAGTATCCGAGAATAGAAAAACTGTTTAGGTATGAAGTATGAAAATCTATAAAATCACAGAAGCAAGCGAATATCTTGGGATGTCAATCAACACTCTCAAGACGCTTGCCAACATCAGTTGAAGATATGCAGAAGATTGTGGATGCAAACGAAAAATTAGTCAAGGAGTTGGAAGATGGAACAAATACCATTTCCGAATAAGAGGTATCAAATTATCTATGCCGACCCACCGTGGAGTAGCAATAGCCAGTTTGGGCGAGATAAAAAAAGAGGTAATGAGCAACACTACCCGTTAATGACAACAGAGGATATTAAACATCTTCCCGTAGAAAGTATTGCGGATGAAAATTGTGTGTTGTTTTTATGGGTAGTAGATACACAACTACAAGACGCTCTCGACATTATAAGGTCGTGGGGCTTTATATTCAAAACTGTTGGATTTACTTGGGTGAAGGAAACTAAACACGGAAAAGACCATTTTGGTGTTGGTATGTGGACAAGAAAGAATCCAGAGATGTGCCTTCTTGCAACTAAGGGAAAGCCCAAAAGAGTTTCAGCAGGAGTGAGGCAATTGCAAAGGCATAAAGTTAGAGAACACAGTCGCAAACCTGATGAAATACGAGATGAAATTGTAAGGCTTTGTGGTGATGTTCCGAGAATAGAGTTGTTTTGTAGATTTCCTCAGAGTGGTTGGGATGTTTGGGGTAATGAAGTATGAAAATCTATAAAATCACAGAAGCAAGCGAATATCTTGGTGTGTCAATAAACACGCTCAAGACGCTTGCCAACAACGGAAAGATAAAATCTTTCAAGACTACTGGCGAACATAGGCGTTTCCGACAGGAAGATTTAGACGCTTATATGGGTGTCGAGAAAGAGAAGCAAGATCTTCTCTTCCAGCGCTGCCCACGTTGAGCGCCGGAGGGTGATCGACTTCTTCTCGCGCGGGTCGCCCTCGGTGATCGGGGGGCGACCGAGGCGTTTCTTCTCGTCGTTCACAGTTCGATTCCCTCTTTTACCGCAATCTCCTCATAGGCTCTCACTCTGCATTTCTCACGCGGGCTTGTGACCGCCGTCGGCTGCATTACTCTCGGTGGTGTCGAGCAGGAGCTTGCTCAACCTTTCCGGCCTGTCGTTCATCGGTTTCCCCGGACTCCTGTCCGTTCCCCCCGGCCTGGCATCCGGGGCCTCCCGACTGAGCCGGCGTATCCTCACCGGCCAGGTCTTGCGTGGTTCATCTCATCTCATCGGCGCTTCCTCGGGCTGCTTGCCGGCGAGTAGGGCTTCCATGGGGTCTTCGGCTTCGTCGCTTTCCTGTCCGATCTTGAGCCGGCTTCTCGAGCTGGGGGTCATGCCGAACTCCTGGCAGAACTGGCGAACGAGCGATGCGGCTTGGTTTTTGATGTTCACGTGGGGGAGCTGCGCGATGTATCCGGTGTTCGTTTTGAAGATGAAGCCCTTCTCGTTCAGGACAGTCCCGGCCCGAACCATCGTCGAGTATGCGTCGCAGTATGCTTCGAGGGCCGCGCTGTCGCATTTCGTCAAGAGGCCGTTCCGGACCAGCTCCCCGAACACGCGCCGCCACTCCCGGCGGGCGATGGGGTCGAGCCATTTCGGGGGCGTCTTGGTCGGGATTTCGGGCTGGATGTCGTCGCCTTCCCATTTCGCGGGCGGGAAGTGCTTTTCATATCCCTCGATCCAGTAGCGGTCTCCGTCGATCCACTCGATAAGATCCTCTTTGTCGATCACGAAACCATCGGCGCCGCGACCATGCCCGCGCGGCCGGCCGTGCTCCTTGAGAAACTCATAGGCCGCATTTTGGCCCATGATGCCCGTGAGGGCCGCAATATCTTTCGCCCCGAGAACGTCGGGCCAATCTTTCCGGGGGACCGGCTGAATATAGGGCATTGTTTATTTCCTCCTTCTGGAATTTCTGTCAACGGCTTACATAAGTAATAATACGAGTTTCTTATAAATAAGTCAACCATTTTTTATAAATTATTCTGAACTTTTTTCGGGAAAAGAAAAACCCCGCCGGAGGCGGGGTTGCAGAGTGAGAGGATTGAGAAGTCCCGTTGTTACCGGGTCATTTTATCACCTGGGGAGAGCCGGCGCAAGTCAGAAGTCTTTCTGCCATTCGAGGCCCCACTCCGGCTTGTGGCCCTTCTCGACTTTCAGGCCGGCCCAAAAATCCCGGACCTTGACGCCGAGCGTTGATTTCGTCGCCCCGACCGTCACCGCGACGCCGGGGCGGGCTGAGGGTTTGCGGAGGCCACCTTCGCGGAGGCCGACATTCCGGCGGCGATCTGCTCGAGCTGCTTCACCGCGGACGCCGAAAGGCCGGAGCCGTGCGCAGCGATCCACGCTTGGTGTGCGAGCCCCAGGTAATACGCCAGCTTCCCGACGCCCTTGAGCGCCGGAATCTCGGTCTTGCTGACAGCTTCGACCTGGGCCCAGAAGCCGGGGCCGTAGGATTTCACCCACTCGTTTTCCTCGATCTTCTTCGCCTGCGCCTCGGCTGACTCCATGGCCGCGAGCGCCTGGTCGTCTGCGGCCGTTTTGGTCATGGGGGCGATCACGCGGAGGGCGGATTTCCCGATCTGCCAAAGCGTCAGGAAGAGCGTGAGGGCGAGGGTGAGACTCTGAATGTTGATTTCCATACTGCCTCCTATTCATTTCCCGGCTTTTTCGGCCGGGGCCATACCGTTATCCTGTGCGGCTCGTCCCGCACCGTTTCGGCCATCTGCTGGCTGACCAGCAGGTAACACTCTCGGCACGAGTCGCCGATCTCCCGCCGCTTCCCACAACGAGAGCAGCTCTCGTCCGACCCGCACGACGAGGGCAACGTCGGCATCGGCTCGGGCGCGGTCGTCGGCTTGCGTTTTAGGCTCACGCATCGACCACGATAAGCTCGGCCGGCTCCCGAACGAACTGCACGAGAAGCCCCATGGCCGCGCGGCTGCTGAACACGTCGGGCTTGCCGTCTGCGTCAAGATCCTTGTGCCCCATGCCGACGAGGATGCAACCGCGGATCTCGCTCGGGAAGTTGCCCCGATGGATGAGGATCCACTCGCGGCCCGGGACGCCTTCGACGAGCAGGTGATCGCCGCGTTTCTGCGTCGACCGAGGCACCAGCCGATACCGACCGGCGGGGATGCAGCTCACTCCCTGGACGTTGTTTTTCTGGGGGAGCTCGAGCGACGCCAGGTCGAGACGGCGGAACAGACCATCGAACGCGAACAGGCGCCCGAGGGTGCGATCCTTGAGAGCCTGGCGACGGAGCAGGTAGACGGTTTTCATCCGAGCCACCCATGCGCCTTCAATGCCGCCGTGATCACGACGCCCACGATCGAGCCGAGCGTTGCAACGCACGTTCCGAGCAGGCCGAAGAACGCAATCAGGACCGACGGGGAGAATTTGTTGATGTGCTCGAGGACCTTTTCCATGCTTCCCTCCAGGCGTTCAATGCGGTTTGCGTGGTCGACGTGATACGGGCATCGGCCCTCTTCATGCGGCGGCGTCATTCTGCGGCTCCTTTCAGCGTCTGAACATCCATTCCATCAGGCCGGCCCACGCCCGCGCATACCACGGCAGCGGATCGTCAGCCGCCTCTCCAAGCACGTAGATGCACGCCGGGGTGACGCGTCAAATTAGAACAGCGGCACGATTATCTCGTTGCTTCCAGCGCTTCAATACGTTTGGTCAAATCTTTTATGACGAGTGCTTGGGCCGATATGACCATGGACAGATCACGCCCAGACTGGTCCGGAACAACTATCTGTTCCATTTCTGGCTCTTCGATTATTTTTTCTTTTACAGACTGGCTACCAACTTTGATTTGCCCCGCGTCTTGAATTGGCTCCTCAATGGTGCGGGTAATGGTGTTCCCCGTAGGACGTAACTCAACTCGCTTTCCCCAAGCGGCTGGATGTAGCTTGCTGTGATCTAGTTCTCCGTCCGCCGTCACCTCATGACTCTGCACAATCGCATATGCCTCGGCAAGAGTATCCGGGGCTTCGGTTCGGTCGATATATCCAAGAGCTGATACATAACTTGCAATATATACAGGGCCATTCACCCGCAACTTGTTCGTGCCGTCATCGCTCATCGTGCCGATGAGGAGGTTGCCGCCGTAGGTCAGGCGCATCCGCTCGGTTGCCTGTGTCCAAAAGCTCTGAAATCCGCCATCTGCATCGTTGCCAGCGAT
>Ga0208197_1000680_pt1 | contig 39657 bp, 36 predicted proteins | sample AD_JPNNA4_MetaG_FD_184444 | JGI IMG/M metagenome (GOLD analysis project Ga0208197, IMG submission 184444) | Active sludge microbial communities of municipal wastewater-treating anaerobic digesters from Japan - AD_JPNNA4_MetaG (SPAdes) (version 2) | ecosystem: Engineered > Bioreactor > Anaerobic...
GGGCGATATTGTGTTGGGGATCAATGGCTAAATCACCTGAGTTTATTCCAATATCCGTTTGGGCTACTACAGCGCGGGTGTTCAGGTCAACAAAGACTACGTCTTTATCGATGGCACTGGTTACTGCGGCGACGTGGTTTTCAGAATTTATAGCAATGAATTTTGGTTTTGTTTCCAGTTCAAGGGTGTCGATAAGGCTGTTTGTGTTCAGATCAATGAAGGTCAGCAGGCGTTCATGCTCATGGGTAATGACGGCAAGATTATAATGCGTGTCAATGGCTGCACCGGAGGGCAGTTTGGACACGGGTATTTCAGCGATGACTCTTTCCGACCCAAGATCAACGATGGAAACGGTATCGGTATTGGCATGTCCATGGGTTATCACTGCGATATTGGTGAAGGGATTAACCGCCACCATGGCGGGGCTGTCTTCAATGGGAATATGGGTTTGTTCATTGGCGGAATATGCGTTGGAGTTAAAAAGGATTACGCCAACAAGAATGAAGATGGTTAAACCCAAAAGAAGAAGCTTTTGCGCTGAGAATACAAAGAAACGCCCGGGCATAAAAATACCTCCCAAAAAAGTATTTTGAAAATGTGGGACTATTTTGAAACCAGCCGTCTAAACAGCAGATATCAAAAACCAAATTTTATGGGGACAACTTTGTAATGCTAAACAACATTTGAATATCACGCGACTTATTCAAAATGCTGTCATGGGTGAAGACCGACACCTTAAATATTAAAATGGAAAACGGGTGTCAAGGATTATTTAAAATAGTGTAAATAACCGCGCCTAAGACTTTTTCTTGGCTTCTTTCTTTTTCGCTTTGGCCATTGCCTTGAGAAGTTTTTTGTCGGGAGGGGCATTGGTTGATGATATAGCCGGTGGCGTTGATGCAAATGGTTCCCGGGAAACTTCCGGCACAGGTTCCTTATTTCCGCGGCGCGCGCGGATTTTCGCGGCAATTGCTTCCGCTGCCATTCTGCCAAACTGTCCGATAAATCCGGCGATCAGAACGAGGACAATCCATTTCAGGACAGACCATGTGCTGATATATTCAAGGAAGTCGTTCATCATTTCTGCATTCTTTAATTCAGTTGCAATAATTCCAGAGGTTGATCAAAAAGGTAGTCTGGTTGAGCCTCAGCCATTTTCTCTTTTGTGTGCCAGCCCCAGGTGACGCCCACGGTTTTTACCCCAGCCTGTTTTCCTTCTTTGATATCACCCGTTGTGTCGCCAATATAATAAATGTCTTCCCGTGAGACATTATATTTTTGGGCAGCGTAGAGAATTTTTTCTTTTTTGCTGAACATAAAATCGGAGCCCAGAATGTCTCTGAAATAATCGCTGTAATTAAAATGATCCAGGGCTTCTTTAATGGAGGCGTAATCATTAGAAGAAACAACAATGAGATAATTATTTTTGTGCAGTTCATCAATTACCGGCGCGACATCGGGAAAAGGTTTCATGTCTTTGATTTTTACCTGTGCCAGGATATCTTCGGCTGCTTTCATAAAAACAGCAAGATCAATCCCTTTTCTTTTCAGTGATTCATAAAAATTATCTTCAAAGAGTTCCAGAAATTCTTCTCTGGTTTTTACAATTGGTTGCTTGATTTTCTGGAGATTATCCTTGACGGTTTTTTCGTAAACCTCCAGAGAGTCAACGAGGACGCCGTCAAAATCAAAAAGAAACAGTTTCATCCAATCCTTACTCCTTTATGAAGGCGGGCAATAGAGTCGCGAAAAGGTTTTCTTAAAATTTCTTTTTCCGTGATAATTGCCGTGATGAAACGCGCGGGCGTCACGTCGAAAGCCGGATTGTAAACTTTTGTTTCTGCGGGCGCGCTACGAACGCCTTTAAAATGGGTGACCTCGTCACTTTTCCGTTCTTCAATGGGAATGCCTGCCCCTGTTTTTAAAGAGAAGTCGATTGTCGAAACAGGTGCGGCAATATAAAAGGGTATCCGATGTGCTTTAGCAAGAACAGCCAGAGTATAGGTACCGATTTTATTGGCCGTGTCGCCGTTAGTGGCAATTCTGTCCGCGCCAACGATGATCTTATCAATTTTCTTCTGACTCATCAGAAATCCCGCCATATTATCCGTGATCAGCGTGTGAGGGATTTTTTCTTTTTTCAATTCCCAGGCGGTAAGCCTTGCACCCTGCAAAACAGGTCTGGTCTCATCGACGTAAACGTGCAGTTTTTTCCCCTGTTCTTTTGCCGCACGGATAACGCCCAGCGCTGTTCCATATCCTGCTGTCGCCAGCGCTCCGGCATTGCAATGCGTCAGGATATTATCGTCGTCAGCAATGAGCGAACAACCATTTTTCCCCATTTTGCGGTTTATTTCAATGTCCTCAGAACAAATTCGTTTTGCTTCATAGATGAGTTCCTTGATTAGATGTTTTTGGTTCACATCATTTCTTCGGTCAACAATATTTTTCATGCGCTCCAGTGCCCAAAAAAGGTTGCGCGCCGTTGGCCGGGCCTGAGCAATTTCATCGCAGATCGCGAAAAAATTATCCCGGAATTTTTCCGGCGATGTAGAGGGGAGATGAAGCGCTCCCAGAGCAGCGCCCATTGCTGCGGCAACGCCGATAGCCGGAGCACCGCGGAGGGTCAAGTCTTTTATGCAGGAAATAACTTGTTTGTAGGACTTACAGGTAACATATTTTTCCGTAAGCGGAAGAGCATTCTGATCAATCAACACTGCTGTATTGTTTTTCCAGAAAATAGTTTTAATCATCCTGCAAGCATTTTCTTGAGCAGATCATTGACCAGTTGCGGGTTTGCTTTGCCCTTGGTTGCCTTCATGACCTGACCGACAAAGAAACCGAAAATTTTCTCTTTGCCCCCGCGGTAATCACGAACCTGTCCGGGATTGGCCTCGATGATGGACGTGATGGTTTTGACCAGTTCGCCTTCATCGGTGATCTGCACCAAGCCTTTTTCTTCGATGATCGTTTGGGGCGATTTGCCGGTTCTGTACATATCTTCAACGATTTCTTTGGCCATTTTTCCGCTGATGGCGCCTTCTTCAATCAGCTTGATCATCTCGGCCAGCGACTCAGCCTTAATGGGACATTGACGAATATCTCGTTTTTCTTCATTGAGAAAACGCATGACGTCACCCATGATCCAGTTGCTCGCGATCTTTGGTTTCGCACAGATTTTGACGACTTCTTCATAGTAAAGGGCCAGCGCCTTGTCGGCGGTTAATACACCCGCGTCGTATGCGGGAATCTGGTAATCATTAATAAATCTTTCCCTTTTGGCCAATGGCAGTTCCGGAAGACCTTCTTTGATTTTTTCCACCCAGGCGTCATCAATCAGAATCGGCACCAAATCGGGATCGGGAAAGTAACGATAGTCATGAGCTTCTTCCTTGCTGCGCATGGAATTGGTGACGCCCTGCGCGTCATCCCACAAACGTGTTTCCTGAACAACGATGCCGCCGTTCTCAACCAGATATTGCTGACGCTTGATTTCATATTCCAGTGCTCGCTGCACATTTCGAAATGAATTCATGTTTTTCAATTCCGTCCGCGTGCCGAATTCCTTCTGCCCCTTGGGGCGGATCGAAACATTGGCGTCACAGCGGAAAGAGCCTTCCTCCATATTGCCGTCGCAGATTTCCAGATAAACCAGAATTTCATGCAGGCGCTTGAGATAGTCGGCTGCTTCTTCAGGAGAGCGCATATCCGGTTCACTGACGATTTCAATCAGCGGAACACCGGTGCGGTTCAGATCAACGTAACTTACCGGGTTGTGCTCATCGTGCAGCAGTTTTCCGGCGTCTTCCTCCATGTGAATTCTGGTGATGCCGATTTTCTTTTGTTCGCCGTTGATATCCTCCAGCAGGATGTGGCCATACTCCGCCAGCGGGTAGGCATATTGCGATATTTGATAACCCTTGGGCAGGTCGGGATAGAAATAATTCTTGCGGGCGAACTCGCAAGATTTATTGATCGTGCAGTTTGTCGCCAGCGCCATCTTCATTGCATATTCGACGACTTTTTTATTGAGCACCGGCAGGACACCTGGCATGCCCAGACAGACCGGGCAGGTATGGCTATTGGGCGCTCCGCCGAATTTGGTGGAACAACTGCAGAATATTTTGGTGTCCGTTAACATTTGGGCGTGCACTTCCAGCCCGATGACTGTCTCAAAATCCATTATAATGCGGGCCTCCTCTTTTCAATCTTGGCATTTTGCTCGTAAGCAGAGGCAACTTGAATCAGTTTCCCTTCTTCAAAATGTCCAGCCAGTAACTGAACCCCGATCGGCAGACCGCCGGATGTATAGCCACAGGGTACGGAAATTCCCGGTATTCCAGCCAGATTCGTTGATATGGTGAAAATATCGGATAAGTACATTTGCAGCGGATCATCCGTTTTTTCCCCGATTTTAAATGCCGGTGTCGGTGTTGTGGGCGTTAGAATGACGTCACATTTTTTGAACGCTTCGTCGAAATCCTTTTTGATCAGCGAACGCACCTGCGAAGCTTTCTTGTAATAAGCATCGTAATAACCGGCGGATAAGGCGTAGGTTCCGATCATAATCCTTCTTTTTACTTCTGCGCCGAATCCCTGCATGCGCGTCGTTTTGTACATCTCCAGAAGATCTCGAACATCGGACGCTCTGTAGCCGTATCTGACGCCGTCGTAGCGCGCCAGATTGGAGCTGGCTTCTGCCGGTGCGATGATATAATATACCGCTACGCTGTATTGCGTGTGAGGCAGCGAAATATCCACGCATTGTCCGCCGCTTTGTTCAATCACCGTTATGGCTTTTTTAATGGCGGCGTTTACTTCCGGATCAATGCCTTCAATAAAATATTCTTTGGGAATGCCTATCCTCCAGCCTTTGATATCCCGTCCTAAAAATTGCCTGTAATCGGGAACGTCCTTATTAACCGAAGTTGATTCTTTCGGATCATAACCTGCCAGAACATTCATCATGATGGCGCAATCTTCCACATCCTTGGTGAAAGGACCGATCTGATCAAGCGAAGAAGCAAAAGCAATCAGGCCAAAGCGGGAAACCCGTCCGTAGGTGGGTTTCAGACCGACAATGCCGCAAAGTGCTGCCGGCTGGCGGATGGATCCTCCGGTGTCGGAACCGATTGAGGCGATACATTCATCGGCGGCAACCGCCGTGGCCGAACCGCCGCTGGAGCCACCGGGAATTCTTTCGAGATCCCATGGATTCCGGGTCGGGCCGAAATACGAAGTTTCTGTGGAAGAACCCATGGCGAATTCATCCATATTGGCCTTGCCGACAAAAATGGCTCCCGCATCTTTGAGCTTTTCCACAGCGGTAGCATTATAAGGCGGAATAAAATTATGCAAGATGTGCGAACCGCAGGTTGTCGGAATTCCTTTTGTGCAGACAATATCTTTGAGTGCGATGGGAATGCCGGTTAAGGATTTGATATCGCCTTTTTTGATGTCTTCATCCGCTTTTTTCGCTGTGGCCAGAGCTTCCTCCTTCAGGAGGCGGATATAGGAATGTACCCGTTCTTCCACGGCATCGATTCGTGAAAACACAGACTCGGTAATTTCTGCCGCCGTTGCTGAGCCGTTTTTAATTTTTTCCTGCAGTTCGTGAATGGTTAATTGATTTAACTCCATAATCTTCCTTAAATCTTTGATTGATATTTCAGGTGTTAAAAGAGTCCAAATATATTTGTCAATCGATAACTTTCGGTACCCGGAAGAACTCGCCCCGTGAATCAGGCGCATTGGCAAGTGATTGTTCTGTGCCGATGGAACCGATAATGTTATCTTCGCGAAAAGCGTTTGTTACTCCGATGGCATGACTCATCGGTTCCACGCCTTTGGTATCCAGTTCATTTAACTTGTCTATGTACATTAGGATATCATTGAGCTGCGAGGTGAACTTATCCTTTTCTTCATTCGTGATTTCCAGACGCGCCAGATGCGCCACATATTCGACTTCCTGGGAACTGATTTTCAAAACATGATCTCCTTTAATCCCGAAAAACGGGATAAGTATGTTTAAAGAATTTGCTTTCTACAGAAAGCAAATTCTAACTTACTAAGAAATTTTCCAGTAAGAGTTGATTCGGGCAATCACTTTATCAATGATTGATTTACTGGTATTTTCATCAACCTCTTTTTCAATGAGTGCAAGTCTCTCTTCCGAAATCTGCGTTTCATCAAGCATTTCCCTCAGCACCGCCTTGATTGATTTGGCCAGTCCGCCAAGGTGATAGCCTCCTTCCAGGACGACAACAAAACGTCCCTTACAGCAGGCATCGGCAATATTGAGCAGTACGCGGGTCATTGCGGCAAATCCCTCCGGTGTTACGCGCATCCCGCCCAGCGGGTCCTGATAATAGGTATCAAAACCGGCGGATAAAAGGACTAATTCCGGTTTGAATTTCAATGCGACCGGCTGCAGAATTCTTCGGAATATTTTGACAAAGACGGCATCGCCCGCTCCAATACTTAAGGGCACATTGATGGTGTAATGTTCGCCCTCTCCCCGGCCGCTTTCAGAAAGGCTTCCCGTTCCTGGATAATAAGGGTACTGATGAGTGGAAAAATATAAGACGCGCTGATCTCCGTAAAAACTGTGCTGGGTGCCGTTGCCGTGATGTAAATCCCAGTCCACAATTAATATTCTCTTGAATTTGTATTTGGATATGGCGTGCATGGCGCCGATGGCAATGTTGTTGAATACGCAGAAGCCCGCGGCAGTATCCTTCTCTGCGTGGTGTCCCGGCGGCCGCACCAGAGCGAAAGCATTATCCACCTTGCCTTCAATCACACTGTCTATGGCATTACATACGCCTCCCACAGCGAGTTTGGCTGTTTCGTAAGTATCGGGAGATGTTGCCGTGTCGGGATCAAGATAAACACATTGCTTGCCGGCCGTACTGGCTATAAATTCCACATAATCAGGATTATGAATGCTTTCGATTTCTTTATGAGTAGCCAGGCGGGGTTGTATTTCCGTGAACTTTCCTGACATCGATGGATTCTCCAGCATCTCATAAATAGCACCCAGCCTTTCCGGACTTTCAGGATGAGCAAATCCTGTTGAGTGACGTAAATATCTAATGTCCTTGACGATTCCTGTTTTCTTCGGCATAGTTCCCCCGCTTTATTTCTTCCCGTTCAAATAGGTGGTTTGTGTATCATAAATGACTGCAAAGAGCAAAACATTTCCCTTTAATGGACCGTACTGCCGGTCGGAACCATAAAAGATATTGACAAAAGCGGTAATCGCTATATAGGGTCATATCCAATTTTTTGAGGAGTTGATAATCAATGTTTGGCATTGGGATGCAGGAGCTTATTATTATAGCTGTCATTGCTCTGATTATTGTCGGGCCGAAGAAACTTCCGGACCTGGCCAAATCCCTGGGTAAAGGTTTCAGCGAATTCAAAAAAGCAACAGAAGGTGTTACCGAGGATATCAAGGATGCCTTGAAAGTCGATGAAAGACCGAAGGACGATGACGGTTGGAAGGATTCCCTTTTAATGAAAAAGACTCTGACAGAAGAGTCCAAAGGAAGTTCTTCTGATAATACCTCCGAAAAACAGTAAAATCAAAAAATCCTCTTGAGCCTGAAAAAGTCATCAAGCGAACCAACCAAATTATGGAAACCTATAAAGATAATCAAGATCATGAACAGGAAGATCATAAAATGTCCCTGACCGGGCATTTGATGGAGCTTCGTACAAGACTTACCCGTTCTTTGATTGCATTGGGTATCGGTTTTGGCGTCTGTTATTATTTTAAGGATTGGATTTTCGATATCATCACCCGGCCATTGACGCAGGTTCTGCCGAAAAACAGTTATCTGATTTATACCGGCATGACGGAAGCTTTCTTTACCTATATGAAAGTCGCTTTCTTTGCCGGTCTGATCATCACCAGCCCTTTTATTCTTTACCAGATATGGAAATTTATCGCACCGGGATTGCTGCCGAAAGAGAAGAAATATGTCGTTCCTTTTGTGCTGACGTCCTCGTTTCTTTTTATCAGCGGCGTTGCCTTCGGATATTTTATCGCCCTGCCTCCGGCTTTTAAGTTTTTCGTCAGTTTTAATAATCAGTATCTGCAGGCCATGCTCTCTTTTAAAGATTACCTGTCGCTTTTCGTCACTTTTTTATTGGGTTTCGGTTTGTCTTTTGAATTGCCGGTATTCATGTTTTTTCTGACCAAACTGGGAATTGTCAATCCACGGCTGCTGTCCAAGCAAAGAAGATACGCTATTTTGCTGATTTTTGTTGTTGCCGCTGTTTTAACACCTTCACCGGACGCCTTAAGTCAGATCTTAATGGCGATTCCCTTGATGTTTCTATATGAAGTGAGTATATTTGTTTCCAGGTTTGCTCAAAATAAAGAAACAGATGCTGCACATGATGAATAATATCCGGTGAAATAATGAAATTACTCCGAAAAAAAAATAAAAAGAATTACGGAAAAGCCCGGAAGGGTTTTGCGGTGTTGAATATTCTTCTTCTGGTTATCGCGATTATTCTTGTTTTAAGCGTTGCCGGTGCAATCGGCTATTACGCCTTCACCATGGATTTGCCGGGCATCGACGCACTCAAGGATTACCGCCCCAGCATTTCCTCCCGTGTCTACGATGATAAAAATCAACTGATCGATGAATTTTTTCTCGAAGACAGAAAACTGGTTAGAGTATCCGACGTTCCAAAGGTCGTCATCCAGGCTTTCGTGGCCGCGGAAGATTCCCGTTTTTATGTCCATAAAGGTTTTGATTTGCAGAGCATTTTCCGCGCGGTTTTCAAAAATATTGAAGCCGGGCAAATCATTCAGGGCGGCAGTACTATCACCCAGCAGGTTGCCAAAATGATGTACCTTTCTCCGGAAAAGAAATACACACGGAAATTCAAGGAAGCGATTCTTGCCTACAAAATTGACAGATATCTCAGCAAGGATGAAATTCTCAATTTATATTTAAATCAGATTTATCTGGGGCACGGAACTTACGGCATAGAATCGGCCTCACTGGCTTACTTTGGAAAAAGCGCGCGAGAATTGCAGCTTCACGAGGCGGCTCTACTGGCCGGTTTGCCCAAGGCGCCCACCAGTTATTCTCCTTTTAAACATTATGATAAGGCGAAAGAAAGACAGGTTTATGTTCTGACGCGGATGATGGAGGAAGGCTACATTTCAAAAGATGCGATGGAAAAGGCTATGGCTGAACCGATTCGATTGAGACCGGTTAAACCCAAAGAAAAAATTGCCGCTTATTTTGTGGAAAATGTTCGTCGCTACGTGCAGGAAAAATACGGCGCGGATGTTTTATACAAAGAAGGTCTTTCCATTTATACGACGCTGGATTTGAACGCTCAGAAATACGCCAGTGATGCTGTTCAGAGAGGTTTGAGCGAGGTAGAGGGGCGGAATAAATATCGGGCCGGACTTGTTCAGGGCGCGCTTTATTGCATGGATGCTAAGACCGGCGCTATCAGGGCCATGGTCGGAGGACGTGATTTTAATAAAAGCGAATTCAATCGTGCGACGCAATCCCGCAGGCAGCCCGGTTCGGCTTTCAAACCCCTTATCTATACGGCGGCTTTTGATAAGGGGTTAACACCGGCAACGGTGTTTGTGGATGCTCCCCTTGCGCTGGAAGATCCGTCTCAGGAAGACGGTTTCTGGAGACCGAAAAACTTTGACGATGAATTTATGGGCCCCATAACGATGCGAACGGCCCTCGTCCAGTCCCGCAATATTGTAACAATCAAGATTTTACAGGAAATCGGCGTGGATTACGCCATATCCTATGCCATGAACATGGGCATTACGTCCCCTCTCTCGCGTAACCTGGCTCTGGCGCTCGGGGTGTCGGGCGTGACGCTGCAGGAACTGGTTCAGGCCTATGGCGTGATTGCGAATGAAGGTAAAAAAGTCACACCTTATTTCATCAAAAAAATTGTTGACCGTACCGGTAATGTTTTTGAAGAAACCAAAGTGCAGTCGGAACAGGTTATCGATCCCCGAATCGCTTTTATTACGTCTTATGTTATGCAGGATGTTGTGATCAGCGGTACCGGCACACGGGTGAAAAGCATCGGCAGACCGGTAGCCGCTAAAACCGGCACGACCAATGATACGCGTGATGCTTGGTTTATCGGAATGACACCTTCGCTGGTTTGCGGAGTCTGGGTCGGTTTTGATCAGGAGGCTTCATTGGGAGCTCAGGAAGTGGGTGGCCGGGCAGCCGCTCCGATCTGGCTTTATTTTATGGAGAATGCTCTGCGAAATACGCCGGTAGAACCGTTTCCCGTGCCACCTGGTATTGTGTTTGTGAACGTCAATTCACAGGGCAAACCGGTTGCTCCTGGAAAAGGAATTCCGGAAGCTTTTCTGGAAGGCGCGACGCCCATGGATAAAGCCGACAGCCTGAACAACGGAAAAGAAGATTTATTCCAATAAAACGATGATCGGCAAATAGAGGAAACAAATGACCTTTATGATATTCATTATTCATGATAAATATAAAAATATGGTTGACAAACATTTTATTTTTCGTTATGAAAAACGCAAATTAATTCAATGGAATAAATTTTAATGTTTCTTAAAGGTTTAAAAAGCGGCGTTATTCAACTGGTTAGAGTACTGGTACTCGTAGTAGTCGTACTTACGGGGTCTGCCGCTCTGTATCTTTAGGAAATAAAAACAAAAGATACAAGCCGCAGGCCCCTGAAGCCCGCGGCTTTGTTGTTTCAGGCATCAAGCCGCTTTTTTCCGAAGAAACTGGCGGCTTTTTTAATTGTAAGGATATTTAATATCGAGGGGGGGGAAGAATGAAACTGAAGGGAACAGAAATATTGCTGAAGGCGCTCGAAGCAGAGAAGGTGGAAATTATCTTCGGGTATCCCGGAGGAGCCGTTCTGGACATTTATGATCAGCTTTATAAATCGAATATGAAGCATATTTTGGTGCGGCATGAGCAGGGTGCCGTGCATGCGGCCGATGGCTACGCGCGATCGACCGGGAAAGTTGGTGTCTGCCTGGTAACATCCGGTCCCGGTGCAACCAATACGGTCACCGGAATCGCTACGGCGAATATGGATTCCATTCCCCTTGTTGTTTTCACGGGACAAGTGCCCACAGGGCTTATCGGCAATGATGCTTTTCAGGAATGCGATATCACAGGCATAACCCGCCCGTGCACCAAACATAATTTTCTGGTGCGCAATATTGAAGATCTGGCAGCGACCATCAAAGAAGCGTTTCATATCGCGCGTTCAGGCCGACCGGGTCCGGTTCTTGTTGATCTGCCGAAAAACGTGATGGCCGCGTCAACAGAATATGATCCAACCAATATAAAAATCAGAAATCAGGAAACCGCCTACAGACCGGCTTTTAAAAAGATGGCCAATCTGCAGGAAATGCTGACCGCTGCCCGAAAACCTTTGATGATGACCGGTGGCGGTGTGATCCTGGGAAGAGCCTCGGATTTGCTGACTGAAATGGCGAGAAAATATCAGATTCCGGTTACCGGCACGCTGATGGGGCTTGGTTCTTTTCCGGGAAGTGATCCGCTCTGGTTGGGGATGCTGGGAATGCACGGTACGTATTACGCGAATATGGCGGTCAGTGACTGTGATTTGCTCATTGCCGTGGGGGTCCGTTTTGATGACCGGGTGACCGGTACGATTGAAACATTTGCATCAAAAGCCAAAATTGTTCACATTGATATTGATCCGTCTTCCATTAATAAAAATGTGGCGGTGGATTTGCCGATCATCGGCGATACAAAATCCGTCTTGAAAGATTTGATGAAATATCTTGATGAGCATAATTACACCTATGACGCAGCAGCACGGCAGGAATGGCTCAATCAGATTGCAGACTGGAAAGAAAAAGTACCTCTGACGTATTGTCAGAATGGCAAGGTCATCAAACCGCAGTTTGTCATTGAAACGCTGCACAGGCTTACTAAAGGCAATGCAATTATCACAACCGAAGTCGGTCAGAATCAAATGTGGACAGCGCAGTTCTTCCCGTTTGATAAACCCAATACCTTTATTTCTTCCGGTGGACTGGGAACCATGGGCTTCGGTTTTCCTGCAGCTATCGGGGTCAAATGCGCTTTTCCAGACAAGCACGTCGTGGATATAGCCGGTGACGGCAGTATTCAAATGAATATTCAGGAACTGGCTACCGCTGCACAATATAAAATCAATGTAAAAATTGTCCTGCTGAATAACGGTTATCTGGGAATGGTGCGCCAGTGGCAGGAATTATTTTACGAGAAGCGTTATTCTTTCACGGATATGACCTACGCTCCTGACTTTGTCAAACTGGCGGAAGCGTTCGGCGTTGTCGGTCTGCGTGCCACGAAGCCGGAAGAGGTGGAGCCAATACTGCAACAGGGGCTGGCGCTGGATAAGCCGGTGCTGATGGATTTTCGGGTGTCGCGTGAAGAATGCGTTTATCCCATGGTGCATCCAGGTGATTCGATCAGCAATATGTCACTGGGATCGAGAGAAATGATCAACTAAAGAGGTTGTAAATAATTGAAAATGGTGAGGAAAGAAATGGAAAAAAAGGAACACATAATTTCGATACTGGTTCACAACAAGCCGGATGTGCTGGCGAGAATCGCCGGTACGCTGGGTGGCAAGGGCTACAACATTGAAAGTCTCTGCGTTAATGCAACCACACAATACGAAGTATCCAAAATAGTCATGACCACTATCGGCAACAAGGAAACAATCACACGCATTGAAAATCAATTGCGCCGTCTGGTGGATGTCATTCAGGTTGATGATTTGACCAATGTGGAATCCATTCACCGTGAGTTGATTCTTGTCCGCCTGAATTTAACGACCGATAAGAAAGACCATATCAAGAAAGCTGTTGACATGAACAAATGGAAAGTAATAGTTTCAGCCGATGCGTATATCGTTCTGGAGATAACCGGCGACAAATCCCAGATTGATTTTGCTCTGGCGCGTCTGGAACCGCTGGGTATTGCTGATATAACAAGAACCGGAATTGTAGCGCTGGATTTGGAAGACTAATATTTTTTATAAATACTTTATTTAGGGGGTAATTATGGCAAAAATTAATTTTGGAGGCGTCCTCGAAGATGTCATTACAGCGAAAGAATTTCCGCTGAAAAAAGCTCAAAAAGTATTAAAAAATGAGGTTGTCGCTGTGATCGGTTACGGTGTGCAGGGTCCGGCTCAGGCGATGAATATGAAGGATAATGGCATCAACGTTATTATCGGCCAGGCCAAGGAAGATACGCGTTACTGGAAAAAGGCCATCGCGGACGGCTGGAAACCCGGCAAAACGCTTTTTCCGATTGAAGAAGCGGTCAAACGCGGCACGATTATTCAGTATCTGGTATCTGATGCCGCGCAGAAACTTCTCTGGCCGAAAGTGAAAGCCAATCTGAAAGAAGGTGACGCTCTTTATTTCTCTCACGGCTTCTCCATCGTTTACAAAAAACAGACCGGTGTTGTTCCTCCCAAATTTGTTGATGTAATCATGGTCGCGCCGAAAGGTTCGGGAACCAGCGTGCGCAGAAATTTTCTGGATGGCAGCGGTATCAACTCCAGCTTTGCCGTCCATCAGGATTACACCGGTCGTGCGATGGAAAGAACTTTGGCCCTGGGCATTGCCATCGGTTCCGGATTCTTATTTCCGACAACGTTCCAGATGGAAGTCTACAGCGACCTGACCGGCGAACGCGGCGTGCTGATGGGCGCGCTGGCCGGAATCATGGAAGCGCAATATAATGAACTGCGTAAACATAAACACACTCCCAGTGAGGCCTTCAACGAAACCGTGGAGGAGTTGACGCAGAGCCTTATTCGTCTGGTTGCCGAAAACGGCATGGACTGGATGTACGCCAATTGTTCGGCGACCGCTCAACGCGGTGCTTTGGACTGGCGTCATAAATTCCGCAAGGCGGTAGCGCCTGTTTTTGCCCAGCTTTATAAGTCAGTAGCGAGTGGCAAAGAAACAGAAATAGTCTTGAGAGTCAACAGTGCTCCGGATTACAAGGTCAAACTGGAAAAAGAGCTCAAAGAGATGCGCGACTCCGAAATGTGGAGGGCAGGAGCTGCCGTTAGAGCGTTAAGACCGGAAAAAAGAAAGAAGAAATAGACGACTCATTAAAAAGTCCATTTTACGCCCTCTCCCTTGAGGGGAGTGGGTGAGGGTGAAGACAATAAAAAAGAGCGCTCTACATAATCCCTGCCCACAAGGAGCGGCGAGATTTATAGTGTTAATTTATTAAAATGAAGGGAGAGAAAACAATGAGAAGCGATCTCATGAAAAAAGGTTTGGAACGGGCCCCTCATCGTTCGCTGTTCAAGGCGATGGGCTATACGGATGAAGAAATTACCAGACCGCTGATCGGTGTGGTGAATTCAGCCAATGAAGTTATTCCCGGACACATTCATCTGGATTTGATCACGCAGGATGTCAAGGCGGGAATCCGGATGGCCGGCGGCACGCCGGTGGAATTTCCGGTGATAGGCGTCTGTGACGGCATTGCCATGGGACATGAAGGCATGAAGTATTCGCTGGCAAGCCGTGAATTGATTGCCGATTCCATCGAAATCATGGTCAAAGCCCATCCTTTTGACGCTCTTGTTTTCATTCCCAACTGCGATAAGATTATTCCCGGCATGCTCATGGCTGCTTTGCGTCTGAACATTCCGGCCATCTTTATCAGCGGCGGCCCCATGCTGGCCGGAAAACTTAATGGCAAGGCCGTTGATCTGATCAGCGTCTTTGAAGGCGTGGGAGCGGTCAAGGCGAAGAAAATAACGTCTGCCGCTTTAAAAGAATTGGAAGACTGTGCGTGTCCCGGCTGTGGTTCTTGTTCGGGAATGTACACCGCGAATTCCATGAACTGTGTCACCGAAGCGTTGGGGCTTGGTTTGCCCGGTAACGGAACCATTCCCGCGGTACTGGCCGCGCGTCACCGGCTGGCCAAGCACGCCGGAATGAAAATCATGGATTTGCTCAAACGCAACATCCGGCCGCGCGACATTGCGACGCTGGATGCTTTTAAAAACGCCATTGCCGTGGATATGGCGCTGGGCTGCTCCACCAATACCGTTTTGCATATTCCCGCTGTTGCCCATGAAGCGGGAATCAAACTGGATTTGGATCTTTTCAACAAGATCAGTGAGACAACCCCCAATCTTTGTAAGTTGAGTCCCGCCGGACATCATCACATTGAAGATCTGGACACAGCGGGCGGCATTCAGGCGGTGATGAAAGCTATCAGCAAACTCGGTGTCATTAATGAAAAGGCGATGACGGTGACCGGCAAAAAAGTCGGTGCCAATTTAAAGAATGCGAAAGTTCTTAATGCGGATGTCATCAGACCCCTTGATAATCCCTACCTGAAACAGGGCGGCATCGCGATTCTGCGTGGCAACCTCGCGCCGGACGGTGCGGTTGTGAAACAGTCTGCCGTCGCGCCGGCTATGCAGAAAAACGAGGGACGTGCGCGCGTGTTTGATTGCGAGGATGATGCCATCAAGGCGATCCTGGGCGGTAAAATCAAAGGCGGTGACATCGTGATCATCCGTTATGAAGGACCCAAAGGCGGTCCGGGCATGAGGGAAATGCTTTCACCCACCTCAGCCATCGTCGGCATGGGATTGGATAAAACCGTTGCGCTTTTAACCGACGGACGTTTCAGCGGTGGCACGCAGGGCGCGGCCATCGGTCACATCTCGCCCGAAGCCGCGGAAGGCGGTCCGATCGCGCTTGTTAAAGAAGGAGATATGATCTCCATTGATATTCCGGCTAAAAAGCTGGATCTCAAAGTCAGCGATGAGGAACTGGCCAAGCGAAAGAGAGCTTTAAAACCGTTCCAACCGAGAATCATGACGGGTTACCTGGCGAGGTATGCGAAGATGGTAACGTCGGCCTCGACGGGAGCCATATTTAAGGATTAACTATAAATCAAAAACAAAAAATGCCGGATTAAAAACCGGCATTTTTTATTTGCATTTTAACAAATTATCAGATCAACGCTAAATTTATTATAATAATTTGTTTACTCGGCGTCTTTGATACCGAGCCAGTCGAGGGCTTTTTTCTTGTCTTTGAAGAATTCGATGCGGACGCCTCGGTTATAGGCGACATTTTTGAAAAATTCCGTTGTTTCATCAGGCGTGTATTCATAAATGCAGATTGCCAGCTTCAGTCCCGGTATGGATTCCGCTGCCTGAGCGCCAGATTCATATGCATCCATTGAAGTTACTTTTCGTTTTTGGGTAGAACCTTCGGCGAGAACTTTCAGACATTTATACTCACGGCAGGCCTCGGCTAATGCCATCCATAACCTTTTGTTACTTTCCTGAGAAATTTCATAATCCGGTGCATGAATAATATGAATGTATTTACCTTTGAACTCAAGAGAGAAGTCTGAACTCATAAAAAACCTTTACAAATGCTTTTAATTTTTTGACTATCTGAACACTGAAAGATTTTTTATCGATGCAACATCATCAGGTGTTATTTGATGATTTGATGACATGGAATATACATTAAACGCTTGTCTTGTGCAATGAGGAATATAGTTTGCCAATATTTTGCACAGATACAGCTTCGATATGCAGGATTATTTTCCGCTCATTAATATCTGGCGCACTCTTTCCAATTCCTGTTTGTTGTCCACTTCTACGGAATCGTGTGGAGAGATTACGACTTTGATTTTGTAGCCGTATTCGAGCACGCGCAACTGTTCAAGAGCTTCAAGTTTTTCCAGTTTGCCTTCGGGCAGTTTTGTGAAGGTATCCAGAAAATCATACCGGTAGGCGTAAATGCCGTGATGTTTGTAATAATCGGCTTTCAGGTTTTTGTCGCGAACATAGGGAATCGTCGCACGGGAAAAATAAAGGGCAAAATTCTGATGATCGAGGACGACCTTGACGGCGTGCGGATGGGTTATTTCCTCGTCGCGAATAATTTTATATATCAGCGTGGACATGTTGATGGACGGGTCATCCATCAGGGGCTGGATAACTTCATCCACCTGCGTTGGTTCAAAGATCGGCTGATCCCCCTGAATGTTGACGACAATCGCGTCAGCGGAAAGATTCAGCGATTTTACCGCCTCGGCAATCCGATCAGTGCCTGAGCGGTGTGTTCCTGCCGTCATCACGGCGTTGCCGCCAAAATTCTTTACCGCATCAAAAATTCTCTGGTCATCGGTAGCCACCGCCACATAGGGGACGGCTTTTGCTTTCGCCACTCTTTCATAGACATGTTGAATCATCGGCTTGCCGCACAGATCAGCCAGGGGCTTGCCGGGGAAACGGCTGGATTCATAGCGAGAAGGAATGATACAAATAACTTTTCTCATAATTTTATTTTCCTAAGTGCGGATCGGTTTTTTGCAGATAATTGACCACATAATCGCGCACGGAATCTTCCAGCGAAGAAAACTTCACCGTGCATCCGGCCTTTTTCAGTTTGCCCATTTCCGCCTCGGTAAAATACTGGTACTGATTGCGCAGCGCTTCGGGCATATCAATGTATTCGATATTGGTTTTTCTCTTCATGGCCGAAAAAACCGCCCGGATCAGATCGTTCCATGTTCTGGCCTTGCCGGTTCCCACATTAAAAATGCCATTGGCCCTGGGATTTTTAAAAAGCCACCACATCACGTTGACGCAATCCTTGACGTAAACGAAATCGCGCATCTGTCCGCCATCCTCGTATTCCTTGTGATAGGATTTGAAAAGTCTGACTTTGCCAGTTTCTTTGATCTGATGGAAGGCCTTGAAAATAACGCTGGACATATCGCCCTTGTGGTATTCATTGGGGCCGAAGACGTTAAAGAATTTGATTCCCGCCATCCTGTGTTCCAGTTTTTGGCGCAGAACCCACAGATCGAACACCTGCTTTGAATAACCATACATATTAATCGGTTTGAGATCTTCGATAGTTTTATGGTTGTCCGCAAATCCTTTTCCCCCGTCACCGTAAGTGGCCGCCGAACTGGCGTAGATAAAGCGGATATCCCGTTCCAAAGCCCACTCGGCCAGAATCTTTGTATACGCATAATTGTTGTGCCAGAGATAATCGGCATCGCGTTCCGTCGTGGAGGAACAGGCCCCCATGTGAATGATCGCATCGATTTCGAATGGCACCATATCCGTGTCAATCATTTCCAGGAAATCATCTTTATGAATGTAATTGACGAAGCGCAGATTGACCAGGTTTTTCCATTTGTCCGACGTTCCCAGACGGTCAACGATCACGATATTGTCAATGCCTTCCTGATTGAGTTTCCAGACAAAAGCGCTGCCGATAAATCCCGCGCCTCCTGTAACGATAATCATTTGCCTCCTCCTTTTCTTGAAGCGATGCTTTTAAGTAATTTCGAAAACATATGCTGTCTAGCCCCGTCTCACTGAATCCGCGGATATTCGTCGCCGATGGTCATAACGCGGCAGGGAGTCTCTCCTTTGATCATCACGAAATTAAGCTGCCGGCCTGTGATGCCCCCCGAACCGCGGTGCGAGAAAAACAAATCCTGACGGCACGAGGTGCACAAATTCGACAGATCGATATTATCTTCAGAAATGCCGCCATTGATGATCTGTCTTCGATTGGCCTCCGGCAAATCTACCACCCACTTTTTCTGTTTTTCTCCGGGGGACATAAACAAGTCACAGTCTTCCTGAACGCGAAATAATTCAGCCGCCTCTTCGTCAACTTCAAAACAGCAGGGACCGATGGATGGACCGATGGCGACGAGCAGATTTTGCGGATCTGAATTATATCTTTCATAAAGCAGATGGATAACCTTGGTGCTGATGCCTGCGGCGGTGCTTTTCCAGCCGGCGTGGACGGCGGCGATAATTTTCTGCGCGCGGTCCACAATCAATACCGGTACGCAATCCGCTGTCTTGATACAGATGGCGAGATTCTGGCGGGTGGTTACAATAGCGTCGTAATTCAAGGCTTTATCCGTCGGCAGATAGTCGCCGTAGGGTTTAATGACAAAAATATCATTGCCGTGTACCTGATTCAGCGTAAGAAAATTGTCCAGGGGTATGGCAAAAGCCATCGCCAGACGATTCCAGTTTTGTAAGACCCTGCTTTCCAGATCGCCTTCTTTGAAGCTGATGTTCAGCGATTTGTAGTCTTCTTCCGATACGCCGCCAATTCGGGTGCAGAAAGCGTGCGTTAAAAAATCGCAACCACTCAAGAACGAAGATTCATAGTACTGGATGGAATGTATTTTATTGAGATGAAACATTTTCCCTCACCTTAAGTTTATCTTTCCACAGTTCTTTTTTTGAGTCAACCGCCTTTGCGCCGGAACGCAACCGGGTGCATAAATCGGCCATATCCTGCGGCATATCGGCGGTAAATACCATCCGCTCGTTTTTTTGCGGATGGATGAAGGAAAGCTGCGTTGCGTGCAGTGCCTGCCGGTTGAATTCCTTGAGCTTGGCTTTCAGCACAGCATCGGCAACCGCTTTAATGCGGGCGGCGTTGCCGTAAATACTGTCGCCCACAACCGGATAGCCGCGGTCGGAAAGATGCACGCGGATCTGATGCGTGCGTCCGGTTTTGATTTCTACCTCCAAAAGAGTTGCCACGCCGAAACGCTCGCGCACCTTCCAGAGAGTGAGAGCATCCTTGCCATGCCTGCTTTTTGTGGACATCTTTTTGCGATTGGTCGTATGCCTGCCGACAGGCAGAACTATTTCTCCCGTATTGCCTTTGACGTCTCCCCAGACGAGCGCCAGATATTTCTTGTGCACATCGTGCTTTTCAAACTGCGATGAAAGATGCCGGTGCGCGTCATCGGATTTTGCCGCCACAATCAAACCGGACGTGTCCTTGTCCAGCCGGTGCACGATGCCCGGCCGTAAAACGCCGCCGATTCCCGATAAATCATGGCAATGGTAAAGCAGGGCGTTGACCAGCGTTTGGTCGGGATTCCCGGGCGCCGGATGCACCACCATGCCTGCGGGTTTGTTGATGACGATAACGGCGTCATCTTCGTAAACGATATCCAGCGGCATGTCCTGCGGAATGGCTTTCGCTTCCACCGGCGGCTTTTTGGTCAGAACAATCACATCGCCTTCTTTGAGATGCTGGCTGACTTTGGGAACTTTGTCGTTGACCAGCACGTCGCCTTCCTCGATGGCGTACTTGACCTGCGAACGCGAAAGCGCCGCTTCGCTTTGCGCAAGAAATATATCCAGCCTCTGCCCGCCCTGGCTTTTGTTTACCGTAAATTTTATTTTTTCAGACTGACCGGCCAAATTACTACTCCATACTACATTTCATCTCTGCCTCGATGGTTACAGCGCTCTTTAGGGGTAGAGGTATTGGGGGACTTTAATTTACTTTTTCAGTCAAATAATTCGATACAACCGAAATTCTTTTCACGGAGAGATTCATTGACTTCATCTAAATTGAACTCTTCCGGGGCAAAATAATCTCCAACCCATTCCATCATTTCATTATATTGTTCATGTTCGGGATTGTTTAAAATCTCTAAAAGATTTTGATAACCAAAAGGACCGCCACTATCTTCGGGGGGACAACTTCGTTTGCCGTCAAGGCATATTGGATAATAAGTGTTTTCTTCGCGAGGCAATATTTTTTCAATAACGATTGAATGTTCCCAACCGTCTCCGAAATCATATTCATAAATAAATTTTGATTTTGGCGCATGAAATAATGAATCCAATTGCACACGGCTATAATCAGTGACCTTGCAGTATGATTCATCGTCTGGAAGGGAGTAATATTGGTTGCCGATAACAAATTGATGTAAATGAGAATTAGTCCAGCCCATCACTGTCTGTATAATTTTATGTAAATCAGGCAGTTTAATATCGGAATCAACCAGTACTCTTCTCCAAATCAGTGGCTTAATATGATTAAGCGTTATTTTTAATTGAAATATATTGTCGGATTTCATTCGTTTAACCGTTGCCATGTCATCTCCTTATTCTTTTAAGTCGGATGTTAAAATATTTGACATACTGAAAAAATATCCAGCCTCTGCCCGCCTTGGTTTTTATCAACTGTCAAACTTATTTTTTCAGTCTGACCAACCAAATTATATTTCTTCCCTTCCTTGAGGGGAGGAAAATAAAAGGAGGGTGAATTTATTTATCAAATCCGCCGCCCTTTAATTCTCGCCCACTAGGGGCGGAAAAATATTAATTGTCATACCGGCGAAGGCCGGTATCCAGTGTTTTTAAAACATGAGCCAAGAGTAGATTTGATTCGTTCTCCCACCTTTCTTGACCTTATTTTGTAACATAATTGAGAATCGCTTCATATATCGAGGGTTCATATAAATCAATCATAGTAAGCTTTTGAGCTTTAATCTTTGAAAAAGTATTTCTTATATTCGTATTATTTGTCCCGTAGTCGATATAATAAATTGGCGGTAAATGAGTTGATGATTTCTGATAGAGAATCTTTGAGATTGCCTGTGGTTCGGAATCTGTAATGATAACCGTGCTGGCTAAAGACAATTGTAAATCCTTAGCGCGGAAGGCAATCGTCGGGTTCCATCGCTCATTAGGCTTCGCAGCGGAAACTACGGTAATACGGTTTTCATCCCATACATCCAGTAAGTCTTTCCGCACGCGGAAGTTCAAAATCCCTTCCGCCAGGAAGATAACAACATCCGCACCCTTTTCCAATGCGCTTTTTATCAGAGGTCTTTCAATCGCTGCACTGTATCCAATTAAAAGCGTAATGCCCGGTCTCGTGATCGAATCACTAACCGTCATGGCGGCATTGATTTCTTGCGGCGTGTGTTTCGTCGATGGCAATATAGCTAACAACGGCGCATTGAGCTTTTGAGAATCGCCTTTGACGTAAAATTTTGCCGCAGTTTTACCTCTCAGCACTTCAGGATAAAAAGCATTACCTGGCTCAATTGTTTTTATAACTTCAGCATCCAACTTTGTTTTAATCGAAATGTCTTCACTTAGCTTGATTTCATCTCCTGCAGTACGAGAATCAGCCGGTGTAAAAACAAGAATTTCAGCTTCTATATCTATTAAATGTTTTTTGATCATTTCTGATATGCGTGGCCATTCTAACCCACCATGACCGCAGCCAACTGCCGGCAAAAGAACTTTCACTTTTCCCTTATCAACTAAATAGTTTTTCAATTCAATCAGTCCAGACTCAATATCTTCATATCTTGATGGTTCCCGCCAGTGGCGTTTGGTGGGAAAGTTAATAATCCAGTCTCCCATAAGTGTTTTCCATACATGTAGTTTACCCGGCTTAACCGTACCTGACTTGCATGCTTTTTGATAATCTCGAAACATTTCTGGATATTTTGTTTTAAAGGCCAGGGCAAGCCCGGCACCCATGACACCAACACAATTAACCGTGTTGATACGGATGTCGGCAGAGGTGTCAAACATGTTTCCACTGGTGAACGTCAACATATATTTATTTTTCTGATTTTGTTTTAATTGCTTTAATAACTTGTTTTCGGATGCTATCAATTTTCTCCTCATCCATCCACATATCATTAATTGCAAGTATATCAGCCTTGCTTAAGGCAATCAACATATTCAGTTCTCTCTCGTCTTCTACAATATCAATAAGTTCTTCAATGCGGCGGCTCTTACCTAAAATATCACCTATAAGATCATGATAGCAGACAAGTTTGCAAATTACTTTTGCTGATCTCGGTTTCATTGTAACTACTTCTTCGGTCAGTATTCGGTTCAGCATGGGCAATGCTTTTATTGGATGATCCGGATCAATTTTCTGGCGTCCTCCATTATCAGCCCATCTTGATTTTGGTCCTTTACCGATATCATGCAAATAGGCAGCCACTTCAACAAGCATTTTGTCCACCTTGTCTAGCGTCTTATAGTCCGGTAATTTAAGAAGCTGCTGCACAACGCTCAATGTATGCGTGCCCACATCTTCTGAATGTGCCGCATTATCCGTTTCTAAGCCAATGAGCTCCCGCGTTTCAGGAATACATCCAAAATCAACTTTAAAGCCATATTTCAGTAAGAAGAAAAGGTATTGGAATCTGGCCGAAGGTGTTTTTCCAATGTTGGACAGTAAAGCAGTTATTGTTTCCAAATATGCTTTTTTAGTAAATAACGGACCGGTGACAATGGACTTACTTCCCGAATCGTAAAAATCTACATAGTAAAAAAATTCATCACACACGACTGGCGGCGGTTGTAACTTGGCATCTGCAAAGGCGCGTATTACAATATCTTTAACGGATTCGTTCCAAACAATAATTTTGGATACTGAAGAGATGTCAATCTTTTTATGTATCAGAAGTTCTGCTTGTCTTGCCTGCTTTGCTTTATCAGATGGCATTGCCCATTTTAGTGAATCGATCAATGTCCATTTCAAGTTATCCAAACAGGTTTCGTCCTCATAAAAATTTGGCGGTATGCCTGTATTTGCTGAAGCATCAGTCATAACCCATGGATAATGATTTATAATGTTGATTGGAAACTCAAAATAGATAATTAATTGCTGATCGGCAATTTTTCCGTTTACCACTGCCAACAACATAGATGATCTTTTACAGAAATACAACGGCACATAGTCATGAACGACACCGCCACACCCACATGGAACATCCATGCAAGATCGTCGTTCCTGAATATCCGTGTAAGCAATAGCCATGTGGTTAATTCCCAGTCGGCTTTTTTCGTTTGTTGATAGCAATCCGTATTCCAGAATGCCGGGCAAGTTATCGATATGAGTGAAATGATAAACGCAGCGATTTTGATATCGTTCAGGTATTGCCATATTTAATAGTTAGTTTTTAATGCTGTAAAATATTGTTCCAACGTTTTAATTAAGAGATGATGTAAGTTATAGAAAACAATGGAAATAATCAATAAAAAGTTGTTTATCGATTTAAAATATGTTTTTGCGGTACGGAATTCCAGGGACATCCATGATAAGAATTGTCAAGAGGAAAACGGAGATTTCCCCTGACCAGACCGGATGCCACCAGCGGTTTATTATTAATCCCTTTTTCTCCTTCCGATCTTTTTCATTCTTTCCAGTGGGTCAGCCTGATGATCAGGCGACCAGACATCCATTTACGGTATCAGGTCATCCATGCCTTTGGGCATTCGGTTTAATCCCATTCATAGCGCTGCCTTGGACCGGATAAAAACCACTTCGACCTTTGCCGAAGATTGAGTTTGGGCTAACCCGCCAGCCTCGAAACACTATACAAAGGCGTGAAGTCTTCTGGACTCACGCAGTCCCCAGAAAAGCAAGGACTGGCAGGAAGATCATTCAGTAAAAAAGGCTATGTCATCTCCTTTCAAGCTGCCAGTTCCGACGGCACAAAATCTCTTTGCTGCCGTTCAACCGCCAGCATGTATTCCACCAGCTTGCGGGCCACAGATATTGTGGCTCGGTTACGATGGCCTTGGTTCACTTCCTTCTCATGTAACGCCGCCAATTGAGGATTCCAGCGCGGCGCTAATTTGGCCGCTTCGATCAGCATCGTCTGTAAATGTTTGTTGCGCTTTTTGGAAATTGGCCCTCGTTGTTCTTTTCCTGCCGATTCCCTCTGTGCACTGCAAAGTCCACAGTAACTGATGGCCTGTCGCGCTGAAGAAAAACGCGAAACCTCTCCTATCTCCAAAACCCAGGTCAGAGCCATAACTTCTCCAATACCTCGGATACTCATTAGCCTTTCCACCCTTTCATGGATCAGATTGTCTTCCCGCAACGTATTTATAAGCTTTCTTTGAACAGCTTCAAACATCTCCAAACTGCTACGGCTCAGCCGCAACATCTCTTTTACGGACTCGGGAATATCTTCAACTCGCTCCAATAAATTGCTAAAGTATTTCCGGCGATGAAGCTTTGCTTTGTCATACGTCGCGCCAACATCCATCAAAAGTCCGGAAATCTTGTTCTTCATCTTAACACCTGTACGGACGATCATATTCCGATAACGCAAAATGCGACGCAGTTCCCGCAGCTCCTGAGAAAGCATGTGGCATTCAGGCAATAAATTGGCTCGCAGCAAATCGGCTATCTTCTCAGCATCTGCCCGGTCATTTTTCTTCTTCGCTGCCGTTATCGCTTTAAGCATCTCCGGATGAGCAACCTTAAGTTCAACAGCGTGGGGCTTAAGAAAATCATAAACCCAGCCGGTAAACATCGTCGCTTCCATTGCGCCTAACCATTCTCCCGGCAATCCCTCCATCCATTTGAGCAGTGTCTTGCGTTCTGCTGCTATCACCCCCTGTTGCACAATCTTACCGTCAACTTGCTTTACACAATACGAAATTGTCTTCTTGTGAATGTCCAATCCAATATAGTATAATCTTTTCATGGAAGCCTCCTTTGGTAATTTGATTTCGGACGACTACGTCGTTCCGACCGCTTTAAGCTATCAATACCACAGGCGGCTTCCTGTTTTATGAGTTCTTATACATTCTAACACTATCCTTAATTTGTCTTAACCCCTCAACGATGAAAGTAAATTCATCTTCGGCTACGGTGCGCAGATCGAAGAGGATTTCGTCCTTATCCACGCGGACGATGATGGGCACTTCGCGCCTGCGCAGTTTTTCTTCCATTTTTGTCGCCGGCATTTTTTTGTTTTTGACAGCGACCAAAACCGTCGGAATCTGCTGCGTGGGCAGAGAGCCGCCGCCGGCTGCCGCAAAATCTTCACGGATGGAAAATTTCAGCGAATCGAAATTTTCTTTCTGTAATTTCTCGATTAATTTTTCGGCGCGTTTTTTGATATCCGTAACCGGTTCGGTCAAAGCCTTCAATGCTCTTAATTTTTTCACTGCTTGGGCAGGATTGAGATAGTGCATCAGTGTGGCTTCCAACGCGGCCAACGTGAATTTATCAATACGTAGCGCACGATTCAGAGGATTCTTTTTGATTTTTGCAATAACGTCTTTTTTGCCGACGATGATGCCGGCCTGCGGTCCGCCCAGCAGTTTATCGCCGCTGAAGGTGACCACATCAACACCGGCGGCCAGTCTTTCACGAATGGTCGGTTCATGTTGCAGGTGGTATTTGTCGAGGTCAATCAGACAGCCGCTGCCCAGATCGTCCATGACCGGAATGCCCCTGTTTTTGCCCAGCGCTACCAGCGATTCGATATCCGCTTCTTCGGTGAAGCCGACGATGCGGTAATTGCTGGTGTGGACTTTCATGATCAGACCCGTTTTGTTATTGACGGCTTTTTCATAGTCGCTCAATCGCGTGCGGTTGGTCGTTCCCACTTCGCGAAGTTTGGTCGCGCTTTTTTGCATGATTTCCGGAATGCGGAATTCGCCGCCGATTTCGATGAGCTCGCCGCGCGATACGATGGCTTCTTTTTTCTGGGCCAGTGTATTGAGCACCAGCAAAACCGCCGCCGCGTTGTTGTTAACAATCAAGGCATCTTCTGCACCGGTAAGCGCGCAAAGCAGCGAGCTGACATGATCGTAGCGCTGGCCGCGCTCGCCTTTGTTTAAATCAAATTCCAGATTGGAATAGGCCTTGCCCACTTCAAGGATTCTTTCCAGCGCTTCGGGGCAAAGCGGCGCGCGTCCCAGATTGGTGTGCAGGATGACGCCGGTGGCATTGACGACGCGGCGCAGGCTGTAGCGGTACAAGTCCTTGATGGACTTTTCCACCTCTTTGGCGACGGCTGATGCGTCGGGGCTGAATTGCACGGGCAGCTTCTTTTTGGCGTTGATAATCTTATCCCGCAGGTCCTGCACCGCCTTGCGGCAGGTTTCCTTGACGATGTCGTGCGGTGCCAGATCATAAATATTCTGTTTTTCCAGAATCAAGATTATTTCATCAATCTTCGGCAGCTTCTTCAGCGTTTCTTTTCGTTGTTCGTCCATGAAAATCCTCTTTCTTTTTTCAGCCGATTTTAACCTGTTTCCGGCAGTAGTCGCGGAAGTTGTTTACCGCAATAAAAAATTCCCGCATCATGATAACCCAGAGATAACGGCCGTATGGCGTTAAATGCAGATATGGCGGAAAATAACGATACGCTCTGACGATTTCAAAGGCGGCTATTTCCTTCCACATGGTTTTCAAAAATTTGCCGTCATATTTTTTTTGCATGGCCTCAATATCCAACCGTGTGCTGAATAATTTCATCAGAAAATCATAGTTCATCTGGTCGTGAAGATCAAATTTTCGTGAGGCCTGCAGAGGCAGTCTGCCTTTCTCCAGAGAGGCCATGTATGCTTCGATGTCAAACGTATTGGAGTAGCATGTCCCGTAAAGATAGCCGATGGCGCCGCTGCCCAGGCCTGCGTATTCTTCAAACTCGACCACATATTCATCGACCAGCGATTCCTTCCGCGAGAAGCACCAGGCAGAGGAAAAATCATAATTTTTCTCGAGACGCCGGACGATCAGTTTGTAAAATTTTTCTTCACCGCTGAAATCCGCATTGCCAAAAGTGTTTTTCATGATTTCGCGCGTCAGGTCGGAAATCATCAAAGGATAAAAGGTGACCTGATCCATGTTTAATTTGAGAATCATGACGAGGTCATCTTCGAGCATCTGGATGGTTTGGCCGGGAAAATTAAAAATCATGTCAGCGTTTAAGGTGTGGAAAGCGCCTTGGGTGTTTTTCAACCGTTCGGCGATTTCTGCACCCGAGCCGTATTTTTCATAACGGCCAATTTTTTTGAGCAGATCATCATTGAAGGTCTGTACCCCCACGGACAGTCTTTTTACTTTGCTTTTGCGTAATACCTCAATGTTTTCAAGCGTTAAATGGTTGGGATTGGTCTCTACGGATATGTCTTTGATGGGGAAAAGATCCCGCGCCAGATTCAAAGTTTCCGCGAGTTCACCAATCAGCACGGTCGGGGTGCCGCCGCCGACGTAAATCCCTTCGAATTTATAGCCTTTTTCGTGATAAATTTTAATTTCGCGGCGCAGGGCCTGAAAATATTTACGGGTTAAAGGCTCTTCAAAAGTTATCCGGTGAAAAGAACAATAGGGACAGAGTTCTTCGCAAAAAGGGATGTGGATATAAAGCAAACGTTGTTTATTGTCGGTGCAGAAAGGCAATTCCGGCAAACTTCCGTCTTCAAATTTTAATGAACGGCTAAATTCCCTCTTGGCAACTTTGGTAACGATTTGATTAATCAATGATAAATTATCCTCATGATATTTTTATAAAATCAGGTTATGGTGTTGTTTAGCAAAATATATACGGTTATTGCAAGCGACAATTATCCCCACATAGCTTCGCACATGGGATAATTTACAATCCCGATTTATCGGGATTGGATAATTCGGCTAAAAAACTTCAATGCACTTTGCTTTTGAAGTTTAAGCCTCATTACGTCCAACAATCTTCAGTGCACCTATAGTGACCTTTAGGTTATTTGTTTCTGAAGATTGGGACTCATTACTTGAAATAACGCAGAATCGGTGATAAGGGACGCCAAAATAAAGGTAGAGTAGAGCAATGTCTTCAAAAAGAGTTTTAGCGCTATGGAATGATGAGGGACAAAACCCTGAGGATACTTCTGTCTTAAGAAAGAAATCCGTTGAGTTACCTACGCCGCTGGATAAAGAAGGACGGGAAATTATCCAAACGTTGATCGATTCTTTTATGGAAAGAGACGATGCGGTGGGACTTGCCGCGCCGCAGATCGGTATCAACAAAAGAGTGATCGTTTTCCGTATTAAAGGTTCTGAGAATGGCCAGAAAAAAATAAAGGATATCAATGAAATAGAAGTTCTGGTCAATCCACGGATTACTCAGGAACGGGGCGAAAAAGTAAGTGCGGCGGAAGGATGTCTTTCCTGCCCGGATGTTCAAGTGGAGGTCAGCCGATTTCCGGAAATCAAGGTGCGTGCTTTGGATGCCAAAGGGGGCAAGGTCAACAAAAAATATCTGGATTTTATCGCCCGTGTTATTCAGCATGAAATTGATCATCTGGACGGTAAACTGATCGTTGATTACGGCGACATTTATTATCCCAAAAGCAAACAACTGTTTTTTGAAAAATTGTTTAGTGAAACTCGTTAAGAGCGAACGCAGTGACGCTCGAAACGTAAGTCGAACTAATGAAACTCAAATATTACAAGCGTAGTGCCGTAATATTTGATAGTTGAATTATCCCGCCGTGGGCGGAGGATATTACAGATATCCGTGGTATCCCCTGAGCGCAGCGAATGGAGATTGATAGTTGCTAAAAGGATTATATAGTAGAGAAGGTTTACAATTCATCCTTGAAATATGGGCTGAGTTATAGTAATTTTTTTCGCGATAGCAATCATTACAGGAAAAATAAAGAATATTTACCCGTTAAATCATTTTTTTCCGAAGAAGGCAGTTTCATGCTGGAAATCCAGTTTCCAAAATGTGATCAGTCTTTTCTGATGAACTGTTGGATGAAATTAAGTTGAAAAAAACACCCTTATACGAAAAACACGTTGCCCTGAAGGCCAAAATCATTGATTTCGGAGGCTGGGCGATGCCCGTTCAATACACGAATGTCATCGATGAGCACAGAACCACCAGAAGCGCCGCCGGTCTCTTTGATATCTGTCACATGGGTGAGATTGAAGTTCGGGGTCCGCAGGCGCTTGATCTTTTACAATTAGTTTTGACCCGAAATCTGGCTGACCAGACCGTCGGACAGGTCAAATTATCCGCACTGCTCAATGAAGAAGGCGGTGTGATTGATGATTTGACCGTCTATAAAATGGACGACAATTTCTATATGCTGGTTACCAACGCCACACCCAAGGACAGGGATTGGGAGTGGATTAATGATATCCAACAGGATAAAAAATTTGATTGTGATCTGAAAGATATCAGCGACGAAACGGGCAAACTGGATTTGCAGGGACCGTGTTCGGAAGAGATCCTCCAGAAACTGACAGCGGCTGATTTGAAAAATATGCGCTTTTATCATTTCTGCAAATCTCAGGTCGCGGGATTTGATGCCATCATTTCACGCAGCGGCTACACCGGTGAAGACGGATTCGAAATTTACGCGCCTGGTAATGTCATCGGTCAAATCTGGGACAACGTTATGACGGCGGGAATCGATTGCGGTTTGAAACCGTGCGGCTTGGGTGCGCGTGACACGCTGAGACTGGAAGCAGGCATGATGCTCAACGGTCAGGATATGGATGAAACGGTTAGCCCGCTGGAAGTTCCTTACGGTTGGATTGTTGATAAGAGTAAAGAATTTGTCGGAGCTGTCGCTCTCAGGGCCAAACAGAACACCGGAATCAGAAAAAAACTGGTCGGGCTGGAGATGACCGGACGAGGTATTGCCCGTCATGGATACAAAGTTTTTCATAGCGAAAAAGAAATTGGTGTGGTAACTTCCGGCACTTTTTCGCCGACATTAAACAAAGCCATCGGTCTGGCTTTTATTGATGTTGATTGCAGCGCGCCGGATACAGAAATAGAAGTTTTGATTCGCGATGCCATGACGAAGGCAAAAGTTGTTAAGCTGCCTTTTTATAAAAGAAAAAAAGATAACATATATTAATCAGCAGTGATATCGGAAGCTGCCGGACCGGTGAATGCCGGGACTTTCTATAAACGGAAAAAATAAAATGATAAGGAGGGCATTATGTCCAAGCCAAACCCGACAGACAGATATTATTCCCGCGATCATGAATGGCTGATCTACTACAGCGACGGAACAGCATTAATCGGTATAACCGATTACGCCCAGGAAATGCTTACGGACATTGTCTTTGTGGACTTGCCGGAAGTCGGCAGGAAAGTGGTTCCGCATGCCACGGTGGCTGTTGTCGAATCAGTCAAATCCGTATCCGATATTTTTTCGCCGGTGACCGGAGAGGTCATTGAGGTGAATGCGAGACTGGAAGATACTCCGGAACTGATTAATCAGGATGCTTTCGGTGAAGGCTGGATAGTAAGTTTGCGTTTATCCGATCCGGAGGAACTGAAAATGCTGCTGACGGCGGCTGATTACGAAGAAATGATCAAAGAGGAAAAATAATCAAAGAAAGAAATTAACCATGAATTACTGCCCCCACAGTTCCGATGACATTGCGCAAATGCAATCACTCATCGGTATTTCCAGCGTTGACGAACTTTTTGCCGATATACCAGAAAAATTCAGATTAAAACAAATACCGGAGCTTCCTTGTGCGTTGTCCGAGATGGAGACCTTGTCTTTATTAAGCGGTCTGGCCGGAAAAAATAAACTGCCGAAGCTGACCTTGACCGGGGCTGGAGCCTACCATCATTACATTCCTGCGGTGGTCGGTCATATCATTGGACGGGCGGAATTCTATACAGCCTATACGCCCTATCAGGCTGAAATCAGCCAAGGCATTCTTCAGGCCATTTACGAATATCAAACGATGATCGCTCATCTGACCGGCACGGAAATCGCCAACGCCTCCATGTACGATGGCGCTTCCGCTATGGCTGAAGCCGCCGTGCTTTGCGCGAAAATGTCCAATCGGTCTAAAATGATTGTTGCCCGTTCGGTGCATCCTGAATACCGTCAGGCCTTGCAGACGTATTGCTGGGCTAATGGTTATACAGTGGAGGAAATGCCTTTTTCGCCGTCCGGCCGGATTGATCTGGAATACCTGCGGCAAAATATGGATGATCAGGTGGCTGCAGTGCTGGTGCAGAGCCCGAATTTTTTCGGCGTTATCGAAGATATTTTCCCTGTGGCTGCTACCGCTCACGCCAAAGGAGCCTTGCTGGTTGCCGGTTTTACGGATGGAACTTCACTGGGGATTCTTAAACCGGCGGGTGATTCCGGCGCGGATTTTGTCGTGGGGGAAGGTCAGAGTTTCGGCAATCCTCTAAATTACGGCGGGCCTTATCTGGGAATTTTTGCCGCCCGCGAAAAATTCATGCGTCGCATACCCGGCAGACTGGTCGGTGCTACGGTTGATAAAAAAGGGCAGCGCGGATTTGTATTAACTTTGCAAACCCGGGAACAGCACATCCGCCGGGAAAAAGCCACTTCCAACATTTGTTCCAATGAAGCGCTGTGCGCCCTGGCGGCAGCAGTTTATCTGGCGGCTCTGGGTAAAAATCTTAAACGTCTTGCTGAACTCAATGTTCATAAGACTCAATATCTGAAAAGCAGACTGTTGGAACTTCCTGGCTGGAAAGAAGTTTTTTCCGCGCCGGTTTATAATGAATTTATTTTGCGTTGTCCCGATTCCGGAAAAGTTAATGAAACACTGCAACACGAGGGAATCATCGGCGGCTATGAGATGCACAGGGATTATCCGGAACTGGAAAATGCTTTGCTATTTTGCGCCACGGAAATGATTTCCAGGGAAGATATTGATCAAGTTGTAGAGATATTGAAGTAGCCTCAGGAGATCATCAATGGAGTTGATATTTGAAATAAGCAAACCGGGACGTGTCGCAGCAGATATTCCCGCCGGTGACGTGCCCGCTGTCAATATTGAAAACATAATCGGAAGTCAATATCTTCGCGATGAACTTGATTTACCGGAAGTCGCGGAGATTGATCTGGTGCGGCATTACACGAATTTGTCGAGGCGTAATTTCGGCGTCGATCTGGGCTTTTATCCGCTGGGGTCCTGCACGATGAAGTACAATCCCAAAATCAACGAGAATGCCGCGGCTCTACCCGGTTTCACCGGATTGCATCCGTATGCTGATGGAGAATTTGCGCAGGGCAATCTTCAGTTAATTGAGGAAATGCAAAAATATCTGTGCGATATTTTCGGTATGGTGGAATTCACGTTACAACCGGCGGCAGGCGCGCACGGCGAACTGACCGGCGTCATGATGATCAAAAAATATTTTGAGAAGAAAGGCCGGAAACGCCATATTATTCTAATACCGGATGCCGCTCACGGCACCAATCCGGCGTCGAGTGCGCTTTGCGGATTTGAAGTCAAAGAACTCAAATCCAACAGCGAAGGCGGCGTGGATATTGAACATTTGGAATCTTTGATGACGGAAGATGTCGCGGCCCTGATGCTGACCAATCCCAACACACTGGGACTTTTTGAGCGCAATATCGAAAAGGTGGCGGCAATTGTTCACGGCAAGGGAGGCCTTCTTTATGGCGACGGCGCCAATGCCAACGCTTTTATGGGCAAGACCAGGCCGGGCGATCTGGGATTCGATGTCATTCAGCTTAATCTGCACAAAACATTTTCGACGCCGCATGGCGGAGGGGGACCGGGCAGCGGTCCCGTGGGTGTGAGCAGGGCGCTGGTCGATTTTCTTCCCGTGCCCCGTATTATTAGAAAAGAGGACAAATACTCCTGGTCGTCAGATTTTCCCGATACCATCGGCCGTGTCCGTTCGTTTTACGGAAATTTTAACGTCATCGTGAAAGCGTACACTTATATCCGCTCACTGGGCGCCGAGGGCTTGAAACATGCCACCGAAATGGCTGTGCTCAACGCCAACTACATCAAGGAAAAACTAAAGGCATATTTTGATCTGCCTTATGACCGGATCTGCATGCACGAATGTGTTTTTTCCGGTAACCGGCAGGTTGCCGAAAGCGGCGTGCACACAACGGATATTGCCAAGTCGTTGATTGATTACGGATATCATCCGCCAACCATTTATTTCCCGCTTATTGTGCATGAAGCCATCATGATTGAACCCACCGAGACCGAAAGTAAAGAGACATTGGATGCTTTCTGTCATGCCATGATTGCGATAGCCAAAGAAGCCAAAGAAAATTCCGAAGGTGTGAAAAACGCTCCGGTGACGACGGTGGTTAGTCGTCTGGATGAAGTACTGGCGGCACGCAAACCGGATGTCTGCTGGAAGAAACCTTAAACCTTTGTAAGCATCCCCCCCTTTGTTAAAGGGGGATTGAGGGGTATTTTCTGTGCGGCAATCTTTTAATCTACAGAACCGGGTTTTGTATGAATCATTTAAAAGAAAAATCTCAAATCCTCCGCAAGCCTTCCTGGTTAAAAGTCCGTCCTCCTTATTCTCGTGAGTGTCGTAGTATAAAATCAGCTTTGACCGGTCTGCAACTGCACACCGTTTGTCAGGAGGCGGCCTGTCCCAACATGGCCGAATGTTTTGACTCCGGTACGGCAACATTTCTCATTATGGGCAATATCTGCACGCGCAACTGTCTCTATTGCAATGTTCAACACGGCCAGCCTGCGGATGTTGACGAAGATCAAATCAATCATCTGATAGAGGCCGTAAAAAAAATGAAATTGGAATATGTTGTGATTACCTCCGTGACCCGTGATGACTTGCCGGACGGCGGAGCGCAGGTGTTTGCCGATTGTGTCAGCTCACTGCGAAAAGAAATTCCATCCTGCAAGGTGGAGGTTTTGATTCCCGATTTTCAGGGAAATCCGGCCGCGCTGGAAAAAGTTATTGAAGCTAAACCTGACGTCATCAACCACAACATGGAAGTTGTAAAACCGATGTTCGCGAAGTTACGGCCACAGGGCAGTTATGATGTTTCGCTCCATCTTCTCAAAAATATCAGCTCGTCTTCGGTTGTTTCCAAGAGCGGCTTTATGATTGGTTTTGGTGAAAGCCGTGAAGATATTCTGCGGTTGATTGATGATCTGGCAGCGGTTTCCTGTGCGCGATTAACCATCGGGCAATATCAGCAGCCGACGCTGAAGCACTGGCCGGTGATGAAATATTATCACCCTGGCGAGTTTGCCGAATTCAAAGAAATAGCTTATCAAAAAGGTTTCCAGTATGTGGAAGCAGGGCCGCTCGTGCGCAGTTCTTATCATGCCGCTCGAGCAGCGTAATTGAAATTTAATGATGATGAGGTGTATCGATGTCTGAACAATATGATTTGATCGTCATTGGCGGCGGGCCGGGAGGGCTCGCGGCGGCGGAATCAGCCGCGAAAAATAAAAAACGCGTTCTCATCATCGAAAAAGAAGGGTGGGGCGGAACGTGCACTCACAGAGGATGTATTCCAACCAAAGCGCTGCTTTGTTGCAGCAAGTATTTTGCCGATTTGAAAAAACTGAAAAGGATCGGAATAAGCATTGCCGACGCAACCGTTGATTTTTCCGCGATTAAAAAACATCAGCAGCAGATTGTAAGAGTGTCGGCTCTCGGCGCCCAAAAGATGCTCGCCGATGCAAGTGTCGAAATAAAACAGGGAACTGGAGAGATTCTGTCTCCTAATGAAGTGCGTTTTACCGATGTAACCGGAAAAAACGAAATTTATTCCACTCAAAATATCATGATTGCCTGGGGCTCCGTGCCGCAGGTACTCCCGGGCATCAGTCTCTCGGAAAGAATTTTAACGTCGGACGGCATTTTGAATTTAAATACACTTCCCTCGAACATCATCATTGTCGGCGGCAGTGTCATTGGTGTGGAATTTGCGACTTTCTTTGCTGAACTGGGCGCGAAGGTGACTCTTGTGGAAATACTGGACAGAATCCTTCCTCTGGAAGATCAGGAATGCGCCGATTTGCTCAAGGGGGAATTGACCCGTCTGGGTGTTGCCATTCACACCTCGACAAAGTTGGAGAGCCTGAACGATACAGGAAATTCAGTCGTGATGAGTGCTCAAAAAGACGGCAAACAATTGGAAATAATTGCCGATTGTGCTCTTCTTTGCACGGGTAGAAAGCCTCTAATGAATATTGAAGAGCTGGACAATTTGGAAATCAAATATTCTAAATCGGGAATTACCGTGAATGAAAATATGATGACGAATGTTGCCGGCATTTACGCGGTGGGTGATGTCACCGGCGGAATGATGCTGGCGCACCGGGCAATGCAGCAGGCAAAGGTTGCCGTTGAACATATTTGTGGTCAAAATCTTTTTACTTATAACGAAAACTTTATTCCTTCGGTCGTTTACAGTCATCCGCAAATAGCTCGTGTGGGCTATACACAAAAACGGGCCGAAGAAGAAGCATTGATCATTGAAATCATCAAATCTCACTATAGCGCCAATATCATCGCCCGCGCCGAACTGATGGGACAGGGGTTTGTCAAGGCGATCTTTCATCAGGAAAAACTTATCGGCGCTTCCATTGTCGGTGAAGACGCGGCGGAGCTGATCACACCGCTTACCTTAGCTGTATTTTCTGCGCCGACTAAAAAACAGTTGCGGAATTTGATTCTTCCGCACCCCACATTAGGAGAAATATTTATACCGCTATTTGGTTAAGTACAGCGACTGTTTGCATAGTTCAGATTAAAAATATTCTTGACATTATACCTGTAATAAAGTAAGAAAAATTCACCCTTTACCAGTAAACTTGCTTTAATATTATTTCAGTGCTGTCAAAGTATGTGTGATTGTTTACAAGTTGTTGATTTGTAAAGGTAAAATCTTTGCGATGATCTTTAAGGGAAAAGCTTTTTTGATTGTTTAAATCAGGTGGTCTTGAGAGGTTAACGTGAAAAAAAATTTGGCAGCCTCAATTATCGTAATTTTTCTTTTAACATTACCCATTTTATCCTTTGCCAAAACAGCCATCTCCGACCAGGAACTGGAAACCTTATCAGCAGAAGCAGGCGTAACGCTCGACTTCAGTGCGCCAACCTATACTGTCGGATCTGTTTCCGGAAGTGTCCTCGTAACGAATTGGAGTCCTGCCAAGTTTTCCTGGGGTGATTCGGACGGCTTTACGGGATACGCTTCCTCCGGTTGGGTAGGATTGGCCGGGGCGATGAATGCCACGGATTCTAATATCATCGTGTACAATACAATGACTCTGGATGTGGGCAGCAGCGGCACTGCGACAAAGCTCAACATCGGTTTGCCTTCTATTCTAATTCATCCGGTAGAAACTCAATATCGCCTTAGAATCGGCGCAAATGAAGTTATGAATCAGGGTGATCACCATTACGCTTTGGGCACATTATACAATGATAAATTTGCGTTGATCGTTAATCCTTTTGGTTCCGCGAGTTTGACGATTGGCAATCACTCAGCTGATAATTATCAGGGAATAGAAACGACTTTTAATAATTTTTATCTGGCAATCCCTGCCGAAGCCATTGACCTGTCATGGGGTGACGAAAGCGACGGTTTTACATGCCCTACGGAGTATCGCGCTGCATATGTTGGAGCTAACGCAGCAAATGTTACCGATAGTTTCACGTCTGCCGGTTATTTCGGATTCAGAAATTTCGTGACATCCGAAACGATGCTCATTCAACTTTCCGGTACCACGAGTATTGATGTTGGCAGCAGCGGCACCCAGACGGCACTGAATATTGTTTTGCCGACAACCGCCATTAACACCGGCTTGGCGAATATTACGGCGCCCCTCGTTGTGAGTACGGCGAAAGATCTTCCCGGAAGTCAAATAGTAGGTATTCTGGACGTGCGTGGTTTCAGTACAAGAATGACGGGAAGTATGCAGGTTTATGCGCATTAATAATTTTGAAAAACAATTATAAATAAAAACATAAGGGGAAGGATTTATGAAAAAAATTTTAGCGTGCGTTACCGTTGCTGTTTTCTGCATGATGATGCCGTTTGTATCGTTGGCCAAAACAGTTATCTCGGAAAGTGAATTGGATGCCGTCACAGCACAGGAAGGAGTTACGCTGGATTTCGGCGTTGGCAGCTATACGAACGCCAGAGTTATGGTTACGAATTTTTCCCCTTCCCTGATTTCATGGGGCGACTCAGACGGATTTACGGGCTACTCTTCCACCGGCTGGGTGGGAGTGAGCAATATCACGATGGGAGCGGATGCTAATATCCTGGTTTACAACACGATGACTCTGGATGTCGGCAGCAGCGGTACCGTAACCAAACTCAACATCGGTTTACCTTCGGTAATGGTACATCCCTTAACAACCAACGCTATTCTGAAACTGGGCACGGAAAAAACACTTACAACCAATCAGCAGATATTGGGCTCTGTCTATAATGATCAATTTGCGGTTATCGTCAATCCTTTCGGTTCAGGTGCGCTTGCTGGTTTAGGTCTTCCCGGCAGCAGCTTGACTATTGGCAATCACTCGGCAACGAATCAGCAGGGGGTAGACATGACGTTTAATAGTTTCTATCTGGGAATTCCATCAGTGGCCATTGATATGTCTTGGGGTGATGCAGACGGTTTCACGGGATCTGCAGAAGATGGTTTTATAGGCGTGAGTGATTATATCCACATGAACACCGGCATGGCTGGCGCTATTGGCACCAGCATGATGTTAGTAAGTATGTCCGGTACGCAGAGCATTGATGTCGGGAGCAGCGGAACGTTAACAAAACTTTCTATCGTATTACCAACAACAACAATTAACGCTAATTTCCCTCTTTCAGGTACCAATGCAACGATTACCGCTCCACTGGTGATGAGTACGGCTAAAGAGCTTACGAATCCGCAGGTACTGGGAACAGCCTATATTGAAGGATTCCAGCCTACTACACGCGGCAGTTTCTGCCTCTTTGCCCATTAATAATTTCTTGGGTTAGCATTCCAAAGCCCTGTGTCGGTGAAGTAACGACACAGGGCTTTTTTACTTCATGCGGTTTCCATCTTATTTTGTCTGCTCCCCGGAAATTTTTGCATATCCGGCTGCTTTCTGTCCGGCAAGATAACCGGTGGAAAAAGCGGCTTGCAGATTGTAACCGCCGGTGTCGGCGTCAATATCCATCACCTCTCCGCAAAAATATAAGCCATGAATCAATCGGGAAGCCATTGTGCGCGGATCAATCTCTTTTAAGGAGATGCCTCCCGCTGTAACGATTGCTTTTTCCAGAGGTAGTGCTGATTTTATATTAAAACGCAGAGCTTTGAGCAGCTCGACGATTTTCCCTCTTTCTTCGGCATTGATCTGATGCGCTTGTTTGTCTTCTTCAATTCCGGTGAGCGCGATGAATGGCTCAATCATCTTGGCGGGCAGGTAATCTTTGATAATCCCGGTTATTTTCCTTTTGCTGAATTTGTCCAGATCTGTCTGGAGGCGTTTATGCAATTGTTCTCTGGTCAAGGCCGGTTTTAAATCAATCAGGACAGATACAGGACCTTTTTCCAATGCTTCCACGACGGAGAGGCTCATCAGCAGGATAATCGGACCGCCCAGACCGAAATGCGTGAAAAGCATTTCTCCGAAGCGGCTTTCGATAACCGGATATTTGGGACGTTTTTTTTCTCCACGCCCGTAAACGCAATCGGGCGTCAGCGTAGAATCAATGGATGCCGCCTCGCCCTGAAAGGCTGTGGCTCGCACGTTGCGCAGACTGACTCCCTGCATGGCTTGCGCAAGTTTTTGTTCTTTGACGATCAAAGGCACCAGGGAAGGTCGGAGTTTGACGACGGTGTGTCCGAGTGCAGCGCTCATTGTATAACCGTCACCGGCGGAACCGGTGGATGGCCAGGTGGCGCCGCCCGTGGCCAGAATAACCGCTTTGCAGTTGAAAATGGTGTCATGTGCTTTGACACCACAGACAGCGTTTTCTTTTACGATGATATCTGTGGCTTTCGTGTTGAGTTGTATTCGCACATTATTCGCGTCAAGATATTTTTTAAAGACGCGCAAAACATCATGCGCGTCATCAGAAACGGGAAATATCCTGCCGCCCCGTTCCACTTTCGTTTCCAGACCCTGGCTGTTCACAAAATCAAGCAGTTCGGGGCGGAAAAAATGATGAAAAGCGTTGAAAAGAAAGCGGCCGTTATCTCCGTACATAGCGATGAAATGATTCAGATTGGCGGAATTG
>Ga0208197_1000681_pt1 | contig 39546 bp, 27 predicted proteins | sample AD_JPNNA4_MetaG_FD_184444 | JGI IMG/M metagenome (GOLD analysis project Ga0208197, IMG submission 184444) | Active sludge microbial communities of municipal wastewater-treating anaerobic digesters from Japan - AD_JPNNA4_MetaG (SPAdes) (version 2) | ecosystem: Engineered > Bioreactor > Anaerobic...
AGGGTCCATCAACGAGAAATTCATTGTATAACCTGACCACGGCTGGATTTTCATAGGATTTGCGAACCTCGCTGGCTTCATCCTCAGCATAGATAGCCTGCGCTCGAGCGGCTCGAATTTCTTCATTGGTCGGAATCGGCATTCCACCACCACCCAGACAACCACCCGGGCAAGCCATAAATTCGATGAAGTGGCATTCACTTAATTTGCCGCCGGATTTAATATTATCAAGCACCTTCTTGGCGTTAGCAGTTCCATGTGCTACCGCTACTTTCAGAGTTGCACCTCTCAGCCAATCCCAATTAGGAATCAAATGCTTTAGTAAGTCCGGCACCGGACCGACTTTAGCAATGGGAAGCTCAGCGTAACGGATGCCTTCGAAACCGCGCACGGGCATTATGCGAGCCCGTTCGAATAGGTTATCAATACGATCACCGGTGATTAATTCATAGACAGTCCGAATAGCTGATTCCATAACGCCACCGGTTGCACCGAAAATGACGCCCGAGCCGGTGCGAGTTCCGAACGGTTCGTCGAAATCTGATTTAGGCATATTAGGTAAATCAATTCCGGCTTCCTGGAACATCCCGGCCAATTCGCGCGTCGTCAAGCCGTAATCAATATCTTTAAAACCGGATGAATTCATCTCAGGACGATTGCATTCGAATTTCTTGGCAGTACAGGGCATCAGCGCAACGGTAACAATATCGGCCGGATCGATGTTATTAAGCTCAGCATAATAGGTTTTGATGACGGCGCCGAACATCTGTTGGGGACTCTTGGCTGATGACAGGTGCGATAACATTTCCGGGTAAAAATGTTCGATATATTTTACCCATCCAGGCGAACAGGAAGTAAACAGCGGCAGAGACACGGGTTCTTTCTTTACTAAAGCCTTGTAAAGCCGCAAAATTAGTTCGGTCCCTTCTTCAATAATGGTTAAATCGGCGGAAAAGTTAGTATCGAAAACTTTATCGAAACCGCAGTAACGCATAGCGGTATTCATTTCAAAAGTCAGGGGAGTGCCAGCCGGTAAACCAAAACACTCGCCAATGGCGGAACGCGGCGCCGGAGCGGTCTGAATCACGACATGTTTAGTCGGATCATCAATAGCAGCCCAGATCGCATCACTTGGGTCATTGGCATGCAAAGCACCGGTCGGACAACGGTTGATACATTGTCCGCAATTGATGCAAATCAGTTCCGCCATAGGATTGTCCATAAAGGTGCCAATGCGGGTTTGGTTACCACGTTCAAAGGCTTCGTAAACTCCAACTTCCTGAAGGTCAATACAGGTGCGGACGCAACGCCGACAGAGAATACATTTATCCATATCACGCACAATTGCATAGCTGGAGTTATCGCGACCATAAGTCGGTTTATCAACATGGCCAAAACGATAGAAATCAACACCATATTCATGGGCTAATTGTTGTAATTCGCAGTTATTGTTGCGGACGCAGGAATAACATTCGCCATAATGACGCGCAAGCAAAAGGTCAACAACATGACGTCGTGCCTGGCGAACTTTGCGGGTGTGAGTATGGACTACAATCGGTTGGCTGATTGGATAAGCACAGGACGCCTGAAGAGTGCGCATACCTTCGACTTCCACCACGCAAATACGGCAAACACCGCTGATACACAAGTCGTTATGATGACAGAGAGTCGGAATATTGATGCCGAGCATGCGGGCGGCGTTCAAAATCGTGGTGCCCATCGGAACGCGAATTTCTTTTCCATCAATTGTCACCTTGATAGTCGCACCAATCGCGCTGATATCTTCGGGAGCTTTAATGGTGGATGGCGTAGTACTTTTGGGTGCGCGAACCGTGGACTCAGTCATTACTTTTTCGTTATCTTCCATAAATATCCTCTTTAAGCTTTTTCAGGCACACGGCCTAAAATTTCTGATTTAAAATTTTCAATAATTGAGACAAAGGCATTCGGACTGGATTGACCCAAACCGCATTTGGAAGCTAGTTGAATTGTTTCCGCCAGACGCATCAGTTCATTTAAATAGGAAGCTGAACAGCGTCCCTCTTCGAGCAGTTTTAAACCCTCGAGCAGTTTGACATTGCCTTCACGGCAGGGAGTACATTGGCCACAGGATTCTTCTACGAAGAATTCCATAAAATTGATGGCGACCTCGAGCATATCCACCTGCGGTCCCAAAACAATAATCGAACCGCCGGACGAAATATCCTCAAAGGCAATAGTCCGGTTGAAATCCTTACGGGCTACACAACGACCGGAAGCGCCGCCAATTTGCACCGCCTTTGCATTTTCGCCTTTGACTTCTTTTAACAATTGTTCGATGGTAATACCAAATGGTAATTCGTAAATGCCGGGTTTTTCGCAGTCGCCGGAAACACTGAAAAGTTTGGTGCCACTGGATTTTTCGGTGCCATGTTCATTGAACCACTTAGCGCCTTTGACACAGATCAGAGCCGCATCCAGAAAAGTCTCGACGTTATTAACAATAGTTGGATGATTTTGAAACCCGGTATCAACCGGAAAAGGCGGGCGGTTTCGCGGTTCACCGCGGTAGCCTTCCAGCGATTCGATCAGGGCGGTTTCTTCGCCACAGACATAAGCGCCGGAACCCATTCTAATCTCGATGTCGAAATTGAAACCTTCCTTGCCGAGGATGTTTTCACCGAGTAGATTATTCTGACGGCGTTTCTCGAGTATTTCCTGGAGGTGTTTCTTTAGGTAGAGGTATTCACCTCGTAAATAAACGAAGCCTTTATCTGCGCCAATGGCGTAAGCGGCGATTGTCATACCGTCGAAGATCATTTCAGTGTGCTGAAAAAGTAAATAGCGATCTTTGAATGTTCCAGGTTCGCCTTCATCAGCATTGCAAACTACGAATTTTTTGGCACTTTGCGCCGCTCCAGCTAGTTGCCATTTAACTGCAGTTGGGAAACCGGCGCCACCGCGACCTTTCAGTCCGGATTCGCGAATCAGACCGATTACACCGGAGCGAGTATTTTTCAGAGCGGCTTTCAGGCCTTCTCCGGGCTTTAAATCATGGGACAGAATAGGACCACTTTTTCTGACATCGGATGGTACTACTTTCGGAAAGGCGGATTTGATAAAATCACGCCGACAGTCGGCAATGATTTGTGGCACTTTTTCAGGTGTTACTCTGGCAAATAAACGATCGTTGATTAGCAAAGCCGGTCCCTGATCACACATTCCGAGGCAGTTAGTATATTCAAGAGTAAACATCCCATCTTTGGTGGTTTCACCGAATTTGATACCGAGTTCATTCTCCAGTTGGCGCGCAACTTTGGCTTTTCCACTTAAATCGCAGGAAATCGTCTGGCAGAGGCGTAGAACGTATTTTCCCTGTTTTTCTTTGCGATGGAAAAAACTATAAAAGCTGGCAACGCTTTCAACTTCGACAGGATGAATGCCCAAAGCATGCGCCGTTTCTTGCATTACTAAATCCGGCAAATAACCGTATTTTTCCTGTAATTCCTGTAGAATCGGTAGCAGGGCAGAGCGGTCATCGCCATAGGTTTTTTTCAGGTCGGAAATCTCCTGATTGATTTTAACGCGATCCAATACTTGCATTGGTTTTTCCTTTTTTATTGCAATAATTGATTAATTCTTTCTAACAGAACAGATGGTTTTATCGGTTTTGATTCAAATGCATCTACCGGCACCATTTCGGAATCTTTATCGAAGTCCAGACCGGTAACCTGTCCAACGTTGGTCAGCATCAAAATCGGAACACGGGCTTTGGCTTTCAAATCCTGCGCCATTACAAAACCGTCATCCGGTTCCTGCATCATAACATCCAGAACGACTATATCCGGCTTTTCTTTAGCGAATACTTGCATTCCTTCTTGGCGGGAATAAGCTTTAGATACTTTATGTCCGGCACTTTCCAGGACAATTGTTACAGCCGATACGAAATCCGGATCGTCATCAACGACCAAAACTTTTGCCATAAATAATTCCTCCGTTTATATAATAAATCAAGTTGATCAGATAATATCCGCAAAATGGACAAACTAATGGATGAATTAGGTTGTAATACAAATCTCCCTCAGGATTGGAGCGGTTCGGCTGTAGATTTTCATACGGTTTTTACGACTCTCGATATTTGATAATATTAGCTATTCTGTATCGTTTTTCTAATTTTCTATCTTGCCAAAAAAGCGCCCAAAGTTAGGTAAAATTATTTAATTTTTCACGTGAAATTTTGAGGATTTATTAAAAATATTGCAAAGATAAATTGCATTATCCTGGCCGCCAAGCGGTGGAACCAATTCCAAAGACCATTTACTTTGAAATAGAATGTAGATCTTAGAGTATTTTAGAAATTATCTCTATCATAAAAATACTACTTCGTTGAGGTTAAATAATCCAAAGATATTAAGGTCAGCCCGGCTGTAATTGTTTGCCTTTTTATTTGAATTATACTATCTTACAAATGATTTTATATTGTGAGCATTGATTTTTTCATAGGGAGTTAATGAAAAAGGAACTCAAGAGTTATAATAGTAAGATTTATGGTAATTGGTTTCTTATTTATTTTAAATTTAATCAATATAATAGGGGGGAATAATTATGAAAATCGTTCATCTCCTTACTCTTATGATTTTATCATTAAATTTTGCATATGCCGATTGGAATCAAACTAGTGGGCCCTGTGGCCTAAAAATTCAGTCCTTTTATGTTAAAGATGATCGTCTTTTTGCTATTACCGATCAAAGTATTTATTTATCTAGGGATAAAGGCTTAAGTTGGTCAAGAATTTATGAGGAGCCGACCACTAACTTGAATATTAGTGCTTTTACAGCAGTAGGTCAACACTTGTTCGCGCGTGTCTTTTCTACCATAATTCATTCAGACAACAACGGTGAAAGTTGGGTGGAATATCCTAATGATATATCTGGTTATCCGATATCGAATTTTAATTCTTATGATACCGTTCTATTCGCCACAACGTACGAAGCAGGGATTTTTAGATCAATCGATTGTGGCAGCTCTTGGGAACCTATTAATAATGGTTTAGAAGATTTAACGATTAATTATTTTACTATAAAAGACTCATTACTCTTCGCAAGAAATGGAGATGGAATTTTTATATCAACCGATCTAGGAAATTCATGGTCTTTATTTCCAACACCCAGTCGGAACTTAGGTAGTCTTAACATTACTGGTAATAATATATATATGTTTAATTCCTATCGAATAATTCATTCTGTTGACTGGGGAAACACATGGACTAGTTTGGAAAATATGCCTGATATGGATTATAATGTTATGAGAGCAGCTGGTTCGTATATTTTTCTTGGGGCAGCCGATGATTATATTAGTTTTATAGGATTTTGTTATTCTCCGGATTATGGTGAGAATTGGATAATTCCTGATAATAATGGACTAACTAATAGATATATATCAGCAATGGCAATAATTGACTCAAACATAATAGTAGGGACAGATGGTGGAGGTGTGTATATATCTTCTGATTGCGGAATGAACTGGATTGAATCTAACGTTGGTTTTAAAGGTACTTCTCCAGTCTGTGTTTTAAGTCTTGCCGCGATTGATAATAATATTATCGCTGGAACGTGGGGTGGAGGTATTTTTCTTTCCCGCGATAAGGGGGCCAATTGGAGTGAAATTAATGTTGGTCTTAGAGAAAAAAATATTTTATCTCTAGCTATAGTTAAGAATAGAATATTTGCGGCGACCGCACATTGTGGCATATATTGTTCTGAAAACGGTGGTGCTACCTGGTACGCGGTTAATAATGGCATACCAAATACTGGGAAAAGTAGTTTTCAAATTTCCTTTGCTGTTCGGGACACGATTTTATTTACAGGAATTTGGGAAACTGGTATTTATCGTACTAATGATTATGGCCAAAACTGGGTATCAGTTGGCGATGGTTTGTCACAAGAGGTAATTAACTCAATCTATTGTCTTGTCGCCGATAGTCAAAGCATATATATCGGCGGGTATGGTATCTATTATTCCAATGATGATGGGCAGAATTGGAAGGCAATGAATGATGGTTTAGACTTGGAAAATCGAAGCTTAATTGTGACTATAAATATTAGAGATACTACTTTTTTTGCGGGAGATATTTCATATGGGGTATTTCGCTCAACCAAAAACAATCCTAAATGGATTCCGGTTAACAATGGTTTACCGATGAGTAGTTTCGGATTTATTTATAGATTTATTAAAAATGATATAACCTGCATGGCTAGTATTGGACAGTATCTTTTAGTTGGGCTGCTCGATCGTGGCATTTTTCTGACAGAGGATAACGGTAATAATTGGATTGAAGTCAGCGAAGAATTATCAAATCCACCTGTTTATTCAATGCTTATCAATGACTCAGACGTATTCGTAGGGCTTTACGGGAATGTTGGCCAATATACCGAAGATAATAATAATGGTGGAATATTGTGTTGCCCAATCGAAGATTTGGTTAAAAAATTAGCTATTTGTAAGGAACAATTGCCCTCAGGTTTTTTATTATATCAAAATTATCCGAATCCGTTTAATCCAATAACCAATATTTCATTTTCTATTCCAATCGAATCTCAAGTAACTTTGAAAATATTTGATATTATTGGTAAAGAGGTGGCAGTTTTGGTGGCTGGGTTATTCCCGGCGGGGAAATATACGACGCAATGGAATTCCAATGGTTTACCAAGTGGTATTTATCTTTATCAACTTCAAACCGGAAATTTTTCACAAACTAATAAATTATTATTATTAAAGTAAATATTGATAAAATTAGGTGCTTTATTTTTATTCATATTTTATATTTTAAATCGAGTAAATACTAAAAGCGGGTAATATAAGTTCAATTGTCTGCCGATTGATTTAACTTTTTGTTACTCAGGACATCCCCTAATTTTTCTTAGTATAATCTGCTAACTCATTGATAATCCTTGTTTTATTCCTATACAAGTGGCCGCACATTTTTCTCAAACTGAGAGTAGATAAATACTGAGACTTGGCTTAGGACTACACCCAGAAAAATACCTGTCTAAAAAATTGGAGGAAGTTCTATTTTCTTACTTCCTTGATAGATTAGATAAAAATCTTTACATTCCTTTCCGTGAATGAATTAATTGCCATAATAGATGACGAACCGGACATTCTACAGCTGGTAGTTTTGCAACTCAAGAAAAATGGTTTCCGAACCGCGGGATTAGCCAATGCCAGTGGATTTTATAGCTTTCTAAATGAAAAATCGCCTGACTTGGTCATTCTCGACCTAATGTTGCCGGACATTGATGGGGTGGAAATCTGTAGGCAACTGAGAAGCAATCCTCAAACGGCTAAAATTCCGATTATTATGTTGACTGCTCGCAGTGAAGAATTCGACAAGGTTCTCGGATTGGAAATCGGTGCCGACGATTATGTCACTAAGCCATTTTCGACGCGAGAATTAGTTGCGCGAGTGAAAGCCGTTTTACGGCGCTCGCAACCGACCTTAAGTAAGAATATTTTGAAAATCACCGACAGTTTAACAATTGATCTGGAGAAATATATCGTTCAGGCTGATGGCAAACCGATTGCATTAACCGCCACTGAGTTTAATCTCCTGAAAATATTGGCGCAAAAACCAGGGCACGTTTTTTCACGGGAGCATCTGCTTGATCAACTTTGGGGTGAAGATAAAATTGTCGTCAACCGCACTATTGACGTTCATATCAAAAACTTGCGGGAAAAGCTGGGCGAATACGGTAGCCTGATCCGCAATTTAAGAGGAGTTGGTTACAAGCTCGAAATATGAAAAAATCTTTCTTTTACCGAATATTTTCTGGCTACCTTGTTCTAATTGTAGTGCTGACGGTCTTAATTGTAGCACTTTCATATAATTCTCTCCGCAAGCAATTCGTTGAAGCCCAGATCGCTGACCTGCAGGATTTGAATGCCAGTCTATCGGTTTTATTGTTATCGGCTAAAAATCAAAGCCGTGAGGATTTGGATCATCTGACCAAGTCGCTTGGGAATGAAATCCGGGCTCGCATCACAATTATTGATACCACCGGTAATGTCATTGCCGATTCTGAGTCTGATCCGCGCCTGATGAAAAACCATCGCCAGCGACCGGAAATCAAGCAGGCTTTGAGGGGTAATGTGGCGCATTCTCAACGTTTTAGCACGACGGTTGAAGAAAATATGCTGTACGTCGCTTCACCGCTGGTTCAAGATGGACAGACTGTAGCAGTCGTGCGTACGAGCATTTATTTGAGCCATTTGAACGATATTTTCAAGCAAATTCTCAATCGAATTATCAAAATTGCTATACTTATAATTGTAATCGCGCTGAGTGCGGCTTTTCTGCTGGCGCGTTATTATTCCAAACCGGTCAATCAATTGGTCACAGCCGCTCGTCAAATTGGGCAGGGCAAACTCGAAACCCGTGTTAATATTCAGACCAGTGATGAATTTGCCGAACTGGCTGATAGTTTTAACGCGATGGCAGTTGAGATTAATCGCTTGCTGGAGGATGTTGCCCGACAACGTGATGAATTGCAGACAATCGTTGCGGCGGTGCCTTCCGGTTTACTGGTACTGACTGCCGATGGACGGGTGGCATTTTATAATCGTGAATTTCAAAAAATTACTGAACGGGAGGAACTACAGGACAGGTTCTACTGGGAAATTTTACGTCAGCCACAGTTTACCGAGTTTATCAAAGATATACAGGCAAGTCGGGCTAATCGCACACAGGAAATAGTTATAAATAATAAAACCTATTTGTGCAGTGCTGAGGCGGAGACGTCCAGCGCTGAAATTGTTCTGATATTTTCTGATATTTCAGAACAGAAAGCCGTTCAACAAATTAAGCGTGACTTCGTGGTCAATGTCTCGCACGAATTGCGCACGCCATTGACAGCCATCAAAGGCTTTGTCGAGACACTTCAAGAAGAAACATCCGGCAACGAGCATCGCTACCTCACAATTATCGCGCGGCATACCGATCGCTTGATCAATATTGTCAATGACTTGCTGACGCTGGCGGAAATTGAAGAAAAAAATCAGCTGGAATATGAGACTATTAGTTTATCGAATTTGATTAACGATACTGTTAAAATTTTTGAAGAACGCCTGCAAGCGAAAAATCTAAAAATGGTAGTCGAAATCGCAGATGGCTTGACAACGATTAAAGTTGATCCGTTCAAATTTCAGCAGGTTTTAATTAATCTTCTGGATAATGCCATAAAATATACCGAGCAGGGACAAATCACTATTCGAGTGCAAAAGAAGGCAGACCAGGTCCAAATTGTTATTCAGGATACCGGTTGCGGTATTCCACCGGAACATCTACCGCGGCTTTTCGAGCGGTTTTACGTGGTGGATAAAGCCCGCTCGCGTCAGATGGGCGGAACCGGTTTGGGATTAGCAATTGCCAGACATATTGTTTTACTTCATAATGGTACGATCGAAGTCGAGAGTCAACCGGGTGTCGGTACGACCTTTTTCATTAATATACCAGCGTAGATAATCTTTCGCAAAACCACAAGGGCATGAAGAATATTTTCCTGTCATCCTGAGCTCGTCTATTCCTGTCATCCTGAGCTTGTCGAAGGATGAACTCGTCGCCTCATAGTATCCGTGAGACTTAAGGTAAGCGATACTGTCCCTCTTCGACAGGCTCAGAGTGACATACAATCTGTCATCCTGAGCTTGTCGAAGGATGAACTCGTCGCCTCTTGGCTTCCGTTAGACTTAGAGTAAGCGATGCTGTCCCTCTTCGACAGGCTCAGAGTGACAGTGTAATGCAGAGTGACAGTATGGTTTAGAGTGACAGTGTGGCTCAGAGTGACATACAATCTGTCATCCTGAGCTTGTCGATCTTTTGTCATCCTGAGCTTGTCGATCTTTTGTCATCCTGAGCTTGTCGAAGGATGAGTTCGTCGTCTCCTAGTATCCGTGAGACTTAAGGTAAGCGATACTGTCCCTCTTCGACAGGCTCAGAGTGACATACAATCTGTCATCCTGAGCTTGTCTGCTCCTGTCATCCTGAGCTTGTCTATTCCTGTCATCCTGAGCTTGTCTATTCCTGTCATCCTGAGCTTGTCGAAGGATGCTCTCGTCGCCTCTTGGCTTCCGTTAGACTTAGAGTAAGCGATGCTGTCCCTCTTCGACAGGCTCAGAGTGACAGTGTAATGCAGAGTGACAGTATGGTTTAGAGTGACAGTGTGGCTCAGAGTGACAGTGTGGCTCTTCTTTTCTCAACCTCAGCCTTTTTACCAATGACTAATGACCAATGACTAATGACCAATGACTAATGACCAATGACTAATGACCAATGACTAATTCGCCGACTTAAATCAAGGATTCTTATTAGCCAAGTAGGGCGAACTATTTGTAGATTGGGTTACTGTTTTTTGGGAAAATCTTTAGCGTATTTGTCGAGTTTATGATAGAAATTACGACGATCAATGCCATAAATACGGGCGGCTTTGGTAATATTGCCATGAGCTTTCTCGTATGCATTTTTAATTAATTCCTTTTCAAATTCCCGGGTAAATTCAGCGTAAGCCGTTCGATAATTTGGGTAGCGATTTATATCGTTTTTATATACCGTAAAGAAGCTTTGCTCCGGCTCTTCCGAATCAAATTCAGAGGGGAATGAAATGTGAGAGAGCTTGATCGTATCGGTAGCGAGCAGGGCGGCTTTACGTATAACATTACGCAGTTGCCGGACATTGCCAGGCCAATTATATGAAAGTAATTTAGCCATCGCCTCTTCGGAAATATCAGTGATTTTACTGTTTAATTCAAAATTAGCTTCGGATAAAAATAATGCGGTTAAATGAGGAATGTCCTCAAGTCTTTCACGGAGGGGAGGCATCGTGATAGTATATTCCGAGATTCGATAATATAAATCTTTACGGAATTTATTTTCACTGACCAGCTGAAGCAGATTGGCATTGCTGGCGATGATTAGGCGAATATCAACTTTGCTTTCATTGATGGCACCGATCGGGCGAAAGGTCTTGTTTTCGATGACACGGAGAAACGGCCGTTGTTGTGCAAGCGGTAGATTGCCGATTTCATCGAGATAAAGAGTACCTTGATGAGCTAGTTGAAACTTCCCCGGGCGACTTTGGGTGGCACCGGTGAACGCCCCTTTCTCGAAGCCGAAAAATTCGCTTTCGATTAAATTTTCTGGTATGGCGCCACAGTCAATCGCGATAAATGGTTGTTTGGCGCGCTTGCTTTTATTATGTAATAGATGGGCGGCGACCTCTTTACCGGTTCCGGTTTCACCTTGAATCAGGACAGTTAAGTCGGTCTGAGCAACGGAATTGATCTGGCTGATAACTTTTTTAATTGCCGGACTATGGCCGAGAACCTGTTCGCTGTCTTGATCGGTTCCCAACATCTGGCGTAAGTGGGCAAGTTCTCGCTTGACTTGTTGATTTTCCAAGCCGCGTTTTACAACCATTAATAAAACCGCGTTCTCGAACGGTTTTTCGAGATAATCGTAAGCTCCCATTTTCATGGCGTTGACAGCCATTGAGACTTCGCCGTAAGCAGTGATGATAATAACGACCAGACCACTTTCGATTTCATTCTGGATCTGTTTCAGAATTTCATGTCCGGTTGTATCCGGCAGGCGTACGTCCAGGATTACACAATCCGGCATTTGGGTTTTAATTATCCGAAGAGCGGTTTGGCCATTGTCAGTAGTTCGAACTTTATAGCCGTTCATAGTTAAAAGTTCGGCAATGTTTTCGCGAGTGTCTTGAGAATCTTCGACTATTAATATAGAATTCATAATAACATCCTGATTTTAAGTGTCTTAAAACATATTACTGGAAGGCTGGAATAGTTACTTTAAAAGTGGTGCCGTGGTGTAAAATACTATTTACGGAAATTTTACCATGGTGAAATTCGATAATTTCCTTGGTGAGTGCCAGACCCAGTCCGAAACCTTTGGACTTGGAGCTGTAAAATGACTGAAAAATCTGCGGCAAGTCTTCAGCTGGTATTCCTGAGCCGGTATCGGTAAACAGAAATTGAACCTGTTTTTCGGTTTTTAAGGCTTTGACGTTGAGAGTGAATCGCCCTTTCTTAGTCATTGCTTCGAACGCATTATTGATTATGTTCTGAAAAGCCTGAGTTAATCGGAATTCGTCAATATAGATGGGCGGTAAGTCTCGGTCGTAATTCACGGAAATTTTTATATATGGGTATTCGTTTAATTTTTCTTCGATAAAATCGTTTATGGACTTGATGAATTTAGCGGCATTTACTTCTTCAAATTGGTAATTTGTGGCATGCGCATAGGAGAACAGATCCCGAATGACTTTATTACAAGTATCAACGTTGCGATTGATAATATCCATATGTTTTTCAACCTGAGGATTATGATTGTTATTCATACTGGCAACTAACTGAGCAGAACTTTTGATGCTTGCCAGCGGATTTTTGACTTCATGAGCTAGTTTCAAGATAAATTGACGCATACTTTCGCGCTTTTGTTCTTCGGATTCACGAAGTTCTTGCTGGGCGTGTCGTATTTCGGTAATATCCCGACCAATTCCATGAATTCCGATGATCTGGTTATTTTTCATTATAGGACGCATTTTTAACCAGATGGGGCGAATTTCACCGGATTTGGTCATAACATTTAGTTCTGTACCAGTTGGACCATCTGTAAGAACTTTCAAATAACACCGAATTATGCGGAATTGATGTTCGGGATGGATTAAAGTTAAGGGATTGATGGCAAACAATTCTTTTTTAGAGTAGCCGGATAAGTTTTTAAAGTGGTTGTTAACCGATAGAAATTTACCGGTTTTATCCATAGTCCAGATGAGATCATTGGCGTTTTGGAATAGGTCGCGGTATTTTTCTTCACTGGTTCGGAGTTTGTTTTCGATTTTTTTACGCGTATTGATTTCTTTAAGGAGTTGTCGGTTGGTTTTTCTTAATTCCGCGGTGCGCTGATTGACTTGTTTTTCGAGTTCAGATCGAGCATTGCGCAGGAAATTTTCCATTTCCCTCTGATCGGTAATATCGCGGATATAGATGGCAATGTTGTTGACCTCCTGGTCCATTCCAATAATAGGATAAAGATGATAGTGAAAAATTCGTCCCCGGTTTTCGTCCTCGAATTCCTGCGGTAGTTTGGTACTGATACATTTATCGAGGAATATTTTTCGGCGCTCGAATAAATTTAGAGGTGAGAACTCACTTAGATTATGATTGATTACCTCGTTCTCCGAGGCTTGAAAATGTTTCAAAACCGAATTGTTAGCGGCTAAGATATTACCGTCAGGGTCAATTAACATTGCCAGATCAATAGGAGCATTGAGCAGAACGCGAGCGACTTCTTCACTGCGTTTTAAGGATTCTTCGGCTTTCATCCGAATATTGATTTCGCGGTTTAATTCCACATTGGCTTCGGCGAGTTCCTGGGTTCTTTCCTGGACTTTTTCTTCAAGTTGGTTATGTGCCGCCTCAAGGGCTTTGGACTTTTCAATCAAGGCTTGAGTGCGATCAACCACCTGCTTTTCTAGTTCTTCCTTCTGATGGCGGATAACCGCGATGCGTATGTAGTTTATCAAAACAACAACACCTAAACCAAGAACCCATATTAGTATTTTGAACCAAGCTGTTTTCCAGAAAGGTGGGACAATTTTAATATTGATGGTGGCTTCGCCACGACTTAAAACTCCGTCCGAATTTTCGCCTTTGACTCGGAAAGTATATTGACCGGGTGGGACTTTAGAATAGCTAACGCTATTAGTTTTAACGCATTTTTTCCAATCTTTATCATATCTTTCTAAAATGTAGTAGTATTTATTTTCAGCGGGGATATAGTAGTCCAGTAAACTAAAACTGATGGTGAAGTAATTCTCATTCCAAGGTAGGTCTAATGTGATCTGGTTAGGAGAATGATTGGAAATTATTTTTTCAGTATAGTCATTTTTAAATTTCGTAATAACGATATTGGGGACATATTTTTTATTAATGCTATCCGGATGAAAATAAGTATAGCCACATTTACCACCAATCATAATCCAGCCGGAACGTAGTCGGCAGTAATTCCTTAATATATTATTTTTGAGGTAGCTGGGTTCTCTGATGTCAGAGGTTGATCTGTCTTTGTAATAGTAATTTACATTGTCATTGCGATCGAAGAGGGTAAAAGTATTCAATATTGGATTGTGTTTTATGATTCCTTGAGTGGTTCTAAACCAGAAAATGCCATTATGATCTTCAATTATGCCGGTAATTGGGTATTTCCAGATATATCCCGTCTTTTCGGTACGATAGACAAATTTCTTTGTCAGCGGATTGTATGAAATCAAGTATGGTAACGACGAGGTCAACCAAATCTGACCATCTTGAGCTTCGTATAAACGGTAAAAACCTTCGTCACTTTCCGGCATAAAAATCAAAGTACTGTCAGAAATTAATTGATAAGTACCGCTATTTCGGTCAAATAAAATGAGTCCGTTGCGAGTCGCTAACCATAAATTATTGTTCCGATCTTCCAGAATATCGTAAATGATATTTTTGTTCGGGACGTTCTTAGTCGGTTCAGAAATTGAGTAATATTTTCTTTGATTGGTTTGGCGATCGTAGCGGCATAAACCAGCGGCGGTACCCAGCCAAAAATTACCCTCGTGATCTTCATAGATAGCCGGTATATGGTTGGCTCTAATCGAATTTTGCTTATTCGGCTGATTTTTAGTGACGTGATTTAAATAGATAAATTCTTGAGAAGATGGATTGAGTTTGAATAATCCAAGAGTAGTACCCACCCAGATTGTATTTTGAGAGTCTTCATAAATATGTAATGTGCCCGGTGGTGGGCTTTCTTGATTGGAGAGCTTTAGGGGGAAAATTTTGACATTCTTAGTTTTCGGATTGTAGCGCAGAACCTTTCCTTTTAGACCAAACCAGAGGTTATTTTCGTGATCTTCAAGAACATCGTTCACATTGTCGTTATTAAAATTAATGCTTTCCGATATTGAACGTAAATCCATAAAAGGGCGTGGTAAAGAAAATCTAAACACACCACTATATTGAGTAGCGAGCCAGGCCGAACCGCTTTTATCAATGAAAAAACAGTTAATATTATTAACCGATATTTGATTTTCATCATAAGGGTCGGTCGAATAATGCCAGAATATTTCTGTTTCCGGATCATATCTAAAGAAGGTCTCGTTCTGATTGCATTGGCTTCCAACTACCCATATTTGTCCGCCACTCCCCTCATATAATTGATTGATGGTAAAGTAATAGTAATTTTTTATCGGATCCTGGTAGGGATTTATTTCACTGCCGTCCGGTTTGAGCGGCAATAGATAATATTGCAATGAGCCGTCGGCAATGGAATATTTTGCCAGAAATTTATGGGCGGCTATCCACAGGTTTTGATTACAATCGAGTAATATATCATCAATTTTAAAAGAGAAACGGTTGAAGTAATAATTAAGATTCTGGAAGTCGTCTTCGTTAACCCGGCCGGTATTTATATCGTATTCGACTATGCCGTATTGACTTAAACCTAACAGTAATTTTCCATCGCCTTTATTTATTATTCGATGAATTACATAATTGGCAGGCAATACAGAATTATCGTCAAATACTAAAGGACTGATTTTTTTTATGTGATATGAACCATTTTGATTAAAGGCTTTCAAAATTTGGTTATTTTGTTGTCTGATATCAGTGACCGAGAAATAGAAATTACCCAAACGATCTTCGGCTATATCAATAATGCTGGGAATCGAATCGTTCGGCGATAGGATATGAATGAAACCGTTGGTAAGCGGATCGTATTTATCGATACAACCTTTATGAGGGATGTCGCCCACTGAACCGATAATCCAGAGCGCACCTTTTGAATCAATAAATAATCGCTTAATATTTTGACAGGTGAGAGAAGTGGCTACTGAATCTTCGGGATGATAAGTAACAATCTCGTTCCCATCGTAGCGGCACAATCCATTTTCTCTGGTGGCATACCACATAAATCCAATTGAATCCTGAACAATGGAGGTGATATGGTTACTGGGTAGTCCTTTTTCAGTGTTAATCTTCTCGAAATGCAAGCGTTTGCCGGGTTTGATGACCGTTTTAGCAATTGATATTTGGGCATTTGTGATTAATAAACAAGTAGATATATTTAGAATCAATAACCTCGAAAAGCGGCCGCCTCTTAGGACGGCTGGTTTCTCGTTATTAATTTCCGGTTTTTTAAAAATACTTCTCATCGCGTTAAGCCGAATTATCTTCCAACCAGCTTAATTTAAAAATAATTTTGAGGATGTAAAGATAGAATGTAACTTTCTATGTGATTTTTATTCAAATTAGAGTGGCTAAAAATCAGAAAACCAACCAGCAAAATTATTTAAAAACTCTTATTAGCCAACGTTCAAAAGGTATTTAAAAAATTAGAGAGGTTATTATGCATCAAACCATCAAAATTTTCCTGATCGCTTTGATTTTGCCAACCCTGATTTTGGCCGGTGATCTGTTCTTCAGCGAATATATCGAAGGATCGAGTAATAATAAAGCAGTTGAAATTTACAATAGTACTGGAACAATTGTCGATTTGACAAATTATCGTATAGTCCGATCCAATAATGGAGCCACTGTTGTTCAAGATTCGATTGTTCTATCTGGTACATTAAATGATAAATCTGTTTATGTAGTTGGTAATCCATCTGCAGCAAGTGCAATATTATCTGTTTCAAATACAACTCATACTATAACGTATTTTAACGGAGACGATTATCTTGGGCTTCAAAAACTTATCAGTGGGACATGGACGACTATTGATGTTTTGGGACAATTTGGCGAAGATCCCGGTACTGCTTGGAGTGTTGCTGGAGTTACCGATGCGATGGCTGAGCATACTTTAGTGCGAAAACCGACTGTATCACAGGGCAATACCGATTGGACCTCTTCAGCCGGTACTTCGGCCGATGATTCAGAATGGGAAGTTCATCCTCAGAATACATTTACTTATTTAGGTTCGCACGTCTGGAGTGGCGGTGGTAATGTTTCTCCTATGGCAAGAGCCGGTTTAGACCGGGTGGAGCGTTTTAATGTAACTGTGACTTTAGATGGTTCGATCAGTAATGATCCCGACGGTTCAATTGTCAGTTATACTTGGACGCAAATTTCGGGAACATCAGTTACACTGTCGGCTACTGATCAAGCCATTGTCACTTTTACTTCACCGTCTAGTGTAGAGACTCTAATGTTTGAACTGGTTGTTACCGATAATGAAAGCGCTATTGGAAAAGACAGTGTGACGATTTATGTTGATCCCAGTCCTATTATTATTAGTGAATATGTTGAAGGGACTTCGAATAATAAATATATTGAAATTTTTAATGCCAGTAACGAATTAATTAATTTGACAAATAACGGTTATGAATTACGTACTAGTTTCAATGGTGCGAATAATTTTTCAAGTTCTTTCAGTGATTGGGGATCAAGGGCAAGTATTCCAGCTGGTTCCGTAATTGTCTTAGCAAATGCACAAGCTGCCATTTATCCATCACCTGATATTTTAGTACCTTCATCCCTTTCATCGCCTTTGAATTTTAATGGAAATGATGCTGTGGCTTTGTTTCGTAACGGATTGATTGTTGACATAATAGGTGAGCCCACAAAAATTGATACAATATTAGATAATCGAACAATGAGGCGTAACAGTACAATTACTTTTGGTAGCTATACATATATTGAAAGTGAATGGATTGAATTTGGTACGGACAATGTTGAAAATCTCGGTTCGCATAATACTAATCCCAATGCGCCGCTGGTCAGTGATATTACTGTTTCACCCGATTTTATCACTTTGGAGGACGAGATTACCGTCAGCGCAACGATTACGCCGGTGGTAGGGAGTATTACTTCGGCAACGATTTATTACGGAGCGCCCGGTAGTTTGATCAACACCGCGGTGATGTGGAAGGAAACCGGTGATACCTGCTGGATGGGCAATATACCGCCTCAGACCGGCAATAGCATTATCGAGTTTTATATTTATTGCAAGGACGATCAGTCACCAGCCAACTCCGGAAAATCAGCTACCCAAACGCTGATAATCGCCAATAGCACTCCCGAGACAATCGCCAATGTTCATACAAACATTGAGTCTTTAAATGGCAAAATTGTCACGATTCGAGGAATTGTCACGATCGGCGCTGGTGTTCTGGCAAATGATTATACTTCAGCTTACATCCAGGATGCGTCCGGTCGCGGTTTGAATCTGTACAAGAGTGGCAAATTATATTCTGATATTACGCGCGGTGATGAATTGATGGTAGTCGGTTATGTTGAGAAATTTTTCACGACCATTGAAGTTACTAATTTTATCTATAAGAAAATCTCCAGTGGCAACGAATTGCCACCGGCTCAGGTCGTAACGGTCGCCGGTGCTAATAGCAGTGACTGGGAAGGCACACTGATCGAGTTTTCCGGAATGGTAACCAAACAGGAAACTTCCGATGAGGCGACTAATATTAGCGTTTCGGCTGGGACTGATACGACTATAGCCCGGATTCCCGACGCTACCGGAATTGACGTTGCATCTATCACACTGGGCAATTCTTATAAATTCAGAGGAGTCGGCAATAAATATAAAAGTACTTATCAAACCCTGATCGGCTACGCCGAAGATATTGTTCCATTAACCGCGATTAAAGAGAGTAAAACTAATGCTCTGACTTTCAAACTCAACCCGGCTTATCCCAATCCGTTCAATCCGGCGACCACGATTAGTTGGCAGTTGGATAAAAATGGTGCTTACGAAGTTGTCGTGTTCAATGTTCTTGGCCAGAAAATTGACGTAATTGCCAGCGGTTATGCCACCGCCGGAAGTTATGCGAAAATCTGGAATGCCGCCAAGTTTCCATCCGGCGTGTATTTTGTTCAACTGCAAGCCGGAAACCGCGTAAGAACGCAAAAAATGTTGTACTTGAAGTAACCTATGAAAAAACGAATTATTCTACCTGGGCTGATTCTATTGCCGGTTTTACTATTAACGGCGCAGGATCACGTCGTCATTTCCGAGATTGTCCTCCAGCCGAGTAATGCCGAATACATCAAACTTTACAACCCGACGGATAATGCAGTTGACCTGAGTAATTATTATCTTACCGACGGCACTGATCCATCAAACCAAAAATATTACTATAATCTACCAACCGGTACCAATTTCTGGAGTGGAAGCGGTTCGGATTTCATAGTACGTTTTCCGCCGGGTTATAGCATTGAGGCGCAATCAGAAATCATTATCGCGGCTACGACCACCGCGGCTTATGAAAATTATTACGGATCTTCGCCCGGCTTGTCGGTTAAAGACGATTTGCTAAATGCAATCGACGGGCAGAATACGAAAGGTATCGGTACAGCTTATTTAGATAATGCAGCGGAAACACTGGTACTGTTTTATTGGGATGGCTCATCGCCGACGGTCAAAGATGTTGATTATATTCTTTGGGGCAGTCTAATCTGCGCCGTTGATAAAAGCGGCATTGCTGGTTACCAGAACGATACGCCGGTCGAACAGCAGACTTTTACGCCGACCCACCAGGACGGTCAAAAGCTCCAGCGCATTAGTGATGAAGGCTCAGAGCCATCATCAGGCGGCAATGGCATTACCGGTCATAACGAAACCGGCGAGGACCTCGACGACACCTGGCAGGTGGTTGCCGTCGGCAATACCAAACCAAAATTATCCAGTATCAATTATTCGCCGAGTAGTCCGCTTGTCGGTCAGGTTATAACTTTTTCGGTGAATGTTACCGACGATGGATCAATCGCGGCGGTTAGATTGATTTATACTTTTCAATCGGAGACTGGTACCGTGGAAATGTCGCTGACTACCGGAAATACTTATTCTGTTACCATTGGTCCATTTTCAGTTGCCGGTATTCTTTATTATCAGATTGAAGCCGAAGATGAATCTGGTCTAATCAGCACTTCTAATCAGAATATGATTACAATTCAAGCGCCACCGGAAATGCTGACTATCAAAACCATCCGCGAAAATTGGGACGAATATAACGGTCAAACCGTAACTCTGCGAGGTGTGGTGACAATCGGGTCGAATATTCTTATTACCAGCCGAACCTCGGCTTATTTTCAGGATGTTTCGGGAAGAGGATTGAACCTCTTTGCTTCCGCAATTACCAACCTGATGCAGGGCGATTCCATCGAAGTGACCGGCGAACTGACCGAATACAATGGAGTCAAAGAATTAACCAACTGGACTAATAGTTATACCGTTCTGGCTCAAAACGTCCCGATAACGAGTACTGCCAAAGTATATATTTCGGAATTGGCGAATAATTTGACTGATTGGGAAGGCAGTTATGTCGAAATTCACGGCACTGTAGCGGAACGCAGTAATCCGACCGCCACTAATCAGGGATGTAACGTTGTTATTGAAGATGAAACTGCCCGAACGACTGTGCGCATCTGGAATACGACTGGAGTGCTTTATAATTCGCTGGGCGAAATCGTCAATGAATATACCGATTCATTATTGACCCTCGGCAATCAGGTAATTGTGCGCGGGGTTGTCGGTATTTATAATAATGCACCGCAAATCCTGCTGGGTTACGCCTCGGATGTTGAGCCTTACATTGTTGGTGAAGTTGGAGAAGGACGCACCAAAATCAGCGTGGCACCTTATCCTTTCGTACCGAAATTAGGCGAAGTCATCAAGTACACCTATGAATATCCGGCGAATTGCCGCGCCATTGTGCGAGTTTATGACCTGTCAGGTCGGTACATCACGACGCTGGTGGACAACTATTTTGCCGTTTCCTGGAAAAGGGAAGATACCTGGAACGGGCGCAATGAATTGAATCAGCTGGTGCCGCCCGGTAATTATATTTTGCATCTACAAACGACCAATCGTTCGACGGGAAAATCCCAGATTTCAATTGCGCCGGTAGTAGTAGGAGTGAAATTCTGATGAGAACTTTTAAGCACCTGTTAATTGCTTTTTTATTTATTATAATTCCGATCGCACTCTGGGCTCAGGTTTTCACCCAGGTGAACGAAATCGCCGCCCCAATCAGCGCTACCGGTTCATCCAATTTAGCAAATATCGGTTCAGCCTGGGCACAACTCAACAATCCAGCCGGTTTGTGTCGTTTAACCGCTCTCGAATTAGTCGGCGGTTTATACAGACCTTATGGACTTTCGTATTATAATAGTGCCGTGGCAATTATCGCTATGCCAATCGGCAAAGTCGGCACAATGGCAATTGGCTATCAAGGCAGTTCGACCTCTTATTCCGGCAATTCCTTGACGAGTGAAACGGCTTTTAGCCTGTCGCACGGTTTTTACCTGCAAAAAGACCTATTTTCGACGCTATCGCTCGGCTATACTCTCAATCTCTACCAACTTGATTATGGTCATTCAGCGGGCGTTTCCGGCGACGGGAGCGACGGGATGGATTTGGGTAGCGGGTTTGGTTTTGGACTTGATCTGGGCATCCAGGGTAGCCTGCATGAAAGAAGCTGGATCGGATTATTTGTTAAGAATATCAATTCGCCGGAAATGGGGAGTGCCTTGAGCGCTCAGCGCCTTCCCAGGAGTGTGGCAATTGGTTTAGGCTATGAACCTTATTACGGATTGACGACCAATTTTGTGATTTACCAGAAAATCGGAACGGATAAGACTCAGTATCGTGCCGGATTGGAATACCGTATTGTACCGTGGTTAGTCCTGCGAACCGGCGTCAATACCGAACCGAACCGCATCGGCTTTGGCTTCGGAATCGAGAAATGGGGCATTCTGGCAGATTACGCTTATATCAGTCACCCGCTATTACCCGAAACTCATCAATTCAGTCTGGGCTATTCATTCAGGAAAAATGAAAAGTAAATTTATGAGGCATTCAAAGTATTGTTGGCTATTGATCCTATTTATAATGGCTCTGAACATTATTGTTGGTGCTGTCGAACTTGAATCGAAAATTGACCTCAATACAGCCGACGAAGTCGAACTGGCGCAGTTGCCGTTGACTCGCCAACAATTGGAAGATATTCTATACTGGCGGGAATACATTGGCCCATTTAGTAGTATATTCGACTTAAAGAATATCAAAAGTATTGACCATGAAACTTTTTTGAAACTGAAAGAACTAACCCAAATCTCGCCGGTTTTTCTGGAAGAATCGGAAAAACGCATCGAAGATAATTATTACAAAGTCGAGCAATGGATTTCCGATGACGGTGCCAGTGAGAATACCGTCAATAACTGGATTGATATGCTCTCCAATCCAGTTAATATCAACAAACTTAGCTATTTTGAATTGCGGAATCTAGCGGGACTAGCTCCAAGCGACGCCGTGGCGATCGTTAACCGCCAAAAACAGGGCGAGATTAAAAACCGCACCGATTTACGCAGTACCGAGGGGTTGACCTATTACGGTTTTTCCAATTTGGAAGATTTTATTCGCTATACCGATGACGATAACGTTCACAGGTTCGGCGGCAGTTTTTCGAGCGTGGTCAAGAATATTACCCTCAGTCAGACTCCCAGCGATGACGCCGATTCATACGCCGCTTTCGTCCAGCTGGATCAGCCGCTGGACACTTATTACAAAATGCGTTTGCACTGGGGCACGAAGTTCCGTCTCGAAGGTTCTTACTTGCGCAATTTGGGAGAGGAAACGATTTATTATCAGGGTACCAAAATTCCGCAATTCAAAGCCTTTTTCGAAATAAATAACGTTGAAATCGGCGCGGTAAAATTGAACAAAATCGTAATCGGTGATTATTTGGCTGGTTTTGGGCAAGGGGTGACTTTTGAAGCTACCGACTTTTTTATGCCGCGCAAAACCGGATACGGTTTTCGCAATCGGCTGAACGGTTTAAGTGGCAATTCTTCGCGCATTACGCAATACGGCTTGCGTGGTATTGGTGCGGAAGCCCAAATCGGTAATCTGATTGGCACCGGATTTTTCTCCATCAATAATCGAGACGCAGTTGTCAATGATGATGGTTCGTTTTCGACTCTAATTACGATGTATCCGCGGATGTCACACGGTTTGTACGGCAATATTCCGCATAATATGATCAATGCCGTCAAAGAAATGGTGATCGGCGGCAACGCCAAATATTCTTTTGTGCCGGGAACGTATTTAGGTTTGACAATTTACCAGAGTCTGTATGACCGGGAATTAGATTTACAAGTTACCGAGTCACTGCTTGACCCTTCCGGCTATAGCAAATATTTAACCCAAATCGGCAATTCCGCCGATGCGGAAATTAATGCCTCTTACGAGTCATCGGCTCCATCTTCAATCTGGTCATCTGCCAAATCTATCCGGCGAGTTTACGGACTGGAATTTTCGACGGTCATTAGTAATTTGACCCTGCAAGGTGAATATGCCGAACTGGATAAAGACTTGAAGTTAGGCGATCGTTCCGGCGATCCGAGTGCGCTGGTGGTGTCTGGTTATTTACAGTTTGATAATTTTAATTTCCTTATGCTCTATCGGGATTACGACCTGGACTTCGATAATCCTTACCAGCGCAGTTATAGCAATTATCAGCGCTTCAAGGGTACGATTTACGAGGATGTATATTATCTCAAAGACCCCAGCCTCGCCTATCTTTATTCGGCTACGGCTCAGCCTCAGGCAGAACGCGGATTGTATCTATCAACTCGCTATCAATTGCACCGCAGCTTAATCGCCACCGCCGAACAGGATATTTGGACTCGTGTAGCCGATAACGCCCAATATTACCGCACCGTGCTTAATCTGGAATATCGTCCGGTTTTCAAGTATCGGTTCAAGGTTCGCCAGAAATGGCAACATCGGGATAAGACCAATACTCTCACGCCGGTTTTCTATCAGTCTAATGAAACTCGCCTCGAAGCCACTATGCGGATGTCGCGTTATAACCAGGTAAAACTGTTATATTCAATTTCGTTTACCGAATTTACCACACGCTCACGACTGGTTATTAATGCCGAAACCGGTGAAACTTCTTATGTCGGCAATGCCGGTTCGCCCAGTGATGCGCTTGGTCTGACCGTTACTCATAATGTCAATGAACGACTCAAACTGATTGGTTCGGTGATGACCTATAGCGGCTTTCTCTGGAATTTTGAAGACACGGATTTTCGAGTGTTCAATACCGACACGCGCGCGCTTCACGGCTGGATTACAGTTTTCTCACGGCTGTCGCGCGATCTTTCGCTTCGCCTGAAATACAGTTTCGATCTGCATAACCAGTTAGATAATGTAGTGGGTGGAATGATTGATATTGGCGCGGACAGTTCCAATCCAGTCGTCAGCGAAGTATATTATGATAAATTTTATTCGGATTTCAGAATCCAACTTGATTATAGGTTTTAAATGAAAAAGAAAATATTCATTCTGACATTTGTGTTAATCGTTAGCTCAACTGGCTTAAGCCAGAGTTTCTTTAGCCCGTTGATTGGCGATTTACCGTCGGTAGCCGACGCGCGGTCGTTAGCGGTCGGCTTATTAGGCTGGGGTGATGGGGGAAGCGCTTCGGCTTTACTCACAAATTCGGCTTTGCTGGGATACAGCAAACAAAAATTGTCGCTAACCGCGGGATTAAATGCATTTTCCGTTAAAGAAAAACGCAGTTTCCCGGTGCAGGATAGTTATGGCGATTTTTTGGCTGACAATACTTACGTGTTGAACCAGAACTGGTTTCCAGATTTTCAGGTTGGAATTAACACCAAACCTCTGGCGCGCATCCGGTTGGCAATGCTGTTAAATCATACCAATCTGAGTGATTTCCAGTATGAAGAGGAAGTCAGAGGCTCGTTGTACGGTGAATACAATCGCGATCCGCTGGTGGGTTATAACCGACTATCGAACCGCTATTCAGTTTTCAATACTTCGTTGGGAATGGCAGTAAATCCATGGAAATCACTCTGGTTAGGAGCGGCGTTAAATTTTATTACCCCGGATTTTTCCGAGCAAAAATATGAGATTCAGGTCATCAAGCCCAGCGACTACCAATCTTCCGATCACACGATTTCCTACGTCGTCGAACCGAAATTCGAGTCGGCGATTACCGGCAATTTCGGGATGGCATTTGACGTTACCAAGCATCTCAGCCTTGCGATTTCTTACCGATTACCATACAACACAGTCCAGAAAGGCGGTTTACTTTATTTAGTAAATGACACTACCCAGACTCTGCCGGTACTGGCGATTGATTCGGTTTTTACTATCGAAAAAGTTACCTATCATCAACCGGGTGAATTGCGGTTTGGATTATGTTTAAAACCAGTAAATATAATTCCGACACAATTGTTTTTCGAAATCGTCTATCAGAATTGGAAAGATGCCTCGGCTAAATATCAGTTTAGGAGTGACGCCAATCCGAATGATATTCCGAATAATTTTTCGGACGTGCCGATTCCTTATCGCAATGTGACGAAAATCCATCTTGGCATCGAACATATTTTCTTTTCCGGTATGCCTTTGCGGTTCGGATTTTATCACGATCCTAATCCGATCAATGCCGAGATGAATCGCAATTGGTTCACGGCGGGCACCGCTTATCAATTTGGTAATTTCAATCTCGAAATTTCCGGAGCTTTTACAACTTGCGATTACAAGTATCACGACCTTTTTCCAATTGCGGTAGAAAAGCGGGTCGAATTTGATACCGTTCGCGAAAGTTATCTGATTGGAATGGCAACCTTGAGGTACAATTTTTAATCTATGAAATACAAAAGATCATCTATTATTTTAATTGTCGTTCTAATAGCAGAGACGCTTTTGGCGGCTGAAAAATTTCCCGCTAAAGATTACTTGAAAATCGTAACGATTTTTACCAATGATATGCACGGTGGAATTGATCGGAGCGAAGCCAGTTTTATTAATCCCGATTTTCCGCCGATGCTGGGTGGCGGAGCAGTCGCGGGACGTTATATTTTACAAAAGCGTCAGGAAGCCGCCCAAAATGGCTGGGGATTCTTATTAGTTGATGCCGGAGATTTTTATCAGGGGACGCCGCTGGGAACGGTTTCGGAGGGCGAAGCCGTTATCGAATATATGAATACCGTCGGCTATGATGCCCTGACTATCGGGAATCACGATTTCGATAATGGCTGGAAAAATCTGAAAAAATTGGCGGAGAAAGCTAATTTTCCATTTCTAGCGACTAACCTTTACCGCAAATCAACCGGAGAATTGGCTGAATTTGTTAAGCCGTATATCATCAAAGAAATTCAGGGAATAAAAATCGGCATCATCGGAGCGACGCTTTCTGCGACGCCCAGTATGAGTTATCCGGAACACATTGAAGACCTGGATTTCCGCCCTGAGATTGAAGGAATCAAACGCTATTTACCGGAATTAAAGGCGCAAGGTGCCAATACGGTTATCGTTCTGACGCACGCCTGGTTAGCCTACGATCCGGAAGAAGGCTATAAGCAAATGATGGCTGATCTCAGTGACGGAGAACTGGGTGAAAGTTATAATACCAGCGCGCAGGCTATTGCTCATCGGATTCCGGGGATTGATATTATGTTTTCTGGTCATTTGCATCGCGGCTTTTACGAGCCGTGGGAAGATCCGCTTAATCATACCCTGATTTTCCAAAATTATGCCAATGGCAGTAATCTGGGACATGTGAATTTTTATATTCATCGCCAGACCGGAACTCTGGCGGGTTACGATTATGAATCTGACGACGGCGCGATATTCACCTTGTTTGAAGATGACTTTTTGCCGGATACCAGTCTGACACGACTGATTGATTTCTGGGTCCAAAAAGCCGAAGCCGGATTCGACGAGGTCATCGGTTTAGCGACCGGACAAATCTATCGCTCGAGTAGCGGCGAATCACCGATGGGCAACCTGATGGCTGACGCCATGCTTGCCAGTACAAAAGCCGACATTGCTTTTTCTAATTTTGGCGGAGTCAGAGCCGACCTGCCTGCTGGGCAAATTACTCCTCGGCATGTTTTCAAAGTAATGCCGTTTGGCAATCGTATCGTCATAATGAAGGTAACCGGCAAATTTTTGAAAGAATTAGTCGAAGATCGCGTTTCAGGTAGCAATCAAGGTATGCTTGTGGGCGGGGCTGAAATCGTAATAGATCGCAATCAACCCGATGGTTCGCGAGTTATAAAATTCAACATTGGCGGAAAACCTATCGAGTATGAGCGAGAATATACTCTGGCTGTTACGGATTATTTGGCGGAAGGGAATTCTGGTTATGACCTATTGACGACCATTACGCCGGATCGAATCAATTACACCGGCATTCTTCTGCGGCAAGCGATGATTGATTATATTAGAGAACATTCTCCTATCGTTCCGAAAACTGATGGGCGATGGCGGGAGATTAGGTAAGATTAAGATCGAGGTTAAGGTTTAAAACTACTATAAAATTTATTTTGATTTTGTCCCTGCTCGCTTTTTCATTTCAATGTAAGCCGGTGACGATAAAAATAAGTGAGAGTGGTGCCGGCAGTATATTAGAAATGAAGAAGGGTGATAGTCTGGAAATTGTCCTGCAAGCCAATCCGACTACCGGTTATCGCTGGGAAGTAGCTTCCAACGATACCAGTGTATTAAAAAACATTGGCATCGAATACCAGGCTGATAAAGTACCGTCGGGTATTGTAGGTTCAGGTGGGAAAACAATAATGCGTTTTATGGCGATAAAAGAGGGCGAGACCTTTTTACAGTTAGTTTATCGCCGACCATTTGAGAAGGATATGCCGCCGGTTAAAAAATTTGAGCTAATTGTTGTGGTCAAACATTAACCGATAAGGAGCTTGCATGAAAAAGGTTTACGTTCCTATGATTTTATGCGTGATATTTTCCGTGATTTTTGCGCAGGAGCGAAATCCTCAAATGACTCCGCTTGACTCGGAGTTTATCAATTATATAGAAATGGTAAAAAAGGGTGAGGTAAAGAAATTTACGCCCGAAGGATACGCCCTTGGCTATATTCCGCATCCATTGACATTTGAAACAGAAATTCCGATACATCTTCAGAAGCAAGTTTCGTTACCGGAAAGGTATGACTTGCGAGAGGAAGGTAAACTAACCTCGGTAAAGGATCAGAAAGATTGCGGTTGTTGCTGGACATTTGCGACTTACGGTTCGATCGAATCAAGATGGAAAGCTTTAGAATTGGGGGATTATGACCTTTCTGAACAAAACCTTAGAAATGGCCATGGCTTTCTTTTAGGTTCCTGCGAAGGCGGTAATGCCAAAATGGCAACTGCCTATTTCAGTCGCGGAAATGGCCCAATTGCCGAAGTTGATGACCCTTACAATGTAAAAGATAGTATTTATGTTTCGGGTTTAAGTTCTCAAGCCTATGTTCCCGACGCTCGATTTTTACCGGATGACATAAATATCCTTAAACAGATTGTATATACTTATGGCGCTGTATATACCGATATGTTCTGGGATAATACTTATTATAATTCACAAAATCATACCTATTATAGTTATGTGGACACTAGTACCAACCATGCAGTCCTGCTGGTAGGATGGGATGACAGTAAGGAGACTGCTGGTGGCACAGGAGCCTGGATTATAAGAAATAGCTGGGGTTCAGGTTTCGGGGAAAATGGCTTTTTCTACATTTCCTATAACGATACCAAAGTAAATACGAGCCCGGCTTTCTGGCCAAATCGTATGGATTACAATCCAAACGCTAATGTTCATTACTACGACCAATTAGGATGTGTTACATCGTTTGGTTGGGTTGATAACTCCCTTGATCAACCTGATTATGAAGATTATGGTCTGGTAAAATTTGTTATATCTACTGACCAAAAAATTACCAAAGTAGGAACTTGGGTGCATTCTTCCAATTCGACAGTGAATTTTTATATTTATGATAATTTTGATGGGAGATCTCTTTCGACTCTTTTGGGTTCAACCGGAGATAAAATCTGTGATTACGCCGGTTACTATACCTTTGATTTGCCCGATTCGATAGAAGTAAACAGTGGTGATGATATTTACATAAAAGTAAAATACAATACTCCTGAGACTCAATATTCTCTTCCGGCTGAGACGTTTATTACCGATTATGCTGACCCAGTTATCGAAACAGGTAAATGCTGGATTAGTAGTACAGGGAATAATAACTGGCTCGCAATAGGAGATAATACCGATTATAAATATGATCTCTGCGTTAAAGCTTATGGTGTTTCAACTAATACAGGGATTGTGGGTGGAGATGATATAATACCAGAGCAAATCCTTCTTTATCAGAACCAACCGAATCCTTTTAATCCAGTAACAACAATCCGTTATTCATTATCAACCTCGCAATATGTCGTATTGAAAGTTTATAATGTCCTTGGCAATGAAGTGGCTACTTTGGTGAATGAATATAAAACACCTGGCAATTATGCAGTAAACTTCGATGCAACTGATTTAACCAGTGGCATTTATCTTTATCAAATGAAAGCGGGAAAAAATATCCAAACTCGCAAACTTATGGTACTTAAATAGTATCAAGTGACATCAAGATAGGTAGTATTTTCTCTTGTGAATTAAAAGCCGGTTTGTTTTTACCATTAGATTAACCTGAATTATTCTAAATAATTTTTTATAGGATTAACATTATTTTTGTTAAAATTGTGAACTAAAGGTTATTTGAGTGATGATGTAAAAAGTAAGATTATGAAACTATTATTGTGGATAAAGATATCAAAAGTGTGAAATCTAAAATTTTTATTTGGCTATTTCTAATTGTCAATGGTTAGTAAATAACTATGCAAAAAACCGAAATCATAGAATTTTTGCAAGGTAAGGATGACAATTGGTTATTCAATGAAGCCGATCGCATTCGGCGGGCGGTTTTCGGCGATGAAATTTATCTTCGTGGTATTATCGAGTTCACCAATTACTGTCGGCAGAATTGCTACTACTGTGGATTGCGCCGTTCCAATCGCGCCGTCCAGCGCTATCGGTTATCGCATGAGGAAATTATAGCCGCAGTGGAAACTGCCGCTAATGAAAAAATTCCGACGATCGTTCTGCAGGGTGGGGAAGACCCCTACTATTCAGCGGAATGGATTGCCGATTTAATCCGCAAAATTATTGATAAATATGATCTGGCGATTACCCTTTCACTCGGCGAACAGACTCCGGAAGTTTTACAATTATGGCGAAAGGCAGGCGCGACCCGGTATTTGTTGCGCATCGAAACCTGGAATCGGGAAAATTATGGCTCTTTACGGCCAGGCAAACGATGGGAAGACCGGCTGAATTGCCTGAAAGTTTTACGAGAACTGGATTACGAAGTCGGTAGTGGAATTATGGTGGGATTGCCCGGTGAAACTTTGGCAACGCTGGCTGATGCCATTATCGGATTGACTGAACTTGATCTTGATATGATCGGGATTGGTCCATTTCTGGCTCATCCTCAGACACCTTTGAAAGATAAGCCGAATGGTTCAATCCAATTGACTCTGCGAACGCTGGCGCTGGTGCGCATTCTGAACCCCTATGCCAATATGCCTTCGACGAGTGCTATGGAATGTGCCGAAAAAGGCGCTCGTCTTGCGGCTCTAAAAATTGGAATGAATGTCATTATGCCGTCAATAACTCCGGAGAGAGTCAAATTGCTCTACAACATTTATCCCGGCAAAAATGCCGATAGCGATGCTTCTGAACATTCGATACCAGCCGTATTGGAAATTATCCGTGAGGCGGGATTTCACCGCAGTCTTAGCAAGGGGATTTCACCGAATCTTATTCGGCGTCACGAATCCCAAAATATTTTATCTAAGTAAATGATTTTTTCAATGGAGTATAAATGCAAAATGTCAAAGTAAGTGAATGGACGAAAAAAGTAATCAAGCCCGATGAGATCGAAAAGTATCTCATAGAAGGCAAGGATTTTATTGATGAAACCGTCATTACATCTCAACTTAAATCCGCCGCCAATCCGGATAAATCTCGCGTTCGTGAGATTTTAGCGAAATCTTTAGAGATTGAACGACTCGAACCGGAAGAGACGGCAACATTGCTGAATGTTACTGACGACGATCTCTGGGAAGAAATGTACTTAGCCGGTCTGGCAGTTAAGCGGAAAGTTTACGATAATCGTATCGTATTCTTTGCCCCGCTGTACTGCAGTAATCTTTGCGTTAATAACTGCGCTTATTGCGGTTTCCGCTATGAAAATAAAGAAGAGAAACGTCGAATTTTAACTATGGGAAAAATTCGCAAAGAAACCGAAGCCGTGATTAACGAAGGGCATAAGCGTATGATCGTAGTCTTCGGCGAGCACCCGCGCTCGGCGGTGGATTACATTGCCGAAACCATTCGCACGATTTACGACGTCAAGGTCCCGGTTAAAACCGGCTTTAGTGCGATTCGGCGCGTCAACGTCAATGCCGCTCCGATGAGTATCGCCGATCTGAAGAAACTCTGGGAAGTGGGAATCGGTACATTCCAGGTTTTTCAGGAAACCTACCACAAACCGACTTATGCGAATCTGCATCCGCTTAATACTATCAAAGGTAACTATCGCTGGCGTTTGTATGCTTTACATCGAGCAATGGAGGCTGGAATAGACGACGTAGCCATCGGGGCGCTTTTCGGATTGTATGGTTGGCGCTTCGAAGTTATGGGCTTGCTGTATCATACGATTGACCTCGAACGGCATTTCGGTATCGGACCGCATACGATTTCATTTCCGCGCTTGACGCCTGCCAGCGGTTCCTGGTTCAGTCGCAATTCGCAATGGCGGGTTAGTGACGCCGATTTTAAGAAACTGGTTACCGTTTTACGCTTATCCGTGCCTTATACCGGATTAATTGTCACCGCGCGCGAAAGTGCTGAAATGCGTCGCGAAGTTATTGGAGTCGGTTGTACCCAGACGGATGCTTCCACGCGAATTGACATCGGTGGCTATACTTCCGCTCTGCAAGCCCTGGCAAAAAAAGAAAAGGCTGACCAACAGATTGATGAACAACAATTTACTCTCGGCGATACACGCAGTCTCGATGAAGTCGTCCGTGAATTGGCGGAACAAGGTCTGATCACTTCTTTCTGTACCGCTGGCTATCGTTGTGGCCGCACCGGTGGCAAAATTATGAATTTGTTAAAAGGTTGTGTCGAGGGAAAATTCTGTAAGGCGAATGCCGTCTTGACTTTCCGTGAATACCTTGACGATTACGCCTCGCCTGAAACTAAAGCGGTTGGCGAACGATTGATTCAAAAAGAAATCGAGGAAATTAAAGCGATGCCGTTTTTCCAGAAAGGGCGAATGCTGGAAACTTTCGAGAGACTCTATCAGCAAGTTGCCAGCGGCGAACGCGATGTCTATATCTAAAGAAATTTTACAATCAGCCGCGAACCAGACTAACCTACCGGATAAACTAAACGCAATTGCCGGAAAACTGGAAGAAGAATATGGTTTGCAAGTCAACTTTTGTAAAATTTATGGCAAGCGCTGGTCGTATGTAGCCGGTGACCGGAACCTTGAATTTGCTCCTCAGCGCCGCCAATTGACTTCGCGATATGGAATTTTCTATAAACAAAACGACCAAATTAATCCTGACAAAATGAACGAGATTTTTACAGCACTAACCCAAATTCTAACGGAAATCGAAAATGACTGAAGAACACAGTAGTCCAAAATGTCATTTCATTTCCAAAGTCTGGCGAAATTGAAAATATGCAAAGCACCCCCAAAAGCAATCGTCTCCAAATCGGAATTTTCGGTCGTCGCAATGTCGGTAAGTCGTCTTTGATGAATGCGCTGACAAGTCAATATGTCTCAATTGTCTCCGATGTGGCTGGAACTACCACCGATCCAGTCGAAAAGCCAATGGAATTACCACCGCTTGGTCCGGTGCTTTTTATTGATACTGCCGGAGTGGACGATGAAGGCTCCCTCGGCGGACAGCGTATTGCGCGCACGCGTAAAATATTGGAACGAGTAGATCTCGGGATTATCGTTGCCGAAGGGAAAAATTGGAATAAATATGAAGATGATCTGCTGAAGGAATTGCAAAATCGGCACATTCCGACAGTAGTTGCCTTCAATAAATCTGATCTATCACAGCCTTCTGAAAATCTGCAGGCATATTTAAAACAGCAAAATATTCCGTACATCAATACCATCGCAACTGATGGTTTCGGCGTGCTGGATTTGCATAAAATTTTGATCGATACTACTCCGGCTGATTACTTTAATTCCATCGGGATTATTGGGGATTTGGTTAAGCCTGGTGAAATGGCTGTGTTAGTTGTGCCGATTGATCAGGAAGCACCCAAAGGGCGTTTAATCTTACCACAGGTTCAGACGATTCGTGACCTTTTGGATAATAATGCTGGTTGCATTGTCATCAAAGAAAATGAATTAACCTCAGTATTAAATAATTTAAAGCAACCACCGGCGATTGTGGTAACCGATTCGCAAGCTTTTCTGAGGGTTGCCGCCGAAACACCAGCAGATATACCATTAACATCTTTTTCAATTTTATTCGCCCGTTACAAAGGCGATTTGGCAGAATATATTGCTGGAACTCGAACGATTGACAAACTCAAACCCGGCGATGAAATTTTAATTGCTGAAGCCTGTACGCATCATCCCATAACTGACGATATTGGTCGCGTAAAAATTCCCCGCTGGTTAAATCAGTATGTCGGTGGACAATTGAACTTTACTCACTACCAGGGACACGATTTCCCAGAGAATTTGAGTAAATATAAGCTAGTGATTCAATGTGGTAGTTGTATGCTGAATAGGAGGGAAGTCCTGTCACGCATCTGGTATTGTAAACAAGCGAGAGTTCCGGTTACGAATTATGGGTTGACGATCGCCTATACGCTCGGTATATTCGAAAGGGCGACAGCATTATTTAATATTGAGACCTAAAAACGCTAAAAGCGCGAGTTGTACCAATTTTCTTGGACAAATACTTTTCCTATATTTTTTATTAATTTGATTTTATAAAATCTATGCAACCAATACCGCAATTGGTTATCAAAGTAAAAAAATGGAGATAAAATGAAAAATAAATGGATGTCGGTAATTTTGATTCTACTTTTAGCTTCCAGCCTATTTTCGGCAGGGAAAGAATGGTATAGTTTTAACGAGGGTATTGCTCTGGCTAAAAAAGAGAATAAACACATCGTACTCGACTTCTACACTGACTGGTGTGGCTGGTGCAAAGTTATGGATCAAAAGACTTTCTCGGTGCCGACCGTAAGTAAATATTTATTTGATAATTTTGTTCCAATTCGGATCAACGCCGAAAATGACAAGGAAAAGTTAGTTTTCCAAGGTAAAACTTATACCCCCCGTCAATTGACCAGAGCATTTCAAGTGACCGGTTTTCCGTCAATTGCTTTTATTACCCCAGAAATGGAAGTAATCGAAGTAATTCCCGGCTACATCGAAAAAGACCTTTTCCTTAATCTATTGAAATTTGTCCATCAGGAATGTTATAAAACTGGAATCAGTTTCGATGAATTCGTCAAAAACGGATGCCAGGGTTCCAAATAGTCCCCATCAAACTAAAATCGCAAAAATTTTCCAAAATATCTCTCTGAAAAAACTTAGATTTACCTCTAAAATATGTTTATCAGAACTATTTCTTGGCAGGTAAAATTCGTAATATCTAAATTTAATTGTTTATGAATTTGGCTGAAAAATAGGAAATATAAGTCGGTGATAAAGTCACTACATGGAAGAGTAAAAACTTCAAAATCGAAAAAAGCCAATTTATATGCCGATCGCCTTCAAGTGACCGGCAAAATCATAAAATCAGGAATAATAAATCCAAGTCTATCTCTTTTTAATTCTCATCTATTTAATTACATTAATCAAACAAATTGTAAGCCAATAACCAAGAATACCTATGAAAGATTCAATTCAGAAAAATATCGCTAACCAAATTAATAACAGAGTAATTCCAAGATGGGAATGGCGCACTTTCGGATCGGAATTCCCCAAAGCGGAAAAATTTTTGAGTTCACTCCCATACGATACTATCAAGGAGAGTGAAGAAATTTACATTTTATCAAAAAATTCCAATGAAAATTGCAAAATCCGCAATTCGTTGATGGATATTAAAATTATCGAACAAACTAATCCCGATGGATTGGAATTATGGAAACCAGTTCTAAAGGCTTCATTTCCACTTAGTTTTGAAATCGTACGTCTCATACTGCGCACTTTACATGTTCGTAAGCCGCTGGCGATGCGCGATCATTATACTCATCATCAATTTTTAAATGAAATCGTCGCATCCAATCCGAAACTAAGTTTGGTAGATGTTAAAAAGAAGCGAAGGTGTTACACTCTCGAAGGGGCTGAAGTCGAATTATCCGAATTGCAGGTTGGCAATCAATCAGTTAAGACCATTGCCGTTGAAAGCGAAAAACCGCAAAATGTGCAAAAAGTACTAAAATTGCTCGAATTGGATAACTTGCCCAATACCAATTACATCAAGGCTTTGAAAAAAATGAAAAGGCACTAATATGGGAATAGAAATAGAAAGGAAATTTCTGGTAATTGCCAACGATTATCGTACTTTTAGCCCCGGTGTACGTTATCGTCAGGGTTATCTCAGCACAGTCAAAGAGCGAGTGGTACGGGTTCGAACAGTCGGTCAACAGGCATTTTTGACAATTAAGGGCATAAACGTCGGAGCCGTGCGACCAGAGTTTGAATACGAAATTCCTAGGCAAGATGCTGAACAAATTCTCGAAAATATCTGCGAAAAGCCCATTTTAGACAAAATCCGGTATCGAGTTAAGCATAGCGGATTTATCTGGGAAGTGGATGAATTTCTGGGAGATAATGCTGGATTAGTAATCGCTGAGATTGAACTCGCCGACGAAAACCAATCATTTATTAAGCCGGACTGGGTGGGAGCTGAGGTGACCGGTGATCCGCGTTACTTCAATTCCAATTTGATAAAAAATCCCTACAAGTCCTGGAATATTAAATAATCCCAAAATATAGTATCCTTTTAATTATTGTTTGGTTTGTTGGTAAAATAAGTGGTACCTATCTGAAAATATTTTGAGGAAACTTCGCTAAAAATATTAAATTAACGCCGCTATTTGGAGAGGTGGCAGAGTGGTTGAATGCGGCGGTCTTGAAAACCGTTTCTCGACTTATCGGGACGGGGGTTCAAATCCCTCCCTCTCCGCCAATTTACGATTTCAGCTTTTTTGAGGGTTGTTGTCTCGCCGCCAGCGTAAACCAAGCCCATTGATAATCTTTCGGAGTTCTTTCAAGGTATATTTTCTGGTATACATCCTGTAATGCTTTGTAAAATTTTTGTTCTTTGGTCATTATATTACTCCATTATCTCTTTCATTATAAATCTTTTTTTTAAGTCCATTAAAAGCCCCCACCCGCAAAATTAAGAAAAATTTTTGTTTAACTTTCATTAGATGAAAGTGACTTAGCCTCTTCATTCTCTCTTTTCCTCCTATGAAGTTAAACGAAGGCAACAACATCATCTAATTTATGGACTCTTTTCCTTCATATACCTTAGTGCTTTAATATGCCTTTATTACTTGTGCTACTTATTGGCGCATGTTTCCTTATTTATCAATTTATTTAGCTGCTTCAATTTTTAAACTCTCTAACTTGATTCCATTATATTGTCTTTTGCTAATTTTTTTGTCTTCTGCTAAAACTTTAACCTTAAATCCTGCATTTTGAATTAGTTTAATATACTCATCTTTCAAAATTGCCCCGCCAACGCATCCTGCAATTAATTCTTTATCGTTTCTTTGTTCCTGCGTCAATTCTTCTAACAAAACAATATCTGAAACAAACATTTTTCCACCACTTTTTAAAACCCGATATGCTTCACTAAAAACCTTTTCCTTGTTCGGTGCTAAATTAATAACACAATTGCTTATAATAACATCTATTGTATTTGCTTCAATTGGAATATGTTCAATATCTCCCAACCTGAATTCAACATTTTGATAGCCATACATTTTAGCATTTTCTTTTGCCTTATGAGTCATCTCTTCACTCATATCCAGCCCGATGACTTTGCCTTTATTCCCAACTTTTTTGGCAGCCAGAAAAGCATCAAAACCAGCGCCGCTTCCTAAATCCAGGACTACATCACCTTCTTTTATGGTTGAAAGAGCCACTGGATTCCCGCAGCCAAGTCCTAAATTAGCCTCTGATGCAGAATTGATCTCTTCTTCAGAATATCCAATGCTTTCTGATATTTGTTTAGTCGAAAGTGAATTACTGCAGCATGAGGAAACATTGCCGCATCCACAGCTGCCTTTTGCAATATTAGAATACTTTGTTTTAACAATTTGTTTTATTTCATCATCTTTCATCTATACCCCCTAAAGCTAAAGTAAAATAAATAATTATTTCTTCATTTCTGCTATGTTCAAATTTAATATTACTTTAATAAATTTTCAACTGAAACATTAAGAGCTTAGGCTAATTTTTGAAGCGTGCCAATGGAAGGGTAGGTGATACCGCCCGATTCCAGCTTTATGACCGTGTTATAGGAAATATCAGCCAATTTAGAAAGCCGGTCTTGCGCCAAGTCCTTTTGTTTCCTTAACTTTTTGATATTTTTGCTTATTGGTGAAATCTCTCTTGACATTGTAGTATTAAAATAAATAGTATTTATCTATAGAATAACCTCAATCTATAATTATGATACAAAATTATTTTGATAATGTAAAGAGAATTTTGGGAGTTGAATTTCAAATGCACGTGTACGAGAAGGGCGGGGCAAGGGTATTTATTTTTCTTTTCTAAAAATCATCGGCTTGCCCGCCAAATGGGCAATTCAGGCGGGTTAAAAGTTATCTTCCGGGTTTTTTCCAAAAAATATTTGGATTTCGACCAAAAAATACTGCCAAGGATATTTTGACTAATACCAAAAGATTATTTGTGATGGAAAGCTTGAGTATCAGTTATTGATATTTTATTCGAAATCACCAATTTATTTGAAATCGCCGCAATCCGCTGTAATTCTTTAATGTTCCTTAACACCTATTTTAAGTTTAGTAAACATAAAAATTCTTGATTATTTCACTAAGACTTTCTAATAATTGCCTCTGAAATCATAATTGCGTAGCTTACCATCAGATTATTTAAAAAATAGGCTAATAGGAATGGTTCATAGAACAGAACAAGGTCTTTAAAGAATGAATGTTACTAAAAGATTTTTACGTGATGAAGAACTGGCGGTTTATTTACAGCAGTTAGATATCAAGTTAGAAAAAGTTGACGATAATTATAGAGCGGAAGCTCTCATCCTCCATCAAAACGATCCCGAAAAAGGTTATCCCAAGCTCATTAAAAATATGCAGATTTATAGTCAGGTAGCGATAACGGAATTAATCGTAAAAACGATTCCAGTACATGTGATGCTGAATAAAACTCGTCGGCCGAGTCTGGTCTCCAGTTCATTTGGCGAAAACACAGATACAATCAAAAAAACTTGTGAGCTATGTAAACTCGATCGGGGACAGCGTGGGATAATAATTAAAGTTGGCGATGAACAAGAATTTATTATCCTGACCAATCCCGGAATCACTTATCCCGGTGATTTAACCATAGCCGCCCTAAAGCATGATAAGCAGTTGATAACGGGGCGATTTAATGATATGATTCAAATTTCCCGCGCTCTGTATCATTTTTCGATTTACTTTAATGGAATATTAGCCGGTGCATCGAGCCCCCACTTCCATTTTCAAGCCGGTTATAAAGATAAACTAATTGGCGAAATCCAGATCCAGAAACTATTAGCCGGGCAATCGGTTGGTCAAGCACGTCTCAAAAGAATTCTAAAATCTGGCGAGCTGGAGGTATTTTATATTGAAAACTTTCTGCGACCGGTCCATATTGTAGTCACGAAAAATGCTGAGGCTTTACTTAAATTTTTCGACCATTATTTAATACTTTTAAAGGACGTCAGCCAAAATATCAAGGGAATTAAAAACGTCCCGGATTACGTCAGTCTGATACCGGCACTCGGAATGAGGGAAAATGAGCCGCGTTTGAACATTATGCTAAAATATTTCCCCGAATATGGCGGTTTTATTCTGGCGCTTTTCCCGAAAAGATATAATCGTCCATCGTGTTATTTTCGGAAAGGTAACAGCCAAATTTTAATCGGTATGGGCATTAAGGAAGCACTGGGAAATATAATAACTGGACGAGAAACGGATTATAAGCGTTTAAGAAATAATCCGGCTCTGATATCTCAAATCTATACCGAAACCTCAATTTCACCGGAATCGGTTGAAATTTTGAACCAGAACCTGAAAAAAATTAATATTTTGCCAAGAAATAGATAAATCATGAGAGAGTGGCGCCGAATTATTTATAACGAATTCAGAAACTATTATTGATTAGATACAGCATTATTATTTCCTCGTTGACTTTATTGTAGCTTGCAAAATATCGTCTATAAATATAACTTTACCCGCTTTTTGAGCCCTCGTAGTTCAAATGGATAGAATAGAGGATTCCTAATCCTTTGATCTGGGTTCAATTCCCGGCGAGGGTACAGGAAAAATTACAACAGGAGTAAATAGATGTT
>Ga0208197_1000687_pt1 | contig 39395 bp, 37 predicted proteins | sample AD_JPNNA4_MetaG_FD_184444 | JGI IMG/M metagenome (GOLD analysis project Ga0208197, IMG submission 184444) | Active sludge microbial communities of municipal wastewater-treating anaerobic digesters from Japan - AD_JPNNA4_MetaG (SPAdes) (version 2) | ecosystem: Engineered > Bioreactor > Anaerobic...
ATAAAAGTATGGAAATCCTTCTCAATCACGGACAGAAAGGACATAGCCACCACTCCGGGCTTGTGGGTATGCTTGAGAGTACAGATCCGGAACGGTTCACAGGAAGAACAGGATAAAATCAAGGCCAACCTGAAAAAGCTGGGGGCAGAGACCCGTGGCATAGACACAATCAATAGCACTGATGCTAAAACGAACAGCGGCACCGGTTCGGAGGCTGCAAAACCAATTAGTATGGGCGCTCACTGGAGTATGATGCAAATACAGCAGCAAACTTTTAATCACTATATGTGGAGCCAGGGATTCAACTATAGCCCCACTTTCGGAAAAATGTGGTAGCTGATTTGGGAAATGGTATGGAAAAGTTAGTAATTGGAATATTGGCACATGTTGATGCCGGGAAGACAACACTATCAGAAAGTATGCTTTATGTAAGCGGAAAAATCGGAAAGCCGGGAAGGGTGGATAATAAGGATGCTTATTTAGACACCTATGAGCTTGAAAGGGCAAGAGGAATCACCATATTCTCCAAACAGGCCGTATTTGAAATAGGTGAGACTCAGATTATTTTAATGGATACCCCGGGGCATGTAGATTTTTCGGCTGAAATGGAGAGAACACTCCAGGTACTGGACTATGCCATTTTAGTGATAAACGGTGCGGATGGAGTACAGGGGCACACTAAAACATTATGGCGGCTGCTTGATATTTATCACATACCTGTTTTTATATTTGTCAATAAAATGGATCAGAATGGGACTGATAAGGACAAGTTGATGGAAGGTATGAAGAAGCAGCTGAGTGATGGATGTATAGAATTTGGGCATATTGCGGCAGCTGAGTTTTACGAGCAGCTGGCCGTGTGTGATGATATAATATTGGAAGCATACCTGAAAACAGGGCATATTGAAGCTGAGCAGATCAGGAAGGCAGTCCGGGGGCGTAAAGTATTTCCGTGTTTTTTTGGCTCGGCTTTAAAACTGGAAGGCATTGAGCAATTTATGCAAGGTATTGCTAAGTACGCAATGTCACCTTGCTATCCCGATGAATTCGGGGCAAAGATATTTAAAATAACAAGGGATGAGCAAGGGAACCGTCTTACTCATCTTAAAGTCACAGGCGGAAAGCTTAAGGTTAAGGATGTACTGACCGGCGGCATCCGGAAAGAAAAAGTGAATCAGATTCGTATCTATTCAGGACAGAAGTTCGAGGCGGTTAACGAAGCAGAGGCGGGATCTGTATGCGCAGTAACAGGGCTCAGCCGGAGCAAGCCGGGGGAAGGCCTGGGAATAGAGGCGGATACACCGGCACCTGTATTGGAACCGGTACTGATTTATCGTATCCTGCTTCCCGAAGGCTGTGATCCGAGAGCGATGATGCCCAAGCTGCGCCAGATTGAAGAAGAGGAACCGGAGCTAAAAATTTACTGGGATGAACAGCTGCAGGAGATAAAGGTACGGATTATGGGGGAAGTGCAGCTTGAGATTCTGCAGAGCCTTATACAAAGCCGTTTTGGAGTACCGGTGTCTTTCGATGCCGGACGGATTGTCTATAAGGAAACCATTGTCAATGTAGTTGAAGGAGTAGGGCACTTCGAGCCCTTAAGACATTATGCGGAGGTTCATCTGTTATTGGAGCCGGGTGATCCGGGAAGCGGCCTGCAGTTTGGAACGGAATGCAGCGAGGATGTTTTGGGCATAAACTGGCAAAGGCTTATTTTGACCCACCTTCATGAGAAAGAGCATATAGGGGTTCTGACAGGGTCAGCGCTTACAGATGTGAAAATTACTCTCGTTTCGGGCAGAGCCCACAATAAGCATACAGAGAGCGGTGACTTCAGGGAGGCTGCCAGCCGCGCGGTGCGGCAGGGCTTAAGGTCGGCAGAATCCATATTGCTGGAGCCCTATTATGCATTTCAGCTGGAGCTGCCTGAGAAAATGATAGGCAGAGCCATGAGTGACATTGAGAAAATGCACGGAACCAGCAAGTTATTACATACAAACGGTGAAGCTGCAGTTATTGCGGGGAGTGCTCCGGTTATTGAAATGAGAAATTATCAGAAAGATGTAACAGCCTATACCAAAGGTATGGGAAGGCTGTTTTGCAGCCTGAAAGGTTACGGGCCATGCCATAACGCAGAAGAGGTCATTGCAGGTATCGGATACGATCCCGAAAGGGACGTGGAAAATCCCGCAGGTTCTGTATTCTGCACACATGGGGCAGGATTCTCAGTGGGTTGGGATGAAGTAAAGAATTATATGCATGTTGAGAGCTATCTTAAGGAAAAGGATGACTTTCCCGGAGAAGCAGCAATAGAAAAAGCAGCATCAGGAGAGCGGCGGATAAGTTTAGAGGAGATAGACCAAATTATTAATAAAACCTACTATGGCAATCAAGGGAAAAAATCTGCCTGGAAAGGACGGAAAACAGCCCGGGAAAACTATTACAGACCTGCTGAACATGTCAGCAGGGAAAAGGAACCCAAAGAAGAGTATCTCCTTGTGGATGGCTACAATATTATTCATGCATGGCCCGAACTGAAAGAGCTTGCGGAGGCTGATATTGGCAGTGCCAGAATGGCGCTGCTGGATTCTCTCAGTAAATACCAGTCGGTTAGGCAATGCCATGTTATTGTTGTATTTGATGCATACCGTGTTCAAGGGCACCGGGAGGAAATGACCGAATATTATAATATCCATCTGGTATATACTAAAGAAGCACAAACGGCGGACCAGTATATTGAGAAATTTGCCCGCGATAATCGGGATAAATATGATATTACGGTTGCTACATCGGACGGCTTGCAGCAGATAATCGTAAGGGGTGCGGGGTGCTCCCTGTTATCCGCCAGAGAGCTGAAGGCAGAGGTCGAAAGAAAGGAAAAAGCCTATGGACAAAATAATTGAGATCCTGGAAAACCAGGGCCCTTTAACCGGTAAGGAATTGCTTGAAAAAACCAGGATGGACGAATTTACTGCGTGGAAAATTTGTAACAGCAGTGAAAGAATAATCACAAAAACAATAGGGACCAGGTACCTGAGGCTTGACAGGCTGGTTGCAGGGTATGCCAGGCTTTCACCTTCCATGATCAGGGAGTTTTATGGCTACACCGTAATCGGCATTGAAAAGAATATGCCGGATATACTGAGAAAGGCTGAAAACCTCCGCCAGGAGATTATCCGGATAAGCAAAAACAAATTTGAGCTGGCGAAAGGGGTAATAACAAAAATTGTTGAATCCCAGGCAGCTTCAAATAATATAAAAGCAGGTGCATGTTTTATTATCGCAGGGGATGTGGCATATGAAATGTCGCACCTGGAACCCCGGCCTGAAATGTCCACCGGGGAGCTGGTCAAGGGTTCTGACCTTGATATTGTTGTGGTTACCCAAGGTTTGCCGGACAATATAATTAATGCCCTTGATATTTCCATATACGAGCACAAGTACTTCCTGCTTAAGAACCCCAGTTATAATGAAGAAATCGATTATATCGTAAAAGACATTTCAAAGGTAAAAGAGCAACTGAAATTCGACAGCTTTGAATCAATGGTTGCTTCAAAAATTCTTTATGAAGGTAAATTTCTATATGGGAGTTTTGATATTTTCAAACAGATTAAGAAAATGCTTGCAGATGAAGGTATACCGGAAAAAATAAGAATCCTGGAGGAGAAAGCTCTGCTCAACAGAAATAATGCCATGGCACATTTGCTGAAATATGAAGGTAAGCTGACTGATGAAGAAAGCATGAAGTTGTTTTACACAAAGGAAGAGAAAGAGGAATTCTTTTGAAGAATTCCTCTAAAAACCATATTCCTGTTTCAACTTTTCCACATGCATATAGTGATGAAGGCCGTTGAGCTTTGAGGCGGCATCCTTATCAAGTACTACGGTAATTCCGCCGCTGTGCAGCTGTATTGCGGAAGCGGTGATTTGGGAAGTGACAGGGCCTTCAATGCATTTGGCAACTACATCAGCCTTCTTGATTCCGTTTGCAAGCATTATGATATTTTTAGCTTCTAAAATGGTTCCAATGCCCATTGTTATGGCAAAGTGAGGCATATTGGCCCTATCTATGCCGGCTTTCTTATAGAAACTCTCATAATTATCATCAAGGGTTTGCTGTGCCAGGGCTTGAATCCTGGTTCTGGATGCAAGGGATGACCCGGGTTCGTTAAATGCCCAGTGCCCGTCACCGCCTATACCCAGAAGCTGCAAATCTATCCCGCCGGCTTTTTTGATTTCTTCTTCATACCATTTGCAGTACTCATCAGGTTTCTTTGTCAATCCATCCGGAATATGTATGTTTTCTTTTTTTATATTGATATGCTTAAAAAGTTCCTCATGCATAAATCTTGCATAGCTCTGATCCAATTCGTAGGGCTTGTCCAGGTCAATGCCTATGCCGTAATATTCATCAAGATTGAAAGTCTTGACTTGTGAAAAATCCAGTCCTTCCTCTTTATGCATTCTGACAAGTTCCTTGTAGGTACCTATGGGGGTGCTCCCGGTCGCCAGTCCAAGTACGCAGTCAGGCTTTGATTTAACTAAACGGGCAATAAGCTTAGCTGAATACTTGCTTAGTTCATCATAACTTTCTCTAACAATAATATCCATTTTTGACCTCTTTTCTAATGCTTATGCTTATACTTATATTATATATTCTCTGTAAAATTTTTTCATTAGGATTATGAAAAAATTTGAAAAAATAAATAATTTTGATTTAGGTCAATTTAAATTCCTTAATTTCCAGATATAATATAATCAACAAAATAAATAAAAGTATAAGAAAGAAGGGAAATATATGTCGAATCAAACAGCATTTGATGAAATCAGGAAAAATTCATTTCCAAGACTGGAACAATATGTACCTGTCGTAGCCCGGGTTCATGGAGGCAATCATCCGGAATTTCACGAAGTCCGCAGATTATTTGATGAGATAATAAAGAAAACAAAAAAAGCAGCACCGGAAAAGCCTGAATTAAGCGAAGAATTTGCCAAATTGCGTGAAATTACTAATAACTACACAGTTCCCGGGGATGTATGCGAAAGTTATGAAGCAGTGTACAACATGCTGGCTGAAGCAGATAAAGCATACCAGGCTTAAATGGAATAATTATCAGGAATGATTCAAGGAAGAAGGTGATGAAGGATGCAGCGATTCATATTGAGTAAGAAAAACCACATAACATTGATTAGCGCAGTCTTAATTATTATTGGATTTACCGGTGAACTGGGCTTCGAAAATGAAGATATAGCGATTTGGTCCTTTACCGTCGCCTCGGTTTTAGGAGTTGCGCCTATTGCAATTCAAGCCTATCAGGCGCTGAGAGTTAAAGTCGTCAGCATAGATGTTTTGGTTACTATTGCAGTTATCGGAGCATTCTTGATTATGAACCTTGAAGAATCAGCCATAGTCACGTTCCTGTTCTTATTCGGGTCCTTTTTAGAACAAAGGACACTGAACAAAACACGCTCTGCAATAAAAGAATTAACTGAGATGGCACCGGAAAGTGCTTTGAAGCAAACGGAAAATGGCGAATTTGAAGAAGTGGACGTGGATGAAGTTGACGTGGGGGATATTCTGCTTGTTAAAACCGGCGCAAAAGTTCCTGTTGACGGAACGGTATTAAGCGGAGAAGGCCATATTAATGAAGCAAGCATTACAGGTGAAGCTGTTCCGGTAGGCAAGAAGAAAGATTCCCAAGTGTACGCAGGAACAATTTTGGAAAACGGAACAATTCAGATTGTCGCTGACCGTGTTGGTGAAGATACTACTTTTGGCAGAATTATTGAGCTGGTTGAAGAAGCGCAGGATTCAAAATCAGAAGCGGAACGTTTCATTGACCGATTCTCCAAATACTACACTCCTGCAGTTTTAGTTCTCTCAAGTATTGTATGGCTGATTTCACGGGATATTGAACTGGCAATTACAATATTGGTTCTGGGATGCCCGGGAGCATTGGTCATTGGCGTACCTGTTTCAAATGTGGCGGGTATCGGCAACGGAGCACGGCATGGTGTTCTTCTGAAAGGCAGTGAAGTTATTCACGATTTCAGTAAGGTTGATACAGTAGTATTTGACAAAACGGGTACACTAACGATTGGGAATCCTAAAGTAGCTGACAAAGAAATTTATGCAGATAACGCTGATGAAGTATTAGGTTATCTTGCAAGTGTTGAAAGTGAATCGGACCACCCGTTGGCCAAAGCAGTTGCGGAGCATATCGGGAATACTAAAGTCCATACAGTTGAAAAAACAGATGTTGTAAAAGGCGGTGGAATTGTCGCTCAGGTAGGCGGGCACAGAGTAGCAGTCGGCAATGTTGCGCTGATGGAACAAGAAGGTGTTCATTTAGATGAAAAGGCCCGTGCAGATATTGCCCGATTCGAGGAAAATGGAAACTCACTTGTTCTGACAGCGGTTGACGGTGAATTAAAAGTGTTGATGGGTATTCGGGACCAAATCCGTCCGGGTGTTAAAGAAGATCTTCAAAAGCTGAAAAGACTGGGTGTCAAAAATCTGGTGCTTCTCTCCGGAGATAACCAGGGGACAGTTGATTTAGCAGCACGTGAATTAGGACTTACCGAAGCTCATGGGCACATGCTGCCGGAAGACAAATCAGAATATATTCAAGAGCTGCAAGACAAAGGGCAAATTGTCGCATTTGTCGGAGACGGAGTAAATGACAGTCCCTCAATAGCTCTGGCGCAAATTGGAATTGCTATGGGCAGCGGTACGGACGTAGCAATTGAAACTTCGGATATAGTCTTAATGAATTCAGATTTCAGCCGTTTACCCCATGCATTAGGTTTAACAAAAGCAACAGCCAATAACATGCGCCAGAATATTGTTATTGCAGTAGGAGTTGTACTAGTCCTGCTTGCCAGCGTCTTCTTCAGCGAATGGATGAACATGTCAATCGGCATGTTAGTACATGAAGTAAGTATATTGGCCGTAATTTTAAACGGTATGAGGCTTCTTAGCTACAAATTAAGATATTAGTATTTTGCAGATTAATAAAATTAAAGTCCAGCGGTGTTATGTCAAGAGATAAATAAGTAAGAATTCATTTGTTTTTTACTACTTACCAAAAGGCGCAAAACATCCACCTAAGCCCTGTCGGTTCTGCTTTAAAAAATTAGAAGCAGGGCATAGCTTATGTCAGAATGCAACGGTTACCGTTGCTCTGACGGAATATACAGGCGATTGTCTTTCAAAAGTCGAAAGACTAACCGCGCAAATTTACGGGCAGTTAAGGCAAGTGCACGTTTATGCTGGTACTTATTCACCTCTTTGTATTTGAGGTGGTAGAAGTTGCTATACTCTGTGTCGCATCTCACAAGAGACAGGGCAGCTTCACCCAAGTAATACTTTAAAAATCGGTTGCCGGATTTGATGAGGCGTGTGGTTTGAGCCTCAAATTCACCGGACTGGTGCTGAGTCCATGCAAGGCCAGCGTATTTCGCCAGTGCAGCTTGGTTTGGGAAACGGTTAATGTCTCCAATCTCTGCAATGATACCGGCGGAATATACAGGACCGATTCCCTTAACAGATTGTAGCGTGTTGGGGATCAAGTCTATTTGTGCAGTAATAGCTTTATCAAACTCTTTGATTTGAGATTCCAATGCTCTTATGGAGCTTATGGATATAGAAAGCACCTGGTTTACAGAATCATTTACCGTCTTGGGCAGGCGGTAGGAACTGCGGGCAGCTTTCTGAATGGCTTTAGCTACCGCATCAGGATCAGGGAAACGGTTCTTTCCTTTTTCTTTGATAAAGTCGGTCAGCTCTTGTAAGTCCATATATGCCAGCGAGTCCGAGGATTCAAACTCCTCGTAGACAGCTAAGGCAGTAGTGCCGAAGGTATCGGAAAATACCTTCTCCTGTGCCATAGAAGAATACTTCATGAATAAATAATTGAGGAACCGCTGTTTTTCCCTGGTGAGGTTTTGTACAGCGAAGAAACGGGCGCGCGTAAGGTTTTGCAAAGCCTTATAGCGGTAATCGCCTAAATAGACCTCTTTGTTGATTCTTCCGAAGCGCAGGCAGTCTGCAATGATGTAAGAGTCCACATAATCATTCTTGGGCAGGTCGGGATAAGCTTCTTTGAACTTTTTTACCTGTTTGGGATTGAGAACGTGTATCTTGCGGTTATATTTGGCAAGAGAGCTATCTTCTCTTAAGAAGCAGACGAGATTATCACCATAAACAGAAGTAGCTTCTAGTCCGATGACAAGGTCTGTAAGGGATTCAGAAGTAAGAGCAGACAGAATTCGTTTGGAAAGTTGTTTTGCACCATCCAGACTGTTAGCAACTGGGAAGTTGCTGTGCTTGGTGCCATCAGGCTTCATAAAGTAAACGACATTGGATTTACTGCTGACATCAATACCGACGTAAAGTGGGTTCATGATATCACCTTCTTTCGTTATATATTAGTGGTCAATCGGTTTGTTAATACCCACGATACCGGAGCATCAACACCCTTGCATATGAGAATCTGGTTGGAGATGATCTGATGCGAACCCCACTGCCAGGAGGCAGACCATGAACTCCAACAAACAGCCAGCCGGTTTGAAGCTAACTTCCGGTTCAGGGGAACAGACTCTAAATGAAGCAGACATTATTAGCCTAACAGGAGAAAAAAGAACTATTACCTGATTGACACTGGGTCAATTATATCATGGGCATAAACAAACCGATTGAGTAACTATTAGATGCTAATTTATTAACATAAAAGATATTATACAAGGAGAAAAGGTAATGTCAGGCAACAGAGAAGGTTTTTTTATAAGAGTATATGAAATAGTTGGCAGGATACCGGAGGGGAAGGTTGCTTCATATGGAGGAATAGCAAGGATGCTGGGATGTCCCGGAGGTGCAAGGACAGTGGGGTGGGCTATGAGAAGTGCTCCCGAAGATATGAAACTGCCCTGCCACAGGGTAGTTAAAGCAACGGGGGAGCTATCCCCAAGCCATGTGTTCGGGGACCCCGAAATACAGAGGTCAATGCTTGAAGCTGAAGGTATTACCTTCAGGGCAGACGGAACTATCGATATGGAACGGCATTTATGGCAAGGATAATGATACATTCCGGTTATTTGACTAAAGAAGGTGTTTAGTTTGGTGAAGAAGACCATATTTCAATGCCCAAATTGCTTTAAGGCATTAAGACAAGGTGAAAGACAGTATTTTTGCCCCAGTGGGCACAGCTTTGATATTGCAAAAAAAGGGTATGTGAACCTGCTGCTGCCCGGCCATACCGGAGCAGGTACTCCGGGAGACAGCAAAGAGATGCTTCAAAGCCGCAGGGAGTTCCTTGACAAGGGGTATTACGAGGAATTTTCCAATGTGCTGAATGATATTGTTCTATCTGCGCTTTCAATTGATAAAGATTCAGAAGGAACCGTCAGTATTCTGGATGCCGGATGCGGGGAAGGGTATTATGTCTGCAGGCTGAAAAACAGTCTGACAGATTTCTGTGATAGTATAAAAACCGATATTTACGGCATTGATGTTTCAAAGGCTGCAATACATTATGCCTCCGGCAGGGATAAAGGTATAAGGTTTGCAGTTGCAAGCAATTATCATATTCCGGTCTTGAAAGGTACACTGGATTGCATTCTTTGCAGCTTTGCACCCAGAGATGAAGGCGAGTTCAGGCGTATACTCAAACCAAACGGAAAGCTTATAGTTGCTTCTCCCGGGGCGCGTCATCTATACAGCATCAGGGAAGCACTGTATGAAAGCCCGGAGGATATCGGGCAGAAGGGAACTGTGGGAGAAGGGTTTACCCTTTTAGAAAAGAGAAAGGTAAACTACGGGATTATATTAAAAAGTAAGCAGGATATTCTGAATCTTTTCACTATGACACCTTACAGCCGGCACGCAGAAACAGACCCACTGGAGAAACTGAGTGAATTTGCCACGGAAGTGGATATCAACATATTTGTTTATTCTGCAAGGCCTGCGGGAAGGAGCTTTAAATGAAAAGAGTTATAAACCTTGCATTGGTTTTTCTTATTGCTGCAGCATTATTGGGCTGCAGCGCAGGTAACTGTAACGATGAAGCCTCAGACAAGGCGGCTCAGAATGAAATACTTATAAGGGTTGGTGAACAGGATATCAACTATACGCTTACTTCAACGCCCTTTACATCAAAGGAGGATTTTAAAAAAGCTTATCTGGAAATTGACAAGGAAAAGCTGATATATGTCCCCAGAGGCTCTAAAATAACCTTGGACATGAAGGATCAAGAAGTAAAAGCAAGCGTTAAGGCATACTGGATCAACAGGGAGGGAGCCCCCAATTATAACGATTCTTTCGGGGCACCGTTAGATATGGATGTTGAAGTAAAAGAGATCGGGGACTCAAAATATGAGTTTACTGTAGAGAGGCTGCTTCAAGCAGGCCTTAGCTCATATTACGAAGAAAATGAGAAGATTACAGCCGGTTATGTGGCTGAATTGCAAAAAAATGATGAAACCCGATATTGTTTTTTTATAATTAAAATTGATAAGAACTGACGGATTAATTGCAGCCTGGAAAGTCGAGAATCTTCAAAAGTTAAGAAATTGCAAACGGAGATAAATGATTTGATAAGAAAAGAATGATAAATTGAGTTAATATATGAGCGATTAAGGAGAAGAACTTATGTGGCAGTTTATAGAGAAATCTAACTTAATAGTGGTACTCACAATACTTGCAGTTTCATTATATGTTTTATCAAAGGCGGCAGATTTTCTGGTTGATAATGCAGTAAAGCTCTCGAAAGCTTGGGGGTTGTCGGAAATAATCATTGGGGTAACAATAGTTTCATTTGGAACAACTCTTCCGGAGCTATCAGCAAGTATTGTTTCTGCATTACAGGGTAATGGTGATTTTGCATTGGGGAATGCTGTCGGATCATGTATAACCAACACAAGTTTGATACTTGGTTCTGGGGCTTTATTCGGTAAGATTCCTATAGACAAGAAATCATCGCAAAAATTGAGTATTCTTATTGCAGCTGTTGCACTTTTGATTTTGCCGACCTTTCCTTATAAAATTGTTAATAATAATGGACGAATACCGCAAATAATGGGCATTGTGTTTTTACTGCTTATTCCGGCTTACGTTTACTATTTGATTCTTCAGGACAAGGATACGAATTCAATTCAAGACAGTAAGCCTTCAAATACAGCTAAAGGAAGTGCGCCGATTATTATAAAGATTTTTCTTGCAGCATTTATTATTACGACAAGTGCATCAGCCTTGGTTTCCTCTGCAGAAGTTCTTGCGGGAAGAATCGGTATTCCGGATGTGATTATATCTTCTACTCTAGTTGCATTTGGAACCAGTGTGCCGGAGTTGAGTACCTGCATCGCTGCTGTTAAGAATAATCACGGAGAATTGGCCATCGGTAACATATTGGGCGCAAACATCTTAAACATTTTGCTGGTCACTGGAGCTTCTGTTGCATTAACACCAGGCGGGATTGAGATATCAGAAGATTTTTACAGTATTCACTTTGCAGCACTTGTTGTTGTACTGTTGATTTATGGGATTTTTGCTTATAATAAAAAATCAAACGAAATCAGTAAGAGGGAAGGTATTATTCTGATTCTGATTTATGCAATATATATTGGTGCCAATTTATTTAGTACAGTTTGAACCAAACATAGAAAGTATATTGCTTGATTATGCTGCAAAAATGTATAAGGCAGGTGGGAAATATGAAGTTAAAATACTTCTGTATGTTGGTGCTGTGTTTAATTTTGTTAATGACTTTTATTGTGGGTTTATGTACGGCTTGCACGGACAGGGAAGCTGCGGGCAATATTGCTTCTGCCGAAGAAGAACAGGTCACCGGTTTCGCATGGGAGTTAATCAACAGGGATATTGAAAATCTGGAATCAAATCCGGCAGTCAGAATAATTGACAGCAAAATAACCCGCCTTGAATTGCTGGAAACCTTCGACGCATTGGCGGAAAATCCAATTCAGGTGTATACCTTGGAATACAGGCTGCTGCCTGAGGATTTAAGCAAGGTGGTTATGGCGGGAGGAATGAGCTATGATGAAGAAGGATGGCTTAGGTCAACGTCAAGTATGGGCAGCCCGCTGCTGGTAATTACCCATAGAGATGATGAGGCAGAGCTTATAGGGATCATCTGGACAGGAGAAGTAACCGGGAAAGGCGGAATGGAGAAAGAGATACGGGACTTGCTGGAACGCAATGCTCTGCAGGAAAAAACATCGGCTCTTGAAAAGGCAATAGTACAATATTACGAGAATACTTCTGAGCCTATAATTATTTATGAGCAAATACCCTTTGAGGAAGGCACTTTAGTGCTTGCTGAAAAGCTGATGGATGGGGAGCATTATCCGGATTTGCATTTTGTTGACGGCAGCAGCAAGGTTACATACCTCACCCGGGGCAGTTACTGCTGGACCCTCAACTATACGCAATTCAAAGGCCATTACATATATTTCGGACTTGCGGGAGTAGAAACGCGTCAATATACTGATAATCAGATTACTATTGAAAAGGTGGAGGCTTTGTTTCCGGACAGGACAATCAGTGTATTGCCAAAAGTAAAGGAAATTGCACGAATTAACCCTCCTGAGAAGGACACCAGGATATTTAAGAATCCTCATGGGTATATAATGCCTGTCGAAGGAAGAAGCATACCTGAAGACTTTATATTTGCATTCCAAAACGGGGAAAGAAAGTCCATATCAAAAATGCATATTGAGCGCAGTGCAGGTCATATGCCTGACTATCTTAAGTCGCAGAAGGCAGAAGTATATAATTCCTACGCTTTTACATTTACACCGATGCTGACCCCGGCAGAATGGCATAAAGGCTATGGGTCAGGGGAGATCTGTCTTGAGGGCGGAACAGGTGGTAACGGCAATCGCGTTATCCTCCATTTAAGGCCGGCAGGGCATATGAACCTATTTGACTCATTTATTATACCTCAGGATATAAAACCCTTATATCTTTCCGATAACTACATAAGAACAACCAACTTTTCAGTTGGGGAGACAGTCGCAGTCAAGTATCCGGAGGATAGAAAGCTGCTGGACTGCCGCATTCTTAGGTTAACGAGGGAGAAGGTTGAGAAGGAAATTGGGCAGGACAGCTTTACAGTAATTGAAACAAGCGAAAAAGGCCAGTTGACACTGCCAGGGGAGAAGGGGCACTACCTGTTCCTGCTTCGGATCTTGGAGAATAATAAAATACAAAACTATACAGGTATGTTAACAATCAGTTAGAGAAATATGGGAAAAGCACGGTCTATGATGATCCTATTATTAGATTGCGTTATGTACGATAAGGAGTTGACTGCTTCATCATTGTAGGAAGACATATGTACTGATAGAATATAAATATAATTAAGAATCAAGGAGGCATTACATGAAGAATAAGGATAGGATTAAAGTATCCAAAGAAAAAAGAGATGATATGCTTTCTGCAATAAAGTATTATTTTCTGAAAGAAAGGAATGAAGAACTGGGTGATTTGGCTGCAAGCCTGATGCTGGACTTTATTATCGAAGAATTGGCACCGGAGTTTTACAATCAAGGAGTCTATGACTCGCAAAACTATATGAATGACAGAGTTGAGGACTTATTGTCAATTCAGATTTAGCAGCATCAAGTACATATATGCCGGATGTATGAACTTAATAATGAATAGAATGTTTTGGAGTGATAAGTGTGGACAAACCTGAATTCTTTCACGTAACAGAAGGAGAAATGATTGAAGAGATAAGAAAGCTATTCCTGGAATATGCGCGTTCATTGGAAATTGACCTTGATTTTCAGGATTTCGAAACAGAGCTTAAGACACTGCCGGGTAAGTATCAGCCTCCTGACGGGGCTCTGATATTGGCGTTGGTTGAGGGCAAGGAGGCAGGGTGTATTGCGCTTCGGAAGATTTCCAAGGATATTTGTGAAATGAAAAGGCTGTACGTACGCGACGAATACCGCGGATTAGGCCTCGGTAAAAAGCTTGTCGGCATGATTATTGATGAAGCCGTGAATAAACACTATCAATACATGAGGCTTGACACCCTTCCGACCATGAAGAGTGCACAGAGTTTGTATTCATCTTTTGGCTTCTATGATATTGAGCCCTATGTGTATAATCCCATCCAAGGCACACGTTTTATGGAGTTAAAGCTAAGGAAAGATTGATTGGTGAAATAGAGGAAGATATATATTTACTGCTAATGTAAAATATGTTTATCGGTTTTGATTGAAAGGAGAAAATCCATGAAAGAATACTTCCAAATATCCGATAAGGAGAAATGGCAAGCTGTTGTAAACTGTGATAAGAGCTATGACGGCCTGCTTTTCTATGGAGTTAAGACAACAGGGATTTTCTGCCGCCCGTCTTGCAGGGCAAAGACCCCTGTACGCGGGAATGTGGTTTTTTTTGATAATGCGGTAAATGCAATTACCGAAGGGTTTCGCCCATGTAAAAAGTGCCGGCCTGATGAAGCGGTTTTTGAGCCGAACTTAGAGCTGGTGAATAAAGCCAAGGATATAATTGAAGCGAATTATGACAAGCCGATAGATATAAGCCATATTTCAAAACAGCTTGGAGTCAGCACAAATCACTTGATAAGACTTTTCAAGCAGATTAGCGGGCTTACTCCTGCACATTATATTACTAAATTGAGAATAAGCAAATCAGCAGAACTGCTTGAACAGGCAGATAAAAATATTATTGAGATTGCTTACATATCAGGTTTTTACAGCCTATCCAACTTTTATAAGCACTTTAAAGAGCTGATTGGACAAACCCCGAATGAATACAGAAAAAGCAGAGGTGGTTTATAATGTATACATATTTTTATGATTGTTTGATCGGGAGAATCGGAATAACCGAAAGGGATGGTAAGATAACTAATGTTTACATTACCAACAAAGAGTTGTCTCAGGATATGCAGTTAAGTGAAACACCACTGCTTAAAGAAGCAGCAAGGCAGCTCAAGAGTTATTTTGCGGGGGAGCTGAAGGAATTTTCCTTGCCTCTTGAACCCTCCGGAACAGACTTTATGAAGCAGGTTTGGACCGCCCTATGCGGAATACCCTATGGCAAGACCGCCACATACGGGGAGATAGCTGAAAAGGTAGGCAGGCCGAAGGCTGCAAGGGCAGTGGGACTTGCCAATAATCGCAATCCTATTCCTATATTTATTCCATGCCATAGGGTAATAGGTGCAGATGGTTCACTTACAGGTTATGCGGGAGGATTGGACATGAAAAAGAAATTATTGGATTTGGAGAAAGATAAATAATGCATATATTTGAATATGGACAAAAGGAAATAGATTATTTAAGAAAAAAGGATAAGAAACTTGGAGCGGCAATTGACAGGATAGGCATGATTAAACGTGAGGTTACTCCGGATACTTTTGCCGCATTGGTATCAAGTATTGTAAGCCAGCAGATTTCCAGCAAGGCAGCGGATACTGTATGGAACAGACTGGGGTTGCTGCTTGGAACAATTACTCCTGAGAGTATTGCAAAAGCAGAAATTTCAGAAATACAAGCCTGCGGTATGTCCGCAAGGAAGGCCGGATACATTAAAGGAGCAGCGGAGGCTGCTTTGTCGGGGCAAGTGGACTTCAATGCCCTTCATACACTATCTGACGAGGAAATAATAAAAAAGCTTTCCTCGCTGCGCGGAGTAGGCGTCTGGACGGCTGAGATGCTGCTTATATTTTCTCTCTGCCGCCCTGATGTGGTAAGCTTCAAGGACCTGGCGATATGCAGGGGGATGATGAATCTATACGGCATTAAGGAAATATCCAGGGAGAAGTTTGAAAGATACAGAAAGAGGTACTCTCCTTACGGATCGGTAGCATCCTTATACTTGTGGGCACTTTCCGTAGAATAAGCAGTTCTATTTTTCATAAACAGATGCGGAAAGAACTTCGGCTATTGCTGTGAGTTTTTCTCTGATTTCCGATGCATTATCCTCATTTGTCAGAGTGATAAGGTAATCTCCCGCATAAATTTGTGTATCTCCCTTGGGGATTATCTCATGTTCACCTCGTTTGACTGCTACAAGTAAACATTCGGACGGCAATTTCAGCTCTTTAATTTTTTTGCCTTCAATGAGAGAACCCATGCATACTGCTGTTTCTATTATCACTTTTGCCTTGCTGTCACCTTGGAATTTGCTGCTTCCTTTACTAACCATCCTGTCCAGCAGTGATTCATATATTGGCTTTGAACCGAGTATATCTGCTGTTATATAAGCAATAGCAGATACAATTGCCACAGAAAGCAGATGATTAAAAGATCCTGTCATTTCAGTAATGAGAATTATACCTGTAATAGGTGCCCTGACAACTGCTGTAAAATATCCTGCCATAGCAAGGATAATAAGGTTCTTTATGTACTCAGGGCTGAAGTTGAAAGCATTTGAAACCGTAATTCCGAATATATCTCCTATTAGTGCACCTATAACAAGCAGAGGAAGAAATATTCCGCCCGGTGCACCCGAACCGTAGCTTATCATAGTAAATATAAACTTTATAACAAGTATTATTAACAAGATATTTGTTGTAAACTTGGCGTCGACCATTGAAGAAACAAGTTCATGGCCTCCGCCTAAGACTTCTGGCAGAATGAGTCCAAGTATACCGGCCATAATAAATGGGATTATCGGCCGCATATGCTGTGGAAGCCATTTCTGAGCATTATACAGATCTTGCGTTTTCAGCAGTATATGATTAAACAGTGTTCCAAATACCCCCATTATCATACCAAGTATTATTACAAAAATATAATTATTAAGAGGCATGGAACTAATACTCTGCAGGTTGAATACCGGCTTAAATCCGAAAAAGCATTTTGAAATGATATCTGCAGTGATTGATGCTGCCATTGCAGATACTAAAACCACCGGTGAAAAATTCTTATGAACTTCTTCAAGAGAAAACATAACCCCTGCCAAAGGAGCATTAAAGGCTGCCGCCAAACCTGCACTCGCACCGCTTGTGATAAGGAATTTTTCTTCAAGCTTTACCTTTTTGAAAATTTCGCTGTATCCTTTCGCTACGGCTGCCCCTATCTGGATAGAAGGGCCTTCTCTGCCCAGAGAAAGGCCGGCAAAAATGGAGATGACACCACCGACAAATTTCCCCAGTAGGGTTCGCCACCAATTCATATTGAAGTATCTAAGAAGCACTCCCTCAACCTGGGGTATTCCACTGCCGCTGACCATTGGTTCTTTTTTAATAAGCACACCTGTAAAATAGCCTAGGAATATAAGAATCACAAGCCATATAGGAATAAACAGATTGTTTTCCTTTTGAATCAGATAAATTGTTCTTGAAAAATGGCCTGCAAGTTCAATCAAATATCTGTACAGGGCCACGGCCAAACCTGATAAGGCTCCTACGATGACTCCTTCGAACACAAGCTTAAGTTTGAAGTTATTCCAATGGTTAATGGTATGGTATGTATTATTTCTGCTGTTTTCCATTTGAACCTAAACCCCCGTAACATTCAATACAGAACTTATTCCTGATACTGTATTATTATAATACAAAAAATAGATTCTAGGCAATCCAAGCATAGCCTGTAAAGTATACCGCTTGCCCAATAAATCCACAGATATTGAACGTAATGGTAAACTATGGTATTATTTTTATGCTAATTCATCGGAGGATAGGAGATTATTTGTGAGAAAAATCAATTGGATCAATTTTTCAATTTTGGTTTTATTCATGTCATGGATATGTTTATTTATTTTTTACGGACCGCTTTTTTCAAAAATGGTTATGCGTTCTTTAAATAATCCAAATGAAGCAAAAACTGTAATTATTGCAGTATTCTATATTGTTATCAGCATTTTTACCTTCCTTATAAAATCGGGAAACGTAAAAAAGTTAATGGATATTGGATTGATAGCTTCTATTTGTGTGAGTTTTCTCATGTGGTTCAGACCGGAAACTCAGTCATTTTATCTGGGATATATCTTTCTTGGCACGGCTGCGGGGATAGCCACTACTTCGTATTCTTATATATATATTTACGGGTTTACGCCTGAATCCAGATTAAAGTATACCGCATTGTATTTATGTGTATTGTATTTAGGGTCTATGATATTGGGGTATGCAGCATCCTTGATGGGAGATAATGGGGCATTCTTTCTGATCACTCTGCTGCCTGTCAGCGTATTTATTCTCAATCGGAAGTTTACAGTTGAATCCTTGGTTTCACCCGATTTCATTCCAAAACGCCCTTTTCCGAAGAAATTGATGCTTTTAATGGGAGCTGTAATATTTCTCGCTTACTTTAACGCAGGTATCGAAGCAAATATATACAATATGGGGGAAAACATAGTTAGTACGATAAGTGATAACATAACACAGGCAACCGTACTACTGAGCATTTTTTTTCTAAGCGGCAGAATAAATAAATTCTCTCTTGTATACTGCGGTTTTATAATTAAGGGTATTTCCTATGTATTATACATAATAGCAGGCGGCGCAAGCAGCCTGACAACAACTATTTGGTCATATTGTCCATTACGGCAATTGAACTTTTTAACTTTTGTATGATAGGAGATATTGCGCTTAAATATGGGAGAAGTTATGGGGTTTTTAGAGCATCGCTGATAATGGGAGCTGCAGGGGCTATTGCGGGTGAAGTTTCAGGAAATGCGGCAGTATCTGCGCTAAAACTGGACAATATGCTTGTTGTGGGCATTGCCATTATTATTCTGTTGATAAGCCTGGCGGCAATGCCATTTCTTCAAAAGCATGTCGGAATCTATGAAAACCCAAAGATTGAGTCGAGTGAGGAAATTATAAATCCCAGCAGTTTTAATGATGATGTTGAAAAGTTGAAATATATCAGAAAACACTTTGAAGTCCCATGCAACACGCATTTACCACAAATTTGACGTGTCGGGCAGGAAAGAGCTTTCGGAGTATTTGCATAGCATTTTTGATTCGGAGGATGATATCAACTGCAAGAATAATTAGAATAAATGCGTATTTTCATAGGGTTTAGTAAAATCACACTTTTTGTGTGACTATTTTTTTGACCGCCTTTATATAATTATAGAGTATTATTAAATGATATTATTATCTCCTCAAAAATTTTCTTATAGAATTCAGTGAGGAGATTTATTATAAATAATTAGTAAAAGGGGTAATATTATGTCAAGAAAAACCAAAATCCTTTTATCTGTTTTTTTTATTGTGGCTTTTACTGCAGGGACATTTTTCGGCAGTGCTGTTAATGCAGCCGGAGGACTCACAAAGCTGACAGATGTATACTTGAATAATGATATCAGTGTAGTAATAAACGGAGCTGTTTTTAATGCCAAGGACCCTCAGGACGGTTCAACATATGTCCCCATGACGTACAAAGGGCGTACTTATCTCCCCTTAAGGGCCGTTGCTGAGGCTGTCGGGCTTCCTGTGGACTATGATTCGAATACCAAAACCGCATATCTGGGCACAAAGCCCAATACTGCCGGCGGTCCCGTACAGGATGTGTATATAAATGCAACGCCGGAATATGCGGGGTCGGCAGAGCGTTATGTGACAAAAAAGATTGATGCCGGCCGGTTGACCACCTTAACGGGAAAGACCTTCGAATTTGGCTATTGCGGTGATACCGGCCGATTTATGAAACCTACATTTTTATGCGATTTCAAATATAAGAGACTGAAATTTACTCTTTACAGTGCCTGGGATCAAAAAGAGCTGGAGACAGGTTATAGCTCGCCGGATACTCCGCTTGCACTAGAAATAACTGATGAACACGGAACAATAATCAAAAGTATTAAAGATTTGAAACACGGAACAGAATTGGAGTTTGATATTGATTGTATTGATTATAAATCTCTCGAGGTTTATTGTACCGGCGGTGCAACCATAATCGGAGAGCCTAAGTTTGTGAAGTAAGGCAAATATATAAAAAAGGGGGTGCCGCAGCACCCCCTTCTTTATTTCAGCGGCTATACTTCTATTTCTTCAAGTATCATAGGCGCCAGCTTGAAAACATCGCCTGCGCCCATAGTAAATATCAAGTCGCCGGGCTTTGCCTCATGGGCTATAAGATTGGCTATGCATCGGAAATCATTTCTATAAACAGCATTTGCACTATACTTGTTTATACTGTCCACCAGTTCAGAGGGTTTAACCAGCCCAGTATCCTTTTCTCTTGCCGCATAAATATCTGTTATTATTACATTGTCTGCATCATAGAAGGCTTCAGAAAACTCCTTGAACAGAGTCTTGGTCCTGGTATAGGTATGGGGTTGGAATACACACCATATCTTCTGATGTGGGAATTGTTTTGCAGCCCGCAATGTGGCTTTGATTTCAGTAGGATGATGCGCATAATCATCAACTATTGTTATATTATTTCTGACGCCCTTTATGTCAAAGCGCCTGTAAGTACCTTTAAACTCTTTAAGGCTTTTCTTTACAGTATCCATGGGTATACCTGCATTATAGGCTACTGCTATAGCTGCAAGGGCATTCAGCACATTATGCTCCCCAGGAATATTCAGAGAGAAAGTGCCAAGCTTTTTATCCCTGTGCATTACTTCGAAAGAAGGGTGTCCCAGTCTGTCATATTTTATCTTTCTGGCATAAAAATCAGCCTTATTCTTTATACCATAGGTCAGTACCTTACATTCAACATCTTTAGAGACATTCAGTGTATTTTCATTATCGCTGCAAACAACAAGGGCCCCATCCGCCGGTACCAGCTTTGCAAACTTCCTGAAAGAAGATATGATATGCTCCAAATCTTTATAATAGTCCAAGTGATCCCTCTCTATGTTTAATATGACAGCCACAAAGGGATAGAACTTCAAGAAGCTTTCACAATATTCACATGCTTCTGTCACGAAGTATTCGCTTTTGCCTACTCTAACGTTTCCATCAATTGCTTCAATTTCACCGCCGACAAGTACTGTAGGGTCCATACCTGCGTTCTTAATAATAATTGAAATCATTGAAGTGGTAGTTGTTTTTCCATGGCAGCCCGCAATTGCAATACCGTAATTGTAGTCTTTCATTATCATGCCAAGGAATGTAGCCCTATCAATAACAGGAATTCCAAGTTCCTTTGCCCTGATTATTTCACAATTGTCCTGCTTTACTGCTGCGGTATAAACCACAAGTTCTGCAGTTTCAACAATTATTGGATTATGGGGTATAGTAACTTCGGCACCGTTTTTCCGAAGTTTGCTTATTAAATTGCTGTCGTTGATATCGGAGCCGGTAACTTTATAGCCGGATTCCAGCAATATCTGAGCCAAGCCGCTCATACTGATACCGCCAATACCCACAAAATGAACATTCTTTACATTATTTAGGGAAATCATAGGATACACTCCTTAAAAAGATTAAGTTTATATAATTAATTATACTATATGACGTATTGATTTTACATTCTTATGCCCATACTGTCAACTTTTGTTTTGTCAATATCAAGATTCAAAAACATCATTAATATCCATATTATTATTATAGCCAATTTTTTGTTACTAGTACATTATAACATCTGATTGCTGCATTAAGAAACGTCCCCATGTCCCACTAAAAATTGAAAAATTTATGATAGATTTAAAAAAGTAAAACTACAAACAATATTATTAACAAAATGTCTTGTGCCAAACATTTTTTATTGAAATTCAGATGGCACAAAACATTTTCGCAATTGATATTTCATGAAAATACTTATAGATGAAACAGGATAAATATACCGTAACCTGTATTATTTGCAAAAATGTTTGTTAGAAAAAGAAGGAAATCACTAATATATGACGAATTATTATTGAAATGACAAAACGAACGACGGGAAGGTGGTGAACTAGAATGGAAATAACAGACGTAAGAATCAGGAAGGTTAATGCAGAGGGTAAGATGAAGGCAGTAGTTTCAGTAACCTTTGATAATGAATTTGTTGTTCATGACATAAAGGTTATAGAAGGCCAGGAAGGATTGTTCATAGCTATGCCGAGCAGAAAGACTCCTGACGGAGAATTTAAGGATATAGCTCATCCGATAAATTCTTCAACAAGAGAGAGACTGCAGACCTCGATATTGGAGGAATATGGAAAAGTAAAGAACGAGTAATATGGATTATAGATATCCACCTAGAGCATAGGTGGATGTTTTCTTTATGAGACGTATTTTTTGTATCGGTATTTTTTGACTCCCTTCATTATATATATAAGTAAAGCTTAATAATAAATCTGAAGGGGGTAAAAGAATGACTGACAAGAAAAAACAATATCCTAAGGCTGAGAAGCCGGAGATGGATATGCATGATATGGAGACTCCGGAGATGGAAATGCCAATGCATGGCTGTCCGATGATATGTCCGATGATGTGCCCCATGATGCACCATGGAGAGTGGCAGGGAATGGAGGATATGAGGATACCTGACTGGTATGAAGATGATGACAGTGATTACAGCAGTGATGAGTCCGATGAATACCCGGTCTATTGGAAACATAAGAAAAAACATAAATACAATCCATATCCGTTTTACTGGCCGCCCTTCTATCCTGTAAAGCCTTACAAAAAAAAGCATAAGAAGTGGTAATCCGTTTAAAAGTCAGAGTGAGTATCATTATTAACGCAATAAATAATGATACTCATTCTATCTTTTTTTATACATTGTTGAAAAAGGGTATAATAAGTGATATATTCAACTAAGAATATCTATTAATTGTTAAGTAAATAATTGTAAAATAAAGAAGGTAGGTTGAGATGCAAAACAATTTGACTGAGGAAATACAAAGGCTGAAAAAAGAGAGAAATGCAATAATACTGGCACATAACTATCAGGTGCCTGAAGTTCAGGATGTTGCTGACGTAGTTGGGGATTCATATTCATTAAGTCAGCATGCGGCTGAAACGGACAGTGACGTAATAGTATTCTGCGGAGTGCATTTCATGGCAGAAAGTGCTAAGATTCTGTCACCGAACAAAACAGTCCTGCTTCCGGTAAGGGATGCCGGATGCCCTATGGCTGACATGGTCACAGCACCAAAGCTCAGAGAAATGAAAGCCAAATATCCTGATGCAGCGGTGGTATGTTATGTGAATTCCTCCGCCGAGGTGAAGGCTGAGAGCGATGTCTGCTGTACCTCTTCAAATGCTTTGAAGGTAGTGGAGAGCCTGGAAAACAAACAAGTGATTTTTGTACCGGATGAAAATCTTGGAAGTTATGTGGCATCAAAAGTAAAGGACAAGGAAATAATTCTCTGGAAGGGTTTCTGCATAACTCACAAAAGAGTTAAGGTTGAGGAAGTGCAAAAGATAAGGCAGCTTCATCCCAATGCAAAAATACTAATGCATCCTGAGTGTGCGCCTGAGGTTCAGAAGCTTGCCGACTTCCTTGGAAGTACATCGGCAATAATCAACTATGCAAGAGAGATACCCGAAAAAGACATAATCATTGGAACGGAGGAAGGGATTCTTCATTTGCTTAAGAAGCAGAATCCGGACAAGAATTTTTATCTCCTTTCGACGGGATTGATATGTACAAATATGAAAAAGACAAGGCTCGAGGATGTTCACAGAGCGCTTCTGAATATGCAGCACGAAATACATGTTGATGAGAATATTAGAATAAAAGCATTGAAATCACTGGAAAGAATGCTGAAGATAAAATAAGGAGTGATATTTATGCCGCTGAGATACTTAACAAGTTTTGACACCCAAAAAATTGAAAGCGAAATGTGGGATGTGGTGGTAATTGGCAGCGGTGTTGCCGGACTCTATTCAGCTGTTAACCTTGATCCCAGCTATAAAGTATGTGTCCTGAGCAAGGAGACAATGGATGAAAACAACTCCTATCTGGCTCAAGGGGGGATTGCTGCGGCTATCGGTGAGGATGATATGCCGGAGTACCATTTTATGGATACGGTCAAAGCCGGGGCAGGCCACTGCAATGAGGAAGCGGTGACCGTACTTGTTGAAGAAGCTCCAAAGGATATCAAGCTGCTTGTGGAACTGGGGACTAACTTCGACAGAGAACCGGACGGTACCCTTACCAGAACAAGGGAAGGAGGACATGGCCGTTTTAGAATTGTACATGCTCTTGGGGATGCCACAGGCAAGGAGGTTGTGGATTCTCTTCTAAGGGTTTGCAGGGATAGGGATAATATCACAATTAAAGAGAATTGCTTTGCAATAGATCTCCTTGTTTCAGAAGGAAGATGTATAGGTGTATTGATTGCGACAGGAATTGATACCGAGGCAACAAAAAAGGTGCTGTACTGCCGCAGTGTTATATGCGCCAGCGGAGGGGTCGGACAGGTATACAGGAACACTACAAATTCAGAGGTAGTAACAGGTGACGGAATTTCCATGGCATACAGGGCGGGAGCGGAGCTTTCTGACATGGAATTTGTTCAGTTTCATCCTACTGCTTTTTATACCCCTGAATATTCCGGAAACCGTTTTCTGATTTCTGAAGCAGTCAGAGGCGAAGGCGGTATATTACTGAATAAAAATAATGAAAGATTTATGCATAAATATAATGAAATGGGAGAGATTGCACCCAGAGATATTGTATCAAGGGCAATATTCTCCGAAATGAAAAAAACAAACAGTGAATATGTATATCTTGATATAACCCACAAGGATTCCGACTATCTGAAGAAGAGATTTCCCACTATTTACAGAAGCTGCCTGGAGCACGGAGTTGATATTACAAAGGACTATATACCGGTTTCTCCTGTCCAGCACTATTTTATGGGGGGCATACGAACTGACCTGATGGGAAGGACAAATATCAAGGGACTTCATGCCTGCGGTGAAGCAGCAAATACAGGGGTTCACGGGGCTAATAGGCTGGCGAGCAACTCCCTGTTGGAGGGACTTGTATTTGGAAGAAGAAGTGCGGAGTACATTAATGCCAGCATTAAAGATATTAAACTTGAAGAAGTGCATATTTCAAATATTTCCAAAGCTTCAGGGAAAGCTTTGAATGTAATGGATGTCAGAAACGAAATAAAAACCCTGATGGACGCCCATGCCGGAATTGAAAGGAACGGACCGGACATGGAAAAGACATTGAACCGGATTAATGAAATAATCGGCATCCTTGAAGATGCAGACATTGGAAGCGTAAACGCCATGGAAACACTTAATATTGCTTATATTGCATCTCTCATACTGAAAGGAGCCATTGCAAGGAAGAAAAACTGCGGCAGCCATTACAGAACAGACAGTGAGTAGGAGGATATCCCATGCTGGATAATAATATTATTGATAGAATAATTAAAAATGCTCTCCAAGAGGATCTGGGCTGGGGGGATGTTACAACTGACTCTACCATACCGGATACGGCTGTTATCAGGGGGAACTTTATTGCAAAGGAAGAGGGGATTATCTGCGGCATAGAAGTATGCAGGCGGGTATTTGAAATGGTAGATAGAAGCATTGACTTCCAAGCCCGCATGAAGGATGGGCAAATAGCCTCCAAAGGAGATATCATAGCAGAAATAAGCGGAAATGCAAGAAGCATACTAAAGGGTGAGAGAACGGCTTTGAATTTTTTCCAAAGGATGTCAGGAATAGCTACAATGACTTCCAAATATGTTTCTGAAATCTCCGGGTTGAAAACCAGGATTGTGGACACGCGGAAAACGGCACCGGGGCTAAGGATCCTGGATAAATATTCCGTAAAGGTCGGAGGGGGTTTCAACCATAGGTTCAACCTTTCTGACATGGTACTGATAAAGGATAATCATATAAAAGCCGCAGGGGGTATAACTCCTGCTGTTGCAGCAGCAAAAGGAAAATGTTCCCATGCACTGAAAATAGAAGTGGAAGTGGAATCAATAAGAGAGCTTATAGAAGCCATTGAAGCCGGAGCCGACATTGTTATGCTGGATAACATGACATTGGATATGATGAAGGAGGCTGTAAGCATTGCATCCGGGAAGGTGCTGCTGGAGGCTTCAGGTAATATTACAATCGGGGGAGAGAGAAGCGTCAGAGCAGTTGCAGAAACAGGAGTAGATATAATATCTGCAGGTGCGCTGACGAATTCTGTTAAGGCGATGGATATAAGCTTAAGATTTTTGTAGTAAATCAGCTTTGGAATGGTTTGCCTTATATTAAGCAAACTAAACTAAAGCTATTTTATTGTATTTTTCATTGGTTCTTTTTCCTGAGGTTCCGTTATGATAAAATAGTAATGAAATTAACTAGTAATTGAGGTGATATATTGAGTGATGTATACAGTATTACGCCAATAATACTTGCCGCCGGAGAGGGCAAGAGGATGTACTCTAAAGTACCCAAGGTATTGCACAAAGTATGCGGGATACCCATGGTAGAGCATGTAATTAACTGTGCCCGGGAGATTTCCGGTGAAGAGCCTGTTGTAGTGATAGGACACGGAGCGGAACAGGTCCGCAAGGAAGTAACCGGTGTTAAATTTGTAATGCAGGAAAGGCAGCTTGGTACCGGCCATGCCGTTATGCAGGCAGAAAATTATATTAATGACGGTGATATACTTATATTGTATGGAGATACTCCGCTGCTTCAGCCCGAGACCCTCTCGGAGATGCATGAGATGCACAGGGCTGAGGGCTGCAGTGCGACAATACTGACTTCTGATATAGATGACCCGACGGGGTATGGAAGAGTGATCAGAATCGGAGAGAAGCTTATAGAAGCAATCGTAGAGGATAAGGATGCTGACAGCAGCACTAAGCTTATTAAAGAAATTAACTCGGGGATATACTTTTTTGACGGTAAAGAGCTGCGGGAGGCACTGAGGCATTTGAAAAATGATAATACCCAGGGAGAATACTATCTTACTGATGTTATTGGAATAATGAGAGAAAAGGGACTTAAGATCGGGGCATTTAAAATAAAAAATGCTGAAGATATAATGGGGGTCAATAACAGGTATCAACTGAGTGAGGCCAATAAAATCATGCAGCGCAGGATTGTAAAGAAGCTTATGCTGGGAGGAGTGACTATAATTGATCCGGACAGCACATATATAGACGCTTCCGTAACAATTGAGAAGGATGTTACAATATATCCCGGATGCATACTTGAGGGGAATACGGTTATACAGGAAGATTCGGTGATAGGCCCTTATTCAAGGATTAAGGATGCAAAAATCGACAGGGGAGTAAAGGTACAGAACTCGGTAGTGCTGGAAAGCTCTGTAGGAGAAGGCACTACTATCGGCCCTTTTGCGTATCTAAGACCAGGCAACAAGATTGGAAAGCATGCAAAAGTCGGTGATTTTGTTGAAATGAAGAATTCCACCTTTGGTGATAATTCCAAAGCTTCACACCTAACTTATGTAGGCGACGGCGATGTCGGCAGCAATGTAAATCTTGGGTGCGGAGTCGTATTTGTCAACTATGACGGGAAGAAAAAGTACAGGACATATGTAGGGGATAATTCCTTTGTCGGCTGCAATGTCAACCTGATTGCACCGGTAAGGGTAAATGAGAACACATATGTTGCAGCCGGTACAACAGTGACAAAAGATGTGCCTCAGGACAGCCTGGCCATTGGAAGGGCAAGGCAGGAGAATAAAGAGGGTTGGGTAACTGAAAGAAAAAATAAATAATATTTTTGGGAGGTTTCTGTTGAAATGAATGTACATGGGAAGAGCATTAAAGTCCTGAACTGTAATGCCAATAAAGACTTAGCAAAGGATATAGCCTTTAATCTTGGCATACCTGTGGGCGATGCTCAGGTAAGTACTTTTAGCAATGGGGAGATCGGAGTAAGTATAAATGAGTCCATCAGAGGCGCAGACGTATTTGTGGTTCAGTCTACCAGCACTCCCGTAAATGATAATCTCATGGAGCTCTTAATAATGATAGATGCATTGAAGAGGGCTTCCGCCGGAAGGATTAATGCCGTTATGCCATTCTACGGCTATGCGAGGCAGGACAGGAAGTCCAAGTCCAGAGAACCGATTACCGCAAAGCTGGTTGCCAATCTTATAGAAGCCGCAGGGGCTGACAGAGTAATTACTATGGATCTTCATGCTCCGCAGATTCAGGGCTTTTTTGACATCCCCGTGGATCATCTGTATGCAGCCCCCCTTATTGTCAACTACTTCATCAACAAAAAGCTTGACGATATAGTTGTGGTTTCTCCGGATGTCGGAGGAGTTACAAGAGCGCGATCCCTTGCCACAAAGCTTGATGCTCCGCTGGCAATAATTGATAAGAGAAGACCGAAGCCGAACGTGTCGGAAGTTATGAATATCATAGGAGATATTGAGAATAAAAACTGTATAATAATCGACGATATGGTAGATACGGCAGGTACCTTGGTGAATGCTGCAAAGGTGTTGAAGGACATGGGCGCCAAGGATATCTATGTTGCCTGCACACACCCGGTTTTGTCGGGGCCTGCTTTTGAACGCATCAGGGATTCAGTGATAAAGGAACTTATTGTTACAAATACGATACCTCTTCCTGTCGGCAAACCGGTAGACAAGATAAAGGTATTGTCTGTTGCACCTTTGTTTGCTGAAGCTATTAAGAGAATCTATGAAGGATTGTCCTTGAGCAAGCTGTTTGACTAAAAATGCTACACAGCAAACAATGTGGAGGTTATTATGTATCTGATTGCCGGTCTGGGAAATCCCGGAGACAAATATAGATATACAAAGCATAATGTGGGCTTTATGGTACTGGATTATTTTGCTTCTGTCCATAATATCAGCATCAGCAAAATAAAGCACAAGGCATTATTGGGAGAAGGCTTGATAGGAGAGGAAAAGGTTGTACTGGCAAAGCCCCAGACATTTATGAACTTGAGCGGAGAAAGCATATATGAGCTTGTTAATTGGTACAAGTGTGACATATCCAGGCTTATAGTGGTATATGATGATGTGGATATTGATACAGGAAGAATCAGAATAAGGCCGGAAGGAAGCTCAGGCACTCATAATGGAATGAAGTCTATAATATATTTATTACAAACGGACCAGTTCCCCAGGATTAGGGTTGGTATCGGCAAACAGCCGGATTATATGGATTTGGGCGATTATGTATTGAGCAGGTTTTCAGATGAGGAAATACCTTTGATGGAGGAGTCTGTCAAGAATGCGTCTCTGGCTATCGAGGAAATAATAAAAAATGGCATAAACTCGGCAATGAACCGGTATAATAGGGAAAAATGAAGGCAACGCTTCAACAGAAGCCTTTTTTTTCTGACATTATTGACCCTGGCTAAGGAGGTGATAACTTGAGCATCGATAACGTGCTTAAGCCTCTTTATGAAATGGAAGAGTTCAATGAACTGCTTTCATCTCTACAAGCAAATCTGAATACAGTAGAAGTCTATGGTATTTCCGATACCCAGAAGGCTGCGGCAGCTGCATTTGTATGCAGGCATTTTGGAAAGGCGTGTCTTTTCATAACGCACAATGATTTGCTTTCCAGGAAGATTTATGAGGATATATCTTTTTTTGAGCCGGATATGGCGGCTTTAATGCCCGGCAGGGAGTTGGTATTCCACAGGATTGATGCCAGAAGCAATGAAATTCTGCAGAACCGCTTAAAGACATATGATGATATCATCAACGGCAAAAATTGCATTGTCTGCACTTCCATAGAGGCACTGCTCACAAGGACAGTGTCTCCTGAGCTTTTTGCATCAATGACCAGGGAACTTTCAGTGGGAGAAACCGTCTCATTGGATGAGATCAAAGAATATTTCATTAAAGCAGGATATGAGCGAATTGACATGGTAGAGGGCAAAGGCCAGTTCTCAATAAGAGGAGGTATAATTGACTTCTTTTCTCCCATACACCAGAACGCAGCCAGAATTGAACTTTTTGATGATGAAATAGATTCCATCCGATACTTTGATGTGCTGACCCAGCGTTCTATAAATAAAATCGAAAAAATCAAAATCACACCTGCCAGAGAATTCATCGTTAAAGAGGAGGAGTTCCTCCTGGGTGCGGAAAACCTTCAGTCAGAGCTTTCTGCAAGGCTTAGGGCATCAGGAAATGAGCGCAGGAAGAAAACCTCCGATATCAGGGTAAGGGAAAAGATATCCGAGGACATTGAAAAAATGAGGCAGGGTATACACTTTGAGGGAATAGAAAAATATTCGCCGTATTTTCCCGATAAGAATTACAGTCTCATTGATTATATGAAGGATTGCATTATTTTCATAGATGAGCCTAACAGGATAAAACAGCGCTGCGAGACCATAGGGACGGAATTCATGGAGCATTTTAATCAGCTTCTGGAGAAGGGTGAAGTTCTGCCGGGACAGTTTGAGGCATTATTTACTTACGAAGATCTTGTTCCAAGGATCCGGGAGAGAAAGACAGTCTGCCTGGATTCATTGTATAAAAGCAGTAATGATTTTATTCCTCAGAAAACCATAAGCATTACCAGCCGATCAATGCATCCTTTCCATGGCAAGCTTTCCATGCTTATGGAAGAGATTGTCGCATGGAAAAAGCATAGATACAGGGTTCTGATACTTTCAGGCTCAAGGGATAGGGGCCTGAGGCTGGCTTCAGATCTTAGGGACAGGGATATTGATGCAATATACAAGGATGAGCTTGATATTGAGCTAAAAGAAGGACATGTAATCATTCTTCCCGGAATACTAAACAGCGGATTTGATTTTCCATCGATAAAGTATGCCGTTATAAGCGACAGAGAGCCTTTCGGCTCAAAGGGCAGGAAGAAGATTGAAAAGAAAAAAGGCAAAGCCATAAATGTGTTTACCGATCTAAAAGCAGGGGATTATGTTGTTCACGAGAATCATGGCATAGGACAGTACATTGGGATAGAGAAACTGAAGATAGATAACACCACCAGGGATTACCTTCATATCAGGTATTCGGGGAATGACAAGCTTTATATACCCACAGACCAGCTGGATATGATTCAGAAATATATAGGAGCGGAGGACAAGGGCCCCAAGCTGAACAGACTGGGCGGAACAGAGTGGGTGAAGGTTAAGACAAAGGCCAAGAAGGCCATAGAAGCTATGGCGATGGATCTTCTTAAGCTTTATGCAGAAAGGCAGCAGGCGGTAGGCTTCGCATTTTCAGAGGATACCAGATGGCAGAAAGAATTTGAGGATATGTTCCAATATCAGGAGACTCAGGATCAGTTGAGATGCATTGAAGAAATCAAGAAGAGCATGGAAGATCCAAGGGTAATGGATAGGCTGTTATGCGGGGATGTAGGATATGGAAAGACTGAGGTTGCTCTCAGGGCGATATTTAAGTGTGTCATGGACAACAAGCAGGCGGCGATCCTGGTTCCTACGACAATACTGGCGCAGCAGCATTATAATACCTGTATTCAAAGGTTTGCCAGCTTCCCTGTAAATATAGATGTTTTATCCAGATTCAAGACTCATGCTGAGCAAGGCAGGATAATTCAAAATATAAAGAATGGCAATGTGGATATAATAATCGGAACCCACAGGCTCCTGCAGAATGACGTGGAGTTCAGGGACCTGGGGCTCTTGATAATTGATGAAGAGCAGAGGTTTGGCGTTGCCCATAAGGAAAAGATAAAGAGTCTTAAAAAGAATGTGGATGTGCTGACTTTGACTGCGACTCCTATTCCAAGAACACTGCACATGTCCCTTGCAGGTATAAGGGACATAAGCATAATTGAAGAACCTCCGGAAGAAAGGTACCCCGTTCAGACCTATGTAATGGAGTATAACGAAGAGGTAATCAAAGACGCAATTGCCAAAGAAATAGCAAGAGGGGGCCAGGTATATTATTTACACAACCGTGTGAGAAGCATACAGAAGATTGCCGCAAAGCTTAAGACGATGATACCCGAGGCAAGGGTGGCGGTAGCCCACGGACAGATGGAAGAGAAGATGCTTGAGGACACTATGCTGGATTTTTATAATAATGAATATGATGTATTGGTTTGTACAACTATTATTGAAGCAGGCCTGGATATTCCCAATGTAAACACCATAATAATAAGTGATGCAGATAAGATGGGACTATCACAGCTTTATCAGCTCAGGGGAAGGGTTGGGCGTTCCAACAGGCTTGCTTATGCATATCTGACATATCAGAAGGATAAGGTGCTGAATGAAGTTGCAGAAAAAAGGCTTCAAGCCATAAGGGAATTCACTGAGTTCGGTTCCGGTTTTAAAATAGCCATGAGGGATCTGGAAATCAGAGGAGCAGGCAACTTACTCGGCAGGGAGCAGCATGGTCATTTGGAGGCCATAGGATATGACCTTTATATAAAGCTGCTTGAGGATACGGTAAAGGAGCTTAAGGGTGAAGAGGTCGCAGAGGCCGTTGATACATCAATAGAGCTTAAGATTAGTGCATTTATTCCGGAAAACTATATATCCGATGAGAATCAAAAAATTGAGATTTATAAGAAGATTGCATACATTGGAAGCCAGGAAGATATCTATGACATTGAAGAGGAGATAGAGGACAGGTTCGGAGACTTACCGCAGGTAGTCAGGAATCTGCTGGATATATCCTATATAAAGCATTTAGCCGGTAAATGCAATGTAGTATCCATAACTCAGAGGAAAAACAGCATATTGGTGAAATTCAGCAACGATAGGAGTATTAAGCCCGAAACAGCTATAAGGGTAGCAGGGGAATACATTGACAGGCTGCTCTTTACCGCAAGCGGCCAGCCATATTTCACCATAAAAGTTGATGAGGACAGGCCGGAGGAGTATATCAAATTCTTAAAAGAATTCCTAGGAAAAATTAGTAGTTTTCAGAATGGTTGATATAGGGTATAATTAACCTTGACTAAAAACAAGTAGGGGAGCGATGTAAATTGTTTAATAAAAAATGCAGGCTGATTTTAGTATCTTTGGCACTTGTATTGCTGACAGTATTTCCGACTGCCTGCAACATGGTCAGAGTAAATCCCGAAGTTGATAATAAGACTGTAGTTGCAAAAGTTTCGGGAAAAGAGATTTTAAAAGAAGAATTCAATAAAATGTTTAATATATTCAAGACACAGTATGAACAGCAGTTTGGTACGGAAGTATGGGATCAGGAGGTTGAAGGAAGAAAGTTCGGCGATGTTGCCAGGGAAAAGCTTCTGGACATGCTGATTGATGAAAAACTTCAGATGGCAGAAGCCGCGAAGCTTGGGATTGTCATTACAGATGACGAAGTGAACGCAGAAATTGAAAATGCCAGAAAATACTTCGATAATGAAGAAAAGTTCAATGAGTTTCTTAAGGGGCAGGGTGTTGATCTTGAATACTTCAAGGAATCGGTAAAAAAGGAGCTTACCATAAATAAACTTGTTGATAAGCTCACTGAGAATATAACAGTTACTGATGAGGAGTCAAAGAATTATTATGATACCCATCAGGATGTATTTATGAGCGTCAAGGCAAGCCATATACTGCTGGATACAAAGGAAGAAGCCGAGAAAATGCTTACAAGGGTAAAAGCCGGGGAGAATTTTGCCGAGCTGGCCAAGCAGTATTCAAAGGATCCCAGTGCAAAGGAAAACAGCGGAGATCTTGACTACTTCAGGCATGGAGATATGGTGGAGCCTTTTGAGAAAGCGGCTTTTGCACTAAAGCCCGGAGAGATCAGTGAAATCGTTCAGACTGACTTTGGTTTTCACATTATAAAAGTTGAGGACAGTAAGCTGGACAAATTTGAGGATGTAAAAGAAATGCTTAAAGGGAATCTGCTATATGAGAAGAAAAGCTCGGAATATGAGAAGCTTCTCGAAGAAATGAGAAAGAATGCAGAGATTGAGAAGTTCACCAAAAATTTAAAATAAAATATGAAAAATGCGGTCGTGAGACTGCTTTTTTTCTTATTATCTATAATTTGCAAAATTGTGTATAAAAAATTGTTGTTGGTAAAATAATAACCATTACAAACAATTATGTAAATTCGAAAAGGAGGTTTTAAGTTGAAAGCAACCGGAATTGTAAGAAGGATAGATGACCTTGGAAGAGTTGTAATACCAAAAGAGATAAGGAGAACTTTGCGTATAAGAGAAGGGGACCCTTTGGAGATATTTACAGATAGGGAAGGTGAAGTAATACTTAAGAAATATTCCCCCATAGGAGAACTCAGTGACTTCGCAAAAGAATATGTAGAGTCTCTTCACAGTTCCATGGAGCATATAACATGCATAGCCGACAGAGATACCATTATTGCTGTTGCGGGAGCACCAAAGAAAGAATTGCTGGATAAGAGGGTAAGCCCTTCATTGGAAAGAATAATGGAAGACAAGACAACAGTTGTTTTAAGCCTGACCGGAGAAAACAAAATGATCAATATATCTGCTGATGAAGAGGGTACACCCAAATATACCGCCGGAGTTGTGGCACCGATCATAACCCAGGGTGATTCTATAGGCGCAGTTTTGTTACTTTCTAAAGATCCAAACGTACAGATGGGAGAGCTGGAGGTAAAATTGTCGGAGACGGCAGCCAGCTTCCTTGGCAAGCAAATGGAGCAATGATGAAGGTTGAACGAAAGTAGTAGTCGGAGAGGCTGCTACTTTTTTGTTCTATAATGCTTGTTTTTTGGCTATATTAGCTATATATATCGTGAAAAAATTTATCATCACAAAAGTAGTAGAAGCATCTACTTTGTATTATCAAATCTGTATTTTTCACGATATATGAATCAATGAAAATGTTTCGCACTACATCAATTTAGTATAATATGTTTAGTGCGAAACATATATATAAATACTTTTGTTAGTTTTGCACATATATGTCGAGAAAAATTTATCATTATAAAATCAGATAGATTCTGATTTTGTGTTAAAGCAAAGTACTTTTCACGACATATGAATCAAGGGAAATGTTTTATACTATTTGAATTCAATGTAAAATGTTTAGTATAAAACATTTAGATATGTTAGAATAATTATGCCAAGTTCTTTTGGGAGGTCAGAAATGGGGTTTCACAAACAATCATTCATAAAAGGTGCTGCAATTCTTGCAGCTGCAGGTATAATATCAAAGGTGCTGGGTGCCATATACAGAATACCTCTGGGCAGGATAATAGGCTCTGAGGGGATGGCGTACTACCAGACTGCATATGATCTCTATATAATGATGCTGACAATCTCGGCTTACTCCATACCCATAGCTATATCCAAATTGGTATCGGAGAAAATAGAGATAGGAAGGCGGGATGAGGCACATAAGACTTTTAAGGTGGCGCTTTCGCTGATAGCCTTCTTAGGGATAACACTATCTGCGATATTGTTTTTCAATGCCAAAGGCTTTGCGATGATGGTGAAGAACCCGGGAGCATATGTAGCCGTTCTCTGTGTTGCACCGGCAATATTTACAGTATCACTGAGCGGAGCTTTCAGGGGATACTTTCAGGGTATGCAGAATATGACTCCCAGCGGGCTATCACAGGTGACGGAACAAATTGCCCGTGTTGTTTTCGGTTTCATTCTGGCGATAACATTCTTATCTGTGGGATATGAGGCTGCGGCAGGAGGAGCGGTGTTTGGCACTACAATAGGAGGACTTGTCAGTTTTCTCACTCTTATTTACATATACAGAATGAAAAGGGGCGAGATAAAGGCTGGGATAAGGGCTGACAGTCAGTTGAAGAAAGATTCCGCCTTAAGCATCATAAAGAAAATAGTGATATTCTCAATACCAATTACAATTGGCGGCAGCATAATGCCGGTAATGAATGTTATTGACACTTTTATTGTAATGGATAGACTTCAAGCTGCGGGTTTCTCCCACGAAACTGCAACCAGCCTGCTTGGGCAGCTTAAGGGTATGGCAGGGGCTTTTATTAATCTGCCTCAGGTGTTTACAATAGCTTTAGCTGCAAGCCTGGTTCCTGCAATATCGGAGTCAATAGCAAAAAGCGATTTCGGCAGTGCTTCAAGGAAGTCAGAACTGGCAATCCGTCTTAGCCTGCTTATCGGATTGCCTGCTGCATTCGGTCTTTTTATACTTGCAGATCCGATAATGAAGCTTATGTATCCGGCGGAACCTGCATCTTTAGGAATGGTACTTCGTTATCTTTCTACAGCCGTTATATTTTTGACGCTTGTCCAGACAATGACAGGAATACTTCAGGGTATGGGAAAGGAAAGAATACCTGTAATGAGCCTGATTGTAGGGGCTTTGGTGAAATTTGCAGTAAGTTATACCTTGACCTCAATACCCTTCATAAACATTAGAGGTGCGGCAATAGGTACAGTTGCAGGATATGCTGTATCAGCCTTTCTTAATCTGTCTGCAATAGTAAAACATCAAAAATCAAGTATAAGAATAACCAAAATAATCGTGAAGCCTTTAATAGCTACCGGTGCCATGATGGCTGCGGCATATTTGAGTTATAGGCTGCTTTTCGAAGCAATAGGGAGGAATTCTGTAGCGACGTTGATAAGTGTGACGTTTGCTGCACTGGTATATGGTATTGTATTGATACTCATAAAGGGAATAGCAACGGAAGAACTGGAAATGACTCCGGGGGGCAAAAGGCTTTCAAGCATATTGAAGAAAAAAGGGTTGTTATAGAATAAGATAAGAGATACGAGACGCGAGATTTGAGGCAGGCTCTGAAGTTTCAGGGCTTGACGCAGAATTAGGAGTAAGGAGAAAAACTATATATGCAAAAGATAACTATTTTAGGATTAGGGCCGGGGGATTATAAACAGCTTAGCCTGGAAGCCTTCGAAATAATGAAAGACGCTGAAACATTGGTCTTTAGGACAGAAAAACACCCTGTTGCAGAACGTATAAGAGAATCAGGCATCAGCTTTACATGCTGCGATGATATATATGACAGCTGTGAATCCTTTGATGAGACTTACGAGCAGATAAGCCGGCGCATATTGGACTTGTGCCGTGAAAAGGGCCAAGTAGTATATGCCGTGCCGGGACATCCCCTGGTGGCTGAAAAAAGTGTCGAACTAATTCTGGCCGGTGCGGGGAAGGACATTAAAGTAAATATAGTTCCTGCTTTGAGCTTCATTGATGTTATATTAAGCTCCCTGAAAATAGATCCCATATATGGTTTGAAAATCATTGACGGGTTGAGCATCAAAACCCAGAAGCCCGACCAGAAATGCGGCAATATTATAACCCAGGTGTATGACAAGCTGGTCGCTTCAGAAGTAAAACTGGTGCTGATGGATTACTACACAGACGATTTTGAAATATATATAATAAGGGCAGCCGGAGTGGAAGGGCAGGAGCGCATTGAAAGCATACCGCTTTATGAGCTGGACAGGATAGAGTGGATGGATTATCTTACAAGCATCTATATCCCTCCAGCAAAAGATTCGGGAGCAAGATACAAGAGCTTTGATGACTTGGTGGAGCTTATGGAAAGCTTGAGAGGCGAGAAGGGCTGCCCCTGGGATAAGGAGCAGACAAGGGAGTCCTTAAAGCCGTATCTCCTCGAAGAAACCTATGAGGTTCTGGATGCCATAGAAAAGGACGATCTTGAACTTATAGTTGAAGAGCTTGGGGATTTGCTGCTGCAGGTTGTATTTCACTCACAAATAGCCAGGGAGAATGGAGAGTTTGATATAAACGAAGTAATAACCAACATAGTAAATAAGCTGATAATAAGGCATCCTCACGTGTTCGGAGATGTAAAAGCTACCAGTGAAAGCGGAGCATTAAAGAGCTGGGAAGCATCAAAACGCAAGTATAAGGGCATAGACACATATACAAAGACTCTTGAAGACATACCTGAAATACTGCCGGCATTGATGAGATCGTACAAGGTTCAACAGAAAGCGGCATTGGCAGGCTTTGACTGGGATGAGGTGGAAGAAGCATTTTCAAAGGTTTATGAGGAGGCAGAAGAGTTAAAGGAAGTATATAAAACAGGAGAAAAGGCCATAATAGAGGAAGAAATAGGGGATTTACTGTTCTCTGTTGTTAATGTTTCAAGATTCTTAAAGGTTCAACCTGAGCTTGCCCTAAGAAGCACAACGGAAAAATTTATCCGAAGGTTCAAATATATTGAAGAAACAGCCTTGCAATCCGGTAGAAAACTTGATAAAATGAGCTTGCAGGAGATGGATAAGCTGTGGAATGAAGCAAAACAGCAAGTTTTAGCAAAAAAAGATGAAAAAAAATGAAAAAAAAGAAGGATTTTCGGGAATGAGGTAGAATATCCATAATCAGTAAATATTTCCTACAAAATAAAAAATGGAGGGAAAATGATGAATAAATCAGATCTTATCAGCAAAATGGCCGAAAAAAGTGCTATGACAAAAAAAGATTCCGAAAAGGCTCTTAAGGCTCTCATTGAGAGTGTAGAAGAAGCACTTGCAAAAGGTGATAAAGTTCAGTTAGTCGGTTTTGGAACTTTTGAAGTTAAAGCAAGAAAGGCTAGAGTAGGCAGAAATCCAAGAACCAGAGAAGAGATCAAAATACCAGCATCAAAAGCTCCGATATTCAAGGCTGGCAAGGATCTTAAGGATCTCGTAAATAAGAAGAAATAAGTACATATTTTAGAGGAATCAGGCCGGACGGGCCTGATTTTTCATTTTTCATGCTATAAAGAGGATGTGATTTGATTGAGGCTTGATAAATACTTGAAGAATTCCAGGCTGATAAAAAGAAGGACGATAGCCAAGGAGGCCTGTGAAGGTGAAAAGGTCTATCTGAATGGCAAACAGGCAAAGCCAAGTGCTGAAGTGAAGGTTGGAGACATATTAGAGATTGTATTCGGAGAAAAAAGAATAAAGGCAGAGATTACAGACATATCGGATAATGTATCAAAAGCTTCGGCAAGAGAGATGTACAGGCTAATTTGAAGAAGTGCGCCACACGGCGCACTTCTTATTCATAATTATACCCTCCATGCATATAAATACTAGTAAGCAATATACCACCAGTGGGGGGATTTTTATGGAAGAAAAGAAGCTCATTAAGTCAAAACCTCACAGTATAACGATTGAAGGGCGAGAAAGACTTATTATCAACGGAGTCAGAGATGTAGCCAGCTTTAATGAAAGTGAAGTTTCATTGGAAACGGAGGCAGGAGGCCTTATTATAAGGGGAACTGATTTACACATTAACAGGCTGAGCGTTGATGATGGAAATCTATTTATTGAAGGTTACATAATTTCTTGCGTATATAACGACAAAATCGATATCAAAAAAACCGGCAATTTCTTAAGCAATATTTTTAAATGAGGATTAAAGATTGCATAACCCTCCGCAAGAGGCAGTATAGTATATCGAGGCACACGGATTATGATTTTGACAGGCCTATACTGATATGCCTTTGGAAAAGTTCTACCGGTGCCAAAAGGCCCTCCATGGCCCGAGACACCTAAGCCGGCCTCCATGCCGGCTTCACGAACTTTTTACCAAAGCCATATCAGAGGCCTGTTGCCAAAATACATAAAAGTGTGCCCTGCTATACTATACAAGCTCTTGCTT
>Ga0208197_1000688_pt1 | contig 39338 bp, 18 predicted proteins | sample AD_JPNNA4_MetaG_FD_184444 | JGI IMG/M metagenome (GOLD analysis project Ga0208197, IMG submission 184444) | Active sludge microbial communities of municipal wastewater-treating anaerobic digesters from Japan - AD_JPNNA4_MetaG (SPAdes) (version 2) | ecosystem: Engineered > Bioreactor > Anaerobic...
CTACATGAAATCGACCCTCCCCTACCTCGGCCTCACCTCCCCCACGCTCAAGGCGGCGCTGCGCCCGGTGCTGGGCGACCCGGCATACCGGATCAGCACGCGGCCCGAGTGGGAGGCGACCGTCCGCACGCTCTGGGACGAGGCGACCCACCGCGAGCACTGGTATGCCGCGCTCGCCCTCCTGCAGCACCGGCACTACCGCGCGTGGCGCGATCCCGACCTGCTTCCGCTGGTGCGGCACCTCGTTGTCAGTGGTGCCTGGTGGGATGTCGTCGACGACATCGCGACCCACGTCGTGCGTGACCTGCTGCTCGGCTGGCCGGAGCCGATCGCCACGGTCCTGCGCGCGTGGTCCCGCGACGATCACCTGTGGATCCGTCGCGTCGCGATGCTCGCCCAGGTCGGTGCGGGCGCTCGCACCGATCCCGTGCTGCTCGCCGACGTCCTCACGCCCAACATTGGGTATGCCGGTGAGCAGGTCTTCTTCTCCCGCAAGGCGATCGGCTGGGCGCTGCGCGACTACGCCTGGACGGCGCCCGACTGGGTGCGGGACTACGTCGAACGCCATCCCGACCTGTCCGGGCTCTCCCGCCGCGAAGCGCTCAAGCACCTCTCGCAACCCACGGACGCCCCGACCACCTGAACGCATCCAGCCGCTAAGGTCACCGACGTGGCCACGGCACCGCCTGCGAACCCCGGCGACGCACGAGTCGACCGGCGGGAGATCATCGGGCTGGCCGTCCCTGCCTTCCTCGCCCTCGTCGCCGAGCCGATCTTCCTGGCCGCCGACTCGGCGATCGTCGGACACCTCGGCACCATTCCGTTGGCCGGCCTTGGGGTCGCGGGGTCGGTCCTCATGGCCGCCGCCGGCATCTTCGTCTTCCTTGCCTACGCCACGACGAGCGTCGTCGCCCGAGCCATGGGCGCCGGCTCCCCCACCACTGCCATCACGGCCGGGCTCGACGGGCTCTGGCTCGCCCTCGGTCTCGGCGCGATCGCGGCCGCCGTCGTTACTGCCGCGGCCGACCCCCTCACGGCCGCGTTCGGTGCCTCCGCCGCAGCCCAGGAGCAAGCCACCACCTACCTGCGGATCGGCGCCCTCGGGCTCCCCCCGATGCTGGTCCTGCTCGCCGTCACGGGCGCTCTGCGCGGCCTGCTCGACACCCGAACCCCCATGCTCGTCGCCGTCGCCGGGTTCGCCGTCAACATCGCCCTCAACCTGGCCTTCGTCCACGGATTCCATTGGGGCATCGCCGGTTCCGCGTGGGGCACGGTCATCGCCCAGACCGGCATGGCGCTCGCCCTCACCGCCGTCCTGCTGCGCAAGGCCCGAGCCACCCACGCCCCCTTGCGCCCCCATCCGGGGCGGGTCCTCGCGGCCGCGCGCAACGGCATACCCCTTGTCGTGCGGACCCTCGCGCTGCGGGGAGCGATCCTGCTGACCGTGTGGGCGGCGGCCGTCCTCGGTGACGCGCCGCTGGCCGCGCACCAGATAGCCGCGACGGTGTGGAGCTTCCTCGCGTTCGCGCTTGACGCCCTCGCGATCGCCGCGCAGGCCGTCGTCGGGCGCGACCTCGGCGCCGGGCGCGTCGACACGGCGCGCGCTGTGATGCGGACCCTGCTGCGCTGGGGGCTGCTCTTCGGCCTCGCCGTCGGCACGCTCACGGCTGCCGCGGCGGGCCTGGTGCCGCGCCTGTTCTCCTCCGACCCCGCCGTCATCGGGTATGCCGTCCCCGCCCTCCTCGTCGTCGCCGCCGGTCAGGTGGTGGCTGGCTATGTCTTCGTCGCCGACGGGGTGTTGATGGGCGCCGGGGACTTCCGCTATCTCGCGTGGGCCATGGTCGTGGCGCTGGCGGCATACGCGCCGGTCGTGCTGTTCGTGCGCGCGCTGGGCGTGTGGGGCGGGCCGGGGCGGGTGCTTGTGTGGTTGTGGGGCGGTTACACGGCGTTCATGCTGGCGCGCGCGGTGAGCCTGGGTTGGCGACTGCGCGGAGACCGCTGGCTCATCCCCGGCTCCTGACCCCTGCCCGACCCCCCAAGCTGATCCCCTGCCGAATCGAGGTATTCCGCCATCGCCCGATGATGGCGAAATACCTCGACTGGGCAGAGGGAGCCAGGGGGCGCGGATAGGGTGACCGAGTGTCCCCGTTGACCTTGCTCGCCGCCCCGCTCGTCGTCGCCGGCGTGTTCCTCCTCAGTGGGGTCGCCAAGCTCGGCGACGTCAGCGACGGGGTGCGCGGGCTGCGCGAGATGGGCGTTCCCGACGTCTTCGTGCGTGACTGGGTCGCTCGCGCGCATCCGATCGCCGAGATCATCATCGCCCTCGGGCTGCTCGTCCTGCCGACGCCCTGGCGCGTGGTGGCCGGGGTGGCCGCAGTCGGGCTGATGACGGCATACACCGTGCTGGTGATCGCCGCGGTCCGGCGGGCGCGCGAGGTGAACTGCAACTGTTTCGGCCGGCGAAGTGAGGTCGTCAACCGCCGCACCGCCGTGCGCAACCTCGCTCTCTTGGCGCTCGCGATCGTCGCGCTCGTCGACTGCCTCGTGCCGTCGGCACCCATCGTGCGGATGTTCAGCGGACTTGACCCCCTGGCGTGGAGTGCCGTCCTCGTCGTCACCGCCGGGGTCGCCTGGCTCATCGGGCGAGGGTATGCCGCGAGCGCACCGACCGAACCCGTCGCCGCCCTGAGCCCCATCCTCGGCGGACACCACCACGAGGGCAACGGCGAAAGCAACGGCGACGACGAGGACGACGAGGACGTCGAACGCGACGCGATCCCCGACCACACCCTCACCGCAGCCGACGGAACGACGATCACGCTCACGGAGCTCGTCGCTCAGCGCGCCACGGTCTTGCTGTTTATGGAGCCGGGGTGCGGGCCGTGCGGCGTCTTGATGGCCGAGGTGCCGAGCTGGCGCGCCATCATGCCCCAGATCACCCTCACCGCCGTCCGCCTCAGACCCGTACCCGGTGCCAAGGGTCTCCACGAGCACGCCGGGCCCTGGCAGGGGACCGGATACGGGACCGAGCCCGGCACCGGCGAGCCCTTCCCGACGCTCGAGGGCGGCTACTGGGCCGATCCGTCGATCATCCAAGCGTTCGAGATCCAGGGCATGACGCCGTGGGCGGTGCTGCTTGGCGCCGACGGGCTGATCGCGGGAGGACCGGTGGCCAGCTACCCCCACGTGCGCGCGTTCCTCGTCGAGATCCTGGCCCACCTCGCCGGCTTGGCTTGACCTCTAGCCGAGCCCCCAACTCAAAACCGGATCGAGGTATTCAGCCATCAGCAGGTGATGGCCGAATACCTCGATCCGGCAGAGAAACTGGCAGAAAAAACTCAGGCCTTGACGACCTCGAAGGCGAGCTTGGCCTGCACCTCGGGGTGCAGCCGCACCAGCGCGACATACGAGCCGACCGTCTTGATGTGGCCGGGAACCTCGATCTTGCGCTTGTCGAGCTCGGGCCCACCGGCCTTGACGACGGCGGCGGCCAGGTCCGACCCGCTCACCGCGCCGAAGAGGCGACCAGAGTTGCCGGCCTTCGCCGACAGCGTGACGGTCGTGCCCTCGATGCGGGACTTGACGGCCTTGGCGTCGTCGAGCGACTTGATGGTGCGCGACTCACGAGCCTTGAGGATCGAGTCGACCTGCTTCTGGCCACCGGCGGTCCAGCTGGTGCCCAGCTTGCGGGGGAACAGGTAGTTGCGGGCGTAACCGTCCTTGACGTCAACGACGTCGCCGGCGGTGCCGAGCCCGCTCACTTCGTGGGTGAGGATGACCTTCATCTGTGGCTCCTTAGGTCAGCGGGCCGACGACGAGTAGGGCAGCAGCGCCATCTCGCGGGCGTTCTTCACGGCGTTGGCGATCTGCCGCTGCTCCTGGACGGTGACACCGGTGACCCGGCGAGCGCGGATCTTGCCGCGGTCGGAGATGAACTTGCGCAGCAGCGCAGCATCCTTGTAGTCGATGCTGACGATCTTGGCGGCCTTGAGCGGGTTGGCCTTCTTCTTCCCGGGCTTGATCCGCGGCGGGGGCTTGGGCATTTCTGTGGTTCTCCTTGTGAGCTATGTCGAAAAAGTCTGTGAGAGATGGGGTTTCGCGCCGCCAACCACAAGGGTCAGGTCGCGAAACACCCGATCAGAACGGCGGCTCGTCGTAGCTGGGCGCTGAGCCCCAGCCACCCTGGTTGCCACCCTGCGGAGCCTGGCCGGGACCACCGGACGGAGCACCGGCACCACCCTGGCCGCCGTAGCCACCGGAACCGCCCTGACCCCCACCCGACGGGCCGGTCGCCCACGGGTCGGTGTCGGCGGCATACCCGCCCTGCTGGCCCGTGCCGGAGGAGCCGAAGCCGCCCCCGCCGCCGGACCCGCGCTGGGTCTTGGTGACCTTGGCCGAGGCGTAGCGCAGCGACGGGCCGACCTCGTCGACCTCCATCTCGATGACGGTGCGCTTCTCGCCTTCCTTGGTCTCGTAGGAACGGCTCTTGAGCCGGCCCGTGACGATGACCCGGGTGCCACGCTGCAGCGACTCGGCGACGTTCTCGGCCGCGTCCCGCCACACCGAGCAGCGCATGAACAGGGTTTCCCCGTCCTTCCACTCGTTGCTCTGGCGGTCGAAAGCGCGCGGCGTCGAGGCGACGGTGAAGTTCGCGACGGCGGCGCCGGAAGGGGTGAACCGCAACTCGGGGTCACCCGTGACGTTCCCGACGATGGTGATGACGGTGTCGCCAGCCATGTGCTACCTCTCCTTGCTTGCTAGAGAAGGGCGCTGCCGAGCTCAGGCGCCGGGGCGCAAGAGCTTGGTCCGCATGACCACCTCGTTGAGGTTGAGCTGACGGTCCAGCTCAAGAGCCGTCGCCGGCTCGGCAGTCATCTGAACGACGGCGTAGATGCCCTCGGACTTCTTCTTGATGTCGTAGGCGAGGCGCCGACGACCCCAGATGTCGACAGAGTCGACACTGCCGCCGTCCTTCTTGACCACTGCAAGCAGCTTGTCCAACGACGGGGCGACCGTGCGGTCGTCGAGCTCGGGGTCCAGGATGACCATGAGTTCGTAATGACGCATGCGTTGACCCACCTCCTCTGGTCTTCGCGGTCACGGTCTCTCCGTGACAGGAGGGTTGCATGTGTCCGCGCCTCGACCACCGATCCTGCCTCACCGCGCCACAGGGGGCCGGAAGTTTTCCACAGGGGTATGCCGCAGGCGAACCGTCCTAGGTTACGGCACCCCCGCAGGGGGACCTAATCGCGCTCGTTTCAGCCGACGCGGACGATCAAGGCGTCTGGGGCGTCGCGCAGCGGCCCGGCCAACGGATCGGTCTCCCGGGGCGACACCACGTGCGGCATCCGGTCGCGGGCCTGCCACCAGACCTGCACCACGAGCCATCCGATCGCCAACAGACGCACCAGCAGGAGCAGCAGGTACCACCCCGAGGGCAGCCCGCGATCGGCCACCGAACTCCCAGCGAGATAGAGCCAGACCGCCCCGAAATGCAGGGCCTCGGCCCCGGACCAGATGAGGTGGTCGCGCCACTGGATCCCGACGAGGGCGACGAGAGGGACGAGCCAGATCGACGCCTGCACGGGGAAGGACTTCCCCGTCACGAGGACGATCGCCACCATGACGAGCGACACCTCGGCGACCCCTGGCCGACGCTCACCGCTCCAGGCCAACCAGGCCCCGACAAGGATTGCGACGAGCCACCCGGCGGCCGCCAACAGCGTGAGGGCGCTCGGGGACAACGGTTCGGGCAGGCTGAAACCCATCGACTGAGCGCTGTCGGGCCGGGCCAACTGCCCGAGAACCCACGGCGAGCCGAACCCCGCCTCGGCCCCGACCCACGTCGAATAGGCCCGCATCGCTCCGCCGGGATTGCCCAGGGCGACCAACGCCACCACCGCCGCGAAGGTGACGATGGCTGCTCCCGCGACCGGCAGGACGGTCCGCCCCCGCCCCGCCCGCACCGCGACCAGCGCGATCGCCACGAGCAACAGGACGGGATAGGAACGCGCCGAGATCGCCAGGCCGAACAGCACTCCGCTGATCACCGGCCGCGAGCGCGACCAGGCCCACAGGGCCCCCGACGCGAGGGCAACACCGAGCAGGTCCGGGGAGACGACCGCGGTGAGCGCGACGACCGGTGACAGAGCGACGTGAGCCGCGCGCATCGGCATACGCCGGACCGCGGCTGCCGTGAACCAGACGGTGACGGCGAGGAGCAGGGCGATGAGCACCGCCCAGATGCCGAAGTAGAACCGGGCCCGAGCCTGCGCCGACCCGTCGGGCACGAGGCCGCCGGTGAAGGCCAGCAGCAGCGCGGTCAGCGGCGGCTGCACCGGAGTCGGCGCGCCCACGCCGCCAGCGAGGAAGGCCCCGAGGCCGGCGCCGAGGTTCTGGTCGCCGAAGGTCGCCGGAAGGTCGGAGTAACACATGTGGAAGAACTGGTCGGGGCTGCTCCACCCCGCATCGATGCAGTAGCCGCGCAGCGCCACCGACGCCGCCATCGGCAGGCACGACGCGGCCACCAACCCGGCGGCCAGGCGGCGCCACCCGCGAGCCAGCGGGACGGCATACCGGCCAAGCGGTCCCCCCGCCACGACGCTCGCCGAGCGCGCAACGGGGTCCTCCCGGGAGGGGACGACGACGCGGTCCGCAGCTGTCACGCCCACAGGGTATGCCGCCCGCCTGAGGTATGCCGCCTGCGCGCCGGTTTGTCGATGCGGGGCGCTACCCCTGACCGGGTGGCGTTGTCGGTTTGTTGGCGTTGGTCGGGCCGCCGGTGTTGGTCGGCCGCGGCGGGATGCTCGTCGGCGACGAATTGGTCGGCGACGGGGTGGGCTCGGGTTTCGGCGAGTTGGTGGGGTCGGGCGTGCTCGTGGGCACCGACGTCGCAGGGGCCGTCGGGGTCGGCGCGGCCGTGTGGACCTTGTCGTCGCCGATGCCGACGCGCTTGGGGAAGTCGACCTTGTCCTGACCCGCCAGCGCGCCCTTCATGAAGTCGATCCAGATCGACAAGGGGTAGGAGCCGCCGGTCAGCCCGTCGAGACCGCCGATGTCGGTGAGCGGTTGGGGCACCCCGTTGACGTCCTTGAACATCGCGACCGATGCCGACAGTTGGGGGGTGAAGCCGCTGAACCAGACCGACTTCGCCTCCTCGGAGGTGCCGGTCTTGCCCGCCACCGGACGGCCGACCGCGCTCGCGCGCGACCCCGTGCCGCCGGCCGCGGTCACCTGCTGCATGGCGTCGATGACGTCGGCGGCGACGTCGCGGGAGAACGCGTCGACGACGTTGGGGACCGCCTGGTAGGTGACGTCGATGGCGTTGGAGGTCACCGTCTTGATGAGGTACGGCGTCGCCCGGCGGCCTTGCGCCGCGATCGTGGCGTAGGCGTTGGCGACGTCGAGCACGTGCGGCGAGGCCGTCCCAAGGACGTTGGTCGGGTCGTCTCCCAGCCCCGGAGTGCTCTCCGGTATGCCGGCCGCGATCGCCGCCGTCTTCGTCACCGACGGCCCCATCTTGATGTTGAGTCGAACGAACGCCGTGTTGACCGACGAGGCGGTTGCCTTGCGCAGGTCGACGGTGCCGTAGGACCGGCCGCCGACGTTGCGGACCGGTGTGTTGCCTAGGGCGGGGTCGCGCAGCGGGCTGTTGCCGTCGAACTGGGTCTTGGTGGAGATGCCCTGCTGCAGGGCGCCGATGAGCCCGAACGCCTTGAAGATCGAGCCGCCCTGGATCACCGCGTCGGTCGCCGAGGAGAACTGACGGGCCTGGTAGTCGGCACCGCCATACATCGCGACGATGGCGCCGTCGCCAGGGCGGACGGCGACCAGCCCGGCATACACATCCTTGACGTCCCCGGTCGTGGGGAAGTCTTTGGCGACGGCGTCCTGTGCGGCCTGCTGCGCGGGGGCACTGATCGTCGTCGTGATCCGCAGGCCGCCGCGGTCGATGTCGTCGTCGGACAGTTGCAGCTTGGTGGTCAGCTCGCGGCGGACCGCGGCGACGATGTAGCCGGTCGGACCGGAGAGGGCCCGCGACGGGGCCTTGGCGGCGATCGTCGGCAGGCCGGTGAGCGGCGCGCGGTCGGCGGCCGAGAGCCACCCCATCGTCACCATGCCGTCCAGGACGTAGTCGACCCGCTTGGTGAGGTTGGTCTGCTGCTTGGCACCGAGGGCCGGGTCGAAGAGGCTCGGGGCGTTCATGACGCTGGCCAGGACGGCCGACTCCTGGACCGTGAGCGCGCTGACGTCCTTGCCGAAGTAGGCCCGGGCGGCCGTCTTGATGCCATAGGCGCCGCGCCCGAAGTAGATGGTGTTGAGGTAGCCCTCGAGGATCTGGTCCTTGGTCATATCCCGGTCGATCTTGATCGAGATGACCCACTCGCGAAGCTTGCGGTCGAGGGTGCGGTCCTGGGTGAGGAAGTAGTTCTTCACGTATTGCTGGGTGATCGTCGACCCGCCACCCTGGACGTCGCTGCCGCTGACGGCCTGCCAGACGGAGCGGGCGATGCCGGTGGGTGAGATCCCCGCGTTGGTGTAGAAGTCGCGGTCCTCGGCGGCGATGACCGCGTGCTGCAGATGCTTGGGAATGCTCGCCAGAGGAAGAGGCTCGCGGTCGAGCTCGGCAATCCGGGCCATCTCGGTCTTGCCGTCGTCGTAGTAGACGATCGAGGTCTGCGCCTCGGCCAGCCCGTTGGCGACGTCGGGCACCTGGATGGTGGCGAAGGCCACAGCGACCGCGCTGGCGCCGAGGGCGAGGAAGCCGACGACGGTCCAGACGACCCGCTTGATCCAGGTCCGTCGGGGGGCGCGCCACCAACTGCGCTTGGCCTTGCTGCCGGAGCTGCCGGTGCCTGCGCTGGTGCCTGCGCCGTTGCCCCTGCCGGAGCGGGTGGCCCGCGGGTCCGGCTGGGTGTGATCGTGGCTCACGCGAGAGTGCCTTTCCTGCCGTCGTCGCCCGTTGGAGGGTTCCGGTCGATTCCCCGTCAGGAGATCCAGTATGAGCGGACGGGCTGTGAGCTACCGAATCGCACACACCCAAACTGGCCACCGGCTGCCCGTCGGCACCCCGCCGCGACACGCGACACATCGGGATGATGTATCGGTTCGATATATCTGGTGCTAGAGTCTGCTGGTCATCGACGCACGCGCGTACCCATCCGAAGGTGCGACGAACGACAGCCCGGGTCCGACGCGGACCCAGGCACACGGCATACCGGATCAACGGACCGGACCAGAGGCGGAGGTGAGTGACGGTGTCTCGACGTGGTGATCTGCTGGAGTTCGCCGTCCTCGGGTTGCTCCATGAGAGCCCGATGCACGGCTACGAGCTGCGCAAGCGACTCAACACGGCTCTGGGTGCGTTCCGGGCGTTGTCCTATGGGTCGCTATATCCGTGTCTGCGCGAGCTGCTCGGCAAGGGCTGGATCTTCGAGTCGTCGAGTGTCGAGGGCGATGCGCTCTCGGGCAGCCGGCGGGCGCGGATCGTCTACGAGCTGACGGCCGACGGCAAGGAACGCTTCCAGGACATGGCCGAGACGGCCGGGCCGACGGCGTGGGACGACGAGGAGTTCGACGTCCACTTCGCCTTCTTCGCCCGGACCAAGGCCGATGTGCGACTGCGCATCCTCGAGGGGCGCCGTTCGCGGCTGGAGGAGCGCCTGGCCAACATCCGCACAGCCTCGGTGCGTAACCGGGAGCGGATGGACCTGTATACCGCTGCGCTGCAACGGCACGGCGAAGAGTCGGCGGAACGCGAAGTCCGCTGGCTCGAAGAACTGATTTCGGCTGAACGTCGGGGGATTGCCACCCCCAACCCTCACAACACCCGCGCCTGACCGGCCGGGCCATCACACAAGGAGAACCCTCATGGGATCTGTGCGCGTCGCCATCGTTGGCGTCGGCAACTGCGCGAGCTCGCTCGTGCAGGGCGTGGAGTACTACCGCAATGCTGACGCCTCGGCCTCGGTGCCGGGTCTCATGCACGTCCAGTTCGGGCCTTACCACGTGAGTGACGTGACCTTCGTGGCCGCGTTCGACGTCGACGACAAGAAGGTCGGCAAGGACCTGTCCGAGGCGATCAACGCGTCGGAGAACAACACCATCAAGATCTGCGACGTCCCGACCCTGGGTGTCGAGGTGCAGCGCGGGCACACCCTCGACGGCCTCGGCAAGTACTACCGGATGACCATCCACGAGTCGGCGGCCGAGCCGGTCGACATCGTCGCCACGCTCAAGGCGACCAAGGCCGACGTGCTCGTGTCCTACCTGCCGGTGGGCTCGGAGAACGCTGACAAGTTCTACGCCCAGTGCGCGATCGACGCCGGTGTGGCCTTCGTCAACGCACTGCCGGTCTTCATCGCCAGCGACCCGGAGTGGGCGGCCAAGTTCGAAGCAGCCGGTGTCCCGATCGTCGGCGACGACATCAAGAGCCAGGTCGGCGCGACCATCACCCACCGGGTCATGGCCAAGCTGTTCGAAGACCGCGGTGTCACGCTGGACCGCACCTACCAGCTCAACGTCGGCGGCAACATGGACTTCAAGAACATGCTCGAGCGTGAGCGTCTGGAGTCCAAGAAGATCTCCAAGACCCAGTCGGTGACGTCCAACCTCACCGGTGAGCTGGCCGGCAAGACCTCCGACCGCAACGTGCACATCGGCCCGTCGGACTACGTCGCCTGGCTCGATGACCGCAAGTGGGCCTATGTGCGCCTCGAGGGCCGCGCGTTCGGTGACGTACCGCTGAACCTGGAGTACAAGCTCGAGGTGTGGGACTCCCCCAACTCGGCCGGCATCATCATCGACGCCATCCGTGCGGCGAAGATCGCCAAGGACCGCGGCATCGGCGGCGCGCTGATCTCTGCGTCGTCCTACCTGATGAAGTCGCCGCCCGTGCAGCGCAACGACGACCTGGGTCGCCTGAAGCTCGAGGCCTTCATCGCCGGCACCGAAGAGCGCTGACGATCTAGCGGGCGAGGTACGAGCCCGCGCTGAGGAAGCGCGACCGTTCAGCAATAGTGCTGACGATCTAGCGGGCGAGGTACGAGCCCGCGCTGAGGAAGCGCGACCGTTCAGCAATAGTGCTGACGATCTAGCGGGCGAGGTACGAGCCCGCGCTGAGGAAGCGCGACCGTTCAGCAAGAGCGCTGACGAGCTAGCGCAGCGTCGTGAGGAACGAGCGACGCAAGCGCTGAGGAAGCGCGACCGTTCAGCAAGAGCGCTGACGATCTAGCGGGACCGTTCAGCACGAGCGCTGAGTTCGCTTCTTTACATTGTGTGGCCCGATCACCCTCCGGGGTGGTCGGGCCACAGTCGTTCACGAGTCGCGCGCGGACGGTGAGCGGGCGGCATACCCACGCCGAGGTATGCCGCGCAACGCGGCCTCAGGCGGGCCCGTCAGCCGCCTCGACCACGATGACTGTCACGTTGTCGCGGCCGCCATGGGCAACCGCCCGATCGACCAGGTCCTGCGCGGTCGCCTGGACGTCAGCACCCACGGCCAACACCGCCGCGATCTCGGCGTCACGCACTTCGTTCGTCAGCCCGTCGGAGCAGACGACGAAGCGTTCACCGGCCACCACGGGCAGCACCCACGTGTCGACGACCGGAAGCCGATCCCGACCCAACGAGCGAGTCACGGTGTGCCGCAACGGATGCACCCTCGCCTCATCGTCGGTCAGGTAACCCGCGTCGACCATCTCCTGCACCTCCGAGTGGTCGACGGACACCTGGGCGAGCTCGCCCGCGGCATACCGATAGACCCGCGAGTCACCGAGGTTGACGACCGCCCAACTGCTGCCTGGGTCGGCTTCGGGGTCGGCGTCGGGGTCGGCGTCGGGGTCGAGCACGAGGGCCACTCCGGTCAGCGTCGTCGCCATCCCCCATTGCTGCGGGTTGCGCACGGCCGTCGTGAAGATCCGCCGGTTCGCCACATCGACCTGCGCGACGACATCGGCCACCGTCAAATCGGCGCGCTCGGCCAACTCCCCGAGCGTGGATGCGGCAATCGCGCTGGCCACCTCGCCGGCCGCGTGCCCACCCATCCCGTCGGCGACGACGAAGATCGACCCGCGCGCGAACGCCGCGTCCTCGTTGTGCTCGCGCACCCGGCCAACGTCGGTCGCCACGCCTACGCGCACCTCCAGCGCCATCCTCGCCGCCTCCCGTCATCGCCTTCGTCAGAGGGTATGCCGTTCCGTCACCTCCGCGCTCGCTCCCGCGAAGGAGGCCCTGCGGGTGGCTGGGCCGACGCCGGGAGTATGCCGGTCAGCCCAGCGAGGCGCCCCAGGCCTCAGCCCGAGCCAACTCACCGTCGGCGAGCGGGCCGGGGGTTGCGGAAACGAGGAAGCTGCTTCGGGCGAGGACGGTGACGCCGAGTCGGCCAAGGCGCTTCTCGATGTGTTTGGCCGCCGAGCCGGAGAAGAACCCGGTGCCGGTCACCGTGTCGAAGGCGGCCGCCTGATCAACGAGGGATCGCGGCAGCGCATCCAGCCACTCGACAACCCCCGCAGCTGAACGCCACCGCCCAGGACGCAAAAAGGTCGACGATGTTCTGGGGCCTCGATGAAATGTCGTTGACCTAACGAAAGGTCGACGATATTTCGGGAGCCCCCAACGCTCAGGCGCGCGCAGCCCACCACTCGCGCAACCGTGCGGCCGCAGCCTCGGGGCCGATCGGCCCCTCGTCCAGCCGCACGCCGAGCAGGAACTTGTAGGCCTCACCCAGCACCGGCCCCGGCGCGATCCCCAGCACCGCCGCGATCTCGTTGCCGTTGAGCTCCGGCCGAATCGCCGCGAGCTCCTCCTCGGCCGCGAGCCGGGCGATCCGCCCCTCCAACTCGTCGTAGGTGCGCGCCAACCGGGTCGCCTTGCGGACGTTGCGGGTCGTGCAGTCCGATCGGGTCAGCAGGTGCAGCCGCCCCAGCAGCGGCCCCGCGTCGGTGACATACCGCCGCACCGCCGAGTCGGTCCACTGCCCCTCGCCATAGCCATGGAAGCGCAGGTGCAACTCGACCAGCCGCGCCACGTCACCGACCTGCGCCTTGTCGAACCGCATCGCCCGCAGCCGCTTGGCGACCAGCCGCGCGCCGACCAACTCGTGGTGGTGGAACGACACCCCACCGCCGCCCTCGAAGGTGCGCGTTGCCGGCTTGCCGATGTCGTGCAACAGCGCGGACAGGCGCAGCACGAGGTCGGGCCCGGTCACCATGGGGTATGCCGCGTCCGCCGGGTTCGTCCGTCCCTCCAGCGCGATCGCCTGCTCGAGAACGATGAGCGAGTGCTCGTAGACGTCCTTGTGCCGGTGATGCTCGTCGAGCTCCAGCCGCAGCGCGGGCAGCTCGGGGATGAAGACCTGCGCCAGCCCGGAGTCGACGAGCAGGGTCAGCCCGGCGCGCGGGGAGGCCGACATGAGCAGCTTGGTGAACTCGTCGCGCACCCGCTCCGCCGAGACCATGGCGAGGGTGTCGGCGCGGGCGAGCATCGCGGCATACACCTCGTCGGCGACGGTGAAACCGAGCTGCGAGGCGAAGCGCGCGGCCCGCATCATCCGCAGCGGGTCGTCGGCGAACGACTCCTCGGGAGTCGCGGGCGTGCGCAGTCGGCGGGCGGCGAGGTCGGCCAGCCCCCCGTGCAGGTCAACGAACTCCAGGCTCGGCAGCCGCATCGCCATCGCGTTGACGGTGAAGTCGCGCCGGACCAGATCGTCGGCAAGGCTGCTGCCGAAGGCGACCTCGGGCTTGCGCGACTGCCGGTCATAGACATCGGTGCGATAGGTCGTGATCTCGATAATCGCCGGGCCCTTGCGCAGCCCAATCGTCCCGAAGTCGCGGCCGATCTCCCAATGCGCGTCGGCCCAGCCGCGGATGATGCCGAGCGTCTGGTCGGGGCTCGCGTCGGTGGTGAAGTCCAGGTCCGGCGAGATCCGCCCGAGGAAGGCGTCACGCACCGGCCCGCCGACGAGGGCGAGCTCATGACCGGCGGCGACGAACCGCTCGCCGAGCTCGGTCAGCAGCCCGAGCTGCGGAGCGAGCGCGGCAACGGCAGCGCGCAGCAGCGGGGCGGTCGCCTCGGAGGGATTCGGCACGACCGACAAGCCTAGCCGGTATGCCGTCTGGTCACCTTCGGACGCACTCGGCTCGGGCTGACCTGCCCGATTTCCTCACACCCACCGATGTTTTCGCGTCCCTAGACGCTAGGGAGTCACAGAACGCCGGCGGGTGTGAGGAAGTCGGGAGCAGGCGGGTTGGCGATCGCAGCCGGTGGTCTGGCCACCGCATCGAGGAAGCCGGAGTCTCGCGCATACCGGACCGTGGTGAGCACGTCCCTGTCGACATCCTCGTCGAACGGCATACCGAGGTGTTCCAGCACCGCGCGCGTCCAGTCGGTGACGATGTCGTAGCCGGCCAATTGGGGGATCTCGACCAGCTTGGAATGCAGGACGAACTCTCGGACGAACGGAGTGATCGGGGATCCGTCGTAGTTCTCCGCCAGGTAGTCCATGAACTCCGCCACGGTGACCAAAGGCTTCTCCTGCCCGATGGCCGCAAACGCTGCGGCGAACTCGGGGACACCGACCTTCGTCGATCGCAGCAGATGGTAGGTCTGCCCATGCAGCGATCGATGACCCATGAGTGCGACGAGACGTCGACAGGCCGCATCGACCGGGGTGAAGTCCCACAGCCGAAGGTCGCCTTGCGGGAGGCAGGCGAACCGATAGAGCGCCCGCATCTGCAGGTAGAACGCGTTCTGGTCGATGTTCTCCTGGAACGTGCCGTCGCCCGAGTCGCCGGTGATCGCGTTGAGCCGATAGATCGTCACGACCTGACCGGCCCGACGCGCCTCGTGGAGAAGGAGCTCGGCCTCCAACTTGGTGTCGGTGTAGGCGTTCACCGGTTGCTGGCCGAGGTTGTCGTCGAACTCCGTGAAGATCTCGTCGTTCCCCGGCATCAGCCCCATGACGCCGCGGGTCGACACGTGGTGGATGTCCTTGGCGATCCCCGTGGCAGCGAACTCGAGGATCTGGCGCACCGCGCTCACGTTGGGCCCCACGAAGTCGTCCCGCCGCCCGACATGATCGACCTTGCCGGCCGAGTTGAGCACGCAGTCGATCCGCCCGGCCAGACCCTCGTAGTCCTGCTCCGCCAGACCGAAGTGCGGCTGGGCCGCGTCGCCCACGAGGAGGTGGATGCGGGGCTGGTGCCACCGGAAGTCGTCGTCGGAGAAGAACCGGGTGTATGCCGCGCGCAGCCGCTCGGCCGGACCGGCGCCACCGGGTCGCACCAGCACATGCACACTCGCGGTCGTCTCCTGGAGCACCTCGTGCAAGAGGTGGACGCCGACAAACCCCGTCGCACCCAGGACGAGGACCTCGCGGTAGGTCACCGCATCGGTGTCCAGGGCGGCGCCCAGGGTCGACGCCAGGGGCACGTGGGCGGCATACGCGTCCCGTCGTTCGGCGATGTGCGCGTTACCCTCGCGGCGCCATCCGCCGTCGATGAACCAGCGGCCGACCTCCTGGAGTTGCTCGCGCAGGTCGGCACTGCCGCCCATCCCCCCGACGTATGCCGCCAACTCGGCGATCGTCGGGTAGGCGTAGAGGTCGGTCACCTCCACCGGATAGGCCTGGTTGAGAACCGACGTCAGGCTGATCGCGTGCAGGGAGTCGCCGCCCAACTCGTAGAAGCTGTCGTTGACCCCGATGCCGCGGATCGAGAAGACGCCCTCCCACATCGCGGCCATGTTGGCCTCGACATCGGTACGCGGCGCGACGAAGTCGGCGGACAGCTCAGGCCGATCGAACTTCGGCTCGCCGTGGCCTTCGCCAAGGACCGCGTCGTCGCTTCCCTCGAGAACGGCGCGCATCTCATCGATCGACTGGCTCGTGACGGCCACGTTGACCAGAGCGCTGCGCAGGAGGGGATCGATGAACCCGATGCCGTCCTCCAGGGTCAGGCCGTCGGCCATCATCCGCGCCGCGGCCGTCCCTTGCGGGGCCTGCGCCTCGCTGCGCGCGGCCATTCCCACGTGTGCCCAACGGTCCCAGTTGACGCTGAGGGTGCGGCGCTGCGGATACCGGATCCGGGCCGCCCGGGCATAGGCGTCCTCGAAGGAGCACGCGGCGGCATACTCGCTCGAACCGGTGGGACCGAGGATGGCCAGGACCGACGAGAAGAGCATGACGAACTCGACGTCCCGGTCGGCGAAGACCTGGTCCAACACCAGCGTGCCATCCACCTTGGGCTCGAGGACCGGGGCACTCGTCCCGGGCGTAAGGAAGTGGATCATGCGGCCGCTGGCGACGCCGGCCAGGTGGAAGACACCGGTGATCGGGCCAAGTCGCACCTCGACGTCGTCGATGAGCGCCGACATCGCCGTGAGGTCGGTGAGGTCGACCGCGTGATACTCCACGGGGACCTCGTGTCGGCGCAACGCGACCATCGTGGCGATCCGGGCCGCGACCTCAGTGCCGTGGGTTGCCACGCTCACCGTCGGCCACTCGGTCTCATTGGGCAGCGCGGTGCGCCCGGTGAGGACGACGCTCGCGTGGTGAGTGCTCAGAAGGTGCTCGGCGAGCGCCTCGCCGATGCCCCCCAACCCTCCGGTGAGCAGATAGACCCCGGATCGCAGGGCGCACCCCCCAGAGCCGTCGGCGATCTCCACCGAACGGTGCCGGCGGGTGAGCCGAGCGTCTCCGCGATAGGCGATCGGCGAGGGCTCGGACCCACCGATGGCCTCAGCGAGGATGCGCGCCGCCAACGTCGCGGCCTCCGCGTCGAGGTCGGTGTCGACGTGCCGGATGGCAAGCTTCGGGTATTCGTGGGCGGCCACGATGGCCGCCCCGGCGACCAACGCGCTGGGTGATGGCTGGCCATCGAACCCGAACGCTCCCGAGGTGACGATCGTCAGGGCCGACGTCTGCCCGCCGAGCAGCCCGGAAACGGCCCGCATCATCGCCACCAGCGTGTCGAACGGACGGTTGCGTAGGTCGCCGTCGGGTGCGTCGAGGCTCCACAGATAGACGACGTGGGTCGGCACGGCCTCGGTCCGCTTGAGGTCCTCCACGAGGAGGTCGAGGTCCTGCGGTCGATCGGGGTCGAGGGTGTAGCGGTCGTCCCCGCCCACATACTCTCCGCGGTCGTTGGCCGTCACCTCCACCACTCGGGCACCGGCGTCGTTGAGGTATGCCGTGACGCGATCGCCTGTGGGACCGGCGTCACGCAGGACCAGCCAGCTCCCCGCGAGCAGTTCCGGCGTTGGTGCCACCAGGGCGTCTGCGAGCGCCCAATCCGTGGTCGACGTGACCGGCCGGGCCGCTTGAGCACGCCCCGTCTGTTGCCAGAGGGACGCTGCCCCGGTGGGGGTCGGCTGATCGCTGTGTTCCGCCCAGAACCGGGTCGGCAACAACGGCGAGCCCGGCAGGGCAAGCCGCTTGCGGGGACTGCCCGAGTAGAAGGTTCGCCAGTCCGTGTCGATACCGGTCCGGTAGAGCTCGGCGACGCGTTCGAGGGTTGCTCGATCGGTGCGTCCGGACTGTCGATAGCGGTCCACGGCGGCGGACATCTCGGCGAAGGCCTCGTTGCGACCCTCAGTCCTGGGCTCGGCGCCCAGGTCCGCCCCGGCGGCCACCTGGGCACGCAGGTCGGTGAGCCCAGCCACGAGGTCTTCAACGGTGGCGACCGTCAAGGCAACTCGCCACTTGCTGTGGCGCCGTCCGGTGTTCGCGGTGTAGCACAGGTCAGCTAGCGAGCTGTCCGGATGGGCCTGCAGGTGCTCGAGATAGGCGTCCAGCAGGGCCGGCCACAGGGTCCGAGCATGCGTCGAGAGGGTCAACACCTCAAGCCCGTCGCCGACTGACGGGGAGGTCTGCGGCGGCGGCGACGCGAGGACGGCGTGGCTGTTCGTGCCGCTGAAGCCGAAGGAGCTCACCCCGGCGAGCCGAGCCGTGTCCTTCGGCCATGGGAGGGGGCTGTCGACCATGAACATCGGTGAGTTCGCGAAGCCGATCTCGGGGTTCGGCTCCTCGAAGTTGACACTCGGCGGCAGGGTTCCGTGCTCCATCGCCATGACGACTTTGAAGAGGCCGGCCATCCCGGATGCCGCGACCGCGTGGCCGATGTTGGGCTTCGCCGTGCCGAGGCCGCAGAACTGGCGTTTGGTCGTGAAACGTTCGAAGGCGTTCGTCAGGGCGCGCATCTCGATCCGATCACCGACCGTGGTTCCGGTGCCGTGGGCCTCGAGATAGGACAACTGCCCAGGGTCGATGTCGGCGTCCTTCCAAGCTTGGACGATGACCCGCTCCTGGGCTTCCGAGGACGGCGCGGTGACGCCGTTCGTGGCCCCGTCGTTGTTGAGGGCGACCGCCTTGACCACCGCGTAGACGTGATCCCCGTCGGAGATGGCGTCATCCAGGCGCTTGAGCACCATGGCGGCCACCCCCTCGCCCCAGTTCGTGCCGCTGGCTCGGCGATCGAAGGTCCGCACGGCACCGCCGCCGGACTCGACGCTCTGGAAGTTGGTCCCCCCTCGGGTATAGATGCTGACGTTGACGCCGCCGGCGACCGCCATGTCGCACTCACCGGCATACAGTCCCTCGCAAGCGGCGTGCAGCGCGACGAGCGACGAGGAGCACGCCGTGTCGAAGACGACCGCCGGCCCGGAGAGGTCGAAGAGGTAGGAGGGTCGCCCCGCCATGAGGCCTGGCATGGCACCCGTCTGGGCCAGCATCCCCGGCTCCTTGACGAGTGCCTTGTAGGGAAACTCGGTGTCGTTGAGATGGTCGACGCCGACATAGACCCCGGTCTTGGTGCCGGTGAGGGCCGCCCCTCCGTAGCCGGCGTCCTCGAAGGCGCGGTAGAGCACCTGAAGGAAGAGCCGCTGCTTCGGGTCGATGACGAGGGCTTCCTTGGGCGAGATGCGGAAGAACGACGCGTCGAACTCGGCGATCTGGGGCAGGTACCCCATCGCGGAGTAGTGGGCGTGCTCGTCCGACCGGGTGATCCCGAGCGAGTCCTCGACGTCGTTGGCGCGGGCGCGGGGCATGGTCCGGATGCTCGTCCGTCCTTGGACGAGGTTGGCCCAGAACTGCTCCTTGGTCGTGGCCTGGGAGAAGGCGCACTCGAGACCGACGATGGCGATGTCGGTGCGACGCCGCTTGGCATTCACCTGCTTGAGGATCGCCGCCCCCATGCCGCGGTCGATGACGCCGTCCCGGGCGGCTTGCAGGAGGAAGGCGTTGATGTCCTTGGTCGAGATCGTCACAGCTGATGCACCTGTCCATCGCGGGCCGAAGTGGATCGATCGGGGCTGGAGGGTCGAGCCAGACCGCGCATGAGGATCGAGCACAGCGGGGCGACGTCGTCGAACCAGTAGAAGTGGCCACCGGGAAGCTGATGGACATCGAAGGGTCCGTCGGTGAACTCACCCCACCGCCGAAGCTGCTCAGCCGAGACGACGGGGTCCCGAGTGCCGGCCACTGCGGTCACCGGGCAGTGCAGGAGTTCGGCGGGAGCGGCGTACTCGTAGGTCTCGGCCACCTTGTAGTCGGACTTGAGGATCGGGGTGAACAACTCGACGAGCTCGGGGGTGTCCAACACCTGTTGGGAGGTGCCGCCGAAGCCACGGATCATCGAGAGGAAGACCGAATCCGGTGCCTGGTGCCACGACGTCTTGGACGGAACGTCAGGCGTATGCCGTCCGGAGAAGAACACGTGAACCGGCTCGATGCCTTCGTGCTCCTGCAGGGAATGCAGCACTTCGAAGGCCAGCAGGGTGCCCACGCTGTGGCAGAACACGGCGAACGGTCCGGCCGCCATCTGGTCGGTCAGCCGGGGCAGCAGATCATCGACATGACCCGACACCGAGTCGATGAGAGGCTCCTTCATCCGGCTCCCGTGTCCGGCCATCTCGACGGGGACGACATCGATCCGCGGGGGCAGATACCGCCGGAACCGGTGGTAGACGGCCGCCGTGGCGCCGGCGAAGGGGAAGCAGAACAACTTCAGGCGATCAGTCATCGGGCCGACCTCACTCCACTCGTTCCAGCAGCTGCTGAGCCTCATCCATGCTGAGCTCGCCGCGATCGAGCCCGTCCATGATCTCTTCGACGGTGAGCACCCGCTCGGCGGTCGGCGCTGCCTCCGGCAGTGGCGGCGCCTGCCGGCCGTCGAGGTAGCCGGCCAACTGGCGCACCGTCGGGTTCGCATAGACGTCCGAGATGTCCAGCACGGTCTGCTGGTGTTCGTTGAGCGCGTTGACGAACTGCGAGATGACCAACGAGTCACCCCCGGAGTCACTGAACGGCTCGTGGACACTCACTTCGTCGAGGGCCTGCAGGGTGCCCCAGATGTTCGCGACGGCAACCTCGGTGTCGGTCAACGGTTCGGAGCTGAGGACGACCACCTCGCGACGGCGAGGGCGTTCCTGCTTTCGCGGCTGGCCCATGCGCAGCTTGGCCCGCAAGGCGTCAGACAGCGGCAGGCCGATGGCTCCTCCGGCCTCACGGATCCGGCCGTGGTCCAAACCGCCCACGAGCAGGACGGCAACGTCACGATCGAGAACGCCCACCGCGGCCTCGGCCCCGGCGGCGTCGGTCAGGCTATGGAAGACGCCGCGCACCTGATCCGCGTCGTATGCCGTCGCCATGCCGCTTTCGCTCCACACCGACCAGGCAATCGCTGTGGACTTCTGCCCACGAGCCCGACGCATCGACGCCGTCGCGTTGAGATAGGCGTTGGCGGCGGCATACGCCCCCTGGCCGGCGGGACCGAAGACGGAGATGAGGGACGAGGAGAGCAGGAAGAAGGCGAGGTCGTCCTCCCGGGTGACCTCCTCCAGCACCCACGTGCCCGCAACCTTGGGACGCAGCACCCGATCGAACTCTTCGAGCGAGGTGTTGACGACGTAGGAGCCGGCGGGCAGCCCGGCGCCGTGAACCACGCCGTTGATCGCCCCGAACCGGTCCCGAAGTTGCGCGCACACCTGCCTCATCCCGTCGAGGTCAGCCACGTCACCCGCGACCGGGTGGACGTCGATCCCTCGCTCGCGCATCTCGCGCAACCGGGCAACGCGGGCCGCCACTGCCGGGGGGCCGGCGTTGGCCGCCGCGTCCCACTCGGCGGGGTCGTCCGGGATCGGGGTCCGGCTGAGGACGGCGAACCTGGGGTGACGCTCCTCCGTCGTGAGGCCCTCGATGATCGCTGCGGCGATCCCGTCGAGCCCGCCCGTGATGAGGTAGACGCCAGTGTCCCGGATCTCCACCGGCTCGGCCGGGAAGGTCTCCAGTTGCGCCTCCTCGACGACCGCGGCATACCGATGAGCGCCTCGCCAGACCACGAGGGCGCCGTCCTGCAGCGCTGCGATCTCATCGACGAGAGATGGCACGACCTCGGCTTGCGTATCCAGGCACCCCACCGTGAGTCGCGCGTGCTCGGCGGACAACACCTTGGCGAGCGCACCCACGCAGGCGCCGACGGGGTTCTGCACGTCGGCGTTCCCACCGACCGGCGAGACCGCGTCGACGAGCACGAGCAGCGGCAACTGACCGGCCGACTCGCGTCGGGCGAGCGCCTGCGCCAGGCGGACCAGGCTGTGCGTTCCGGCGTCGACCTGGCTGGTGAGATCCTGCGCCGACCGGGGTGACCGTCGGCCGAAAGCGCCGGCGTGGACGACGGCGCCCAACCGGTCATCGCCGAGTGCCGCGAACACCAGGTCGAGGTCGGCATCGGTGGCCGCGACGACGACCTTCGCGCCGACGGCCTCTAACTGGCGGCTGGCCTCCGCGATGACCAGCCCCTGGTCGGGTTGGTCGGCCACGAGCAAGACGGTGGAGGCGGCCAGCGAGTGGGCGCTGCCGCCGACAGCGGTCGGAGGCAGCGGGGTCTCCTTGAACCCGACGCGGTGATAGACGCTGTTGACGAACAGTTCGTGGTTGACCCGTTTGAGGGAGTACTTCTCGAGGGTGAGGATCACCCGGCCCGCCGCATCGACGAGGGTGACGTCGATCGACGCAGCACCCATGTCGTTCTTGATGGGGTTGCGGATCACCTGGACGCTGACGAACGACTGAGGCAACGGGGCGTAGATCTTGATGCTCTTGCAGGCGAACGGCAGGAACATCGTGTGGGTGACGTTCTGGATGAGGAACTCCGACCCGATGTTGATGGCGTTGTCCAACAGCGCGGGGTGCAGGAAGTACTCGTCGAGATCGGCGAGGAAATCCTCGGCCATGACCAGGTCGGTGAAGATCTCCTGCCGGGAGTTGTAGACGATCTCCGTGACGTTGCGCCACCGTGGCCCGAACCGGAAGCCGCCGTATTCCTTGGAGAGGTCGAACGGCAGCACCTCGTCGCACCGAGCGCGCGTGATCGCCGGGTCCAGGACGGTCGGTGGCCGGGTTGCAGCCAGAGGTATGCCGCGTCCGGTCGCGTGAGTGACCCAGCCAAGGTCGGGGTCCTCACTGAGGATCTCGATCTCGAAGGCACCCTCGACGGTGCGCACCGTGATCTGCACGTCCAGCGGCTCGTCCGGACGCACTGTCGCCGAGGCATGGAAGACCACGTCCGCCAGCTCGAGCTGGGGCTGCCCGCACGTCTGCGCGCAGGCGGCATGCATCATCTCGAGGAAGGCCGTTCCGGGAATGACGTTGTGGCCGTTGATGACGTGTTCGGTGAGGATCCACTGCTTCCCGACCTCGAACCGCGTGCCGTAGATGTCCTCTGAGCGAGATCGGGCGAGCAGCTTTTCGACGAGTGGGTGCAGCGCGTCGGGCTCGACCAGCGTGGGTGACTCCGGCTCCGGCTCGATCCAGAAGTGCTTGCGCTGGAAGGGGTAGGTGGGGAGCGGCACGCGCCCCAGCCCCGGTGTCGAGAACGTGGCCGCCCAGTCGACAGAGGCACCGCCGACGAAGAGGTCGCACAGGTCCGAGCGCGCCTCGGCTCCGAGCGGATCACCCGTGAGCAGCGCGGCGGCCTGCGCCGTGAGGGCGCGCTGTTGGGTGCCGGTGAGGTCGTGCGCGTCCTGCGCGATCATGTTGGCCGAGATCACCCGGTGCCGGCCGACATGGACGCCCGCCAGGTGGCGGTCAGGACTGGACAACTCCGCCAGCCGGGCCAGGAGTTCGGCACGGCCGGCGAACTCGAAGGCCAGCCGGTGCTCGAACTGCATCCGGCCGACAGCGAGGGTGAAGCAGACGTCGGCCGGGCTCAGCTGCGGGTGGTCGACAAGATGGTCGTGCACGGCGCGCACATAGTGCCACAAGGCTGCTTCGGTGCGCGCCGAGAGTGCGAACACGAGGCGGTCGGGATCGGGGGCCGGGGCGGGATCGGCCGGGACCTCGCGGGCGGGCGCCTCCTCGAGGACCACATGGGCGTTCGTCCGCCCGAACCCGAACGAGCTCACTGCGGCCAGCAGCCGGGGACCGTTCGGGGTCCACGGTTGCAGGACATCGCTGACGTACAACGGTGATTCGTGGAAGGCGATGTAGGGGTTGGGCTCCTCGAAGTTGATGTTGGGCGGGAGCTTCCGGGCCCGCATGGCGAGGAGCACCTTGAGCAGTGAGGACATCGAGGCTGCGCTCACGCCGTGCCCCAGATTGGGCTTGACCGAGCCCAGGGCGCAGAACTGCTTGCGCGAGGTATGCCGTGCGAAGGCGGTCGTCAGACCGTCGACCTCGATGGGGTCACCGAGCACGGTTCCCGTGGCGTGTGCCTCGACGTAGGACAGGTGCTCGGGATCGATGCCGGCGTCCCGCCACGCGCGCAGGATCACGTCGGCCTGGGTCGAGGCCTTGGGGGCGGTGATGCCGTTGCTGCGGCCGTCGTTGTTGACGGCGCTACCGCGGATGATCGCGTAGATGTGGTCGTTGTCAGCGATCGCTCGATCGGCGGCCTTGAGGACGACCAGGCCCAGTCCCTCGCCCCACACCGTTCCCTGCGAGTTCCGATCGAAGGATGCGAGGACACCGGAGGTCGACTCGACCCCGTCGAAGGAGGCGTCGGTGTCGCTGAGTAGGTGCAGTCCACCGGCGATAGCCAGATCGCTCTCGCCCGCCCGGATCGACAGACAGGCCTGGTGGACCGCGACCAGACCGGAGGAACAGGCCGTGTCCAGCACCATGTTCGGTCCGCGCAGGTCCAGGACGAAGGCGATCCGGCTGGCCATGACCGAGGACATCGAGCCGGTCATGTCCAGCAGGGAGTGAGCGGCGTCGTGGGCGACGTAGTCCATCGGATAGGAGTGGTCCACGCCGACGAAGACCCCGACGTTGCTGCCCTCGACGCTCGGCCCGCAGTAGCCCGCATCCTCCAGGCAGGTCCAGGCTGCCTCCAGGAAGATGCGCTGTTCGGGGTGCATGCTCAAGGCTTCCTTGGGCGAGATCCGGAAGAAGGCCGCATCGAAATCACCGATGTGTTCCAGCCAGCCGGCCTTGAGCTTCATCGCATGACCGGTGTCACGAGCCCGGTCCTCGGGGAAGGTGCCGATGACGCCGACCTTGTTGATGATGTTGCGCCAGTACTCGTCGTAGTCATCGGCGCGAGGGAAGCGACACGACATCCCCACGATCGCGATGTCCTTGCTCGGGTCGACCCCGTTGAGCTTGCGCAACAAGGAGACTGCCGAGTCCCCGTCGAAGCTGCCCTCCTGGACCCGCTCCAGGATGTACCGGTTGACCGCCTCAAGCTCGCTCATCGGGACGCTCACTCCTTCCCAATCATGATTCGTACGGCGTCGTCGATGGACGTCCGCCCGGCTTTGACCTGGCTGATGAGGTCGCTGATCTCGACCGTGGAGTCGCCGGCGCCGGCCTCGGGGGCGCCCGGCTCCGGGTGGGCCGTTCGGGGCTCAGCCTGCGCGAGGGACTTCTTGTCGATCTGTGCCGCCATCTGCTCGACCGTCGGGAATGAATAGACGTCGGCGACTTCCACCAGCCCCGGGAAGGCCCGATTGATCGCCTTGTAAAGCTGGATGGCGAGGAACGACTGGCCGCCGAGGTCGCTGAACGTGTCGAAGAGATCCAGCGTCGGAACCTGCAGGACGTCGGCCCAGATGACCAACAGTTGGCGTTCGGTCGGGGTGTATTCCTCGTGCATCACCAACGCCGAGCCACCACCGGAGCTGCCGGCAGCGGTGCTCGTGGCGGCCCGGAGCCGCTCGTCGACGGCTCGCTGCAGCGCGGGATTGAGCCGGAAACGCACCCGGTCCAGCCGGCGGCCCAGCTCCTGCAGGTCCAGACGGCCTGGGAGCAGCGGCGTCAGCCAGGAGCCGAACAGGTCGTCCAGGCACCGCATCGCCTCCGCCGTCGTGAGCGGGACGACCGTGTTCGCCTGGCTGGTCACCCCGAATCGCACCGCCATGCCCACCTCCGCCCAGGCCGGCCAGTTGATCGACATGACTCGCGTCCGGCTGGCGCGGCGTGTGGAGATCGCGTCGAGGTAGGCGTTGGCCGCCATGTAGTCCGTCTGGCCCACGTCTCCGAAGAGGGCGAGGACGGACGAGAACAGGACGAGCACATCGAGGTCATCGGATCGCGTGAGGTCATCGATGACGCCGAAGCCACCGATCTTCGGTCGCAACGTGGCCGCGAAGGCCGCCTCGCTCTTGCTGATGGCCAGACCCTCGCCGGCCAGGCCAGCACAGTGGAAGACTCCGCGAACGACGCCGAGATCGCGGCGAACCTCGTCGAGGATCTCGGCCATCCGAGCCCGGTCGGCGACGTCACCGGCATACATCTGCGCGCGTGACCCCGACGCGGCGATAGCGGCGAGGTACTCCCGGATCTTGAGCCCGTGCGGTGACTCGGGGCGGGCCGCGTCGGTCCAGTCGGTGCGCCCGATGAGCACGATCGTCACCTGCTCGCGGGCTGCCAACCAGCGGGCGACCTCGAGCCCGAGGTCGCCGGTCCCCCCGGTGATCACGTAGACGCCGTCGCGGTGGACCACCGGCTGGTCCTCACCTGCCGTCGGGAGGGCGTCCTCAAGTTGCTGCTCGTACCACGAGCCGTCCCACCAGGTCCGGTCGTATCGGTAGCTGCCCACCGTCAACTGCTCAGCCACCCGCACTGCGGCCCCGCGCGGATCGTCGGCCGGATCGACGTCGAGGACGAGGACGTCGAGGTCAGGGTCCTCGTGCGCCAACCCGGCGAGCATCGCTGCGAGCGCGCGATGGGTCGGCCGGGCGATGTCGTCGCCGACGCCATAGACATGGTCGGCGACCGCGCAGAACCGAAGCGCCCCTGACGTGGTGCGCGCCGAGATCGCCTTGAGCACCGTGAAGTGCCCGAGCAACGTCGTCTCGGGGTCGTCGTCGCGCCCCCAGGATGCCGCGTCGACGACATGGGTCGGGCCGTGTGTCAACGCTGCGCCGAGGGCTGGGCCCACCTCGGTCCAGAGCGGCCGGCCGGCCTCCCCCGACGCCGGCGTGATGACGCAGAGGCCGGGGTCGAGGACGGCGAGTTCGTCGGCCAGGGCGAGCGCCGCCGGAGTGCCGCTGCTGAGCAACACGATGTGCCCGACAGGTTTGGCCTGCGCATCGGGAGTGGCGTGGGTCGGCACCGGGGCGAGCCGGTAGTAATGGGGGACGCCTCCGGAGCGGCGGATCGCCGCCGCTGATCGATCATCGACCCGCTTGATCGAATAGTCCCTGACCCGGGCGAAGACCTGGCCATCGGGAGCAACGAGGTCCACGTCGAAGGTGATCGTCTCCAAGTCACCGTCCTCCGGTCCGGGTCGGACGGAGATGATGCTGTGGAACGACGGCGGCATCGGGGCCAGGCACTGGATCTCACGATAGAAGTAGGGGAGGTAGAGGCCCTCGCCGACCTTCTGGCTGATGGCGTTGACCGCGTTGTCGAACATCGCCACGTGGAACACGGCACCGACGAGATCCGCCCGCATCGGCTCGGCGAGGTCGAGGCGCACGATCGCGGTGCGATCCGCAGCCGCGACGATCTGCTCGTTGGCCCACCGCGCTCCCAACGCGATGACGGACTCGCGCGGTTCGAGGTCGAAGCACGGCGCCCCCGCGCCGTCGAGTCCTGCTCGGAGGCCGTCAAGGTCGCGGCTCTCGGTGGGTCCGGCCCCGGGGCTGACCGTGCATTCGGCATGCCGATGCCACCTGCCGTCGGCGAAGCTGGTGAAGAGCAGGTCCAGCCCGAGCGTCGTGCGAGTCGCTGCGATCTGGATCGAGCAGCTCGAATCTGCTTCTACGACAAAGGGTTCGGCGTAGGCCATGTCGCGAAGCGTCACGGGACCCGGCCAATACTCCCGGGCGACCTCCAGGGCCAGCTCGACGTAGGTGGTCCCGGGAACGATGTGTTGGCCGAGGATGACATGGTCGGTGAGGATCCAGTCGTGCGCGCTGGACAGCCCAGCGGTGAAGTAGTCGATGTCCGGGGAGCTGAGCGCGCGGGCACCCAGCAGCGCCCCCAGTCGCGGCGCCGCGGCCGGCTCCTCGAGGGGTGCGCCCGAGTCGGGTTCCATCGCCTCGCCGCGGTACCACCACGGAGCCGGGTCGAAGGGATACACCGGCAGGGCCGCCGTTCGAACGGGTATGCCGTCAAACAGGCGACTCCACGGGACGTCCGCTCCGGCGACATAGAGCTCGCAGACGGCGTCCAACCCGTCACCCGACGGCGCAGCCAACGCCGCCGTGACCGCCAGGTCCGCGCGAGCGGACAGTTGCCGGCGGGTGGTCTCGGTGAGCTCGCCCGACGAGATCACCTGCTTGCGCTCGGAGACGACCCGGCACTCTCCCCGCCACACGCCTGCGGGCACAGGCCCACCCTCGGGCACCTCGTCGGCGAGGGCGCGAAGGGCGGCGACCAGTTCGGTAATGGTGGCGGCGCGGATGGCGACGCGATGCTCGTAGTGACCCCGCCCAACGGTGGAGGTGAAGCTCAGCGCCGACAACGCCGGCGCCACGGCCGTGGCCAACCGGGTGGCCGTCGCGTGGATGAGACGGCGGAGCAGGTCCGGCGTCTTCGCCGAGACGGTGAAGATGTATGCCGCGCGCCCGTCCTCGACGGCCGCCTGCGCCGGGGGTTGTTCGAGGACGACGTGGGCGTTGGTGCCACTGAACCCGAACGAGTTGACCCCCGCCCGTCGGACGCCGCCGGGGTCTGGGGTCCACGCTGTGGTCCGGTCGCAGACGTAGGCCGGCGAGCCGACGAAGTCGATGAACGCATTGGGGTCATCGATATTGACGCTCGGGACAAACTCGCCATGCTCGATCATGAGGATGACCTTGAGCAGTGAGGCCATGCCCGATGCTCCAACGAGGTGGCCGATGTTGGGCTTCACCGAGCCCAGCCCGCAGAACTGCCGATCCGGCGTATGCCGCCGGAAGGCGTTGGTGAGCGCCCGCACCTCGATGGGGTCGCCGAGCACCGTCCCCGTTCCGTGGGCCTCGACATAAGTGATCGATCGCGGATCGACCTGGGCGTCCTGCCAGGCGCTCAACAGAAGTTGCTCCTGGGCATCCGCGTTGGGAGCAGTGATCCCGTTGGACGCCCCGTCGTTGTTGACCGCACTCCCCCGGATCACGGCGTGGACCAGGTCGCCGTCGCGGATCGCGGCGTCGAGCGGTTTCAACACGACGACCCCGATGCCCTCACCCCAGGTCGTGCCCTTGGCCCGGCGGTCGAAGGTGCGAACGGTGTCGTCGGGGGACTCGATCGATTCCAACTCGCGTTGCTCCGACGAGAACGTCGTCGCCTCGTAATAGAAGCTGCTCAGCCCCCCGGCGATCGCCAACTCACACTCCTGCTGGCGCAGTGCTCGGCAGGCCTGATGCACCGACACGAGGCCGGAGGAACACGCCGTGTCGATGACCATGCTCGGACCTCGGAGGTCGAACAGGTAGGCCAATCGGCTGGCGAGAATGCCAGGCCAGGTTCCGGTGACGGCGAGCGGGTCCTTCGCCGCAAGACGCTTGTACTTCAGCTCTTCGACGTGGTCGATGCCGACGAACGTCCCGACCTGGCGGCCGTGGACGCGTCGGCCGCCGTAGCCTGCGTCTTCCAGCGCGGCATACGCCACCTCCAAGAAGACCCGCTGGTTGGGGTCCATCGCGGCGGCCTCGCGTGGCCCCACGCCGAAGAAGGCGGCGTCGAACTGGTCGACCTGGTCGAGGTATCCGCGCCGCGCGAAGTCGATGCGCAGCGACCCGTCCGGGTTGATCCGGCCCTCGCGCCGCAGGTCGTCCTGGTGGAAGCGACGGATGAAGTCCAGGGCGTTGGGCTTGCGCGAGTCGGGCAGGTCACGGATCGACGCGCGCCCCGCACGGAGGTTGTCCCAGTAGGCCGTCAGGTCGGGTGCCTCGGGGAAGCGGCCCGCCATCCCGATGACGGCGATGTCGTGCGGGCCGGCAGCGGTGGACAACTCTCGGAGGTACTGCTTGGCGTCGGCGACGCTGAGCCGGCGCTCCGCGACCTGGGTGTAGAGGTACTCCTTGAGGGCCATGTCAGTAGAGCCTCTCCGCGTCCTGCACCGACAGGTCACCGCTGGCCAACCCGGCCAGGATCCGGTCGAGCTCGTCGTCAGCCGGGTCGTTTCCGGAGACCGTCGTGGCCGCCCCCACCGGCTGGCCGTGCCGGTCGAGGTAGTCGGCCATCAGGTGGATCGTGGGATAGGTGAACACCGAGGTGATGTCGACGAGATCGCCGAAGTCGGCCCGCAGTGCGTCGAGAAGCCGCACAGCAAGGATCGAATCACCGCCAGCTTCAGTGAAATTGGCGTGCACGTCGATCACGGGATTCCCGAGGACCGCCCGCCAGGCGGCGGCGACGCTGGTCTCGGTGGTCGTGTAGACGCCGTTCCCATTGGCGGCGGAGGGGGCGGTGACCCTCACCTCAGCCAACGGCTGCTCACGTCGCTCGTCGTCGTCGAAGATCATCGAGGTCCGAGACGATTGCTCCAGCACCCGACGGTTGGGCCGGCCGACGACCACATGGGGCCGCGGATGGCGCAGGACGGCGTCGAAACACTGCAGCGCTTCGGCGTTGGCCAGCGAGTAGAGGTTGTTGCGCGACTCGTCCAGGCCCATCCGGACCGCCATCCCCTGCTCGGCCCAGGCCGCCCAGTTCACCGTCATCGACAGGCCTGGGCCGGTGCGGCTCGCTGGGTATTGGTCGAGGTAGGTGTTGGCCGTGACATAACCGGCCTGACCGATGCCGCCCATAAGTGAGCTGATCGAGGAGAACATCAGGAAGAAGTCGAGTGGCTGGGCCCGAGTCGCGTGGTCGATGACCCATGTCCCGTGGACCTTGGGTCGCAAGAGGTCGACGAAGGCCTCTTCCTCCACCCGCATGATCAACCGATCACCCAACACGCCGGCCAGATGCAGCACACCACGCAGCGGACCGCGCGCCGCCACGGAGGCGGTGATCGCGTCGTCCACGGCCCGAGGGTCGGTGATGTCGCACTGCACGTAGTCGAGGGTCGACCCGTGCGCCTCGATGACGGCGCGATGCTCCGGCCAGCCGGCACACTCCTGTTCCGGCAATCGGTCCAACACCGTGACATGACACGGGGACGTGCTCGCGAGGTGTTCGGTGACCACGCGCGCCAGGTCACCGGCGCCGCCGGTCAGCAGGTAGTGCCCTCCTTGACGAATGGACAGGGCCGATTGGTCGGGGGTGTCGAGGACCACCGGCCGGGCCCGCTGGATCTGTGGGCGACCGGCCGACAGTCGCACCTGGTCGGGTCGGCCGTCGGCAAGGACCTCGGCCACGATGACCTCGTCCGGGGTGGTGTCGTCGACGTCGATGACCCGGCACCGAACCCGACCAAACTCGGCGTTCACCACCTTGCTCAGCCCCCAGGTGAGCGACGCCTCCGGACGGACGGGTTGGTCGAACGCGTTCGCTGTCAACACCGTGATGGCGGCCACCGGGGCCGACTCACGACCGACCAACTGGACGAGCCGCACCAGAGCCTGCGGTCCGTCGCTCACTGCGGCGGTGAGCTCGGTCAGGCCCGTGGTCAAGCCAGTGGACACGCCCGTCGTCAGGCCTGGATGCAGGCCGGCGCCCACGACCAGGTGGACCGGTCCGGGACGACTGTCCAACAACCGCTCCACCTGATCGGCGAGTGAGGCCGCGGGGCCAGACAGGGTGACCACTCTGTCGTGGCGCGCGCGGAAGGCCGCGCCCAGCGTCTCGGCTCCGTCGGGCAGCAGCAGCACCAGCAGGCTCTCGCCGCTCGATGCCCCGGCGCCGGGCGTCTCGATGGGCGCCCAGTAGACCTCTCGGACGTAGTCGTCAATCTGGCGCAGCGGTGCGAGATGACGGGCGTGATGCTGCAGGAGGCAGTAGTCGGTGGCGGTCAGCGCGACCCGGCCGGCCGCGTCGGTCAGAACGATGTCAAGCAGCAGGGAGCGATCCAGCCCATCGCTGGGACGGCGGGTCAGTCGGGCCACGCAGGTGCGGTCGAGGGGGCGATGGACGACGAGGCGATCCACCGAGAACGGGAGGTAGGTGCCGGAGCCGATATGGGTGTTGAGCGCGTTGAGAGCCCGATCGAGCAACGGTGGGTAGAGGTGGAACCCCGCGAAAGCGGCTGCGTCCGAGTCGGGCACGTGGAATCGACCCCAGGACGTCATCGCGTCCTGCTCGCGCAACTCCCGACTGATCCGGGTCCAGTGCCCGCCGATGGAGACGGCCACGGGTCGCTCCTCATCGGGGCCGACCAGCCGCAATGCGGTATCCGGCGGCACGGCGATGTCGGCCGCGACGGCGTCCTCCGGGTATCGCACCGCCCCGATGACATGGGTGTCCCATGGGCCGCCGTCGATACTCCCCAGGACCCGGAAGGCTTCCCCCGAGTGATCCCGGGTCAACGCCACCATCAGCGCCGCCGAGCTGCCCAACGGGACCGTCACGGGCCGCAGGAAGAAGACCCGCTCAAGGACGATCGGGCCGGCCGATCCCCGACCGCGGGTGCGCACCGCGGTCACCACGGCGTCGACGATCGCGGCGCCGGGTAGCACGCAATCGGAGTCGACCCGGTGCTCGGCCAACACCCAGTCGGTGGACAGGTCCAGGGCGATCCGGAAGAAGGTCTCGTCGCCGGTATCGACAAGACGTTCCAGGCGCACACCTTCCGGCGGCTGGTCGATCTCCGCCGCCCAGCAGGGGATGCGCCGGAGCGGATGATGCGGAAGGCGGGATCGTCCCTCCCCTGGTTCGCGCACGAGCGCCAGCGCACTGTCGTCGCCGGCAACGAACCGCCTCGCCACGTCCGTCAGCACGGCACGGCGGGCAGCACCGTCGCGCGGAACCGATTCGGGCAGGTCGCCACCGGACGGAACCTCGCGGGCGCGAACGGAATTGGCCAGAACGGACGGTTCGGCGTCGTCGGCCAGCCACCGCTGGAGCGCGTCGACCAACTGCGCCGACGAGTCGGCGACGCAGGCCAGTCGCATCGGGAAGGCGGGGCGCCCATCGGCCGCCGTGCGGCATACCGCGGCGAGGTCGTCGTCGATCCCCTGTGACGCGGTGAGCGCGACGATGTAGTCCCCCACCAGTGCCGAACGCTGCGCCGAGGTCTTGGCCGAGATCGCCAGCAGGTGAGGTCCGGGGGAACCGGTGGTGACGGTCGGGGGGTAGTGCTCGAGGAGGACGTGACAGTTCGTTCCGGCGAGGCCGAAGGAGCTCACCCCACACAGCGGGCGCTCGACCTCCGCCGGCATGGGGTGCAGGACGTCGGCCACATAGAGCCCCGAGTCGACGAAGTCGATGTGTCGGTTGGGAGTCTCGAAATGGATCGTCGGGGGGATCGTCCGGTGACCAAGCATCGCGACGACCTTGACGAGGGACGCGAGGCCGGCAAGGTGGTCCAGGTGTCCCAGGGACGGCTTCACCGAGCCGACCGCGCAGAAACCCCGACGAGAGGTATGCCGTCGCAGCGCGGCACTCATCGCGCTCACCTCGATCGGGTCCCCCAGTGTGGTTCCCGTGCCGTGGGCTTCCAGGTAGACCAGGTCCTCCACATCGATCCCGGCTGCCTCCCAGCAACCCGAGAGCAGTTCCTCCTGGGCACGGGGGTTGGGAGCGGTGATTCCGACCGTGCGCCCGTCCTGGTTGACGGCGCTCGCGCGGATCACCGCCAGGATGCGATCCCCGTCGGCGAGAGCGTCGTCCAGTCGCTTGAGGACCACGGCCGCCGCACCCTCACCCGAGCTGATTCCATCGGCCGCGGCGTCGAACGTCCGGGTCTGGTGGTGGGCTGAGCGGATCCCCAACTCGTCGTCGGGGCCGGGCCCGAGGGGGGCGATGTTGACCTTGACGCTCCCGACGACGGCCATCCGGATCTGCCCACTGCGCAGCGCTTCTGAGGCGATGTGGACGGCGACCAGGCTTGACGAGCAGGCCGTGTCGACGACGACGCAAGGGCCCCGGAGGTCGAGGTGATAGGCCAGCCGGCTGGCGATGACCGAACTCATGTTCCCGGCGACGGAAATCTCCGGAAACACGGTGGGGTGTTCGTCGCGAACGAAGTCCGCATAAGCAGCGGTGAGATCCGCGCTGTGACCGACATAGACGCCGGTGTCGAAGTCGCGTAGGGCCGGGCCGGTGTAGCCCGCTGACTCCAGCGCTCGATACGCCTCCTCGAGAAAGATCCGCTGGTTGGGATCCATGAGGCAGGCCTCGCGGAAGGAGATCTCGAAGAAGGCATGGTCGAACGCGGCGATGTCGTCGAGATACCCGGCCGGGTAGCTCGTCCCGAGTCCGGCGCCCGCCTTGTCGCGCGCCGCCCTCGCCCCCGCGCGCGCCCGGTCGCCCGGGAACCGACGATGGCCGTTTCGTCCGTAGCGGAGGTTGGCCCAGTACTCCTCGAGGTCTGCAGCCAGCGCGAACCGGCCGGCCGCACCAATGATGGCGATCGGCTCCGGCGTCCCGAAGCCACCGCTTCCCGACGACTCAGAGTCCGACCTGGCGCCGAACACCGGTCCGGCTGAGAAGTCCATCGCCCCGACAGTCATTCGCCCGTCCCACCCTCCTAGAGGAGACCAGCGGTCTGCAGGTCGGTCCGCAACGACCCGTAGGTGCCGGTCTCCTGAGTGATCTGCACGACTCGCGAGCGCTGCTCCTCAGGGGGTGTCCCCTTGGTGTCGAGGATCGTCTTGAGCAGCAACAGGGCGCGCATCGAGTCCTGCCGGTCGGGGAGACGCTGCTCCAGTTCCAGGAAGTCCTGCAGCGCTTTGATCTCGTTGTAGGGCTCGATCACGCCGCGTCGGTACTGCTCGTCGTCGAAGTTGTGATTGCGGGTGCAGACCGCGACGGCCAGGCAGCGACCGATGAGCGAGACCTCGTCCAGCGTCGGGACCCGGTAGTCCGCCCAGGCCTCTCGGTCCGCAGCGATGTCCATGGCGAAGCTGCGGATCAGCGGCTTCTCGCTGCGCATGAGGTTGGCGAGCACCTGCTTGGGGCCGATCTCGACCAGCGCCGAGATCCGCAGCGACTCGAGGTACGCCATCGTCTCGGTCCACCGGACCCGGCTGGAGAGCTGGGCGGTGAGGTTGCCGACGATGCTCTCCTTGCCGGCATACGGCTGGGCCGTGGTGTTGGCGATGACCGGCACCTGCAGGTCGGAGAACGTGTAGCCGGCCAGCTCCTGCGCCAGTGCCTCGGCGGCTGACTTCATGTAGGGCGAGTGGAACGGGGCGCTGACCTTGAGTCGCTCAACGAACATGCCGTCGCTGACCAACGCATCGGTGGCCCGGTCCAGCGCGGCGAGGTGACCAGAGATCACGAGTTGCTTGCTGGAGTTGTCGTTGCTGATGACGACCACTTCGTCCGGGGAGCTGACCGCGCGGCATACCTCCTCGACGTATGCCGTGTTGCTGCCGACGACCGCCGCCATCCCCGACGGCCCGGTGGCGGCCGCCTGCATGAGTTGGCCGCGCTTGCGCACGATGCGCACCGCATCGGCGAACTGCATGGCTCCGCTGCAGACGAGGGCCGTGTACTCCCCGAGGCTGTGGCCGGCCAGGACGGCCGGGTAGATCCCGGAGTCGTCAAACAGCGCCTGGGCCATCGCGTAGCTCACGGTGAGGATCGCGGGCTGGGCGTTGTCGGTGCGCGTGAGCTCGTCGAGATCACCCGAGAAGCACAGCGACCGAAGGTCAAATCCGAGCGCGTCGTTCGCCTCGTCGAAGACCCGTGCGGCGGCCGGGTAGGCCTCGACGAGCTCCCGGCCCATCGAGACGTACTGGGTGCCCTGGCCTGCGCACACGACAGCGGTTCGCTTCATTGCCTCTCCTTTGGATCGCTGGACAACTGACGGGCCATGTGGTTGATCGAGCCCAGGACGTAAGTGGCCATCCGGGCGTCCACGCGCATTTGGTTCACCCGAAGGACGCGACCGAGAGGCGCCTGCGGGTCGGCAACCAGCACGAGATCGCAGCCGCGCAGGGCGTGCGGGATCTCGGCTGCGAAGCACCACGCTGCCGTGATCGACCGAGTGGTTCGCGGTCGTGCGGTGAAGGTGAGGTCGTCCTGGCCACGAGGGTCGCGCAGCACCGCGGCGGCCTCGGTGAGGATGGCGGTCGGGGTCAGTGCGCGGGGGTCCAGCCGCACGCACCTCGCCCCAGCGGTGTTGAAGGCCACCACCTCCACCGGCCCGGGGGGAGCCAGGGTGGTCAACGCCGAGACGAAGGCGGCGAGCCCGAACTCCGACTCCGCGATGCCCAGCGCTGCACAACGCTGGGAGACGGCCGATCCCAGCGTCGGGTCCACGGGAGACGGATGGTCGACGGCGCGAGTGCCATTGCCACTGCGCACGCGGAACTCGTTGCGCAACACCACCACCGGGAGCGGAGTGGGTGCCGCCGCCGTTGCGACTGCCGTTGCAGTCGCGCTCGCCGTCGCAGTCGCCGCTGCGCTCGCCGCGGACGTTCGTAGCTGGGTCGCGGTGAGCCCCACGGTCGGGTAGCCGAAGAGGTCGGGCAGGGTCAGCCGCCCGGGGTAGCGCCGCTCGATCGCGTTGTGCAGCCGCACGAGAAGGAGCGAATTCCCGCCGACATCAAAGAAGTTGGCATCGTCATCGAACGTCGAGCGACCCAGCAGCTCTGCCCAGGTCATTCGCACGAAGGCGGACTCGGGGTCGGTCGCCTGGGCCCCGGTGCCGAACACACCGTTGCCGTTGGGCTGGCCGTCGGGGCGCGTGGCCGAGCCGAGTGACGTCGTGAGCCACGCCTTGACGGCGTTCCGGTCGATCTTCGCGTTGGGGGTGACCGGCAACTCCGCCAGGCGCCAGAAGCCGGTGGGCACGCAGTAGCTGGGCAGGTGCTCGGCGAGGTGGCTGCGCAGCACGCCGTCGGGGATCGGCTCGGCCGACGTGTATGCCGCGTGCAGTTCCCCGGCCGCACCGGTGTGGCCCGTCGTCAGCACGCACACGGCCTCGCGGATGTCTGGATGCGCGTTCAGCGCGATCTCGATCTCCCGCAACTCGACCCGGTAGCCCCGGACCTTGACCTGCTGGTCCTCCCGACCGATGAACGCGAGCTCGTCGCGGTCGTTCCACCTGACGATGTCCCCGGTGCGGTAGATCCGTTCCCCGGGGTGGTAGCGGTCGGCGACGAACGCGCGAGTGGTGCGGTGCGGGTCGTGGACATAGCCCGTGGCCACGCCGTGGCCACCGATGCACAGCTCACCCGGCAGCCCGCGGGGGCGCAGTCGCAGGCGTCGGTCCATGACATACAACCGGGTGTTCTTGATCGCCCGGCCGATGGTGAGGTCATCGACCGACTCGATGCGCTTGACGGTGCTCCAGACGCAGGTCTCGGTGGGCCCGTAGGCGTTGAAGACCCGCGGGGGGCCGGCGAAGGAGAGCAGCCGGCGCACGCCGTCCTGGGTGATCGGCTCGCCACCGATGACGAAAGTCGAGATCCCCTGCAGGTGAGCTTCGGCGTCAGCCGCGTCCAGGAAGGCCGAGAGCCGCGAAGGGGTCAACTGGAGGGTGTTGACCCGGTGCCGCCGAAGCAACTTGGCCAACGCCGCGAGGTCCAACTGTTCGCGCTCGTCGGCAAGAACCACCACCCCGCCGAGGGCTAACGGGACCAGCACTTCAAGGACAAAGATGTCGAACGAGACGGTGGTGAGGCAACAGACCCTCAGGTCGCGGTCGAGGCCCACCGCTTCGGCGATGCCGTCGACGAAGTTCACGAGGTTGCCGTGGCTGATGTCGACGCCCTTGGGGAAGCCCGTCGATCCGGACGTGAAGATCTGATAGGCGCTGTCGGTCAGGGCAACGTCCACCGGCCCGTGGGCGACAGGCTCCTCGACGGAGTGAGTGGCCCGCACCGTGGTCACGTCGAGACTCGGGACGTCAGGCGTGACAGCGACGACCGTTCCGTCGGTGGCGATCAAGCCCACTCGACTGCGATCCAGGATGTGGGCGATCCGCGCGGGAGGAAACCCGACGTCCAGTGGCACGTAGGGCGCGCCCGAGGCCAGGACGGCGAGGAGCGTCGCCACGAGGTCGGGGGTCCGCGACATCATGACGCCGACCGGCGCCCCAGGGCGGAAGGCCGGGTGGCGACGAAGGGCCACGGCAATGGCGGCGGCCCGATCCCGCACCTGTGCGTAGCTGAACTCCTCGTCGCCGAAGCACAGCGCGGGGGCGTCGGGCGTCATCTGGGCGTGTGCCGCGAACCGCTCGTGCACGAGCGCGGGCGGGAGGGGACTGAGGGCCGCGTCGATGCCGCCGGGCAGGGGCTCGGCACCCACACTCACCAACTCCACCTCGCGCAGCGCGAGGTCGGGCCGATGACAGATCTCGGCCAGGACCGTGCACAGCGCGTGCCACAGGGCCCGGACGTAGCCCTCGCTGAACAGATCGGTGCAGTATTCGAACTCCGCGTCCCAACCGCTCGATCGCGGGTGCAGATACAGCGTGAGGTCGTAACGACTGGTCGTGCCCGCCATCCGCAGCGGCTCGATGGCACACCCGGGCAAGGCCAACTCGGGTCGGTCGGGGTCCTGATGGACCACCATGACGTCGAAGACCGGATGCAGACCGGGGTTGCGCCGGAACTGTGGAGATTCGAGGACGTCGGCGGGGATCGCCCCGAGACGCCGAGCGGCCCGAGCCACGCCGGCTACCTGCATCGTCGCCTCGTGGAGACTCCCGTCCGGGTCGACGGTGCAGCGCACCGGGACCGCAGACATGAACACCCCGACGGTGTTCTCCAGGTGCGCGTCCTCCCGACCCTGTGCCGCGACCCCAAGTACCAGGTCGCTCGTCTCGGCGAAGCCGCCGAGCGCCAACGCAAAGCCGGTCAGGGTGATCTCGAAGGGGGTCACGCCCCACTCGGCGCCGCGGCGGAGCAGGTCCTCGACCAGCTCGAGTGGCAGGGTCCACCGGGTTCGTCGGCCGGTGTTGCTCTGCCGTCCGGATGCCGACGGATCGCGCGGGAGGTTCAGCCGCGGAACCTCCCGCAGGTTGGTCAGATGCTGGTGGACCCGCCCCGACGCGTCGGCGGCATCGCGGGGGTATGCCGCGCGAGCGGCATACCCTCGGTAACTCCCCACCGCGGGCGGCAGGTCGCCACCGACGTAGCCGAGCGCGAACTCCTGCTCCAGGATCACTTGGGAGGCCTCGTCACCGGCGATGTGGTGCAGGTGGAACAGCAGCACGTGATCGTCGGGGGCCAGGCGCACCACGACCACGCGCAGCGGGATCTCGCTCGAGAGGTCGAAGGGCACGGTCAGTTCATCGAGCAGCCGCAGGAGCGTGGCCTCGTCGTGCGGCGGGTTGTCGGACACGTCGAGGACCCGGACCACGTCCACCGGGGCGTCGGGAGGGCGGACCCGCGCAATGATGCCGGCGTCCGCGAACGCGTACGTGGTTCGTAGTGCGTCGTGCCGCTGGACGAGGAGGGCGGTGACGCTCCGGATCCGGGCGACGTCCAGAGGGCCAGTCACCCGATAGGCCCACGGCATGAGGTAGGTCGTCGGCACGGTGGCGAGGGCGTCGGCCAAGAAGATGGCTCGCTCCTGTGGTGACACCTCCGATCCGATCGGCACGTCTGCGGCCGGTATCCCAGGGGCGGGTGACGCGGCGCGGATCAGGGCGACCTGGGCTGCCACGGTGGGATGTTCGAGGATGTCCGCGGCGCCGAGAGTGACCGCGAACCGCTCGCGGATCGCCCGGGCCAGGCGGGCCGCGAGCATCGAGTGCCCACCGAGGAGGAAGAAGTTGCTTCCCGCATGGACCCCCGCTGCGCCCAGCACCTCGCGCCACAGGTGCACCACACCACGCGTCACGGCGTCGGACACGGCGTCGGACACGGCGTCGGACACGGCGTCGGACACGGCGTCGGACACGGCGTCGGACACG
>Ga0208197_1000695_pt1 | contig 39068 bp, 55 predicted proteins | sample AD_JPNNA4_MetaG_FD_184444 | JGI IMG/M metagenome (GOLD analysis project Ga0208197, IMG submission 184444) | Active sludge microbial communities of municipal wastewater-treating anaerobic digesters from Japan - AD_JPNNA4_MetaG (SPAdes) (version 2) | ecosystem: Engineered > Bioreactor > Anaerobic...
ATAGGCTATTGTAAATAGGTCTTTCCTTTGGACTATATCATTATTATCTATTATCTCTAGGTCGTTGTCCATATTATCAACTCCATTAAATATTCTCTATCTCTTATCCATGTTAGTTGTAGCTTTGGCATTGTTTCATATGGGAGATTCAATAGCTTGGTATATTGAATCATTAAGTCGAAGGCTTTTGTCATTTGAGTATTCATCTTCATCTCTATAAGCATCTCCTTCAGATCCGTATCCTCTTGGATAACGGTCAAGAATCCGATTAAGGGTATCGGTGTTGCCATCTTCATCTATATCATTTAAGATGGAATCTTCATATGTTATATACTTTGTGTATTCCCATATCTCTCTGGATTGTAGCTTGATACCGTTCTTAGTTAGGTATTCATATTGCTGGATTCTACCGAAGTTGTATGCTTCCCACTCCATGAGTTTCCAGTAGTCTTTATCTTCTAGGTAATGTTGTTCTTTCTTTGGAAAGCTTGTGTCTTGGAATGGTAATAGTTTAACGATTCGGTAATCGTATTCTGGTAGCCATGCTGATATGTCTACCCATGTTACTGTATCTTCTTGATTTGCTATTAGTCGTCTACCGTTTTTAGTTAATGCCCATCCATATATTCCATTGAATGGTGCATTGTATATCTCATGTATGTTTCTCATTTTCTGTAGATCTGATTTCATGTCGGCTATGCCTTCCTTGCTAAATGTGTGGTAATATACTTTGGCTATGTTCTTAGTGTAGCTTATCCCTAGCTGGGATAGTTTGTTTATTATACAAGCGATTTCTATTCTTTCTTCTGATGTTAACCACTCGGACATGTTAATTCCTCCTTGATAGTTCACAAAGAACTATTCACCAAACAGAAAGAAAAAGAAAAAACACGCTAACATATTTAAATGGATAGGTATTATTTAGTATTGGTGAACACCAATGATAGATACACAAGTAATTGTAGGGATTGCTATACCTGTGATTACACTAGGTATAGGATATGGTCTTAAGGCATTGAGGGATTCTGGTAATCTTCCAGCAATTCAAACTAAGCTGGAAGATACTTCTATTTTAGTTGAGTGCCTTAATGATATTGTTAAAACATTTACTGAATCTCTTAAGGATGGAGATTTAGATGGTAACGAAGTTGAAGTTATCATAGGTAAACTCAATACACTAGGTAAGGCTATAGCTAAAATGATTGAGTGATGTTATGGCAGATCTTGATACAGCTTTTATTTCTACTATAATCTCCACCGTAATGATGGGGATTTATAAATTTTTAATATCTAGACCTAGTGCTAAGAAGCAAGAAGCTAAGATATTAACTAAGGTCGATGAGAAAATTAAAACTGAAGTTTGTCAAACTCCAGTTAATCCTATTGATGATGCTGAAGTAAAACTTCAGAACGCTGAACAATCCTTAAAGGAGTTAAGGCTAGAACGTGAACGTCTTAGAGCTGTGCTAGTTGTTAATCCAATGCCATTAGATGAAGCCTTCTATGTTATTCAGAAGCATGTATCAATGTATGATACTGTTACTAGGTATTGTCCTACTTCTAAGATGGAGTATCAGAAGCTAGTGCCAAAGCCTGAAGGTCAGTATGTTTATTATCGTGATGGATATGCTATTGATTATGAGATACTACACTTTAAGGAAGTTGATGATGAAGATCCTACAGTGATTCATGTATCTCCAACGTTTAGGGTGCTTAAGACTAGAGTGGTATAGTGCCTAATGATAGTCCTGTAGATGGTAAGTGCAACGCTAGGGTATGCAATCATATGGCTAGGTATGGTAAGCCTATGTATTGTAATAATCCTTCTGGCTTTAGGACTTCTCACTTTGGAACTGGTAAGTGTTTTATTCATGGTGGGTGTAGTCCTAAAGGATTTAATCATGGTAGATTTATACATGGGGGTAGAATGAAATTGCCTAATCCTGAATTGATTGGTGCTAGGGAAAACTTCATAGACGATTGGGAGTATCAGAAGTTTTGGGAACTATACGATTGTTATGTTAAAGATTTTGGTGGTGTCGATAATCTAACTGAAATAGATTTGACACAAATACAAAATGCTTCTATGAAAGTTATAATGATTGTTCGTGGTAATCGTAACGCAGCTAAAGCTGGTAAGGTCTTTGATAGTTCTAGATTAGATATGGCTTTGAATCAAACCTTTAAGGAACTTAAGGGTAGCAAGTTAGCTAGAGAGGGTGAGAACTCTAATGTTAATATGAATGTTCAAAGCGTTCATGTCTTAGGTATGGTAGCTGCTTTGAATACGGAGATTGTTGATGAATCAAAATCAAAGCAACTTACAGATGGATCTACTTAGGACTTGGAAGTTCCTACCGTCTAAGTGGATTGAAGATACATTACTGTATCGTGGTAAGTTACAGCAGTTAGAAGAACAACTAAAGTTATTCTTAGATTCTAATGAATCGCAACGTGTTCTTTATTATGGTAGGCGTATGCTTAAGTCGTTTGGCTTTAAGCTTGACATAGCACATAAATGTTTCTGGTGGAGAAATACTTATGCTCTTGTTTGCACTCCAAGAGATGACCAAGCTAAAGAGTTCATTGAAACCTTTAAGGATGAAGTTGTATATCAGCATGACTTGCTGAATGAAATGATTGCTAAGGAAAATAATTATGAAATTTATTTTGAGAATCCTACTGTGTTAGGCACATGGTCTAGGGTGAAAGCTAGTGTCTTACCTGATGAAGCACAAGCTGGTAAGAAACTAGCTGGTCGTGGTGTTAGTGATTTATATTTTGAGGAGTGCCAGGATATGAATCGTGATGGTATGGGATTTGTATTGCCTACTATTCTTGGTCAGAATATTGAGGGTAGAACTAAGACCATTAATTATAATGGAACAGTTAGATGGACTACTGATTGGTATCTTAATTTTGTCAATGAGAACTATGAATCTGGTAGGGGATTTACTTTACAATACCCAACGTGTGAAGTTGATGGGAGTTATAATGTATTGAAATCTAATTCTCCTAGAATTACTATTGAAGAACTTGAACAGCAGAAAGGCATTATGGGATTGCCTTTGTTTCTAGCTAACTATTGTTTGATACCTATGGATAAAGCCGATGGTATATTTTCTGTATGGATAAAACATATTTGTATTGCAGAAAATGAATTTAGTATTGCTAGAAATAATATGATTGTTGCTGGTCTTGACATTGGATTTGAAATTAATAATTCAGTTCTTACTTTAGGTGAGATACTTCCAGGTGGTAACTTGGATATATTCAGTTGTCATGTGTTTCCACTTAGGACAGATTTTCAAGATGTGATGGATTATATAATTAATGTTAAGCGTTTATATCCTAACTTAGGACATATTTCAATTGATGAAACTGGTAGTGGTAGTAAGGTAGTCAGTGATGCTAATAGGATATTGACAGCTAAAGGGATTAATCTTATTGGTAATGTAGCTAGGGTGAAGTCTAAAGGTGGAAACATTCAGCATAACTTAGGTGTCAAAGTATCTAGGGCTTGGAAGGAAGATGTAGTTAAAGGATTGATTTCTGATTTTCAATCTGATAGGATTAGGATAGTTAATCATAAGCGTTTGATTGCTGAACTTGAATCTTTTAATTGGGAAGATCTGGAGAAGAAACCTACTGGTGCTAGTTCTCCAGATTGTTTTGATAGCATGATGTTATTGATGAACTGCTATTGGGAAGTTAATCCTTATCATCATGGTGGAGATGGTATACCATTTAGGAAGTCTTACCTTGAACATGAGGTAGCTAGTAAAGCTGTTAGACCTACTAAGTATACTGATGATAGAAGTAAGGACTTGTTCTATAAGGATAAGAAGGCTTGGGAAAAAATGATAAAAATATAATTTTACTCTTTATAGTCTTTAACTTCTTGCCTTGCATATTCTATCAATGCACCACAGAATGGACAGAACTTTAATTCTCTAGTCGGAACTTCTTTGTTCATAGGACATTCAACTATAGTTTCAACTTTTACCTTAGATAGTTTCTTTAGTATTCTATAAGTATATTTTTCTATTACTGCCATTACGTCATTACAATCAAAGTTTCTATTAGTATAAGGATCTGTCCACCTATTTGAACGTTGATATTCACACTTCAATTGTTCAAGCTCTTTCATTATAATACATGATAGTTCTTGTTCTGTTTGAGAGTATGTTATCATTTGTTTTTCTTGGTATGGTAGTCTTATCAATGCTTGTTCATTAGTTAGTTCTATCTGATTACTCTTGTATGCTTCTTCCATTTGCTTACAGCAAAATGTTTCTATCTTTGGAGATCTTATTATATTTATTATCTTGCTTGTTATCTTCATTTATTGTTCACCGAAGTATCTAGTTAATACCATGTCAGCTATTTCTATTGTGAATAATAATATTTGTTTTGCTTGTGCAGCTTGAATTGTATTATTTCCTTTAGCTTCTTTCTCTATGTCCATAGCTATTCTACTTTGGAATATCTTTAGGATTTCTTTTTCTAGTTCTCTCTTTTCTGTTATGGCTTCTTCATCTATATTACTCAAATCTATGCACCTCTCTTATTGGCTTTAACTTTCTTGTTCTTATCTTTCCATCCATGCAGGTGATTATGTCCTTTATGTTTACTGAACATTCTAATACTACTCCATTAGCAACGTGCCAGTATAACGGATTTGAACAATGTAATCCAGCACTGCATGATACTCTTATATCTTCATCTGGATTCTTAGCCTTTGCTATAGTTCCTAATCTATATTTGAATTCTTTACTGTGATCTGAAAAGTAAATTCCTTCTTCAGATATGTCTTTCTTAAGTGAATAGTCAAAGTATTTATCTACTACAGTTTTATATACCTTGTAGTTTCCTTTGCTATCTGGAACTAGACCTGTTTGATATAATATGTTCTTCTTTAGTTCTGGTCTATCTCCATCAGGATCTTCCGTTAATAGTTTTGTCATATCCCAATTCTTTATATAGGAATCTCCTAGTCTAACTCTACCTATTAATACACAGTTTCTCATTGTAGTTCCATAAGACAGTAAAGTAAAGTCGTCAGAATATTTACTGCTATTATCAATCCTAACATTAGTTAGGTCAGAAGATGTTAATGACATTCCATTTAATATCTCACATTCTCTTACATATGATTCATTCATAGTTATGTAGCCTAGTCTAGAATCTGTTGCAGTAGACCTATCTAAGTTTGATTTACTTATTTTACAATCAGCTATTTCTGATAGATGAAACTTAGTATCATAACATTCTACTCCAACTAATATTGTATTTAATACATGACTTGAATGGACTTGTGAACGGGTAATATTTTTTCTAAATGAAGTTGACATTACTAAGCTATTAGTTACCTTTGAGTTATCTACAAGTATAGTATGACCAGATAGAGTTGAGTTATAAACTTCTGCTGTATCGGATAAGTATAGATACTTAACATTACTTTGTCTTAATGTTTCTAAGTCTATCCTTCCCTTTGAATATGCATATTCATTACTAAAAGTTTTTATGTTTAATTCTGATTGTAGCTTTTGAAAGCTTACATCTTCCCTACTGTATATAGGGCTAAAGTCATAGGTCAATTCATTATACTTGTATAATGCATTTCCCATTCTAATATTTTCTATATTGTTTTCCATAATATCAAAAAAAAAGAAAAGCAAAAATCTAGTATCGTGGAGTAGGCTATAGATTTAAGCCTGTGGATTAACTAGCCTTATCCTTACTCTACTCACGCAACTGCAAGTAATTGACCTGTAACATATGATGGCTAGTCTAGTTTATCATATGCCTTCAGGCACGATAGTTAGCTACTCTTTCACGCTAGATTTCTACTTTGAATTCAAATGGTGGAACATCTTGCTTGGATGCTTTAGCTTCTAATGCCTTAAGCTTCCATGTGTCAAGCTGTATCTCTAATGTATTGTATACATTCACCAGTTGATTTATCTTATCTATGTTCTCATGCTTTATAATATCTTTCACTGGTATTCTTATTTCCAGTTCTATGTATGCATCGCTTCTAGGATTGCCTTGATAGTCTAGTAAGTTTTCATTTACTTTGAATTGATCTATGAACATCCTTACTAATTCCTCTTTAGGTATATTCATGTATGCTTCTTTGATTTCATGTGCTAGTTCTTTTTGTCTAGCTCTGATTTGATTCTTTGCTTTATTCTCATATATCTTATACAACTGGTCTATAATTGTTGCTGACATATTACTTCCTCTTTTTTCTAGGTGTGATAAATTCCATAGTCATTAGTTCATTTGCTATTTGTTCTGATTCTCTCCATGAGAATGTTTCCCACATCATAGCTATGCCATCATTAGTTACTAGTCCTTCGTGATTCATTGACATGAATTTAATTCCATCTATGAATATAGGTGTCTTGAACTTTACTTCTTCTATTGCTAGTCCACTGCATAACATATGTAGTTCTGATTCTAGCTTTTGTATTTCTTTTATCTTGTTGAATACTAATGTTAGATTTATATTATCACCAAAACAAAAAGAAAAAATTATACATCAAGCTGGAACTTATCTGGTGTTGTTATGTTAGCTTCTACTATTCCTTTCATAAAATTCTTTAATGCATTTATATTCTCATCAGTTACATCTATGAACTCTTGACCGTTGCATATATGACAGTTAGTAGTTTCTATTGTCCTTATTGTATTGCATACACTGCATTGTTTGTATTTCTTTCTATCCTTACCTAACTCATCTATTAGTTCTACTATAGTTTTCTTTACCATTATTCTACCTCCAATGGCTTACCATCATCGTTGAAATAATCCATTACAGATTTTCCAGATACATATATCTTCTTCCATTTATCGTCTTGTTGTTTCTCCTCTATCCAGTATTCATATTCTGTTACATCTGGATCTATTAACTGTTGCTTTGCTTTAGTGATTGATACTTGGATATGCATTACATTTAATTGTTGGATAGGTATAGCTACCCAATCCATATTCCTATGTGGATCGTCTTTATATTTTTCTCTATGAACTATAAAGAATAATCTTATTGACTTGTTATCGTTACTGATACATCATCCCCTCCAACTATAGAATAAGTAAATCCACATACACAATAAGCTATGTCTAAGTCATTGAACTTACATATGTTACCACAGTGTATACAATGAACATACTTTGGCTTATTGTCTTTCATATAATCACACCAAAGGAAAACAAAACGATAGCCTAAATTTGTCGGCTATCAAAGTCGGTGATACTATGGCTTCATTAATGCAGTAACTTTCTTATGACAATCCTTGCATAACAAAGCTATGTTATTATTCGTTCTATAATCTTTATAACGTTTGTGCATACCTATTCCACTCTTATTGTATATTGGAATGATATGATGGAAATGCAGATTAGTATTATCCTTGCATAGTCTACATTCGTTCCCATGTTTCTCTAATAGCTTAAGTCTTTGTTGTTTACACCATATTGTGCATTTGCTTTTAGGTCCTATCTTCTTTCCTAACATCTGTTCAGGTATAGATAACGTCACAGTATTTGCAGATTCTTCCATCCTCATCACTCGCATCATCATTATGATAAGTCTTTCCACATACCATACATTTGAAATGAGTTTGCTTGGATTCGTATTGGTCGTTCACATATCTTGGCATAGTTATACCTTCAGCTTGAATACTTCAGATACGCTATCTCCTAGTTCTTTCATCATATGCGATACGTCTTCTATATCTTCTGCCACGTCTAGATAGATAGGCTCATATGAAGTTATGTATATGCCTAGCTCTTTTGACATAGCTTCTAGTCTTTCTAGATATTCTATTATGTCTTGCTTCTTCATTAAGATCTTACTTAAATTTGCATTATGAGATTCTACCATACTGATAGCTTCTCCTGGCTCAAAGCTTCCTATTACTTTTCCCATTCTAATACTCTCCTAATAACCTTGCTCATATCTTCCATAGCATCTCTTAGTCCTTTGTATCTTTCATCTACATTGTTAGACCAATGAGCTACATACAATCCCATATCTATGTCTAGGTCTTTTCCTTTTATTCCTTTTATTTGACAATAGATATATGGAACTGAAGCTGCTATCATTTCTTTTAGTTCTGTTGGTGTATCGCTTCTACCGTTTCCTTCCTTGAAATCTATTATCCAATGAGTATATTCATGTATCAAAGTTATTATCTTCTTGGTATAGTTATTTGAGATCTTAGAATTAATATGTATACCATCCTTGTTACAGTAGCCACCCTCCTTTGTGTTGGCTTTGTATATCTCTACTGGTATATCCTTCTCTATGTTTTGTTTTAGGAATTCAAATAGTTCTTTGATTTGTCTAGCCTTTACATACTTATGAACTTCAGCAGTTTCTATTGGCTCTCCTTCAGTTTGTGCTATGTCAAAGACATAGACCTTCTTGAATCCTATTAATGATTTCTTTGATTTGTCTACTCCATTCTCATCTATGTTAGTTAGTGTCTTGAACATAGGTGCTAGTATTGCTATGCCTTTCTCTCCTCTCTTTACATAGCGTTTAAGTTCTAGCCATCTACGAAATCCAGCTACATAACTAGCTTCTGGATTTTGGACATGGATTAACATTGTATTGTGCCATGAGTAGTGATGGAACTGTGCCATCTGTTGTAGCATCTTCTTATATTCTTTTGAATGAAATGTTCCTTTGGATATGTCTATGACTTTATCTAATTGTTCATTCATTATCTTATCTACTTTAGATTTGAATTCAGTTCCAGTTGAGAATGTTAGATCAATCATAGCATATCCTCTTTACGAACTCTTAGAGTTCTCTTGCCTTTGTCTATGTTTACAGTTAATTCTTTTAATACTATAACTAATTCATCTAAGCTAACAGCTATAGATTCTAATAGTTGTTTTGTTTCTAGATCTATCATGTTAATCCCTCCTATGTTACAGTTCCTTCCTTCATTAACTTTTCAAATTCAGTGCATAGTGCTGGAGATTCTAGCCATCTATCTTCCATCCATATGTTAGTAGCATTAGCTTTCTTTCTTATTGTATATTGATAAGAAAAGAATTCTACATCTTCTCTAACTGTAGTCTTCTCATAGCCTACAATTATGCCACCTTCTTTGATTGGCTTGTTCTTATTGTCCTCTACACGCATCCAGTAGTTAGCACTAATTTTTTTTACTCCAGTTATCTTCCTAGTAATTCCATCTTTACAAGTAACTGGAACTTCAAACAATCCATCAAGTGGACTTCCTAGATTTGGATTTTTCATTATATCACAACAAAGGAAAAGCAATTACATATAGTCCATGATTCCTTTTATGTTCTTTAAATCCTTGACAGAAGTTTTCATTACTATGCAAACATATCTACCTTGCCAACATAGAATGAAATTAGGTAAAGCTTCTTTACTATCGTATTGCTTTACAGTTGAGAATACTTTATTATCAAAAGTCTTAATCGTTGTTACCATTTACTCTACCTTCTATATATGATATGAGTTCTTGCTTTGGTATTCCTAATCTCTTTGAATTATAGTCTAGGAATTCTGCCCTAAACTTTGTAATGCCTACACGCTTTACCATAGCACCTAGATTATTATCCCATTCTAAGTCTAGTATTGCTTTTTGTTTAACGCTTTCTACGATACGTTTATCTGCTTTGTCTAGGCTTTCCTTTAACGCATTATACTTCGCTGTTAAAGCATTTAAACGTAGTGTCGTTTCTTGTATTTCTTGTTCTAATTCTACTAGCTTAAGTTCATCTTCTAGTGCTAATGGACAGGTCTTAATTAAATTGTCAAGATACTCCGTCATATTATCTGCACGACTTAGAATAGCTACAGCTTCTTCAGATAATCTAAATGACTTTGATTCTGTCCTATTGCCTTTCTTCCGACCTTTGACCATTGATACCCATCCATGTAAATAGATAGCCTTTAGTTGGTAGCTTTAATATCCTTATAGTCTTGTTACCTTTCCTATGCATTTTGGAAATGGTCTTTTGTATAGAACGCTTTGATATGCCTAACTCATCAGAAGCCTTAAGCACATCATAGGTCTTATCTGGATTTTTCCTACATAATTCTATTAGATCTCTTTCACTCATAGTATCACCAAATAGGGAATACACTAATAGTTTGTGTATCACTTTTTATAAAAAAAAGAAATATAAAAGGTTTACTTATAAAAGCTGATTAGCTTTTCGTAAGATATACCTTCTATATAGTTTGGAAGTTTGCCAGTTCTATCCTTATGTGTATTGTCGATAGCATCAGTTGTTCTTATGATACCGTCTATCCTTCTACCGTTTGGATAGTTTTCATCTGGAACTATTACTAATTCAATTCCAATATCTGGAACAAATATCATACCCTTCTCCATTGAAGGCATATGAGTTTTGCCTTTGACTTTCATCTTTCCAGTATCTTCATCTGTTTCTACGATTAGTCCATCTTTACTCCTAGCTGTAAATATTATATGGCATGGTAGATTAATAAGCTTAGAGATAACTTCATAGTAGTCTTTCTTAATTCCTCCCCAATCATTCATCTCTAATCCTTCGTATTGATTACCACGCATATTCCTTTTACGTTCTAGGTATTTCATTTGGACAGCTTCATACAAAACAGTTATAGGATCTACTACTATTGTCTTTGGCTTTAGCTGGTCAAAGTTTGAGATTAAGTATTGAACTGCACGATAGACTTCTCCGAATTCATTAGTTTGAATTCTTTGAATCTTATCTGAATCTTTTATGTTATCTGCAATCCAGTTACTACCTTTCTCTAAGTCAAAGCTTATCAGTGGCTTTGGAAAGCTATGAGCCAATGTAGTCTTACCAGCACCAGCATCCCCCCATATAACTGCCTTAAGATAAATTGGTGTGGCAGTTAATGATGAGAATGGATTATCATTCATATGTCCAATCCACCTTTAGTTTCTGGCTCATATCCGAATGTAGCTGGTCCATCATTCTTTAGAATGTTTGGATTTGTTAGAGTGTCTTTACCTTCTAGTATTACGGTAGAATACTTTTGTGTAGAGCCTTGTATACCATAGTCCTTATTGTCCTTACCTATGCTTCTCTTAGTAAGCACTGATGTAATCATTACGTCAGCACCTATTGGAAAGTTAGGTATCAATAAGGCTACATTGTTCCAGCAAGTTATCTTAATCTCGTTCTGATTGTTGAGATCTCCAAGATAAACTTCTGTTGCGTAGTTAGTTCCTTCTTCAACTTCTACTGCTTTAGGTCCATACATTCTCTTAACGATTCCTCTAACATTTAAGTAGAGTGGCTTACCTTGTGATGAACATTTCTTTTCATCCAGTGCTTCCGTTACGCTGATAGGTATAGGCTTTGATTTGGATTTAGTTTCTTCTGCTATGGCTTCGACTTCATCTTCTTCTAATCTCATTCCATATTTTACAGCTACGAATCTATATCCTGTTTCCAAACTAATTAAGTTACCTGAATCGGCAACTACTCTTTCAGCTTCCTTCTTAAAATCAAACTTCTCATCTGGATGCTTTGAAGCATAGCCTTCCAGATATTTCTTATATCCTTCTATATCACCCATGTTTTACCTCCGATTTACATTTGCTTTACACATGGTAGAGCATTGTTAGTAAATCACTTTGAGTTTAAATATTTTTCCTTCCTTCGTTGAATATCCTTTTTATTTCTTCTGTTACTGTATCTCTAACTAATCTTTCAATTGACAGTTCTTTTAGGTAATCCCTAATAGAATGACATACAAGTTTCTTTAGTGTTGATGGATTCTCAATTGAGTTAGCTACTTCTATTCTTACCTTTTCATCTATGTAAGGTCTAGCTATATCACTGATATATTTTCGTATCTCTCCTTTGATTAGTCCGTTCAAATGTGTTACAGTTTTCTCTCTTATCACTTCATCTAGTGGTAGATCTAATTCTATTTTCATAGTTGTTTCCTCGCCTTAAACTTTTGTGAACTCCTACCTAATGGTATGTTGCATGAATTGCATAAGTTATCCATCAGTATCTCTAGTTGTTTGCATAGGTGATTCCTTGAATCATATAATGAATCAACTATCTTTATCATAGTGTTAGGCTTATCCTTGAATACCTTTATTATAATCTGTTGGTCTATTACCCTACTGAACATATCACCATCTTTAGTTAGACCGACTATGCCAATAGGAATAATGCCATTCTCTATCATCATGTCAAATGTTTCTTCGTAGTCTATATCATCACCTGATGTTGTAGTCCAATTAGAAATGCAGTAACTACGCTGACTATTATAGCTGTAGCAACTATACCAATGGCTATGTATATTGTCTTGTTGACTTCTTTATGTTCAATACTTTCTTCATTAATTCCTTCTATCTTTTGTGTCATAATACACCCCTTAATTTCCACTGTAACTTTTCAAAGCAAAAGAAACAGAATTTAATTTTTGCTGTATTGTGCAATACAGCTAGAATTGGTATATATATAATAATATAAAATATAATATATATAATATATATAACTAGTTTTCTATTATCCATTCATTACTAGCTATGATTTTTCTGCGTAGATCTTGTGCTATCTTTACTGCGTGTGTTTCTGATTTAGCCCATGCTATTACTTTAAGGTATTCTACGTTCTTAGTTTCTTCTCTATAATAAGTTCTTGTTATAGAATAGCTTACTCTATCGTTTACTTTGTTTCTAGCTTTCCACAAGTAATCACATTTTTCTGGAGAATATCTAAACTCACCATTCTTCAATAGCTGAACATTGAACAATGTTAGATTACCTTTAGGTAGTTTAATATCATTGACCTCATATGTTTCCACAGTTCCTCTAAACTTGCTAACATATTCTTCTGCTTTCTCTTTAGTTGAAAATACACCAACTATATTATAGTCGGAGTATTCACCATCTGATACTAGATAAATAAGTTTCTGAATCCATATCGTATTCGTAAAATATGAATCCTTCTAATCTTATTCTTTCTTTTAGTTTAGTGAATGTTGGATTTGGATTTTTATGAATATCTAGTATAGCTTCTTCGATTACTTTCTTTGGTGCGTTTGTCTTTGCGTATATAGGTATAGAACTCTCATCTGAATCTACTATAGCAACTATGCGTGTCTTAAGTGTTTCAAGTAATACTTTTAATACATCTGCTATTTGTTCTTTGTTTGTATCTTTGATTATGCAATCGTTATATCCTAAGTTGTATGCAGTATGTGCCATAGGGTATACTTCTGAATTAGGATCTAATTCAAAATCTTTTATCGTATTAATTATTTTTATATCTAGTTCACTATGCTTTGACATAAATATCAAAAGAAAAGAAAAAAGAATTATCCAGGATAAATATTCCTAGTTGCTACAACTATGATACCAGTTATTACACTACATATAATAGATATGATAATTAGTTTCCATCCCCAAATTCTTTCTGACCTTCTCCACTCTACATCAGATATTCTATTGCGTTCTTCTTTTAGTTTTTCTTTTGCTTCAGCTTCATCTTTAGTTAGTTTCATAGCACCCTTCAGAAAGCTTATTTGTCCTACCCATTCTTCTCTACATTCTTGATGGGCAGTATGTTCTTGACGATAGGCTTCCCATAGCTTTTGAACTTCTGAATTTAAGTTAGCGTATTGGTAATCTAACTTTTTGTCTAGACTATCAAACTTTTCTTCTAGCCATTTTCTATCTCCATTTAAATTTAGTTCTCCTGTCATCTAAATATGTCCTCCTCCATTTTAGTGCCTTGCTTGTTTCCCAATCCACATCAAGCATATGGATAGTCTTTGCTTTATCTTCATAGTAAACTGAATTGAATTCTAATCCTAATTCGTATATACCCTTAGTTAGATTACAATCTTGTCTACAATAATCTTCAAGTGTATCAAACTCTCCAGATTCGTATAGTTCATCTGGTCTTAGTTGGATAACTACCTTTCCAGCATCCAGTGATGGAATTGATAGGTCGGAGATCTTTGGTCTATATCCATGTTTGTCAAATATATACCACATCATATCAAATGATTTTCGTGAGAAGTCTATCCATTCCCCTTTGCTAAATGCTTTTGAGTTCTTTAATATCCTATTGTCAAATCCATAGTTATTGAATCCAACTACAATGTCGGCTTCATAGAAATAGCTAGGTAGTTCATAAATATCTTCTTCCCATATAGAATGAAACTTTCTAGTATCTGAATCATACAAGACACATAAAGCAAACTCTAAGTTCAAGTTTCTTTTTCCTATATACTGTGTCTTAGTTTCTACATCAAATGCTACAAAGCTCATATTAAATATCCTTTTGCTATATCTAGTTCTGTTCTCTTAACAAAGCAATCCCTAGCTGATGGAACTAATATATTTCCCTTGCGAATATAATTTTGCATATAACAAATCCTATGGCATAAATGTTTCGATTCACACATTGGATTACATACAAAATTATTACCAGTTAGTTTTGAATAGTCTTTTACCTTTTCCATATCTAGTCCTTTGCTTAAACTTCCAATACTAAGTTCTGGATAATCTATTGCCATATGACATGGGTATACTTGTCCATCAATATCTAATGACATTAATTGATTTCCAAATATACATGGAGTTTGATTCTTAGCTGCTTCTGGAAATACAGTTATACCTAAAAGATTAATACGGATTTCTTTATCTGCAAATCTTCTAAGCTTCCAATCATCTAGAATAAGTTTAAGTTGTGTTTGATACATCTGCATATCATTATGAGATACTGGATCTTGCATCTTATCCCAACAAATAGCTATATCATTTATTCCTAATGATAATATATGGATATAGTTTTCGTATAGCTTTCCTACATTATCTCTAGTAACTGTCATTCTAATACTTGGATTAAGAAAATATTTTTGTAGTTGTCCTAGTCCTTTTATTGTATCGTTATAACTATCACTTCTGCTTTGGTCTTGTGTTTCTTTATCTCCATCTAAAGACAATATGACATGAAAGTTATTTACAGATAGATACTTAGCAAAGCTATCATCTATTAGAGTTCCATTAGTTGTAACTGAAAATGTAATTGGTAATTCATTCTTTTGGATTTCACTTACTACTGATTTTATAAATGGCTTATTAACTAGTGGCTCTCCACCAAAAAAGCCTATAGCATTTGGTCTATAAAAGTAAATGAACTTCATTAGTTCTGATAATGTATATTGAGGATTGCCACCTTTCTTCTCTCCTTCATAACAATACTTGCACTTAAGGTTACAATCCCTAGTAGCTATGAGAGTTAGATACATTGTATCACCTAATTGACAGTTGTGCTAGTATTTGGATCTTGCTTAAGTTCTCCACAAGCTCTATCCCTAGTCATTCCACCTATGTTTAAGTTTGGTGTATGTCCTGTGCCTGGTGTAATAGATATAGTATCTCCATCTTGACAAGCCCAAAATCCTTCTCCACTTCCATTTGGATATATCATAGATAGTGGACTACCGTTCTCATCTCTTGGAACTCCATGATATGAGTAGCTATTAGTTCTTGGATTATAGACCTGATGACTTCCTGGAAAGTATATTGGTGCTTTAGTTATACTAGCTCTATGATCTCCAAAGACATTCATCCATGAAGTTACTTCAACTCCTTCTTTATTTCCTAGTTGAGCTAGTAGATTATCTGTCATAAGCTTTGTATATTGCTTTATGTCATATCCACCTAGAATTGGTATTGTCCTATCTTTCCATTCTCTATCTTTCCAATCATAATATTTTGTATAATCTCCAGAATATTTAGGTTGTTCTCTATAGTCAAGCAAGTTAGTTACCTCACCACATATGGCAAATCTTTCCTTCCAGTTTTCCTTGACACCTAAAGTTGCTTCTCTAAATTTAGTTGGGTAGCCATCATCACCTAGTTCATATCTACCTTCGTAGCAACTGGTATCTACATAGCTCTTATATGGTCTACTGTAATATACTCCTTTTGTTAGACCGTATTCAATTGAATTAGCTATCATGTTCTCTAAATCAAATGATGAGATATTGCCATCTGTTGTTACCTTTAATGTTATTTCATCCTTTAAATCTTTGGCTATCATTACCAATGTTGATAGTTCCATGTTCCTGATCATATCAGTAGTTACTTTGTCAAGTGCTATTTCTTTTCCATCTATGAAAGCCTTAGAGCCTTCTGGTAAAGCTTCACCTAAATATAGCTTGAATGATTCTACATTTCCATTTTTAGTTTCTACTTTCTCACCGAATAGCATTGTCATAAATTTATATGAAGCTAATACGTTAGCAAAGCTAAACTGGTATAGACCTAAATCTTCTTTAATGAATGTTTCTAGTTGAGCTATCCTTTCCTTTCCAGTAAAAGTTATACTCATGTCCTCTTTCTTTGCTTCTGTCGTCTTTGTTATATCTGGTGCAATTGATTTAGTTTCTTGTGTTACGTTTAGTTCAGTTGCTTTTTCCTTAGTTTCTGTTGTAGTGTTTGTTTCTTTTATTTCAGAAACTTTATTATCAATAGCTGTCTTAAATCCACTTGTTCCTGGAACAAGATACTTATTAGTTGATACTGCTGATGATACAATTGCATCCTTAGAATCTAATATAGGTTGTAGTGATACCTTTCCACCTATATCAAATTGTTTTTCTGTATCAGTTATTATGCTTTGTTTTGTTCCTTCATAGTCTATTGGTATTATTTCTCTTAGTTTTGCATTGGCTACTGTATCATTATTTAGGCTAGTTATTGTATCTGTCATTAATGCAAACTGTGTCATGTCATAGTCCTTTGTATATGGCATAACATCTGTTTGGAATTGCATGAATGAGCTATCGTTTACTAGTCCTCTTAAGCCCATAGTTAGTTCTTCACTACCAGCGAATATTAAGTAAGGATCTACACCGTATTGTCCTACAGCTATCTCCCACTTTGGATAAACTTCTGCCCACTCTCCACCTGTAATTGAAGATACTGCTATATATTCATCTGAATCAATACCGTATTTAGTTCCTACTTTATTTCTTAGTTCTCTTAATTCATCATTTGAAAATCTGAATTGTGGTGCGAAAGTATCTTTGAATGATACACCTATTCTTATTGGGAACTTTGAATTAGCATAGTCCATCTGTTGAGCATAGTAGTTAGTTGTATCTGTAAGTATCTTATCTTGTTCTGATTTACTTAGCTTTGCTAGTTGAACTCCTTGTGCGTTAAATTCAGATAGCTTTTGTGTCTTAGCAAAATCATAGGCTTTAGCATATAGATTATATACTACTGTTGCATTTGTCATACTTTCGATTTTCCAATCGTCATAAGCGAAAGCTGGTGCATCAAAGAATATATTATCAAATATCAAGTCTATTTCTTTTAGCTGTTCTTCAGTTGGCTTATCAGTATTGAACCAGTATTTAGCATAATCCTCTCTACCTAAAGTATATCCAGCAGCTTCTGGAACTAGACCAGCATATTGTGCTATTGTTATTTGAGAACTCCATATGTTAGCACCCCTATTATATGCTTCTTGTTTCTTCATTAGATTATTAATATCACTAGCTACCATTGAATTAAGTCTACCTTCAGAATCTATTAACTGGCTTGGATTCTTATATGTCAATGCACCCTTTACAGTATCTCTTAAGTCGTTCACTGCTATCTTTGTATTTGTCATAAACTGTAAGTTATCTTGTGTCCACCAAGTTCCTATTAGTCCAGCGAACATAGCTATGTTTCTTATAGCGTGTGATTGTTTTCCTTGCATCATGGCAGTTCTCTTAGATTCAGTTCTCCTAAGTAGCCATGCTAATTGTGGATCATGTTGCATTAATTGTTTATCAAACATTTCAAACCAGTTAGCTCTAGTATCAAGTGAATCCTTCTTACCTATTACAGTTTCTAGTGAATCTTGTAAATAATTATTAGAAGCTTTTTTAGAGATATTTAGTTTTGATTCTTCTGATAAGTTAGTTTTATTTAGCATTGTATAGAAATCTCTCTGTGTCATTGATTTGAGTTCAGCATATGTTGAACTCATATCCTTTCCACCTAGCCATGTATCTCTACTTAGTATCAATGTAGACATACCCTTTCCGTTAACAGTTTCTACCATTTGTCTATTGACTAGGAAAATGGCTATAGTTTCATCTGCCATTTCTGTAGCTGTTATAGTTTGATGAGCTGCATCCATTGTTGGAATCTTTGAAGTATATTCTGCTTTATAGTATTTAACTAAGAATTTATGATAGCTGTCTATATCAGTATCAAAAGATATTTTAGCTGTTGTTGCTATGTTAGATACATCTTTCATTTGTCCAAAATGATTTAGTATAATTTGTTCTCTTACGTTTCCATTCTTAGCTATCTTTTGGTATACGTCAAATGAATGTGTAAAAGCTGTTTGCTGTATATCTCCTTTTGTCATTAGCTTTCTCATGTGGTATATATCTAGAATGTTTTTAGACCTTGCACTTTTTTGAGTTTCCTTTAATATGTTGTCTATATTCTTTACTAGATTATCTAATTGGTCATATCCAGCTTTAATTAAATTATCAGATATACCTGCACCTACACCGAATCCCATATAGTCTTGGAATAACTTAAAGCTTCCAACTGATATTGGCAGTGTTTTCTTTTCTTCATTATCGTAGAATGGAATTTCTGAACTTGGTATAGATAGCCAATCATACTGTTCTGCTATTGCTATGTTCATGTAACTAGAATTACTTAGCTCTAATATTCCTAAACTTCCAATTCCTCCAACTGCTAGTTTATTATTTGGATTTTGTAAGAATAGATCTCCAGGCTCTTTTTCAATCTTTTTAACTTCTGTTGTTACTGTGTCAGTATTAAGTTGAGTATTCCTTTCATTTATTTGATTCCAATATTTAGCTTCACGATTTTCTAGTCTATCTTTTTTGGCTATAGAATCTACAAATGATTGATGTTCTTGTTTCCAGTTAGCCCTATATTCTCCAATTGTTTCTATGTATTTCTTTTGGTCAGATATTCCTTCTAAGTCTATCTTAGATAATCCACTTTCACTAGTTACTTTTGTTAGGTCATAAGGTTCTGTAAATCTAATATCAATATCAAATACTGCACTCTTAATAGGATCATTCTTTTGTGCTAGACCTAAGTAGTAAGCTGAATACATATTAGCTTCTGGTGGTCTATTTGAATATGATTTAACTCCAGATACTAAGTTCTGTTTTACTCCATTTATTTGTCCTAAGTTATCATAAGCTATAATTACTGTAGGTCTACTCATAGCCATGTTACTATTTCCTAAAGCTAGGATTTTGTTAGACATTGTATATGGATTGTCTATTTTATCTAGAAATATAACTGCTGTATCTTTTGGTAGTCTTTCTAGATCTACTCTAGCATTTTTATATGATTCAAAATACTTAGGAGTTAGACCATCTTTCTCAAATGCATATTTAGTTGGATTATACCAATCAATATTTCTAGGCTTTATTATTTTATCTACTGGCATTTTAGTATATGCACTTATAGTATCATAAACTGATTCTGGTATTTCATCTTTAGATGATGAAAATATTACATATCTTTTTACTTGACTACTTAATGGACTACCTTCTATGGATAAAGTCTTACTTACTCCTAAAGCGTTTTCCCAAAACTGTTCTGCTTGTATTTCATGTTGTTTTACATGAAATGAATTTGGATAGTATTCGTCTAGATTCTTTATTGCAACTGTTTCTACGAAACTATTATCATTCCATATTACAGTTGTTAGCTTTCCTTTATTAGCCGAATCTGGATATACATTACCAGTAATCCAATTTGTAAATAATGATTTTGACTTTGGACTATTGAAATCATGCTTTTCTAAAACTATTCTTACTTGTGATTCTGGTGGAACTGTATAGCCTAATTCCTTCATTGTATTTTTATACATATCATAATGAAATAATGCTTCTGTATTTCTTTCCTGTATCAGTTTAGATACATATCCACCCAATGAAGATTTAGCTTTCCTAAGTTCTGATTGTCTTAGTTCCCATTTATTTATATCAGTTGGAACATAGCCCAATGAATACTGAAACTTTGTAGGATCATCACCTATATTTAAAGTTCCTGGTGCGTGAACTTGCTGACCTTCTAATACACTTTTTTGTTTGTATATATCAGAAGTCTTTATGCTAGATTGTGTAACTCTAAAATCTGTAGCTTGTTCATCTCCAAATACTGCACTTATAGTTTCATCTGCACCAGGACTAAAATCTTTTTTCTTTCCAATATTTGTAATATCAGTTACACTTTCACTTAGTTCAGATTCTAATTGTAGTTCATTATTAGATATTGGAAATTTAAAATCGTTTTCTTTTATTTTTTTTACATTATCTAATTCATCTGCATATCCTTTGATTAATGACTCTGCATAGGAATATTTATTACTTGTAGTCTTTCCTAGATTAACTACGTTTTGTAATGCTTCATCTCCTTTGTTAAGATACTTTACATAATCAAACGTAGTAGGCTTAAAGAATAAACTTACTTCAGCTACACTTGCTTGACTTATTTCGTTTAATGCTCTATCTACAAATCCAGAGTAATACAAATATCCTTCTACAGTTGTATACATTTGTCTTGGTCTTTGCCATGTTCTAAATGTTTTTTGATTTATAACTTCAACTTCATCTTCAACTGTCTTAGCCATATGCAGTTCGTTTTCAGCTACAGTTTGAACTCTAGCACCTGATTCAGCATTTTTTATTAATGGTATCTTAAGTGATTCATTTGGTCCAACTTGGTCAAATACTTTTCTTTCAGCAAAGAATGATGGTGGCATACTTCCTAGTGAAGTATTAAGCTTCCTAGAATTTATAGCATCTATTAATCCGTATTTAATTATATCATATGTTTCTTCTTTACTTATTCCATACACTTGTAAATATGGATGAAGTTTGTTAGCTTCTGCTTTTGTCATATCTTCTAGGCTACTATTTCTTTTTTGAATTAGACCTAGATTATCAAGACTATTTCTAATACGTTCATACCTTAAAGCTCTAACAGCTTCTTCCATCTCTTGATTGCCATTTGTTAAAAAGAATAATTGATTTCCTTTTCTAGTAAATAAAGCAGTTTGTTCTCCCATTACTGCATTAGATAATACTAAATGAGTTCTTGTATCTAATCCATAATCTTCATTAAGCTTTATTGCTTCTAGTGGAACTCCCTTGTTAAGCTGGTCGGTCATTGATTCCATGACTTCATATAAGTTAGTTTTCTTTGGAGTAAACATCTTAAGACCTACACCTGTCTTTGGTGTAAATTGTTTTGGATTTACACCTTCAGTTGGTATAAAGGTCTTTGGAGTTACACCAATTGTTGGAGTGAACATCTTTTGAGTTATAGCATCTGGAATAATCTGACTTGGCAGTTGCCCATAAGGCACACCAGTTCTAGGATCTATTTTAGTTGCACCAGTTGGTAGCATATCAATCTGATTCTTTAAGAAATCATTTGATAAGTTTCCACCTACTACACTAGTTGGCGATTCTCCATACTTAACTCCAGTTCTTGGATCTATCAATGTTTCCATCATTTCAGCAGTTGGTCTAGCTGTTTGAGTTAATCCTTTAACTCCTTTGAATACACCTTCAGCTAAATCAATTGCATCTATAAGAAATCCACCTAAGTCTAATTGAGCAGCTATAACAGTTAATGGTGATAGAGTTTCAGTATCACCATACTCATTTACTTTAGTTAGACTTTGTGGTAAGTAATAAAAACCTGCCATGTCTATTACTGTCTTATTTTCTTGGTAAGCACGATTTGGATCGTCTATCATATTAGACATATCCATATATGGATTGCCTTGTTCGTCTATTTGAAAAGGTGCTGTCCTAGAATCCATTAGACCTTCATCCCACATTCTTTGTCCTAATGTAGTTAGCCTACCAGTGTTCTCATCGAACATACTAGCCCACTTTTCTTTTTCAGTAACTCTAGTATATCCTTCTGGACCGTAAGCCCTTTCGACATCTGACTTATATTTTTCTATTGCTTTGTCATATCCCCATATGGCTTCAAGAACTGTATCACCAAAAGCTTCTAGCATTATTGTTTCTTTTCTTCTTGCACCCATTCCTAAAAAGAATCTAATTGTATCATAAGGATCTTTGCCTATGTTATTCTTATTGATTGGTACATTAACTACAAAGTCATAAGCCATATCTAGATTCATATTCAAGAATGACATCTGTTGATTTCCAGCTATAATTCTTTCAGCGTGTTTCTTGTATTTATTTTGTAGACCTTCGTAAGTGTGTTGTCCTTCCCAGTAGATAGACCTTTCATTAAAAAAGTCTATAAGTCCTTTAGTATCTTTGTCTAAGTCTTGAACTGTGCTTCCACCTGATACTACATTATCCCATATCTTTTCTTCTATTACACTAGGTTCTACTTTACCTCCAGTATAGAATTCATCTTGCTCTAAGTAGTTCTTGTATATTTGATATGGTGTCATAAAGTCTAGGAAATTTGTATTTGTTTCTTTGATAATCTCATTGTATTCTGGATTATTAGTTTGAATAGTTCCAGTTTGAGGTGGCTTAACTTCTGGAATCTGTGAACTGTTTTCAGTATTAGCTAAATCAATCACTGCCTTAGTTTCATTAAAAGATTTTAAACTAAGAAAAGCAGCTAGAACTTTTGGATTTTCCTTATTGACTATCTTCTTAGCTAGTGAAGGATCACAACCCATGAATATTAAAATATCACTTGGGCTAATGTCTTGTGAATTAGTTAGCCATCCATTAACTTTAACATCTTTAGGTATATTTTCTTCAGTTGCTTCTTCTAATGGTGGAAACTGATTAGCTAGTGTTGGATTCATCTTTAAGAATTCTGCATAAGCTTCTCTAACAGTTGTTATATCCCATGATTGTAAACTACCAGTAGCTTCATACTGTCTATATAATTCTTTTACCCTATCCATGCTAGTTGGAAATGTAGATTTAATTGGAGATTCATCATAGATAGATAACATCTTCTCAATTAATGACCACTCTATATCAGATTGGCTAGTTCCCTTTGCTATCTTTTTATCTTGATAGCCCTCTTGATTTGTGAACTTGTCGTATTGCTCATCTGTCCAGTGTCTAGGTGCATCATATCCCCATCTTTCTCCTACTGGAGTTCCCCCACTAGAAGTTTGATTTGGTGATGGTGGTCTATTATAAAGTTCATCATATCCACATTTAGGTATATTTGGATATTCCCCACATTGAGAATATTTTTTACGCTTTCTTTCAAAAGGATCTAATACTTCTCTACTAGCTTTACACATGATTAATTCTCCTTAAGTTATATCTGCACTTCCACAATATTCTACTAAGTCTTTTGAATTAGTTATGCCATTATATCCACTACCAAAGCTCTGTTCTACATTACTCCAATCCTGATTATTCTTTGGAACATTATAAGTTGTTTCCTTACAATCAGTTTTCTTTCTTGGTGTTAGCATGACACAATCGTTGGGATAATATTTTAAATGATTTGGATCTCCTTCGTTGCACCATAAATGTTTTCCACCAGCTCTAACTCTATCGATAGTTTCCCTACAAGAAACTATCTTTGTCATTCGTTCTTTCTCCATAGCTGACCATCCTTTAGTATAAGCATCCCACTTCTCTTGATTAAATTCGTATTCATATGTCGGTGAACTATCTCCACAATTTGGTGCTGAAGCTGTCCACCCTGTTTGTTTCATTGTATAGAATTGCATCCACCAATCTTCTTCTGTGTTTGAATAACTTGATTCTCCACAAGCATGATAAAATCCAGTTTGAACTTTAGATGAAGCTTGGTAGCCAAATGGAGTTTCTTTGTTTAGATCTGTAACTTTCTTTTCCCATTCTAAGTAGTCCTGATATTCTTTCCATTGTTCAGCTGTCATTGTGCAATCTTGTGGTCTTTTAGGTGCAACTATTGTTTTATCTTCTGGCTTAGTTTCTCCAGATAGTCCTTCTCTACACATGGCATTTTTATAAGTTTGAATAGCATATCCAGATTCTTCAACTGCTTCTTTCTTCCATAGATTATTCTTTGATGGTAAGTTAGCTTTATCCCTATTGATTTTTGTCCACTGCCTTACAGTGTTATCTGCCAATACTTGACCTCCATCCTGTAAGGCTTCATTTAGATACTGAACTGGTAGATGGAAAGTATTACCTTCCTCATCAACTCCATATGCAATTCCTTTCTTAGTGAATATTTTATATGCCATTATATCACCTATGTTACTGTTATATTTATACCTAATCCATAATCTGTCATTTTCTTTAGACCATATACTACATATAGTGTGTGTCTACTTATCTTCTCTATTGAATTGTAGATTACACTAAAGTATTCTCCTTCATACTTTATGATATCGTTACGCTTAATCTCATGTCCATCTTGTGTGAACATGACAGCATCATATGGTCCTAAATCATCTACAGTTGAAAAGGTATAATCAAATGATATGTATTGGAATATAGCCCTAACTGGCTCTAATACATGATTACCGTATCTAATCAAATCTATATCTATTCCAGTTTCTAATAGTATCTGCTCGAACTCATCATCCCCTATATCTAGCTGATGGAATATATCTGCCATAACTAGTAATGACCTAGAATCGAATGAATAAGCTGGATTCATTGATACATTAACATACTTTGGAGTGCTATCTTCATAAAACTTATCTATTGTAATTCCTACATTAAACTCTTTAGACATACTCCAATTAGCTGTTACAGTTGCATAATCAAATTCCAATGGAAATGTTAATGGTAATCTTAATCCAGGTAAATCGTTCTGTGGACTTCTTATATAAACAGTAGCTTCTATGTTCTGAATGAACTTAGTTTCTACTTCTGCACCTATATCAATGCCTACATCTAATCTCTCTACGTCACTATCTATATCCACTTGGGTAGCCGAAACAAAGATTTGTGAAACAATTATCTCCACATCATAATCCACTTCACCTATCGCTTCAGATATGTAAGCTAATACTGTAGCTTCTATTAAGCTTCTAGCATAAGGGGTTAATTCTGATGATAGGTCTACTTCAGCGTTAATTGTTTCTGCTTGTTTTGTTGGCACTTCTGTTGATATAGATATAGATGATTCGATAGTGACTTGTTCATGTGTATTAATTGTTGGAGTTAATTCAACTCTAACATTAAATATTTCTTGTATATCTTTAGTATAAGGCATTACAATTATAGTTGATTCTACTAGTCCAGTAGAGTTCCAAACAGTAGTAACTTCTGCTGATACTGTTACATTTGCATTAGCAGATTCAACGTATATCGGTATTACTTCAGCAGTAAGATTAACTTGACTTAGTATAGGATTGTTTACTTCGGCTACTGTTACTTGTGGAACTATATACCCTATTAGATTTAGCATCTCTATATCTTGGTCTATCTCGATTAGACCAGGGAGTAGAAGCAATCCCACGTTTATAGTGGGTTGCATTGTCCAATTAGCTGTTACATCTGGACTAACATATAAGCTTCCATTAATTGTTGTTGAGATCTTCGTAGTGATTGTAGAACTAACTGTAATAGTTGCTTCTATTGTTTCTTGGTAGTTAGCACTAAATCTTAACGGAAATGTCAATGGAAGCTTTAAGACCATATTTATACCTTTTTAAATACTATTAATGGATTTCCTGATACTATTTCAATTTGAGTAATACTACTATAATCGCTTGGGTTAAATATTGTATATCCATCAGTTGCTTTACATAAACCAGTTGGACATCCAGAAACGCCAGTATATGTTTTACTATTATTTATTTTTACTGAATCCCCTGTATCATATAGCTCAATATATTTTACTCCTGAAAATCCTTTAGCTGTCATTATAGCTGTAGTTATAACGCTTGGTAATTTATTAAGATACCATAAAAAGACATCTTTTGCATATACTATTGAGTTTGTATACTGCGAGTGCATTTGAAATACTATAGTATCTCCATAATTAACTTCATATGCAAATGGAGTTAAAAAACTTCCTTTAGTCGCATAAGAAGTTGAAGACGTTACTACTTCATATAATGTTTGAGCAGTTGTAGAATTATACCACCTAGTTGATTGACTAGATGTATCACTCCCTTTTGTTTTATATTCAAAATATAAAAGATATGTTCCTCCAGATTGAAATGTTGCATCCAAAGATTCATTGATTGTAAGAGTATAAATTGTTTGGTAGGTAGCGTTATTTACTACACTTACTTCATCCAGATCACTAAAAATATTTTTGCTTCCATCTAACATATCTTTACCATATCTAACGAAAGATAATTCCTCTATATTTACAGCTTTAGCTATCCATTCATCGTCTTCATAAGTTAATATATCTCCGTCATTTGGATTATCTGGAGATTGTATAGCACCTTCAATAGTGTTCCCCATTTCTTCAAAGCTACCTGTTCCTGTATTTGGTATTGTATCTCCATTTGATGGTGTATCTTTCCAACTTATTTCTGCCATGTTTACCTCCTAGAAGAATTAAAAAATAAAATTTTTAATTCTCCTTATGCACTTCTAGCTACTGTTGTCTTAACGGTGACTTCTAGTGAATCTCCGTTCTCAACTGCTTTAGTGTTTATGAACTTGTGTCTTAACAGCATATCTCCAGCACTTGCATCATTGAAAACTCCTACTTCATTTACAGATAAGCTACCTGTAAATGCAAATAGTTTTACTAGCTTTCCCTTGTAATTAGCTTCATAACTTGCTGTTGCACTTGCTCTTTCTCCTCCAGCAGTTGTTATTTCTGTAACTAAAGCTGTTTGGTCATTTGCTTCTGCTGTAGTTCCACTACCTAAAGCAATATAGGTAAAGGCTACTGGTGAATCTGCACCGACAATCAGTTTAGCTATTTCAGTTAATCCAGCATTTACTATTGTTGCCATCTTTAGATTACCTCCTCAATCTTTTTTCCGTTGATATATTTTCCTACTTCAATATCTTTTACATTTCCATCCTTATCTCTAAGGACAGTTGTAATTTCCACGATTGTATCAATTGGAACTTCCAATACCTTCCCTCCAAATATTTTTATTCAATGTAAATGGTATAGCCTTGTATTCATAGTGTTTGCCATGACAATACCTAATGGTCTTTGTAGTTCCATCTGGATATTGTGCAAAGATATACTGGCTTATCAGATTAATATCTGCGTTCAATCCGAAAGCCCTATCCTTTAACTGCCCATATTTAACTGCACCTTCTAGCCATTGGATATTATCTTTATCTCCAACTCCTAATCTTTTGATAGGAAATTCTATATCTAGCCAGAAGATCTCATCTTCAGTTACTTGTGTTCCATCTTTAGTTTCCACTATGAACATGATTACACCCAAAAGTATCTTACTACTAATATGAATCCATGACTAGCTATTCCTATACCAGCATCTACTGGAACTACACAAGCTAGTTTTAGATACCAATAGCTGTTAGCACCTTTATCTCCTTGTGCTTCTAGGTAACTTGCACTACCTTGTAGACACTTATTGTTATTTGAATCGGCTGCTTGGGTAGCTGATTTATACCAATCTGCACTAGCTGGAACTCCACTAGTTGAATCATAAGCTCTTATGAACGACTTGTTTGAAGTTTCAGTAGTTCCTATTAGTATTTCATTATTTGGATTTACTAGCCCTTGTAAATCTACTAGGTCATCCCATGCTTCCAATCTAGGTCTAGCTACACATTCATTATCTGCAAACAATACACACACTTCATACTGCTTTGTGTGCGTTCCATAGTTTGGAACTTGTGTATATTCTGATGGTGATTCTGCATTAACATCTACCCATAATTCTTCGGCTATCTTTATTCCTGTTCCTGGTAGATTTACTGGATCTAATGTTGAACTGTTTGTATCTGGACCTGTCCACCAAAATGTAGAAGTTCCATTCAATACCAGTTCAGTATAATTAGCTGAATTATCTGCGTATGTTTGAGTTCCACCAGCAGTTTCAATATAAAGTTTCATGTTAGGTTCTGCCATTAACTACCTCCAATTGTATTTAAATATCCATTAACATATTTTATAGTTGCTTCATTAGTATACAGATTAGATGGAACATTCTTTAGACCTGTCAAAGTCAAATGCAGATTTCCATCCACATAATGTTTAGCCCTGTTAGTTCCATATGTTGAGCCTACTAATGAAATGTAAAATGATTTGTAGCCACTAGCTGTAGAGTAATCTGGATTGTATATTAGTGCAATCCTTGTGTAACTTCTTCCCCTAAAGTTTCCACCACCTTGACCATTTGCACCAGTTCCAATTCCACAAACTAGAAAAGCGTTCTCTACTTCATCAGTTGCACTAAGACCGTTCCCTAATGAAGCTATGTAAATCTGCTCAATAGTATCTCTATATGAGCCTACTTGTCCAGGAGAATAAACTGCTTTAAGTCTAGCATTGATTACCTTATAATCTGAATTGTTCCTTACATAAAGAAATTGTGGCTCGTTAGTCCATCCAGCTTCGACCAATCCAAAGTTTAGTTCAGTTACTTTGTTTTCTTCGGTAAATGGAATATCAGTATAGAATTCTAGTTCTATCATTGGCTTGACCAATAAGAAACAATTTGCATAAGGTGTTGATTCATCATGCCATTGAGAGTTCAATGTAAAATAATCCTTTACATAGACTTTTGCATTTATAGTTTCTTTTAGTTTGGTCATGATTTCTTCCTCGCTATTCCAAATGCTTTAATCGCAAAGTTGAATTCTTGCTTTGGTGTTCCTTCCAATGGATAGTATCTAAAGTAAACTGTGATTGGAACATCTGGATCATTTATGATACTTGTGATAAATAAGAATCTCCCAGTAAAATCTCCATCTGATTCTGTATCAAATCTTACTAGGTCTAATGTATTTTCTTCACTACCGTTCTGGTAGAATGGATCTAAATCAGCTACGACTATACAAGCTATCAGTTCCATATCTGATGAATTGTTTATTATGTCAAAGCTACCTTGTGAGTAACTTGGATAAGTAACATCAGTAAGAGTTATCCTAGCATCATACGAATATAGAGTAGTTGAATCTCCTACTTTAGTTAGGATAATATCTGGAACTGCTATGGTAATACTATACCCCCTCCAGTGCTACCGAATATTCTCCTTGAAGCTGCTTCCGTATTTCTCATCTTGATAGGCTCATCATCTTGATATGGAGTTTCAGCTATCATTGATAAGAATTGGTCGCCCATAGCTCTATATGAATACATTACTTTGCTTAAGTTCTGTGTCTTTTGAGATTTATCTATTTTCATTTTCCCTTGTTCAAAGTTAAATCCAACTGTATCTATACCCATAATCTTTTGCATACAGAAATAGCAAGTATAGAATAGACTAGCACCGTAAGAAGCTTTGACTAGCCAGTGGTCAAATCCATAATAGTTGATTAATGTTGGTGTTAGTTTAGCATATGGCAATACATAAGTTTCTGCTAGAAAAGCTAGGTCGGATATTATAGTATCGTTTAACTGTTGGTGTGAACTTCCTATGATGGAATATATAACTTGTATATCTGTTACCAAATAAAGTGTCATAGTTCCTCCTTAAGATAATAAAGGGAAAAATAAAAAAATAAAATCCCTTAAGATATTTTCTTAACTAACTTTGTTACTCCATTTGCTTTGACGGACATGATATTTAGCATCTCATATCCTAGAACTCCAACTTCCATACCATCTATTGATTCCCATCTCTTGACAGTTATTGGAACTTTTTGAGCTGCTTTGATTCCAACTTTGGTATCTATAACGTAGTCTATATCAGCAGTTCCATGAAGGTCTAGATAGACACCCATGTTAAGACCTCTTATCTCTCCCATATACTGACCTTGTATCAGTGGCTTTGTTGGGAAATTTTCATCAGAAGTCTTGTAGTCTTTGTTGATAAAGTAGTCGGATTTCATTAAGTTCTTACATGAAGCTTTGTTAGCCCATAGGACTTTTCTGTTTCCAGCACTAGCATCTAGTGAAACTTCTTGTTCGATTACTGCATTTGCTAGATCTTCCCAATCCAAAGCTGTAGCATCTGCATAGGCAAAGTAGTTTTCTCCAGAAGTAAAAGTTACTCCTTTGACTACATCTTTAAGCCATTTATTTTCATAAATAGCTATAGCCTGTCCTACGGATTCAATATCTTCAGCTATAATATCTATAGTTGAAAGTTTCAAATCCATAAAGTTCCATGAAGTCTTAGCTGCAATCATATCTAGAGTTCCAGTTAAAGTTGAATAACTTGGTCTAGCATATGGCATTGGTGTTGGAGATCCTGAACCACCCATCTTATAGGCAGTTATACCTGTCTTAAGTGGATATTCAATTACTCTAGTTCCAGCTTGTGAGAAGTCCATTATTGGAATTTCTAATCTAAGCAAAGATTTTTCTTCAGCTTGTTTGATGATTTCCTGTTGAAACTCATCATCCTGAAATACTGCTACTTGTGGAGAATCTGACAAAGCTAAGTTAACTAGCTGTCCACCGTTGAATCTATTAACTACTGGCACAAATTTTACCATTTATGTTCCTCCTGTGTCGGTATCAGTTGTGTCGGTATCAGTATCACCAAATCCATTAAAGAATACAGTGCATTCTCCATTGACACCACCTTTACCATAAGCTCTGGCTAATCCCTGTCCTATTTCATCGGTAACTGCCATGAACTGTCCAGCATTAGTATGGGATATTGTCAATGCCATACCATATGTAGTTAGTTCTGCATCTACTATGACATTTGCTAATCCCCAATTGGTAACGTTTATGATTGTTCCAGCAGTTGCATTTGTTACATCATCGTTACAAATACCGTAAATTGTATTTGCTACCCAGCTTGTAGTATTCTTTACCCATGTTCCAGCAGTTGTATCTAAATGAACTCCATCTCCAGCAGATATAGTTTCTCCAGCTTTAACAGCTACCCAAAAGGTATTGAAGTTCAAAGGAGTTCCAATACCTCCTAGAGTGCCTGACGAAAAAAGATTTGTTGCCATCTCTAGTTACCTCCTAATCCGAATCCTAATGTCTTTCCAATTTCTCCACCGTTCATTTCAGTGGCTTTCTTCATTCTTTCTCTGAAAGGTAACTGACTAAGCTCTTTCTCCTTATCTTCCTTTCCAGGTGTTGCGTTTATCTTAGGTGCAGTTGTAACAGGCGTTTTAGCCTTATCTACGTTCACCTGGTTTGGTTGTGGAACTTTTATAGCATCTATACTAGCCCTAATTTCATCCCTCATTTTAATGAGTTCTTCCAGCTTTCCAGCATCGGCTAGATCTAAAAGCTCTGCTGTCCTCTTGAAGTGGTCGTATTCCTCTCCATTACTAACAGCTACATATGCTTCCCCATTCACAATTTCTTTTATGAAAGGTTCTGCTGTTCCAGCAAGATTTAGTTTAAGTGCTTTGTTTTCCTTTCGGAGTGCTTCCATTGTTGCTAATAATTCTTGCTCTCTATTCATAGTTTCACCTAAAGCATTGTTTACTAGGTGTAGCTTTGCATCCTTTACTTGTGGATGGGTGCAAAACTTATCATCCACACATGGTGGTATGACCATAACGTGAGTTGGCACATATGAGATAGCCTTTTGCTCATCTTCAAATGCCCATAATTGAACAGATACCCCTTGTTGTTCTTTGACATATTTGAGGTATTCTGACTTTGTAATGTTACCTTCTCCCCATATCCATTCTCCATCTATCCATGCATTATTGATTGTTCCTATGTAATCCTTGACATAGTGAGTATCTTCTTTAGATACCATGTTAACATCTGGAAAAGCTATGGGTAATCCTTTGAATGATTCTACTATTTGTTTAAGGTGTCCTTCAGAAAACGGTAAAGGTATTCCTTCAGTAGAATAGTAACTACCGACTTTGATTATTGGTCCTCTAACTTTGTTCCCACTAACTGCTAGATTTACTTTGTAAGTCCATATTTCTCTCATCAAGCTATACCTCCCTTTACCAAATCAGCTAATTCTGTGATGAGATCCTTTAGAATAGTTTGAGTTCTTTCATCATCACTATGATAGTAATTGATTTGTGATTGGGTAAGTATAAGATTCTGGACAGTAGCAATTAGATTAGCCTTCTGTTGAGAATCAAACATTGATGATTGTTCAAATATGATAGTGCAATCAATTCCTAAATGCTCTTGGACTATACCTTCTATAAAATATTTTAGTGGCTTCTGATCTGGCTTGATTGCATTTGCCATTATAAAGTCCACGTTCTGCCTTGATTGTGTAGTTTCCCCTTCTGGAACTAAAAGCTGTTTAGGGAATTTCATACCTATCCAGAATCTATTGGTGATTTCATCGAACTGCTTATCTCCCCTAAACTGTTGCATACCAGCGTTAATGACAACTACCTTATATCCAGGTGGTAAAACATAATCTGCATCTGGCTCTCTATTTCTTAGGGTGTTAGCTACTTGCTGTCTTTGTTCTGGATTGGCATTTTCTGGAGATTCGACTATCCATGTTGGTGCTCTATAAACATCATTCATTATACGATTGACTTCTCTTATCCTTTGCATATCATAAGCAGTATTGAACATAGGCAATACTAAAGATATGCCATGAATATCTCCATCAAATAATGAATTGATTACTAAGAATTTCATTCTCTCTACTGGTAAAGATCCATTCTGATTACCAGCTTGGGATATGTCTATGATTTCATTCTTATCATCAAGCTCTACATTAAATTCTGATTTATCCCTTACTAAGAAAAGTTCTTGTGTTGATTCAACTAGACCAGCACCGTTGATATAAGCACCTAATACAAGCTTCTTTAGCTTTACTTCGTTTATTTCTAGTTTCTCAAACCACTGCTTTACAAGTTGTTCCTGTTGTTTATCATCACATCTTACATCGAATCCACGAACTACATTTGAAGCTAGGACATTTAGACCTGTCCATACTTCTTCAAATGTCATGTAGATATACTTTGCATTTTCCATTATCTGCTTAGGCGTAAGCTTAAGCCCGATAACTTCTTCCATTCGTTGCTTCTTGGAATATGCAACTTCTACATTCTGCATAGCTTCTAAGAATTTTTGTTCAGTATCATTCTTGTTTGGAACTTTTTTTAAGCCTAACGCAGAAACTTGGTCAGCGTAATTTTCTACCACAAACTATAATACGCTGTATTGGATATATACATTTCTCGCAATACTTAATCGCTTAAGGGTAATGGAACTCCTTTTTTATCAAGCATCCTAATTTTCCATCCATTTGGTAGCATAAAAAAATTATCTCCAACTTTTATAGTTTCAAAAAGCTCTTTAGCTATCTGCTCTAGTTCTTCTACATCTGTCTTGATTAATGCAGAAACTATAAAGTCATGAACTGGAGTGTGGAATGTTATTGTCTTTGAGATAGGATCTATCTCATACTTTATCTTTTCTTCATCTTTCTGAATGTCTTTGCCAGTGATGCACGTTTCCTTGTTTTCGGATTCGATGATTTCATCCCCCTCTTTATACATTCATCAGTTACTTTTCCTCCACAGTATTTAGTGAAGCTACCTTTCTTCATAGTTTTAGGAATCCATTTCTTTTTTTTAGTTGCCATCAGATTATAAAAAACAAAAGATATATATAATTCTTTTGTTTCCTTCTGTGTGCAATCTTAGGATATAAAACATGATAGATAAAAAAAAATGAGATTAGTTGTCGTAGTCCACTATCGCCTTCAAAATGGAAAGACATCTAAGGGCATATCTATCCTCCTGAATTAAATCCCCTATCCTAAGATTGTCAAACATGGAACTCTCAACAGAAAATGAAGTATTGAGAAATTGATCTGACATATATCTCAATAAAAAAAAACATAAAGAGGTGAAATAATCCCTTTATGATACTCTCAAAAAATCTTATCCACTTTGAAAAAATGGAGTATATCTTAGTTGAGAGTTCCACCACATTTGAAATGAAACTCCCATATGAATAATAAATGCATGAGTGTTTATTATATCTGGTCCAAACTATGGGAGTTTCACCATGCCGATATGTTCTAATGGATAGGATGATACCCCTGTAAGGTGTAGGTGGGAGTTCGATTCTCCCTATCGGCTCTAACGAAAAGATATAAAAATAGATGACCTATATTGGTTATGGGAGTATTACTATCTATATTCTGGATATTTTTATTCGCATCTGTATTCTTATGTCCACTTGCTGGAACTCTCTTAGCTCTTTATGTTATTTCAAAAATAGAAAAGACTTCTATTATAGAAGTCATTGATGAATATATAAAATAAAATTATTTTTTATATTTTATTTTAACATCCAATATTCTGTCATACATATCTTCCGTCATATCTTGCCAGTTAATAGGTAGCCAATCCAAGTTATTAGATATAAACTTCTCATGGCTATCTTCATATTTATTCTGTTCTTTGATATGATTCTTAGCTTCTGCTAGTGTATTCCATCCAGTAACGACTTCCATCGTTACTATCATCTTAATAGCTGTGCTATCGCATTTTTTACATACTCTAGGATTCTTCTGTGATTTGAATGTAGTTTCCCTAAGAATACCACACTGTTCACACTCAAATACTGGATTTGGATTATTCTGCATATTTATCTTTCCTCATATCCTCTATGTTCGCTTGTTTCAGGTGTTCACGACAAAGGAGAACGGATAGCTTTATGTTCTGCCATACTATATCCTTTTGGCATAGGTCTTTGTATTCTCTACATCCTGTAACTGCACAATTGTAGAATGTTTCTAGTGGCATTAAGTCCTCTCCAGTAATCCTTGTATTCCACCATTCTTATGAAATTCTCTCCATTCTTTCTTGTTCATCAGTGTAACGATATACCACTCATTACCAGTTGGACTATCGTGATGGAAGTTCTGTATCTTGAATCCACCTCTACCGTTATTGAATATCCTAGTAGTGCATTGGCAGTTTGGCAGTATTCCACCTAGAAGCATATCACCAGTTTCGGCTTCTACTATCTTGAATCCATTTGAAGATCTCCATCCAAAGTTCCTTACTTCTACTAGCCACTCTTTATTCGCATAGAGTTTTTGTTTATCCCTCATGTATTCAGTTAAAGCATTAAAGTAATCATCTGCTGTTTCATGCCAGAACATTGAATCATCCCATATATCTTCCCTTATTGCTTGTTCAGATATGTTAGGATCATAATCAAATTCTTCTTTATTATCCATGCGATACTTTACTTCTTGGTCTACTATATCAGATTCATCCCATTCTAAGATAGGCTTTTCTCCTGTCATTTTAAAGCACACTCCACGAATTTAATCTTTCTGCCATACACTCTTATGAAATATGGGCAGTTTTCTTTACACTTTCCTATGTTAGTTAGCTTGAATGTTCTAGGACATTCTACCATTTGCTGGACCAGTAAGCTTGTCATAACAGATTTGGATTTATCTTAAGGTCGTTAAGATAATCTCTCCTCCTACCTTTTCGCTTGTAGTTGCTGTTGATATAGCTGACAAACTGGACCTCTACAGTGTCGTATAGCCACCATCGGAGTTCTATGCCATCCCATGATTCAGGAACTATGTCTAGCCTTTTGTATAGAGATTCCTTTAGACCTTCCAGCATTTCATCTACTATTTGTTTCTGTTGAACTCTATCCATCTTCTTCACCATCACCCACTGCGTTCTCTAAGAAAAATTCGTCTATAGTTTCTTCTGGACATAGCATTAATCCACATTTAGGACAGAAGCAATAAGTATCTTCAGTAGTATTCATTACTCCATCGTCATACTTGATTTCTTCAGTATCTCTATCCACTGTTATGCCTATGTCTTTATAGCCACGTTCCCTAGCTACAATATGGTCTAAGATCTTCTTACAGTGTGGACATCTTACATTTACATCTGTCATGCTAATCTTCTTTTCCTAAAACAGTTTTGTAGTCAAAGTTTCTTATCTCATCAGAAGTCTTTTCTACAGTTCCCCTAGAGGTAGCTACCAATACTTGAAGAAGTTTCATTGTTTCCATTTCAAGACCTTTTTCAGCTAACATTCTCATTGGATTGCTTGATTGAAAGCATATCCTTTCATAGTCTTTGAAATGGAAAAATGTATATGCTATATACGCTTTCCTTACCGTTAGATCTGGAAACAATTTAAAGACATCTAAGTTTAGATCTCTTTCTGTTTTATCTTCATCTTTAGACATTAGCAAATCATAGAACATTAGGATTGGTGCATACATCAAATTGTTCTTTGAGATTCCAAACTTCTCAAATGCTTTATCTGTATCAGTTATGCCTTCATGATTGAAAGCTTCTTTATTTTCCAATGCCTTAACGCTTATGTCAAGTTCTTTATTCTTTGCCATATCTATAAATTCCTTTACTGTAGTTCCTTTCATAAATTCACCAAGAGAAAGGAAGCCAATTCTTGCAATACACTAATACGATTATTTAATGCAATACTATTATTTGCAATACAAAATTAAAATCGCATTGAACAAAAAACAAAAACTATTTAAACAATTAGAATAGTATACAATATATCAGGCACTTTCATAGTGCCTTCTATATTGTATTAGTGAGTAGTGTATTTAAATACGCTTATTTTTTGCTGTATTGCATTTATTAGTATCTTATTAGATTCTATTAGATACTTATTAAGTTCCAATAGAAACTAATTAGGATCTTATTAAGGTAGTATAAGTAGTAGTATATGATACTTATTAGAAGTCGGCTTTAATGTATTATATTTTTTTGAGAGAGAGTTACTCATATTTTTCCTATGCCCTTATTAGGCATACCGACCATAGCTAATGATGATGATATGCATGGACATTATACACCATAAAAGGTAAATGGTAACTGTCGTAAAAAAAAAAGGTAGTATTAAATACTACCATCTGGAATTACTTTCTTGAAGTTCTGTTCTATGAGTGCTTTTGAGGTATCTGATAATTTTCTAGTTAAGAGATACTTAACGTCTTTTGGTTCTACGTTGTATGCTGTTGCATATTTCTCTATTAGTTTCTTTATATCTTCATTTTGAAGATTTAATTTATTTACATATATTTTTTCTTCTAACATTGTTATCATCTCCGATTAATAGAATAAGAAAAAAATAGTTGTTATGTTGTTCTTGTTATTGTTTTGTTTTGTTTTATTATTGTTATTGTTATTATTGTTGTTATGTGTTATGATAGTTTATATTGAATTGAGAATGAGTGAGTTACTATTCTCTTAATATCTATATATTATTAATGGGTATTACTAATGGGTATTATGTATATATACTACCTTAATAAGTTCTTATTTAGTTCCTAATGGGAATAAAAAAAGGTAGAATTATATTTATTTATTGTTTAAGTCTTTGTTCTTTCTCAAACATTATTAGTTTAATTATTGTATATCTTAGGAAGTTATTGATTTGTGGTATGTTGTGTTTTGATAGTTCGTATAAATACTGAACTCTCTCTGATGGTGTGAGCTTATTAAATAGCTCATCAATTGTTTCTGATGGTATTCCAATTGCTTGTAATACTTGGATTTCGTTTTGTTCAAATCCTTCTATTGTTGTTGTCATATATATCTACTCCTAAGTGTTGATAGTTCTAACGACTATAACACTCAATGAATAGAAAAAATAAAAAAAGATTTTATTTATTTCTTGTTCTCTTGTATTGTTACTATTATCTGTTGTAGTTGTAAGATAGCTGTTTGTGTAGCTATCATGGCTTCTTGTAACGTTGTTATGTATTCTGTCATTTCTTCTGGTGTTAATACTTTCTTCATGGTATCATCTTTTTTAATGGGATAAAAAAAATGGGTAGATTGCTCTACCCTAATGGGATTAATCTATAAGTAGTTTCCTCTCTTGGCTTGTGCGTTAGCTATCCATTGGTCGTATTGTTCTTGTGTCATTATAGTTGTTTTGAATACTGACTTGTCTTTTAAGTTTCTGTATTTGGTATTGATACTTGCACATAGCTTTTTCATTTCATTGTAGAGTGGTGCGATGGCTTCATCTGTTGATCTGTATGTATGGTATGAGCCATCTGGTCTTGATTGACAGTTGACTATCATCATGTCTATAAGGTCTTTCTCATCTTTTGATAGGTCTAATGCTGTCAATGCTGTTTCTAATACGGATTGAGTGATGAATGGTCTTGGTATTCTTAGTGCCATCACTCCTCCGTTATCTGCCTTTTCAGTAAATATTCCATTTACTGGTAGACTTACTTTCTTTGATGTGCCATCGGCACTGATTTTTAATTTACTAAATTTGTTTTCTGGCATATCTTATTCCTCCTATGTTTATTGTTGGTAATTTTTTGTGTATTGTTTTAACACATAATTACCAATTAATAGAAAAGAAAAAAAAATAATATTTTGTTTTTCGTTTTCATTTTCGTTTTAGTTTTGTCTTTAATGTTACTTTGTTATGTTGATTTATTTTATTAGGCTTAAAGTTTAAAGCCTAAGAATCTTAACAGTTTTAGATTAAGTGCTTTGTTGAGAGTTTTTATTCTTCTTTATTTTGCTGGGTATTATTGCTGGGTATATTCTGTAACTCTTGCTTTTCAGTTTCCCATTGTTCCTTTAGTTTGTCTATTGGTATCTTATTTTGATACACGACATCTAGGAAACATAGGGATTGATTTATCTTAAGCAGTAGTATGCTTTGCATTTCTGGATATGATTTAGTTATTAGATTGGCTAGGTCTAGTGGTGCTATGCCTTGTATAAGGGATTCCATCACAAGTGATTTCATCCCTGTTGCTTCTATAGTTACTCGACCTATTTCTGGATCTGCCTTTGTAGTTACATAGGCTATTGTAAATAGGTCTTTCCTTTGGACTATATCATTATTATCTATTATCTCTAGGTTGTTGTCCATATTATCAACTCCATTAAATATTCTCTATCTCTTATCCATGTTAGTTGTAGCTTTGGCATTGTTTCATATGGGAGATTCAATAGCTTAGTATATTGAATCATTAAGTCGAAGGCTTTTGTCATTTGAGTATTCATCTTCATCTCTATAAGCATC